>ERZ827528.194-NODE-194-length-81595-cov-12.043144_pt1 | contig 81595 bp, 77 predicted proteins | sample MGYA00519768_ERZ827528 | MGnify/ENA primary metagenome ERZ827528 (study PRJEB31778, sample SAMEA3449343) | human gut metagenome | biome: human gut; feature: human-associated habitat; material: faeces | place: United Kingdom | collected 2010/2012 ...
CAGCGGCCGGTCCGTCCGCGCCCGGAGGGCCAGCAGACGCACGCCGTGCGGCCGCGGCCGGTCTCGCGCCCTGCACCGGAGGCGGAGGTGCAGGCAGAGCCCATCGAGCGCCCTGTACGCCCGGCTGAGCCGGAAGTGCCGCGCCGCGCCGGACGCAGCGGCTGTCTTGGCGGCCTGATCTATTTTGCCTTTGTCGTCAGCATCAGCATCATTCTCGCCTGCGTCGGCTGGATGGCAGCGTCGGACGTGCTCGCGCTCAACAAAGAGCCGGTCACGGCGACGGTCACGCTCGACAAGGCGGAGTTCAAGGACGTCACCATTTCGTACACGGATGCCGACGGCAACGCCAAGGAGCGCTCCGGCCATCAGGTGAGCGTGGGCTATGTGGCAAAGCAGCTCAAGGACGCTGGCATCATCAAGTATAAGGGCCTCTTCGAGCTTTACTGCAGCGTCTCGCACGCGAAAACGAAGATCGACCCCGGCACGTACGAACTGAGCACGAACTACGATTACCGTGCCCTCGTCAAGAAGATGCAGATCGGCTCCGGCGCCATGGTCACGACCAAGGTCACCATCCCCGAGGGCTATACGATGGAGCAGATCTTCCACAAGCTCGAGGATGAAAACGTCTGCTCGTATGACGACCTCATGGACGCGGCGGCCAATTATTCGTACAACTACTCGTTCATCGACCAGAGCATGCAGGGCGATGCCAAGCGCCTCGAGGGCTTCCTGTTCCCGGACACGTATGAGTTCTATCAGGGCATGCAGGCATCGTGCGCCATCAACAAGTTCCTGGAGAACTTCCACGACCGCATCACGGCCGAGATGCTCGAAAAGGCGGACGAGCGCGGCATGACCATGCAGGAGGTCGTCACAGTCGCATCCATGATCGAGAAGGAAGCGGCCAACGACGATGAGCGCGCCATGATCGCCGCCGTCATCTATAACCGTATCGCTGCGGGCATGCCGCTGCAGATCGACTCGACGATCATGTACGTCCTGCCGGAGCACAAGGATGTGCTCACCGTGGAGGACACGAAGATCGACAGCCCGTACAACACCTATCAGAACAAGGGCCTGCCGCCCACGCCGATCGCGAATCCCGGCCTTGCGTCCATTAAGGCGACGCTCTCGCCGGCGAGCACGCAGGCGCTGTACTACGCGCTCGACGCCGAGTCCGGCACGCACAAGTTCTTTACGAGCTATGGCGAGTTCCAGGCGTTCGTGGCCAAACAGAGTTATTCACAATAAGCGGGGATCGAACATGAACAAACCGGAATTGTTATGCCCTGCCGGAGATCTGGAGCGCCTGCAAATGGCGCTCCATTTCGGTGCAGACGCAGTATATCTGGCCGGTGCGCAGTTCGGCATGCGCGCTGGAGCCGAAAATTTCACGCCGGACGGCATCCGCGCGGCCGTGCAGCTTGCGCACGCGCAGGGCGCCGCCGTGCACGTGACGTGCAACACATTGCCGCGTGATGACGAGATGGTGCAGCTGCCAGCGTATCTGGAGCTGCTCGACGATGCGGGGGTGGATGCGATCATCGCGGCCGATCTCGGCGTTATTACGCTTGCCAAGCGCTATGCGCCGCACGTCGCGCTGCACGTCAGCACGCAGTTCGGCGTGGTCAATTCGGCGGCGGCGACGGCGCTGCACGATCTCGGCGCGCAGCGGGTCGTGCTCGCGCGCGAGCTCTCGCTTGCCGAGATCGCCGCCATCCGCGCCCACACGCCGCCCGAGCTGGAGCTCGAGGCGTTCGTGCACGGGGCAATGTGCGTGTCGTTTTCCGGCCGCTGCCTGCTGTCGAACTATCTCACCGGGCGCGATGCCAACCGCGGCCGCTGCGCCCAGCCCTGCCGCTGGAAGTACGGCCTCACGGAGTCCAAGCGCCCCGGCCAGGTGTTTGACATCACGGAGGACGAGCGCGGGACGTATATCTTCAACTCCCGCGACATGTGCATGATCGACCACCTGCCGGAGCTGCTGGCGGCCGGCATCACGAGCCTGAAGATCGAGGGGCGTACCAAGAGTGCCTATTACGTCGGCGCGGTCACGAATGCCTACCGCCACGCGCTCGATGATGCCATCGCCGGCCGTCCGCTCGACCCGGTCTGGCAGCGCGAGGTGCTGCAGATCAGTCACCGGCCGTACAGCACCGGGTTCTATTTCGGTCAGCCGGGGCAGTATACGGCAAACTCCGCCTACTTTGCCGGGGCGGAGGTCTGCGCCGTCGTGGAGGGCACCGCGGCCGATGGGCGCGCCGTGCTGACGCAGCGCAACAAGTTCGCCGTTGGCGACACGCTCGAGCTCGTTACGAACACTGCACCGCCCGTGACCTTCACGGCGCAGGACCTGCGCGACGCAGACGGGCTCCCGCTCGAGAGCGTGCCGCACCCGATGCAGCGCTTTACCATGCCGCTGCCGTGCAAGGCAGCGCCTTTGTCGCTTGTGCGGCGGAAATTACCCGCCGAAACGGTTGACATCCGGCTCGAATGTGGTAAAATAGAAAAATCCAGAACATAACGCTTGGATGGAGAAAAGCTGTGCAGCACCCGGTCAGCAGAGAGAAGGGGACGGTGGAAGCCCTTCGGCCGGCAGCATGGCGGCCGCTCCGGAGCGGCCTGGGACGACCGGGACGTCTGTCCGCGTTAAGGACGACTTGAGACGCCGCGTGAGCGGCAATCAGGGTGGTACCGTGAATGCTCGAATGCCTTCGCCCCTGTCCATGGGGTGGAGGCATCTTTTTTTGAAAGGAGACGTGTTATGGACTGTCTGCGTTGTCACAGTGAGATGGAGCATCTGGGGCATGAGTCCCTGCAGCTCGGGCAATACGGTTTTTTGACCGGCCACCTGTCCAACCTCTTTTCCGGTGCGCTGGAGGTCGATATTTATGCCTGCAGGCACTGCGGCAAGCTGGAGTTTTACCGCGCGGACGCGCCCAGCCTTTCCGAGCGGCTGCAAAAAGAGTGAAGCATGAGAATTTGAATTGGAGGATAGATGATTATGAAACCATATGGTCTGAATGAACTGCGCGAGATGTTCCTGCGCTTTTTCGAGACGAAGGGGCACCTGCGTCTGCCGAGCTTCTCGCTCATCCCGCAGGATGATGCGAGCCTGCTGCTCATCAACTCCGGCATGGCGCCGATGAAGCCCTATTTCAAGGGTGACAAGGAGCCGCCGCGCCACCGTGTCTGCACCTGCCAGAAGTGCATCCGCACCGGCGACATTGAAAACATCGGCAAGACCGCGCGCCACGGCACGTATTTTGAGATGCTCGGCAACTTCTCCTTCGGCGACTACTTCAAGCATGAAGCCATTGCTTGGTCGTGGGAGTTTCTGACGAGCCCGGACTGGGTCGGCCTCGATCCCGAGCGGTTGTATCCGTCCGTGTATGAAAAGGACGACGAGGCATTTAATATCTGGCGCGACGAGATCGGTATCCCCGAGAGCCGCATCACCCGCCTCGGCAAGGACGATAACTTCTGGGAGCACGGCTCCGGCCCGTGCGGCCCCTGCTCGGAGATCTATTTTGACCGCGGCGAGGAATACGGCTGCGGTAAGCCGGACTGTGCGCCCGGCTGCGACTGCGACCGCTATATGGAGGTCTGGAACAACGTCTTTTCCCAGTTTGACAACGACGGCAACGGCAACTACTCTGACCTCATTCAGAAGAACATCGACACCGGCATGGGCCTCGAGCGTCTGGCCGTTGTCTGCCAGGGCGTGGATTCGCTCTTCGATGTGGACACCGTTATGAACATCACCCACAAGGTCAGCGAGATCACCGGTGCGCACTATGGTGACAGCCACAAGACGGACGTGTCCCTGCGCGTCATCACCGACCACATCCGCGCCTCCGTCATGATGATCTCGGACGGTATCCTGCCGTCGAACGAGGGCCGCGGCTACGTGCTGCGCCGTCTGCTGCGCCGCGCGGCGCGCCACGGTAAGCTCCTCGGCGTCAACGAGCCGTTCCTGTATCAGATCGTGGACATGGTCGTGCACGAAAACGAGTGCCAGTACCCCGAGCTGCGCGAGAAGCAGACGTATATTACCCGCGTCATCCGCAACGAGGAGGAGAACTTCGCCAAGACTATCGACGCCGGCATGCACATCTTTTCCGACCTGCTCGCCGAGCATCAGGCCAAGGGCGAGCGTGTGTTCTCCGGCGCGGATGCGTTCAAACTCTATGATACCTACGGTTTCCCGATCGACCTGACCCGCGAGATGGTGCAGGAGCAGGACATGACCGTGGATGAGGACGCGTTCCAGGATCTTATGGAGCAGCAGCGCGTGCGCGCGAGAAAGGCGCGCGAGGCGCTCGGCGATCTGGCATGGGCCGGTGTGGACCTCGGCCTCGACCCGACGCCGACGCAGTTCACTGGCTATGACCACACGGTCGATCAGGGCACGATCCTGGCCATCGTCTGCGATGGGGAGGTCTGCTCGGAGATCGACGAGGGCAAGCAGGGCGTGCTCGTGCTCGACTGCACGCCGTTTTATGCCGAGATGGGCGGCCAGGTGGCCGACCACGGCGTCATTGAGACCGACGGCGCGCTCTTCCAGGTGACGGACGTCCAGAAGGATAAGGCCGGCAAGTTCCTGCACTACGGTGTGATGCACTCTGGCCATCTGCAGGTCGAGCAGACCGTCACGGCGCGCATCGATACCGACCGCCGCAAGGCGATCATGCGTGCGCACTCGGCCACGCACCTGCTGCAGGCTGCGCTGCGTGAGGTGCTGGGCGACCATGTGCATCAGGCGGGCTCGCTCGTCGAACCGGACCGTCTGCGCTTTGACCTGACGCATTTCTCGGCCATCACGCCCGATGAGCTGGAGCGGGTCAATGAGATCGTCAGCGACTGGATCCTCGACGGCATGGACGTCACCGTGTCCGAGACGTCCATGGCGCAGGCCAAGGCCAGCGGCGCGACGGCGCTCTTCAGCGAGAAGTACGGCGATGTCGTGCGCGTGGTGAACATGGGCGGCAAGTCCATCGAGCTCTGCGGCGGCACGCATGTGGATAACACCGCAAAGATCGGCCCGTTCCGCATCACGGGCGAGAGCTCGGTCGCTTCCGGTGTGCGCCGCGTGGAGGCAATCACCGGCAAGGCCTATCTGCGCGAGATGGAGGCCGTCAACCGCCGTATGTACGCGGCGGCCGAGGTGCTGCACGCCAAGCCCGCCGACCTGATTGCGAAGGCGAAGGGCTTCACAGCGGAGCTCAAGGAGGCGCGCCAGAGCGTCGAGCGCATGAAAGAAAAGATCCTGCACAGCGACGTCGACCGCTTCCTCTATGCCTCGAAGAATATCGGCGGCATCAAGGTCATCACGACGACGCGCACCGACCTCGAGGCCGGTGACTTGCGCAAGCTCGGCGATTTCCTGCGCGATAAGGATCCGGACACGGTCGCGGTGCTCGCGACGGCGACGGAGAGCAAGGTCACGTTCGTGGCCGTCTGCGGCAAGAACGCCGTGGCCAAGGGCATCCGCGCGGGCGATCTTGTGCGCGCCGTGTCGGCGGTCACCGGCGGCAAGGGCGGCGGCAAGCCGGACTCCGCCATGGGCGGCGGCAGCGAGGTGCTGAAGATCGACGACGCGCTGGCTATCGTGGACGATTTTGTGGCGGACAAGCTGGGACTGTAAGGAGGTTACCATTATGAACGATTGCCTGTTTTGTAAGATCGCGGCGGGGGAGATCCCCTCTACCTGCCTGTACAATGACGACGATGTCTATGCCTTTCGCGACATCAATCCCCAGATGCCGGTGCATTTTCTCGTGATTCCGAAGCAGCACATTGACTCGGTCGCGGCCATCACGGCGGAAAACTCCGCTGTGGTCGCCAAGTGCTTTGAGGTCATCGCGAAGCTCGCCGCGCAGGAGGGCCTGACCGGCGGCTACCGCGTCATCTCCAACTGCGGCGACGATGCCGGCCAGACCGTGCATCACCTGCACTTCCATGTCCTCGGCGGCGCGCCGATGGGCGAGAAGCTGCTGTAAAGGCAACAAAATTCGGCGGCGGGCCTTGTTCCCGCCGTCGTTTTTGTTTATAATGTCCCCAGAGAAAGAGAGGGAGACGGCGTGCGAAAGCTGGCATACTGCGCAGGCGGATTTTCGGCTGCGATTTTTCTGGCGCACTTTCTGCTGCCGGCGCGTTGGGTGCTGCCCGGTGCGCTCGCAGCGGTCGTGCTTGCGCTCGTGACGCTGCTGCTCCCGGGGCAGACGCGCCGCCGGGTCATGGTGGCGCTGCTGTCGGCGGCCATCGGCTTCGGGTGGTACGCTGCGGCCACGGCCATGCGCCTGACACCCGCGCAGAACGTCTCCGGTGATGTGCAGACGGTCACGGCGCGCGTGACGGAGTATCCCGTTGCCTATGAGCGCAGCTATGGTCTGACTGTCGTGCTCACGAGCCCGAATGTGCCCGACTGCAAGGCGCGGCTCTATGTCTCCGATGCGGGCGCAGCCGACCTGCATCCTGGCGACGAGATCACGGCGGACGTGAAGCTCCGTCCATCCACGCTGCGCTATGGGGAGGAGACGGACTCCTATATTTCCAAGGGCATTTACCTCATCGGCAGCGTGCAGGACAAAACGCTCGAACGCACCGGCGTCTGGAGCCGCAGCTGGCTCTACTGGCCGAAAACCGTCGCCCAGTCGCTCAAGGCGAGCGCGCAGACCGCCTTCCCGGCGGATGTGCTGCCGTTTGCGCAGGCGCTCATGCTCGGCGATAAATCCGCGCTCTACGCGCAGGATCTCGACATTCCGCTCAGTACGACCGGCATCATGCACACGGTCGCAGTCTCCGGGCTGCATCTGGCGTTCCTGCTGGGCTTTTTGCGTCTGTTCACCGGCAACCGGCGCACGACGGCCATCATTGGCCTGCCGCTGATGGTCGTGTTCGTCGTCATGGCAGGGTGCAGCCCGTCGGTGCTGCGCGCGGCATTTATGACGGCGCTGCTGCTCTTTGCGCCGCTGCTCGGGCGGGAGAACGACCCGCCGACGTCGCTGCTGACCGCGCTGGCCATATTGCTCGCGGCCAACCCGTTTGCCGCGGCGAGCATCAGTCTGCAGCTCTCGTTTGCGTCCATGGCGGGCCTGTTTTGTGTCTCCGGTGCGCTGCACCGCGCGCTTGATGCGCGGCTGCTGCCCACGGATACAAAGCTCTCGCGGCCGCGGCGAAAGATCCGCGCCTTTTTCAGCGCCACAACGGCGAGCTCCGTCGGCGCCATGGTGTTTACCGTGCCGCTCACGGCGCTGCATTTCGGCAATGTCTCGCTGATCGCGCCGGTTACAAACCTGCTCATTTTGTGGCTGCTGCCGGCTGCGTTCATCGGCTGCTATCTCGCGGCGCTGCTCGGCCTTGTCTGGGCATGGGGCGGCATGGCCCTTGCATGGGTGACGGCATGGCCGCTGCGCTATATTCTCGCAGTGGCGAAAGTGCTCTCGAAACTTCCGGGCGCGGTGCTTTTCACCGGCAACCGCATGGTCGTCTGGTGGCTTGTGCTGGTATACACCATGTTCGGCGCGGCGTGGTTGATCTCCCGCCGGCGCAAGGCGCGCTACTGGATCCCAGCAGCGTGCAGCGTGCTGGCGCTGTGCGCGGTGCTGACCGTCAACACCGTGCAGCTGCAGCGCACATCGACCGTGACGGCGCTCGATGTCAGTCAGGGGCAGAGCATCGTGTTTTCCAGCGGACGGGCCTGCGCCGTGGTGGATTGCGGCGGCCGCTCCACCGTGGAGGACCCGGGCGACCTCGCGGCGCGCAAGCTGCTCGCGCAGGGGCACCGGAGCCTCGACCTGCTCGTGCTCACGCATCCGCATGACGATCATGCCAACGGCGTGCTGCGTTTGATGCACTGGCTCCCGGTGCGGACACTCGTTATTCCGGCCGCAGCGGATACGACGAAGGCCCCGCTGAGCGACATTCTCGCGCTCGCGGAGGAAAACCATACGGCCGTCGTGCGCGTGGACGCCGAGCGGACGCTCACGGCCGGCGGCATCTCCGTGCATCTGTATCCGGAGCCCTGCGCCGGGCAAGAGGACGGCAGCATGATCGTGCTGACCTCCATCGGCACATATGACACGCTCGTGCCCGGCGACGTGGACACGACGGCAGAGGTGAAGTTCCTAAGCTCCTGCACCTATCCCAGCATTGAGCTGCTGCTCGTCGGCCACCACGGCTCCAAGCGCTCCACCAGCGACGCGTGGCTCGATGCCATTGCGCCGGATGCTGCGATCATCTCCGTCGGCTACAACAACTACGGCCATCCGACGGCCGAGACACTTGAGCGCCTGCAGGCGCACAACATACCGATCTACCGCACCGACCAGATGGGTGACATCACGGTGCATCTCTCGTGAGGAAACGCTATGGCAACAGGAAAAGGGAAAAAGAAGCAGGAAGTGTTGAATTACAAGGCGCAGGAGCGCACGCTGCGCGAGCAGGGGCCGGGGCGGCTGTACCTGCTCTGGGGTCGGGAGGATTATCTGCGCGAGCAGTATCTGCTGGAGCTCAAAAGGCTCTGCCTGCCCGGCGGAGAGGACGACTTCAGCTATCGCCGGTTTGACGGCGCCGAGCTCGATTTTCAAGCGCTGGCGGACGCGGTGGACGCGGTGCCGTTTCTGACCGAGCGCACGCTCATCGAGGTGCGCGGCTTCGATACGAACAAGTGCCGCGAGGAAGATGCGCAGGCGCTCGTCAAGGTTATCGGCGACCTGCCGGATTACTGCACGCTCGTGTTCGTCATGGGCACGGACTTTGAGCCGGACGGCCGCCTGAAGACGACGAAGGCATTCAAAAAATACGGGCAGCTCATCCAGTTCACCGCGCAGGGGGAGGCTGCACTTGAGAAATGGGTCGGCAAGCGGTTTAAGGCTCACGGCAAAAATATTTCATCCGAGGACGCCCGCCAGCTCATTTTCTTTACCGGCGGGCTGATGAACACCATGATCCCGGAGATCGACAAGATCGCGGCCTATGTGCAGGGCGACACGGTCACGCGCGCGGACATTCTGGCTGTGGCGCACCGGATGCCGGAGGCGGTGGCTTATGAGCTGACCGACCGGCTGGCCGATCAGGACTATGACGGCGCCATGCGCATCCTCGCAGACCTCCTTGCCGATAAGGCGAACACGCCGATCTTCCTGCTTGCCGTCATCGGCCAGCAGATGCGCAGGCTCTATGCCGCGCGGCTCGCGCGCCGTGCGGGCCTCGGTACGGGCGATCTGCGCGCGCTGCTCGGTCTGCCGTATGATTTCATCGCGGAAAATCTCCTGCGCTCGGCGCGAAAATTCTCCGGCCGCCAACTCGAGGAGGCGGTGCGCCTGTGCGCGCAGACGGACTTTGCCATGAAAAGTACCGGCGCAGACGATACCGAGCTGCTCAAGGAGTTGCTGCTGCGCATCGCTGTGGGGGGTGCGGCATGATCCGTATCCGCGAGGCCATCATCGTCGAGGGACGGTATGATAAAAACACACTTGCGCAGATCGTGGACGCGCCCATTCTGGAGACGTCCGGCTTCGGCATCTTTCATGACAGCCAGCGGCTGGCGCTGCTGCGCCGTCTGGCCGAAACGCGCGGCATCATCGTCCTCACGGACAGCGACGGGGCGGGCTTTGTCATCCGCAACTATCTGCGCGGGGCGATCGATCCGGCGCAGGTCAAGCACGCGTATATCCCGGATGTGGCTGGCAAGGAGCGGCGCAAGCGCATCGCCTCCAAGGAGGGCAAGCTCGGCGTGGAGGGCATGCGGCCGGAGGTGCTGCTCGAGGCGCTGCGCCGCGCGGGCGCGACCATTGAGGGCGAGAACGCGCCGCCGCCGGGCGCGCGCATCACGAAGGCGGACCTTTACGCCGCCGGGCTCACCGGCGGGCCGGACAGCCGCGCCGCCCGGCAGCGGCTGCTCGCGCAGCTCGACCTGCCCGAGCGTCTGAGCACGAACGCACTGCTTGAGGTGCTCAACGCGCTCATGACGCGCGAGGCATTCCAGAATCTGTACAAATAGCTGAAAATTCGCCGTATCTGAGGGAGAAAACGCCAGATACGGCGAAATTTTTCGTGCAAATGTGCCGGGGCTGTGGTATAGTACTGTACGGAATTATGTAAAGTAACCGGAAACCGGATATATGGAGGAACCAGCGTATGAAATGCCCGTTTTGCGGCTTTGCCGAGAGCAAGGTCATCGATTCCCGCCCGGCCGAGGAGGGCGCGACCATCCGCCGCCGCCGCGAGTGCCTCGCCTGCCAGAAGCGCTTTACGACCTATGAGATCATTGAGACGCTGCCGCTTGTCGTCATCAAGCGCGACGGCAGCCGCCAGAGCTTTGACAAGAGCAAGCTCATCAACGGTATGGTGCGCGCGTGCGACAAGCGCAAAGTACCTCTGCCGGTGCTTGAAAAGATCGCCGATGAGATCGAGCAGGAGCTGCAGAGCGCGCTCGAGCGCGAGATCACGACCGAGCAGGTCGGCGAAATGGTCATGAAGCGCCTCAAGGACGTCGACGAGGTCGCCTATGTGCGCTTTGCCTCGGTCTACCGCCAGTTCAAGGACATTGATACGTTCATGCAGGAGCTGACGAAGCTGCTCAACGACCGCGGCTAAAAAATATTCCCGAGCGTGATGCGCTCCCCGTCGGCGAGGCCCTGAATGCGCACGCGCAGCAGGGCAATGTCCGCCGCGGCGGACACGTCTCCGGTCTCCACGGTGCGGATGGCCCGGCGGAAACCCTCTGTCACGGCGTCTGTGCTCTCGTGCGGGAGCATACAGTGGGCATAGTCCTCGGCGTCACTCCAGCGAGCGGCCGCTGCGTGCAGCGTCTCGATCGTGCGCGCCGGGTCTCCGGCGGCGTAGCTTGTCTCCGCCTGCGCCACGGCATCGTCGAGCTGCGTGCACATCCGCGTCAGATACCAGAGGTTCCACGCGCACAGGCCGATAAGCACGAGTAGCAGCGCGCCTGCAAACAGTTCCTTTTTCATCCGAGCTCCTTTGCCGCAAAATAGATCTGCCCGGCGTCGTTCATCATCAGCAGATAGACGTCCTCGATGCACTGTGTGCCGCGCTGCTGCACCTGCTTTTGCAGCCAGCGCTCATCGCGCCCCATGCGCTTGAGATTGTCGCGCAGGGTGCGGCCGTTATTGATGAGAATGGAAAAATAACCGGTGTCCTCGGTTTCGATCTGCATCTGCTCGGCCGTGACCGGCTGCTGTGCCGGGGCGAGGATGATGTTGAGCTGACCGTTGGTCTCGAGCACGGCGTATTCCACGCTCGCAATGTCGAGGATGCCCTGATTGCGCAGCTCCTGTGTCAGCTCGTCGAGCGTGAAGCGGTTGCGGTGCATGGCCTGCTGGGCGATGCGGCCGCGCTCGATGATGAAGTTCGGCCGGCCGTAGAGCAGCTTGCGCAGGTGAATGCTCTTGTACGTCAGGCCGGAGAAGATCAGCTCGCAGCAAAACAGCACCAGCAACGGTATGAGCCCGTAACTCAGCGGCAGGGAAGGGTTTTGCAGCGGGATGGACGCGATGTCCGCAATGAGCACGGCCACCACCAGCTCGGACAGTTCCAGTTCGCCGAGCTGCCGCTTGCCCATGAGGCGCATGGCCACGATGAGCGCAAGAAAAATGATCAGTGTCCGGATGAGAATGATCGCCATGAGATTACCACCTTTCCAGGTTGGTTTAGTTTTTCCGGTTTGTACGGGTTCATACCCGGATAGGAGGTGCCCAAAATGAAGTTTACAAAAATGCAGGGCTGCGGCAATGACTATATCTATGTCAACTGCTTCACTGAGACGGTGCCCGACCCGTCGGCCGCGGCCATCCGCCTGTCTGACCGCCACTTCGGTATCGGCGGGGACGGGCTGGTGCTCATCTGCCCGTCGGACGCTGCAGATTTCTGCATGGAGATGTACAATGCCGACGGTTCGCGCTCCGAGATGTGCGGCAATGCCATCCGCTGCGTGGGCAAATATGTCCATGACCGCGGCCTGACGGACAAGACCGAGCTCACGATCGAGACGCGCGCCGGTATCAAAACACTCTGGCTGAACGTGGTCGACGGCGCGGTCGAGACCGTGCGCGTGTGCATGGGCAGCCCGGAGTTCCGGCCGGAGAAGATCCCGGTCGCGGCGGCGGGGGAGACCTTCCTTGAGCAGCCAATCGACGTGCTGGGCGAGACGTGGATCGTTTCGTCCGTGAACACCGGCAACCCGCACTGCGTCACTTACGTGGACGATGCCATGGCGCTGGATTTTCCGCGCATCGGCCCCGCGTTTGAAAACCACAAGATGTTCCCCGCGCGGGCGAATATCGAGTTTGTTGAGGTCGTGGACGATCACACGCTGCGTGTGCGCGTGTGGGAGCGCGGCAGCGGCGAGACGCTCGCCTGCGGTACGGGTTCCACGGCGGCGCTGGCTGTCACGGCGCGGCTGGGCAAGTGCGGCGACGAGGCGGATGTGATACTGCGCGGCGGCAAGCTGCACATCGCATGGGACCGGGCGCAGAACCTGCTGTATATGACCGGCCCCGCGGCATTTGTATTTGACGGCACGGTCACGCTCTGAGCGCGGCCGCGATGATGGTATAGGAGGTTATGAGCAATGAAAACGATCATCGGAACGAAAGCAGACGTTACCAAAGAGCTGACGGCGCAGGTCGCGGATGTGCTCGCGCGTAAGCCGGATGCAAACATCGCCATTTCGGTGGTGGACCTGCCGGCGGAAGTGCTTGATGCGCTCGCTGCCAGCGACATTGCCTTTGACAAGGCGACGCTCTTTCAGGCATGCGAATACTGCGGCGCGGCCGGCAAGGGCGCGCACGCGGTCGGTGCGGCGTTTTCGCCCCTCATGGCGGCGAAGCCGTTTGCGGCCGTGCATGCTCCGGATCCGGACGCGGACGCTGAGCACGCGGCGGATTACGACGCTGCCATTCAGGCAGCCGGCGGGCTTGACCTGGTGATCCTCGGCCTGGGCGAGCGCGGTCACGTCGCGTTCAACGAGCCGGGTGCCGGTTTTGGTGAGAAGACGCACATCGCCAAGCTCGCGGAAGTGACGCGCGAGGCCATCGCTGCGGATTTCGGCACGCTTGAGCAGACGCCGGAGCACGGCATCACGATCGGCATCCACACGATTCTGGGCACGAAAAAGATCCTGCTCGTCGGCTTTGGCGCACGCTGTGCGAAGGCCGCCAACGCCACGCTCACAGGCCGCCCGGAGACGTTTATTCCCGCGTCGTTCCTGCAGCTGCACACGGATGTCGAGGTTTATCTTGACGCGGACGCTGCCGCGCAGTTATAATAAATAATTGCCCGCGGCAGTTTGCGGGTGATTTTGATCGGAGGAAAGCATCCATGTCCAAATATTTTGGTACTGACGGCTTCCGCGGTGAGGCCAACGTGGGCCTGACGGTGGAGCACGCCTACCGGATCGGCCGGTTTCTCGGCTGGTATTACGGCCGGGAGCACAAGTGCGCGGTCGTGATCGGCAAAGATACCCGTAGATCCAGCTATATGTTTGAAAATGCGCTGTCCGCCGGCCTGACGGCCTCGGGCGCGGACGCCTATCTCATGCACGTCACAACGACGCCGAGCGTGTCCTACATCGTCCGTTCGGACGATTTTGACTGCGGCATCATGATCAGCGCGAGCCACAATCCCTATACGGACAATGGCATCAAGCTGCTCAACAGCGCCGGTGAGAAGATGGAGCAGAGCGTCATTGACGAGATCGAGAACTATCTCGACGGCAATCTGGAGATCCCGTTTGCTACGGGCGCGAACATCGGCCGCACGCAGGACTATTCCGCCGGCCGCAACCGCTACATCGGTTATCTCATCAGCCTGTCCACGCACTCGTACAAGGGGATGAAGGTCGGCCTTGACTGCGCCAACGGCAGCACGTGGATGATGGCAAAGAATATCTTCGACGCGCTCGGCGCGGATACGTATGTCATCGGCAATACGCCCGACGGCACGAACATCAACTGCGACTGCGGCTCGACGCATATCGAAAACCTGCAGAAGTACGTCCGTCTCAACCGGCTGGACGTGGGCTTTGCCTTCGATGGCGACGCTGACCGCTGCCTGGCCGTGGACGAAAACGGCTCGGTCGTCAACGGCGACAAGATCCTCTATGTCTGCGCGCGCAATATGCAGACCGAGGGCCGCTTCGGCAATTCCAGGGTCGTCACGACGGTCATGTCCAACCTCGGCCTGTACAAAGCGCTCGATGAGGCGGGCATCGGCTATGAAAAGACGGCCGTCGGCGATAAATACGTCGCGGAGAATATGCGCGCCAACGGACACCTGATCGGCGGCGAACAGTCCGGGCACATTATTTTCGGCAAATATGCCAATACTGGTGACGGGCTGCTGACGGCCATCAAGCTCATGCAGGTCATGCTCGACCGCAAGAAAACGCTCTCTGAGCTGGCCGCACCGGTGCGCGAGTATCCGCAGCAGCTCACGAATGTGGAGGTCGACGACAAGGACGCCACGCTCAATGACCCCGCGGTCGTTGCGGCGGAGCAGACCGTCACCGAGCGGCTCGGCGATGAGGGACGCATCCTCGTGCGCAAGAGCGGTACGGAGCCGGTGCTGCGCGTCATGGTCGAGGCGGCCACGCACGCGCTGTGTGAGGAAAACGTTGCGTATGTGATCGATGTCATGCAAAAGAGTGGGCATCTGATCCGGGTGAGATGATATGATGACGATACAAGACATGCTCGACCTGAGCAAGACGATCGCGGCCCCGCTGTTTGCGGGCAAGACCTATCCGTGGGAAGTGCTGGCGGACATCGGAGACTTCATTTTTCAGCTCGGTCCGACGCTCTCGGCGGAGGAATATGAGCAGCGCGGCGAGAACATCTGGATCGCGCGCGATGCAAAGATTTTTGACAGCGCCTATATCGCCGGCCCCTGCATCATCGATCACGGCGCGGAGCTGCGCCAGTGCGCCTTTGTGCGCGGCAATGCGATCGTGGGCAAGAACGCCGTTGTCGGCAACTCCTGCGAGCTGAAAAACGTCGTCCTGTTCGATAACGTCCAGACGCCGCATTTTAACTACGTCGGCGATTCCATCCTCGGCTACAAGGCCCATATGGGCGCGGGCTCCATCACGTCGAACGTCAAGAGCGACAAGACGCTCGTCGTCATCAAAAACGGGGCCGAGCGCATCGAGACCGGCCGCAAGAAGGTCGGCGCCATCCTCGGCGACTATGTGGAGGTCGGCTGCAACAGCGTCCTGAATCCCGGCACGGTCATTGGCCGGCACTCGAACATTTATCCGGTGTCGTGCGTGCGCGGTGTCATTCCGGCGGACAGCATCCTCAAGTCCTCGGGTGAGGTTGTCCACAAGAAATGAAAGCAAAATCCCATCGGCTTGCACCGATGGGATTTTTTCTGCCGCCCGCAGGTTTACAGCAGGCTGCGGTAGTCCTCGTCCGGCTTCACGCAGTCCGGCGGGAAGAACTCGTCGATGGGGAAGTGGATGCGGCTGAACATCGAGCACGGATCGTCCTCGGTCGAGCCCTGGCACGCTTTGTCCGGCATGCAGTAGTCGTACGCCGGGATGAGCAGCTGCGTGTCGCGCTCAAGCCGGATGATCGAAAACTGCCCCAGCGTCACGTACAGCTTCTTGCCGCAGCAGGTCAGCGAGAGTTCCTCGCCCATGGCATCGAGGATCTTCTGCGGGATGGCGCGCGGCTCCTGCTCAGGCTCCACGGAGCTGCCGCAGTCCACCAGCTTCATGTGCAGAGCGATCGGGTCGACGGATTCGACCACACCGATCGGCAGGCCGTTTTCGCACGGGTCGCAGCAGCAGTCGTCGGAGGCGAACACCTTCGCGCTCGCCTGGCTGCCGAAGAGCATGACGCGCTTGTCGAAAATCGCAAGGCCGCACACCGGCTCGCAGCCGGGGAACGTCTCGCCGCGCACACGGTAGAAGTACGTCACGTCCACTGTGTAGTAGCCTTTGTTGAAGGTGATCTCCTTGACGTGCACATCAGCGCACAACAGCTCGGCGCTGCGCGGGCGCACGCTCAGGGCGCAGTCCAGCTTCGCCTGCGAGCAGGCCGTGGGGTACACCCGCAGGTCCTCGACGCAGTCTTTGTCTCGGCAGGAATCAAATATCTTGCGCGTATGGATACAAACCGCTTCCCGGACGGCGGCGCTGCCCTCGACCGGTCCCGGTACCACTTTGTCTGCCATTTCATAACCTCCTGGCATCAGATTGAAGCACGCTTCAGTAACAGTGTATGCGTGGCGGTTTTCGATGTGCTTCCTTTTGAAAACCCTTTACACAAAACGCTTTCCGCGTTATAATCATATATTATTCCAAATGGGAGGTGCGCCATGGAAGGCATCGGCTTCATCCACGAGAAACTGGACATTAAGATCCTGATCCTCTACATTTTGAATCATTTACCCGCGGCAGTGGATGCGCAGACGTTGTCCGATCTCGTTTTCTGCGACAACGGCATCGGCTATTTTGATTACTCCGACTGTCTCGCGGAATTGGTGGATACGGCGCACATCACGGAAGAGGGCGGCAAGTACCGCATCACGGAAAAGGGCAGCCGCAACGTCAACGAAGTTGCCAGCAGCCTGCCGTATTCCGTGCGCATGAAGGCCGACCGCGTCACGGAGCCGATCGCCGAGCAGATGCGCCGCGCCGCCATGATCGTCGCGCAGCATACAAACACGCCGGAGGGCGGGTGCAATGTGCGCCTCGCGCTCTCGGACGGCATCGGGCAGATTGTCTCCATGCAGCTCCTGGCTGCCGATGAGGCGCAGGCGCGCACGATGGAACACTACTTTAAGGCACACGCGGAGGACGTCTATCAGGCGCTCGTGCGTATGCTCACAGAAAGCGAGGAAAACAAAGCATGAACACCTACATTCCCGAGGGCTACAAGAGCCTGCTCGGCGTTTATGACACGCAGAAGGCCATCGGCCTGCTCAAGCGCCTGTTCGAGGATCAGCTCGCCGCAAATCTGAACCTGTTTCGCGTCTCGGCGCCGCTGTTTCTGGAAGAGTCCAGCGGCCTGAACGATAACCTCAACGGCTATGAGCGCCCGGTGTCGTTCGACATCCTGCAGACCGGCCGGGAGGCGCAGGTCGTCCAGTCGCTCGCCAAGTGGAAGCGAATGGCCCTCTATCGCTATGATTTCTACCCCGGAAAGGGCCTCTATACCGACATGAACGCCATCCGCCGCGATGAGGACGTGCTCGACAATCTGCACTCGGTCTACGTCGACCAGTGGGACTGGGAAAAGGTCATCGAGCGCCGCGACCGGAATCTGGACTATCTCAAGTCCACGGTTATGGACATCGTCGCTGCCGTCTGCGAGACGCAGCGCACCATGCGCGCGATCTATCCGCAGCTTCAGGTGCTGCCGGAGCTGGAGCGCCAGGTGACGTTCATCACTGCGCAGGAGCTCGAGGACCGCTATCCGAATCTGACGCCGAAGGAGCGCGAGCATGCCTTCGTGCGCGAGCACCATACGACGTTCATCATCGGCATCGGCGGCGCGCTGCGCTCCGGCAAGCCGCACGACGGCCGCTCACCGGACTATGACGACTGGACCATGAACGGCGATATTCTGTTCTGGAACGAGCTGCTCGACTGTGCGTTTGAGCTCTCGTCCATGGGCATCCGTGTCGACCCCGAGAGTCTGGACCGCCAGCTGACCATCTCCGGCTGCGATGACCGCCGCAAGCTTACCTATCACAAGATGCTGCTGGCGGGCGAGCTGCCGCTGACGATCGGCGGCGGCATCGGCCAGTCTCGCCTGTCCATGCTCCTGCTCGGCAAGGCGCACATTGGTGAAGTGCAGGCGTCCGTCTGGGACGATGAGACGACCGCCGCCTGCGAGCAGGCCGGCGTCTTGCTGCTGTAAAATAGTTCATACAAAAGGCCCGAAGCCGTTGGCTCCGGGCCTTTTGTCATACATTTGCGCGCATTTTGTCGAATTAAGATGTAAAACATGGCCGAATGCTCACACGAAGGCGCTCCGGTGTGCTATACTGTCCCACGCAAAGGAGGGCGGATGATGCAGTCGTGGTTTCAAAAATACAGGCATGCGCTCTGGTTTCTGCTCTTCGGTGTGCTGTCGGCGTTTTATTTTGTGTCACAGCACCTCGGGCTGCGGTATCATGTCGTGCATTTGCCGCTCGATGACTGGCTTCCGTTTTGGCCGGGCTTTATCGTGTTTTATGTTTTGTGGTATTTCTATGTGCCGGGGTGCATGTTCTGGGCCTGTTTCCGGGCCAGGGATGTGTTTTACCGGCAGGTGGCGGCGCTGTTTTCGGGTGCGTTTGTCTGTGCGGCCGTGTTTGTGCTTTATCCGACGTGCATCGATTTTCGGCCGAGCGCAGCGGGGCCCGGCTTGGCTCGCGCGCTTTGCCGCCTGATTTATGCCAACGATGCGCCGGTCAACGTGTTTCCGAGCCTGCACTGCTATGAGGCGCTGGTCATGCATCTGGCGACGTTTCGCATGCCGCCGCTGCGTGCGCGCAAGCGGCTGCGTCTGGCGTCCGCTGTATTGGTCATTTTGATCTGCCTGTCCACGCTGCTGGTCAAGCAGCACTCGGTGGCCGATCTGATCGCCGGGTGCACGCTGGCTGTGGTGATGTACTTGCTGACAGCCTGTATTTTCGACAAAAGGGGGGCACGCCATGATCATACGACCGTTTAATGCCGGCTTCTTTCTGCTGGTGGCGATCATGATTGGCGCGATCGTGCTGCTTTGGGCGCTGCTGCATGGCCAGCCGGAGCGTTGGCGCGCGGCTGTGCTGATCACACTGTGCGTGGTCAATATCATCGGCTTTTTTGTTTACAAGTGGTTTCTGTCCGGGGATGCGGAGTTTCTTCAGGTATCCGGGCTCGATAAATTCAACTGGTTCAATGAACTGCCGCTGCAGCTTTGTAATATCAATATGTTTCTGATCCCAATCGGCATCCTGACGCACCGGCGCTCCTTGCTCGGGTTTGCCTTTTTCGTCGCGCCGCTCGGTGCGCTCATGGCGCTTGTGTTTCCGGAGGCGGCATTTTCCGGCTATTCGCTCTGGACGCCGCGCATCTTCGGCTTTTATTTCACGCACATGCTTATCATCATTTGCGGCCTCAGCCTGGCCACACTTGGGTTTTACAGGCCACGGCCCAAAGACCTGCCGGGTATCGCGGGTACATTTCTGATGCTTGGCTTTGGTGCGCTGCTGGTCGATCATTTGCTGCGGCACACGGTTTGCCCGCACGCAAACTATTTCTTCGTTTTTGGTCAGGATGTGGATATTAGCATTCTGAATCTGTTTTGGAAATGGCTCCCTGTGCCGCTTTTGTATGAGCTTCCGGCGCTCGCCATTCTCTTTGCCTATATGGGACTGATCTGTTTTGTGTTTTCAGCGCTGGATAAGCACCGTGCACGCCGGGGGACTGCAGTATAAAATAAAGCGCCTGACGCAAGTCTGCGTCAGGCGTTTGCTGCGGCTTTATAAAAAGCGCCGCTGCGAACATGTAGTCCGCAGCGGTTCGTGGAGCGGGATACGGGAATCGAACCCGCCTATCCTGCTTGGGAAGCAGGTGTTCTACCAATGAACTAATCCCACAAGCGCAATTATTATAGCACACCCATACGTCGTTTTCAAGTGAAAAATGCAACACACCTTGACATTCCGCTGCGGGCAACCTATAATAAACATTCGTGACGTTGGACTTTGTTTGCAGATACTTTTAGGAGTGACGATATGCCGGAAGAAACCCTTCGTGAAAATAAAATGGGCACAATGCCCGAAAATAAGCTCCTGCTGTCGATGGCGGTCCCGATGATGATCTCCATGCTTGTGCAGGCGCTGTACAACATCGTGGACAGTATCTTTGTCTCGCGCATCTGCGAGGATGCGCTCACGGCGGTGTCCATGGCGTTCCCGCTGCAGAACATCATCATTTCCATCGCTGTCGGCTTCGGCGTCGGCATCAACGCGCTGCTGTCGCGCGCACTGGGACAGAAAAACGCCGAGCGCGTCAATCAGGTCGCGGTCAACGGCCTGCTGCTGGCGCTGCTGAGCTATTTGCTCGTGCTCGTCGCCGGCCTGCTCGGCATCCGCGCATATATGCACACGCAGACGGATATTGAGACGATCGTCAATTTCGGCATCACGTATCTGAACATCTGCATTTTGTGCTCGTTCGGCGTTTTCATCGAGATCACCTTCGAGCGCTTTCTGCAGGCGACCGGCCGCACGATCTATTCCATGATCACGCAGCTGGTCGGTGCGATCACGAATATCATCCTCGACCCGATCCTCATCTTCGGCCTGCTCGGCTTCCCGAAGATGGGCATTGCCGGCGCGGCCTGGGCGACGGTGATTGGCCAGTGCCTGGGCGCGGTCGTGGCGGTCATCCTCAATCATTGCAAGAATCCGGAGATCCACCTGCGCCTGCGGCACATCCGCCCGAGCGGCAAGCTCATGGGCGAGATCACGGCCATCAGCATCCCGTCGATCATCATGAGCTGCATCTCGTCGCTGACGTGCTTCGTCATGAACCTGATCCTCATCACGTTTTCGTCCACGGCAGTCGCGGTGTTCGGCGTTTATTTCAAGCTCCAGAGCTTCGTGTTCATGCCGGTCTTTGGCCTCAACAACGGTATGGTGCCGATCATTGCCTACAACTACGGCGCGCAGAAGCCGGAGCGCATCCATAAGACGATCCGTTTGGGTATGCTCTATGCCGTCATCATCATGGCGTTGGGATTTCTGGTGTTCCAGCTCATCCCGAAGGAGCTGCTGCTGATGTTCGATGCGTCGGATGCCATGCTGGAGATCGGCGCGCCCGCGCTGCGCATCATGAGTCTGGCGTTCGCGTTTGCCGGTATCAGCATCGTGGCCGGCTCGGCGTGCCAGGCATTTGGCTACAGCGTCTACAGTATGTTTATCTCCATCGCGCGCCAGATTGTGGTGCTCATCCCGGCTGCCTACCTGCTGTCTCTGACTGGCGTGCTGCGCAGCATCTGGTTTGCGTTCCCAATCGCGGAGATCTTCTCGCTGATCCTCTCGCTGTTCTTTTTGCGCACCACGCTCAAAAAGACGGGCATGGCGCTGCCAAAGGCAAAGTAAATATTGCTTGCATATAGGGCGGCGCCATCCGGCGCCGCCCTTTTTCGCGCCTTTGCACCTGCAAAACCGACCGCACATAAGATGGTGCGGGGCAAATGCCCGATCGAAAAGGAGGAACGACTGTGGACAAATGCAATTTCAAGCAGGGGCCGCTGCCGGAGTGCGCGCCGCTGGTGTTGGCGCAGACGCCCATGCAGCAGTCCAGCGAGCCTGCGTATGACAAGCGCATGGCACTGGCGCGCGGCACGCTGTTTCCGGGGCTGGATCTGCCGTTTATGAATCTGGTCAACAAGCCTGCCGATCTCAGCACGCCGCTGTGTGAGCTGATGGCGCTGGACTTCGTCATCCGCGAGCTGAACCTGTATCTCGACACCCATCCGGACGACCGTGAGGCGTTCGAGACACTGCAAAAGTGCATTCGCCTGAGCGCCGAGGGCCGCAAGCGGTACGTGGAGCAGTATGGCCCCATTTCGCTGCGGGATCTGGAAAGCTCGGACGTCTATGACTGGCTCAACGCGCCTTGGCCGTGGCAGCAGGAAGGAGAGGGAAAGTAAGCGATGTTTGTCTATGAAAAGAAACTGGAATACCCGATCCGGATCAAAAATTCCAATCCCGCGCTGGCAAAGTTCATCTGCTCGCAGTACGGCGGGCCGGACGGCGAGCTGGGTGCATCCCTGCGCTACCTCAGTCAGCGCTATGCCATGCCGTACCCGGAGCTGTCGGCCATACTCACCGACATCGGTACGGAAGCGGCGGAAGTGGTCCCTGGGCGCGCAGAGCCTCTGCAAATCGGACAAAAAATTTTAGGCATGGTTCATTTTTTTCGTCAAAAGCCAGAAAACTACGAAAAGGGTTGACAACGGCAGAATTCTGCATTACGATTACGCCATAAAAAAAATAGAAGAATGCAGTACCTGATAGAGGTTGCGGATCTGATGAGTACCCCGTGATATACGCCGGCAAGCGGTCGCGGGAGAAAGGCTGCTCCGCCGAAGCGGTTTCGCGATTGCCGTCGTGAGCTTGCTGGGACTGCGCTTAACAGGCGCAGGACTGTCACATACCTCGTATGTGGAGCACTATCAACGGTTTTCTTTGTATGCTTGCAAGAGAGCCTGCGATACCATTTCGGGTCGCAGGCTCTCTGTTTTTTCGAATCACTCTGACAGGAGATGTAGAAAATGCAAGCAAACATCAGAAGAATCGTATCCATCCTCTTGGCCGTCATGTTCTGCGTGGCGTGCTTCACCGGCTGCGGCAGCAGCAACAATGGCGGAAGCGACACGGCCTCTGTCGATGTCCGGAACGCCAAGACCATCGCCGATCTCAAGGGCGCGAAGATCGCAGCGCAGGCGGGCACGTTCCACGCCGACGCCCTGTCCCAGATCCCGGACGTCCAGTCGAGCACCTATCCGGAGTTCGCCGACCTGCTGACCGCGCTCAAGAGCGGCGCGATCGACGGCTATATCGCCGAGGAGCCGACGGCGTTTTCTGTCTGCGCCTCGAACGACGATCTGACCTACCTGCCGTTCAAGAATAACGACACGGGCTTTACCGCAACGGCCGCGGATGTCGGCATTGCCATCGGCCTGAAGAAGGGCAACACCCTGCGCGACCAGATCAACACCGTCCTCGCCGAGATCACGGATGAGCAGCGCTCCGAGCTCATGGAGCAGATCGTGACGCTTGCCTCTGGCGGCACCGTGACGGAGTTCGCCGTCCACTGTGACGCTCCGGCCACCACGACCGGCACCCTGAAGATCGGCATGGAGTGCGCCTACGAGCCCTATAACTGGACCGATACCGAAGGTACTTCCCTCGGCGCCGTGCCCATCAGCAGCGAAGGCCAGAGCGGCCTCTATGCCAACGGCTATGACGTGCAGATCGCTCAGTATGTTGCAAACCGTCTGGGCCTGAAGCTCGAGATCTACGCCATGGAGTGGGATTCCCTGATCCCCGCAGTCAACTCCGGCGCCATTGACGCGATTGTCGCCGGCATGAGCCCGACGGCTGAGCGCTCGGAGCAGCTCGACTTCACCGATACCTACTACGAATCCAACCTCGTGGTCATCATCCGCAAGTAAGAAAACCTCGACGCAGGCGGCAGGCACCATGCGCGTGCACGGTGCCTGCCGCCCGTCATAACGGAAAAACGGAGTAACTATGAGCTTCTTAAACGATGTTCTGAACATCTTCATCAAGTATTACCCCCAGCTGTTGACCGGCGTTGGCAACACGGTGCTCATCGCGCTGACGAGTACGGTGGCCGGCCTTGCACTTGGTCTGCTGACCGGCGTCGTGCGCACGGCGCCGATGTCCAAGAACCCCATCCTGCGCGCGCTGCATAAGCTGCTCAATGCGATCATTGCGATCTATGTAGAGATCTTCCGCGGCACGCCGATGATGGTGCAGTCGATGGTCATTTACTGGGGCTATGCCTTTGCGACCGGCGGCGACACGCTGCCGCTCATCCCGTCCGGCATCCTCATCGTGTCCATCAACACCGGCGCGTACATGGCCGAGATCGTCCGCGGCGGCATCATTTCCATCGACCGCGGCCAGTTTGAGGGTGCCATGTCCATCGGTATGACGCACGCGCAGACCATGTTCAAGGTCATTATCCCGCAGGTCATGCGCAATATCCTGCCGTCAGTCAGCAATGAATTTGTCATCAATATCAAGGACACGTCCGTCCTGAACGTCATCGGCGTGACAGAGCTGTACTATTTTGCCGGCATCATCAAGCGCCAGAATTTCCAGACGTTCCAGACGTATTTTGTCATCTGCATCCTGTATTTCATCCTCACGTTCACCATCACGCGCCTGCTGCGCTGGGTCGAGCGGAAGCTGGACGGCAACGAAAACTACACGATCTTCGGCTCGCAGACGGATGTCAACGCCGAGATCCACATCACGAAGGAGGGCTGAGCCGTGGCAGACAATGTAATCGAGCTGGCACATCTGCAAAAGCAGTTCGGCGACCACGCCGTCCTGCGCGACATCAACCTCAGCGTGAAAAAGGGCGAGGTCATGAGCATCATCGGCGCGTCCGGTTCCGGCAAGAGCACGATGCTGCGCTGCATCAATCTGCTCGAGACGCCGTCCTCCGGTCAGGTGCTCTACCACGGGCAGGACATCACGGCCAAGGACTTCAACCTCATCCAGTACCGCACGAAGGTTGGCATGGTGTTCCAGAGCTTCAACCTGTTCAACAACATGTCCGCGCTCAACAACTGCATTGCCGGGCAGGTCTCGGCGCTCAAGCGCAGCCGCAAGGAGGCTGAGGAGATCGCCATGGAGTACCTGACGAAGGTCGGCATGGCGCCGTATATCAACGCCCGGCCGTCTCAGCTCTCCGGCGGTCAGAAGCAGCGTGTGGCCATCGCCCGTGCGCTGGCTATGCAGCCGGAAGTGCTGCTGTTTGACGAGCCGACGAGCGCGCTCGATCCGCAGATGGTCGGCGAGGTGCTCGATGTCATGCGCCGCCTGGCCGAAGAGGGCCTGACGATGATCGTCGTCACGCATGAAATGGCCTTCGCGCGCGATGTCTCCAGCGACGTCGTGTATATGTCCGACGGCGTCATCTGCGAGCAGGGCAAGCCGCATGAACTCTTTGAAAACCCGCAGAATCCCAAGACACGCGAGTTTCTGTCGCGTTTTCTTGCGCGCTGAATTCAAATATCAGAATCCAAACAGCGGCGCCTCCGTCATTTCGGAGGCGCCGCTGTTTCTGCGCGCATAAAGCGCCATGTACCCGGGAAATCACGCAGCCTGACCTCGATGTGTGCCCGGTCGTGAATGACCATGCGGTCGAGCAATTGGGCATAGAACGCTGCGTCCTGTGCTGTGCCGTCGAGCAGGGCTGTCACTTCTGCCTGCAGCGGCCGGATCCGCTCCGGGGAAATGGCCGCGTTCAGAGTTGCTGTCACATCGGCGGCGATGCCGGTGCGGTCGATCGGCAGCAATGCCCAGACTTGGGTCAGGATCTGTACGGCGTCCTCGTCCCGCAGACTTTCTCCGGTGCAGCCGCGTGTATGTCCGGCGGCGTCGGTGTGCGGGCGGCCATATTTTGTGGCGGCGTAGCAGCGCCAGGACAGAGCTGCACTGCCGTCGCGCCGTGCCTTGCAGCGGGCGGCGCAGTTTGCGCCGCACACGCCGCACCGGAGCTTGCCGGAAAGGGGATAGCGCCGGCTGTGCTTGGGCTGCCCGTCCTGTGATTGTGCGCGCGCTGTCAGGATACGCCCGGCCGCTTCAAACGTGGCGCGCGGAATGATCGGCGCGTGGTGATCGCGCAGGACGACATAGGCTTCATGCCCGCGGTTATATTTCTTCTCGTGCGTCAGATAGTCGGGGGTGTAAGTTTTTTTCTGCACCAGATCGCCGCAGTATTTTTCGTTGCGCAGGATGCGCAGGATCACGCTGCTGCGCCACGGCCCGCCGCGTGCGGTCGGCACGCCGGCTTCATTGAGTTCGCGCGCAATGGTGTGCGCGCCTTTGCCGTCATTCACAAATTTGCGGAAAATATCCCGTACGATCTGCGCGCCCGGCTCGTTGACGATCAGCACCCCGCCGCGCACGTCATAGCCGAGCAGATCGCGGCCGAACACGACGCCCTGTTCCATGCGGCGCTTTTGCCCCCACTTGACGCGTTCGGAGGTGCGGCGGCTCTCCTCCTGCGCGATGGAGGCGAGGATCGTCAGCCGCAGCTCGGCGTCTCCGTCGAGCGTATAGAGGTTGTCGCTCAGAAACAGCACGCCGATGCCAAGGCGCTTGAGCTCGCGTGTGTAATAAATGCTGTCGAGCGTGTTGCGCGCGAAGCGGGAGATCTCCTTCGTCACGATCAGGTCGAGCATCCTCGCACGCGCACAGGCGATCATGCGCTGAAATGCCAGCCGCTTTTTCGTGCTGGTGCCGGAGAGCCCCTCGTCGGCAAAGATGTCCGCCAGTTCCCAGCCGGGCTGCCGGGCGATGTATTCCCGAAAGTAGCGCTGCTGGCTCTCGAAGGAGTTTGCCTGATCGTCCCGGTCGGTTGAGACACGGCAGTAAGCGGCCACGCGCAGCGATTTTCCGGTGGGGATCATGGCAGCGGCTGGACGAGCAGGGCAGAGCAGCGGCGGTATTCCGTGTCCGTCAGCAGGCCGCGCGCCCGCAGCGCTGCAAGTACCGCGTGCTCGATCTGCGGCATGCAGATATTGGATGCTTTCCGCAGCGCCGTTTCGTCTGGCTGTTGGGTGCAGATCCAAATTCTTGGTTGCATTGCAGCACCTCCCGGCGAAAGTGTATGCGCGGCGGGAGGCGCGCGAGAACGGAAAACGGAACATTTCTGCCGACCCGGCAGGGACGGAGGAACTGGGGCACCTCGAGATGGTCGGCACGATCGTCTATCAGCTCACGCGCAGCATGACGCCGGAGCAGATCAAACAGTCCGGTTATGACACGTATTTCGTCGATCATACGGCGGGGGTGTTTCCGCAGTTTGCGTCCGGCACACCGTGGACGGCAGCGACGATCGGTGTGACGGGTGATGTGATCGCGGATCTGTCGGAGGATATGTCGGCCGAGCAGAAGGCCCGCAAGACCTATGACAACATCCTGCGCTTGTGCGATGACCCGGATGTGACAGACGTCATTCGCTTCCTGCGCGAGCGTGAGGTCGTGCACTACCAGCGCTTCGGCGAGGCGCTGCGCCTGGCGACGGAGAAGATGGATCAGAAGAATGTCTATATGACCAATCCCGCGTTCGACCGCACTTGATTCTGGCGCATATAAGCAAAAAGGGCAGGGCCCGGCAAAAATGCCGGGCCCTGCCGCGCTGAGAGAAAAAACAGCAGACACCCGAAGGTGTCTGCTGCAGATTGATCAGATCAAATTACTTGATCACAGTCCAGCGCTCGGTGATCGGGTGCTTGATGTTCTGGAAGAAGTCGCCCTTAAGATCCTTCAGGGTGTTGAAGTTGACGTCCAGCGTGTAGTCATGGCTGTTGGTCGCTTCCTGAACAGCGGCGTAATACCAAGCAGAGGTGTCCATGTTGTCGGGCCAGGTCTTCATCTGGTCAGCGACAGCGCCGAAGCTGGTGGTGCCATCGCCAGGCAGACGGCCGATCAGCTTGTTGACGATCGTGATCGCCTGAGCACGGGTCAGAGAATCCTTCGGTCCGAAGGTGTTGTTGCCCTTGCCCTCGAGGATGCCCATGGCGTACAGCAGGCTGATGTACTTATCAGCGAAGCTGCCGTTGAGGTCCTTGAAGATATAGCCGGTGATGGGCTGGTTGACCTCGATCTTGAACAGCTGAGCGATCATGGTCGCAAACTGCTCGCGGGTGATCACGGCGCCCGGAGCAAACTTGCCGTCGCCGGTGCCGACCATAACGCCGGCCTTGGTCATCATGGTGATGGCCTCGTATGCCCAGTGGGTCTTGCTGACGTCGACGAAGGTCTTGCCGTTCTTCTTCGCGTTCTCTGCCTTCGCCTGATCGGTCATGAGCGTGTAGATGATCTGTGCAGCCTCGGCACGGGTGAGCGTGTCATTCGGGCCGACATAGCCATTGTCATAGCCAACAATGTATGCATCATGGTCCGTATCCTTCAGACCGATGCGGAACGTCGGGTAAACGGTCACAATGTCAATATCCGGCAGCTTGCCAACGGAGAGCTGCGGGGCGGACTTATACTGCATGCCGGTGGATGCCTGCGTCCAGGTAGCGGACAGGCTGTAAGCGTTGAAACGATCCTTCTTGGCGAAGACCGCGACACCATAGGTGGCGGCGGCAGTCGCAACGATCTCGTCCTTGTTCTGGCTGTAGAGGACGACCTGAGCACCGGGTGCGAGGGTGCCCCACGGGGTCTTCACGACGACCAGATAGTTGGGCAGGTTGGTGAAAATGTTTCCGAGTGCGTCGGAGATGACGCCGGCGGTCTCCGGAGAATTCTCCTCGACCGAAGCCGCGACGCTTTCCTCGGCTGCGACATCTTCATCGGCTGCAAAAGCCATGACCGACAGCATGCTGAAAATCATGACCGCAGCGAGAAGCACGCAGAGCAGTTTGCGGGACTTTTTCATTGATTCCACTCCTTTGATAAATGTGCATAAGTGCCGTTGTGCCGGATGTCGGGTAACACATGCCGACCCACGTACACTTATGCGTTTAGTATACACTGCGCCCCCTGAAAAGTCAAGCTATGGAAACCGTGCGCGGAAAGCCCGCCGGCGCAAAGATTTGAGAAAACGGCGGTGATTTTCCACACATTTGCCCGAAAAAGTCCAGAAAATGGCCGATAAAAAGATGAATCACGACTTGCTTGTTGCTTTTTAATAACTTGGTCAGTTAATAGTCGAGCGTCTATTAACGAATTTTTCGCGGGAAGAGAAAATGAAATTCCCTATTGACACACTGGGAAAAACGCGATATAATCCTATTAACCTATAGAGAATGTAGGCGATGAAAATTGCGAAACCGCATTTCCGGACGCTTGTGTATCTGCTGGCACTGTTGTACCGGCTGACGCGCAGAGAGCGTACATCCAGCGAGACATGAAACATGCACACATACATACATATTAATATTATATTATAATACTAAAATGGAGGAACATCTCATGAGCAAGATTTTTACATCCGCTGACCAGCTGATCGGAAAAACGCCCCTGTTGGAGCTGACGCACATTGAAAAAGAGCAGCAGCTCGAAGCCCGCATTCTGGCGAAGCTCGAGTACTTCAATCCGGCCGGCTCCGTGAAAGACCGCGTGGCGCTGGCCATGATTCAGGATGCGGAGCAGCGCGGTGTGCTCAAGCCGAACTCCGTCATCATCGAGCCCACCTCCGGCAACACCGGCATTGGCCTGGCGTCCGTCGCCGCGGCCAGAGGTTACCGCATCATCATCGTCATGCCGGAGACCATGAGCGTGGAGCGCCGCCAGATCATGAAGGCTTATGGCGCCGAGCTCGTCCTCACGGACGGTGCGCAGGGCATGAAGGGCGCGATTGCGAAGGCCAACGAGCTGGCCGCGCAGATCCCCGACAGCTTTGTCCCCGGCCAGTTTGTCAACCCGGCCAACCCGGCAATCCACCGCACGACGACCGGCCCGGAGATCTGGCAGGACACGGACGGCAACGTGGACATCTTTGTTGCAGGCGTCGGTACCGGCGGCACCGTGACGGGTGTCGGCGAGTATCTGAAGTCCCAGTGCCCGAAGGTCAAGGTCGTGGCTGTGGAGCCGGCGACTTCTCCGGTCCTGAGCGAGGGCCACGCCGGCCCGCATAAGATTCAGGGCATCGGCGCGGGCTTTGTGCCGGATGTGCTCAATACGAAGGCCTATGACGAGGTCATTCCGGTCAGCAACGAGGACGCGTTCGCGACCGGCCGCCTGATCGGCCACAAGGAAGGCGTGCTGGTCGGTATTTCCTCCGGCGCTGCCGTCTGGGCGGCGATCGAGCTGGCCAAGCGCCCGGAGAACAAGGGCAAGACCATCGTCGTGCTCCTGCCGGATACCGGCGACCGCTATCTGTCGACGCCGCTGTTTGCAGACTGAGTGCAGGCAAGCGTTCGTTCTTCTTTCACATGCAACGGGAGACACCGCAGGGTGTCTCCCGTTGTGCGTTCAGCGGCAGCGCATGGCCAGACCGCAGAACATATCGTCGGCCATCCGCAGCGCCTCGGTCTCGATCTGGTCGAGCATGCGGATGTCGGCCGCATAGTCGCTCTGCAGGCGCAGCGTCGCTTCTTTTTCCGTCATTTCCAGATGGCTGTAGAAAAATTCGCGCCATTTTTCTTCGTTCCAGCAGGCGTTGATGCCGGCGAGGAACGCACTGATGGCGTCGGCGTTGGCGTACCAGCGCCGGCGGGCGTCATCGGCTTTGGCGGTCTCGTGGTTTTTCAGGTCGGTCACGAGCTCGCCGCCGATCTCCGGGTGCTCCGTGAGCAGGTCGCCGAACTGTCCGGCCGTGCGCGCGTGATTTTTGGCGGTTCTTTTGCGCAGCAAAGACAAAAAGGGATGCAATTTTGCGCTCGATGCGCTATAATAAATGCAATTATTCAGCAAGAGGGATCATTATGCGAATCGTTATCAAAGTCGGCACTTCCACACTGGCGCACGCGACCGGACGGCTGAACATTCAGCGCATGGAGCGGCTGTGCAAAGTGCTCAGCGACCTGAAAAATGCAGGTTATGAGATCATTCTCGTCTCGTCCGGGGCCATCGGCATGGGCGTCGGTAAGCTCAACCTGCCCGGGCGCCCGGCGGATATGCCGGGCAAGCAGGCGGCCGCCGCCGTCGGCCAGTGCGAGCTGATGTATTTTTACGATAAGCTCTTCACGGAGTATAATCACATCGTGGCGCAGCTGCTGCTGACCGGTGAGGACATCCGCAGCGAGCAGCGCAGCCGCAATGTGCGCAACACGCTCTCACGCCTGTTGGAGCTGGGGGCACTGCCGGTCATCAACGAAAATGACGCCGTGGCGACGGATGAGATCGGCGTGGACAACACCATCGGTGAGAACGACAGCCTCTCGGCCATCGTGGCCGCTGCCATCGGTGCGGATCTGCTGATCCTGCTCTCGGATATCGACGGCCTGTATGACAGCGACCCGCGCAAGAATCCGGACGCGCATCTCATCGAGACGGTGCCGGTCATTGATGCGCACATTCTCTCGCTCGCCGGGGACAAGGGCTCCGCGCTCGCCACCGGCGGCATGGTCACGAAGCTGCACGCCGCGCAGATCGCAACTGCGGCCGGCTGCGAGATGGTCATTGCCAACGGCGAAAAGCCAGAAGTGCTCTATGACATCGTGGACGGCAAACGCGCCGGCACCCGATTTCTGATATCACATTCCTGAGGAGGGACTACTATGACGACTATGGAGATTCTCAAGCGGACGAAGGCCGCGTGGCCCAGCATCTGCAACGCCAGCGCCGAGGAAAAAAACCGCATCCTGTCCGCCATGGCCGACAGTCTGCAGGCGGAGTGCGATGCGATCCTGCGCTGCAATGCCGAGGATATGGACGCTGCACGCGGCCATATCTCGGACGTAATGCTCGACCGGCTCTATCTGGACCGGGGCCGCATCGACGCCATGGCCGACGGTATCCGTGCGACCGTGGCGCTGCCGGATCATACGGGGCGCATCCTCGCGCAGATCGACCATCCCAACGGCATGAAGATCTACAAAAAACAGGTGCCGCTCGGCCTGGTCGCGATCATTTATGAAAGCCGCCCGAACGTCACGTCCGATGCCGCCGCGCTCGCCATCAAGAGCGGCAACGTCTGCATGCTCCGCAGCGGCAAGGAGGCTTTCCACACGGCCAAGGCCATCGTGGCCGCGCTCAAGCAGGGCATCGCGTCCGTCGGCGGCGATCCGGACATCGTCAACATCGTCGAGGATACCAGCCACCAGAGCGCCACGGAGATCATGCAGGCCAAGGGCCTCGTCGACCTGCTCATACCGCGCGGCGGGGCAGGGCTCATCCGTGCCTGCGTGCAGAATGCCACCGTGCCATGCATCGAGACCGGCACCGGCATCTGCCATGTCTATGTGGACAAATATGCCGATCTCGACAAGGCTGTGCGCATCATCGAAAACGCCAAGACCAGCCGCCCCTCGGTCTGCAATGCCGAGGAGGTCTGCCTTGTGCACCGGGCGGTCGCGGCTGAGTTCCTGCCCATGCTCAAAAAGGCACTGGTCGATGACCGTGCGGCGAAGGGTCTCACGCCGGTCGAGCTGCGGCTCGACGCTGCTGCGGCGCAGATCATCGACGGCACGCCTGCATCCGACAAGGACTTTGACACGGAGTATCTGGACTATATCCTTGCCGTCGGCGTGGTCGACAGTCTGGACGCCGCCATCGCGCACGTGCTTGCACACTCGACGCACCATAGCGATGCCATCGTAACCGAGGACGCCGCGAGTGCCGAGCGCTTCATCAATGGCACGGACAGCGCGGCAACGTATGTCAACGTCTCCACCCGCTTTACCGACGGCGGCGAGTTCGGCCTCGGCTGCGAGATGGGCATCTCTACGCAGAAGCTCCACGCCCGCGGCCCCATGGGGCTCGACGAGCTGAGCACCTATAAATATATTATCCGTGGCGACGGACAGATCCGCTGAGGAGGGAAGCACCATGACGAAGTATGAAGCCGGCTTCATCGGCGCCGGAAATATGGGCGGCGCGCTGGCGTCCGCCGCGGCCCGGCAGGTCACGGGGGAGAAGGTTGCCGTTGCCTGCAGCAGCCCCGCGCACAGCGCGGCGGCGGCCAAGCGGCTGGGCTGTCAGGCTGCTGCGCCGGAGGAGATCCTGAGCGGCAGCAAATTCGTGTTTCTCGGCGTCAAGCCGCAGATGATCGACGGCGTCGCGCAGTCGCTGGCGGTGCCCATCGCAGCGTCGGAGAGCATCTTTGTGTCCATGCTCGCCGGTGTGCAGCTCGAGCGGCTCGCGCATCTGCTCGGCGCGGATAAGAAGATCATCCGCATCCTGCCGAACACCGCCTGCGCCGTGGGGAAGGGCGTTGTGCTCTATTGCGCCAATGGCAATGTCACGGATGCCGATCTCGCGGCGTTTTGTTCGCTCATGGCGGATGCCGGCATCGTCGACCCCATCCCCGAGACACTGATCGACGCCGGCTGCGCCCTCACCGGCTGCGGCCCCGCATTTGCGTATATGTTTATGGAGGCGCTGGCCGACGGCGGCGTCAAGTGCGGCCTGCCGCGCGCGAAAGCCATCCGCTATGCGGCGCAGATGCTTGCCGGCAGCGCGGAGATGGTGCTGCAGTCCGGCAAACACCCGGAGCAGCTCAAGGACGATGTCTGCAGCCCCGGCGGCAGCACGATCGCCGGCGTGGACGCGCTCGAACAGCACGGTTTTCGCGGCGGCTGCATTGCGGCCGTGGACGCCGCGTTTGAAAAGACCCGCCAGCTCGGGTAACGGCAGCATCAAACGCCGGCCGGGCCGCACCCATTCGGGTGCGGCCCGGCTGCTGCATGTTTATGCAGACGTGATGTAGCACTCCTCGGCTTCCTGCTGCGCATGGATCAGCAGCAGCCTTGCCTCCTCGTAGTCGTGGGTGTTGATGTGTTCCACGGCGTCGCTCAGCGTGTTGAAGAGGGTGAAGTACAGTTTCTTGAAGTCCATGGTGATCTCCTTTTTGTTCCGCGTATTTGCGGGTTCCGGCGCGTCTTCCGGTCGCTGCGATGCGCAGTTTAACACAGAATGGAGTAGAAACGTGTCGAACGCTGTAGATGCCGAAAAAACTTCATAAAATTCAAATTTTTTGTCAGGTATGGGACAATCTTTGTGCCAAGCGGCGAAAAGCAAGTGCCCGCACTCCATAATGGAGCGCGGGCACGGATTGTTTATAGCAGCTTGATCAGGATCGTGACGGCACCCAGCAGGATCAGCACGGCACCGACAATACGATTCAGGCGCCGGATCTCACAACGGTTGGCAAATTTTGCGGAGACGACCGCGCCAAGGAGGCACGAGACAACGACGATCGCCATGGGCAGCGGAAAGAGCTGCGCACCCAGCGAGACATGGCTGACGGCGCCGGTCAGCGCGACGAGCGACATGATCATCGTGCTGGTGCCGACGGCGACTTTCAGATTATAGCCAAGCACCAGCGTAAAAACCGTCAGCATCAGGATACCGCCGCCGCTGCCGGTAAAGCCGCACACCCAGCCGATGCCGCAGCCGAGCACCATGGCGAGGATGGTCTTGCCGGTGGATGGGCCGGACGCGGCAGCAGCGTCGTGTCCACCGGTGATCGGTTTGAGCAGAAACTTGAAGCCGAGAAAGACCGTCGTGAGCATGGAGATATAGCCGAGCCCATCCGGTGACTGCTGGCTGAAGAGGTAGCCGCAGTAGCTGCCGACGATCGTACCCAGAAAAGCCGTGACCGTGACAAGACTGCCGCGCTTGAGGTCGATGTTTTTGTTTTTATAGTATGTGTATGCCGAGAGCAGGCTCGCCAGCACGTCGGAGGCCAGCGCCACGGTCACGGCGTCATAGCTGGCCCAGCCGTAGAGGCTGACGAGCACGGGCGTGATGACCACGGCGGCGGACAGACCGGCCAGACCGGTCACAACGCCGGCGCCCAGTCCGGCCAAAATATAAAGGATGCATTGCGCGATGTTCATGGGATCACCTGATGTCGTTTTTTCGTTTCTGAGCCACTTATTATAAGCGCTGCATGAAAATCGTCAAGTCCCTGCGCGCGGAGTTTACAAACTGTAGAGAATTGTGGGGGAGGGGAGAAACGAAAAAATCCGCCGAAGCATTTTGCTTCAGCGGATTTTGGTCCGAGTGAGAAGATTCGAACTTCCGGCCTCTTGAACCCCATTCAAGCACGCTACCAACTGCGCTACACCCGGATATTTTATTTGCTCAAATAATATAGCATACCGCGCAAAAAAATGCAAGAGGGAAATGCGGCTTTTGGGCAGAAAGTTTTTCGTTATATTTCTTTACGATTGTATCAGAATTTCGAATAGATAGGTTTCGAAATAATCATAAAATTTTTAAATAAATAAATTGAAATTTTTTGGGTGATTTGTTAACGTGTTCTTAACACCTATATGGGATAATAGAGCTCCATGTATGCGCGGGCATGCAAGACCAACGTGGCAAAATGGAAACAAAACAAAGGAGGAAACATCATGACAGGTAAAAGACTGCAGCGGGTGCTGGCGTGCCTGCTGGCGGTGCTGCTGCTGTCGCAGGTCGGCGCGTTCTCGCCGGCCGTGTTCGCGGCGGATGACAGCAGCTACACGCTGCAAGACGGTACGGCCATCATCAAGTCCACGATGACGACCGATGAAGTGAACCATGCGCTGACGCGCGCGCTGGTCAAGGATTTTGACCAGAAGAGCGAGGATGCGCAGGCAAAACTTCTGGATGATCTCAAGTGGGAGTACAAAACGAACGGTTTCAAGAATAAGGGTACTATATTTGAGGCAAAATCCTCTGATTTGTACTGGGATTCCATTGCTGGTGCCAGAGTTGTTGAAGAAGGCAAGGTTATAAAGACTAAGTACACTTGCCCCGCGCTTGCCAAAAATGACGACGGCAACTATCAGGTCCGCGTTCGGGATACGAATGCTGCGGTGACGCTCACGAAGGCGGAGAAGCTCTCTTCGTCCATCACGCTCAAGCAGGACGCCAGCGTCGCGCTGACATACAATGCGGATGGCTCTCTGAATTTTGATGCACTGCGCGAGCGCATCTTCGACCAGGTCGTGGAGAGCACCACGCCCAAACTGACGGTCAAAGACGTGACCATTAAGTATTTTGCTTCGCTGACGACTGGCTCTGTGACTGAAAAAGATAAGAAATGGGTATCTCTTGAGGGCGAGAGCAAGATTGTTGCCGGTAAAGAGCTGGGCTATCCCGCCATTTCTGCGGGGAAGCAGAAAATTCAGATCTCCTATGCTGAAAATAATACGTATTTCGGCACTACCTCTCAGGAAGTCATGGTGACCTTCACCGAGCGCGCGGATGCCCACATTGTTCTCAAAGAGGGGCAGACGGTCGCGCTGCCGTATACGGATGCCACGACCGTTGATTACGACGCGCTGCGTGCAGCCATTCTCAAGCAGGTCGTGGACGAGGGGACTACCCCGGCCCTGACGACGGAGAACACGGAGATCAAGTACTATGCCTCGTCCGCTCTTGTTGATCACAAAGAGTGGGTAAAGCTGGAGGGTGAGTACAAAACGATCCCGGTGATCAATAAAGAGATCGGCTATCCCGCCATTCCTGCGGGTGACCAGCAGATCCAGATCAGCTTCAAGGGCGACGGTGCTTATAAGGCGTCCTCTGAAACGATAACGGTGACCTTCACCGAGCGCCCGGGCATCAAAGCGACGACGAATGAAAACCCGACGTTCAAGCTCGACTTCACCGCCGACGGCGAGGCGATCTACAACAACATCCGGCAGCAGGTCTGGGATGCGGTCGTTGTGAGCACGAACCCGGCTCTGACCGTGGATGATGTGACAATTGAGTACTATGCTACGGCGAAGTCGGGAACGGTCAAGAGTTGGATGCCGCTGGAAGGCGGCACAAAAGATTGGCTGACCTATCCCGCCATTGGCGAGGGTACCCAGAAGGTGCGCATCACCTGGGGCGGCAGCAAGGACTGTGCCCCCTGGTCGTGGGAAGGTGATGTGGTGGTAACCGGCCGCGCGGCAGCTCCGTTCCGGCTCAAAGAGGGTGTGACCGATGGCATGACGGTCGCGATGGTCTACAATCGCGATCAGAGCATCAACTATGAGGAGACCGCGCAGGCCCTGCGCGATGCGCTCATCGAGAGCGCCGATCCGGCCGTATCCATCAACGACCTGACAGTGGAATATAACGCCGGCACGAGAGAGCTTAAAAATTTCCAGCCGCTCGATTTTAACGGCATTGGCTTTAAGTTCGGCCTGAACGGGCAGACCATCCGCTTCACCTGGCGTGGCAACGCGGACTACATGGCCTACACGCAAGAAGTCGACGTCACGATGGTCGATAACCGTCAGCCGACCAAGGCCATGCTCAAATCCGGCGCTTCCATCACCTACAACATGGACGCCAATGTCATGCTGCAGGCGATCTTTGAAAACCTCATCGACTGGGACGCCTCCACGCTGCCCGAAAAGAGCACGCTGAGTGCGGCTGACTTCACGATCGAGTACTATGGTGAAAATGTGCTCGGCGAGGAAGACGGCGGTATCAGCGGCGGCGTGAAGCAGTGGGCACCGGTTGCCGGCGGCAAGGTGAACACGCTGACCTATCCCCAGATGGGCGCCGGCGATCAGAAGATCCGCGTGACCTTCAAGGGCGATGCGGACTACCGTCCCAGCGACGCCAAAGAGGGCAATCTGACCGTGAAAAAGGCGAAGGTCTCCGTCAAGGTGCACTCGACGAGCATCTATGCCGAAGAGGCCAAAGATAAGCTGGGCGAGGGCTTCATCACGACTGACCCGGCCGACAAGTTCGACATCTACACCATCTACGGCGGCGTGACCAGCGATGTGACCGGCAGCGTGTTCGTGCAGCTGCCCGAGCGTATCACGAACAACAAGCTCCTGAAGCTGATCGACGACACACTCAGCGCGGCCGGCAAACCGACTCTTTCGGATATTATGCAGAAGGGCACTACGGTTGGCGAGCTCAAAGAATACCTGAATGATCTTCTCAACAGCGATGCGCTCACCGCGCTCGGTGGTTTGCTCAGCAAAATCGGCATTGATCTGGATACGCTGCGCCAGATCAGCAACACGCTCAACAAGTTCCCCGGCCTGCTTGACAATGTCCGAGTGGCCTTCGGCACGCCGGATCAGGCGGGCATCTACACCGTTTACGCGATCACGAACAACAAAAACTACGAGACCGGTGTCGGCACGGGCATGCTGCTCGTGAAGAAGCACTATTCCGGCGTGAAGCTGACGTGGAATCAGAACTTCACCAATGGCAAGATCTCCGCTGCGGAAGTTGCGAACTTTGATTTCAAGGCGACGCTGAGCTATAACGGCAACAGCGATATCTCGCAGGACAACGTGCACTACCTGTACTCCGGCTTCACCAGCAAGTGGAAGCCGTACTCCAGCACCGAGACGCCTCCGACCGAGCCCGGCCGCTATGTTGTGACGGTCGTGACTCTGGGCGGCAACTATCAGGCAGCGCCCATCACGCGCGCTTTCCAGATCACCAAGTAATTTTCTCGCGTGTGTCTCCCGGGCTTTTTTGCCCGGGAGACATTTTTGCGCCGGAGGAGACCGGCCGGAGCGGAAAAATGAAAATCGCCGAAAATTTTTTCAAAAATAACTTGACAGCAGTCGAATCGTCTGGTATATTAAACGAGCGCTAAGGCGATGAGGCCGAGTAGTTCAGTTGGTTAGAACGCTAGCCTGTCACGCTAGAGGTCGAGGGTTCAAGTCCCTTCTCGGTCGCCACCCGCGGGGCGAAAGCTCCGCGGGCTTTGTATGCTGCTATAGCTCAGTCGGTAGAGCGCATCCTTGGTAAGGATGAGGTCCCCGGTCCGAATCCGGGTAGCAGCTCCAAAAAAACCTGTAACCGCAACGGTTACAGGTTTTTTCTTTTTCTGATCCTTTTGCGCGCCGAATGAAACCGCAGCGCCGGACGGGGCAGACCTGTCCGGCGCTGTTTGTTATTCCGTTTTCTCCAGATAGGCCAGCGCCTGCAGGTAAGTGTCCCTTTTTGCGGGCGCAGCGCCGTCGATCCGCCGAGTGTCGAGGTTGTGCCGCAGGTCGGCACACTTGACCCTGCGTGCGATCGGATTTTTCGCCAGCGCCTGCACGTAGTCCATATAGGGCACGCCCTCGGCGTGCGTCAGCAGCCGGAGTGCATCGAGCACGGATGCGGGAAAACCGGCGCGCTCCAGATCCGCGAAGGAATACACATCCCCGTGATCCTCAATCACGTCGTGCAGCAGCGCCACGCACGTTGATGCTTCGTCGTCCATCTGCGTGGCGAGATAAAACGGGTGGAACACGTAGGGGTAGCCGCCCTTGTCGAGATCGTCCTTGTGCGCCTGAAACAGGATGGTGCACGCTGTTTTTACGAGCTGCGAGTAGTACATATGCCAAGCCTCCGTATGACGAATATCGGCGGTGCACGTCATATATCTATTATAGCAGGCGCGTACCCGCTGCGCAACGGCACTTTGCAGCATACAGTAAGACCCCGCCGTTCGGCGGGGTCTTGCAATTGCGAGTGAGCCTGTAAGCCGGGTTCTGTAATCGACAGCCATCTATCTAGACGCACCGTTGCCGGTGCGTTCCAGCCACCTCCATGGGACGGCCGGGCCAGCCGTATGTCCCTCCGCGGTGTTGCTCCGGATAGAGTTTACAGCGCCGCACTGTCTCCAGCCGGCGAGTGAGCTCTTACCTCACTTTTCCACCCTTACCCGATCGCTCGGGCGGTTTGTTTCTGTTGCACTTGTCCGAGGGTCGCCCCTGGCGGGTGTTACCCGTTATCCTTGCCCTGTGGAGCCCGGACTTTCCTCACGCACAGCCTTTCGGCTCGTGCCCGCGGCTGTCCGGCTCACTCGCCCGACTATTTTACACATCCTGCCGCAGTACGTCAAGCGCTGCGGCGATTTATTTTCTTGTAATCGGCACGAATGGGCGGTATAATCACTTCGAATGATTTACTTTTGTAAAGGAGTGTCTGCATGACCTTTTCGGATTATATGGACTATCTGCGCGATAAGCGCATTGGCGTCATCGGCTTCGGCGTGAGCAATCAGCCGCTCGTGCGTGTGCTGCTGCGCAGCGGCTGCGACGTGACGGTGTGCGACCGGCGCGAGCGCGCCCAGCTCGGTGCGGCCGGAGACGAGGCCGCGGCGCAGGGCGCAAAGTTTGTCCTCGGCACAGACTATCTGGAGCATCTGAACTTTGATGTTATCTTCCGCACGCCGGGCGTGCTGCCCATTGTGCCGCAGCTGCGCGCGGCGGCGCAAAACGGCGCAATCCTCACCTCCGAGATGGAGGCATTCTGCAATCTCTGCCCGTGCCGCATCATCGCCATCACCGGAAGCGACGGCAAGACTACGACCTCGACCATCACGGCCGAGCTCCTGCGCGCGCAGGGGTATACCGTGCACCTCGGCGGCAACATCGGCACGCCGCTCTTTGACCGCATCCCGGACATCCGGCCGGAGGATTTTGCCGTGCTCGAGCTCAGCAGCTTCCAGCTGCACAGCATGCACTGCGCGCCCGATGTGGCCATCATCACGAACATTTCACCGAACCATCTGGATGTCCATCCGGACTTCGAGGACTATGTGTCGGCCAAATGCAGCATTTACCGCGGCCAGCGGCCGGACGGCTGCCTGGTGCTCAACGCGAAGGATGCCCATACCCCGCGTTTCGCGGCTGAGGCGCCGGGGCACGTGTGCTATTTCAGCAGCATCGGCCCGGTGGAAAACGGCGTCTACTGCGCTGACGGCGTCATTTACCGCGCACATGACGGCAGGGCGGAGAAGATCCTGGACGCCGCCGAGATCCGCATCCCCGGTGCGCACAATGTGGAAAACTATATGGCGGCCTTTGCCGCGACCGACGGGCTGGTCGGAAACGCGGCGTGCGTTCAGGTCGCGCACACCTTCTCCGGTGTGCCGCACCGCATGGAGCGCATCCGTGAGCTCAACGGCATCACGTTCATCAACGACTCCATTGCCTCGAGTCCCACACGCACGATCGCGGGTCTGCATGCGCTGCCGAAGCCGCCGGTCATCATCCTCGGCGGGCACGACAAGCACATTCCGTTTGACACACTCGGCGACGAGGTCTGCCTGCACGCAAAGGCGGCGGTCGTCGTCGGTGAGACGGCGCAGCGCATCGCGTCCGCCATCCGCGCATCGAAATTCTATGACCCGGGAAAGCTGCCGCTTGTCGAGGCACCGGACTTCCGCGCGGCGGTCGAGACGGCCTACGGCCTTGCGCAGCCGGGCGATATCGTGACGCTGTCGCCGGCCTGCTCGTCGTTTGATCTCTTCAAAAACTTTGAAGAGCGCGGCAATACCTTCCGCGCCATTGTGGAATCTCTGCACTAAGCGTATGAATTGCCCTGCCGCTGCATAGCATGGCAGGGGGGATCTGCTATGATTTGTGCGTCTCGCCGCTGGAGACCGGCCGCCCGCCGCCGGCGCCCGCTGCGGCCAAACCGGAAGGCGGCGGCGCTGCTGCTGGTGCTCATTCTGCTGGGCGGCATGGCGTATTTTACCGTGTCGGTGCTGCACCTGATCACGCAGCTGGCCGTCAATTCCGCCTGCGACCTCATGCAGCTGAAGATCAATGCCGCCACCTCGGCAGCGACGGCGCAGGTACAGGGAGACTATTATACCTACCGCACGGACGCGGACGGGACCATCACGGCCGTGAGCGTCGATACCGAGCGCGTGGGGCAGGTGTCCTCGCTCGTGCTCGAGCGCATGATGGACGGCGACGACGGGCAGGTCGAGCTGGATATTCCGCTCGAGACGCTCTTCGGCGTGAATTTTCTGCCCGGGCTGAAACTGCCGCTGCCGGTGCGCATCCTCGTGCTGACGACGTCGGACGTGAGCTACCATAATGAACTCATGTCGGCCGCAATCAACCAGAGCAAATATCAACTGTATCTGAACGTGAAGATGGACCTCGACATTCTGGTGCCCTGGGAGCACCAGGCCGAGACCGTGGGCACGAACGTCCTGCTGGCCGAGACGGTCATCGTCGGCAAGGTGCCCCAGACGTATGTGGAAGTGGAGTAGACAACATGGATATACGCGAAGAGATCCTGACGCTGCGCCGTCAGCTGGAACATGCAAATTTTCTCTATTACGTGAAGGATGCGCCCGAGATCAGCGATTTCGAGTATGACGCGCTCATGCGTCGGCTCGAGGAGCTGGAGGCCGCGCACCCGGAGTATGCCTCGCCCGATTCGCCGACACAGCACGTCGGCGGCTACGCGCTCAACACCTTTGCGCAGGTGCGCCATCAGGTGCCGCTCGAGAGTCTGCAGGACGTGTTTTCATTCGACGAGCTGCGCGCGTTCGGCGCGCGCATGGACGATGCGCTCACGCAGGCGCATGATTATTCGGTTGAGCCGAAGATCGACGGCCTGTCCATGTCGCTCGAGTATGAAAACGGCGTGTTCATCCGCGGCGCCACGCGCGGCGACGGCGTCACCGGCGAGGACGTGACGGAAAACCTCCGCACGCTGCGCAATCTGCCGCTCAAGCTCGACAGCGCGCCCGCAAAGCTCATCGTGCGCGGCGAGGTCTATATGTCGCACGAGGTGTTTGCGGCGCTCAACGCCGAGCGCGAGCTGCTCGAGCAGCCGCTGCTGGCCAATCCGCGCAACGCGGCGGCGGGCTCCGTGCGCCAGCAGGACCCGAAGGTCGCGGCGGCGCGCAAGCTGGATATCATCATCTTCAACCTCCAGTTTGACAGTGACCGCACGTTCGCCACGCATACGGAAACGCTGGACTATCTGGCGTCGCTGGGCTTCCCGGTCGTGCCGTATCAGCGCTGTGAAACGCTCGATGCCTGCTGCGCGCGCATCGACTGGATCGGCGACAACCGCGAGACGTTCCCGTTCGACATTGACGGTGCGGTCATCAAGATCAACGACCTCGCGCAGCGGCAGTATCTCGGCAGCACGGCGAAGTTCCCGCGCTGGGCGGTGGCGTATAAGTACCCGCCGGAGAAGAAGGAGAGCCGCGTGCGCGACATTGTCGTGCAGGTCGGCCGCACGGGCGTGCTCACGCCGAAGGCGGTCATTGAGCCGGTGCGTCTGGCCGGCACGACCGTCACGAACGCCACGCTGCACAATCAGGACTTCATCGACAACCTCGACCTGCGCATCGGCGACACGGTGCTCGTGCAGAAAGCGGGGGAGATCATCCCTGAGATCCTCTCCGTCGTGCGCGACAAGCGGCCGGAGGGGACGGTGCCGTTTCATATGCCGGACACCTGCCCAGAGTGCGGCGCGCCCGTCGTGCGCGATTCGGACGGGGCGGCCCTGCGCTGCACGGGTGCGGAGTGCCCGGCGCAGCGGCTGCGCAACATTGCGCACTTTGCCTCCCGCGAGGCGATGGACATTGACGGTCTCGGCATCTCGCTGTGCCAGTCGCTGATCGAGGCGGGGCTCGTGCACTCCCCGGCGGAGCTGTATGCGCTCGATCCGCAGTCGGTCGCGGCGCTGGACCATATGGGGAAAAAGTCGGCCGAGAACCTCATGGCCGCCATCGAAAAGAGCAAGGACGCCGGCATGGCGCGCCTGCTGTGCGCGTTTGGCATCCGGCAGGTGGGGCAGAAGGCGGCCAAGGTGCTGGCCATGCACTTCGGCACGCTGGACATGCTCATGGCCGCGACGGAGGAGGAGCTCATGGCCATCCCGGACGTCGGCCCGACGACGGCGGCGTACCTGCGCGCGTGGTTTGACAACCCGCAGTCGCAGCACCAGATCCGCCTGCTGCGCAATGCGGGCGTCAGCTTCGATTCCAAGGAGCAGGTCGTGGACCGCCGCTTTGCCGGCAAGACGTTCGTGCTCACCGGCGCGCTCGAGCATTTCAGCCGCGACGAGGCCAGTGCCATCATCGAGCGCTTCGGCGGCAAGACGAGTTCCTCCGTGTCGAAAAAGACGTCCTATCTGCTCGCCGGGGAAAACACCGGCTCGAAGTATCAGAAGGCACTCACGCTCGGCACGCCCATCATTACGGAAGCAGAATTTCTGGACATGATCCAGGAGTAACGAAAGAAACGGAGTGGAAATCATGCGAGATTATGCAAAAGAATTTGAAAACCGCGTCGCCTTTATCCGCGACCTGCTCAAAAGCAGCGGTGCCAAGGGCGTCATCTACGGCAACAGCGGCGGCAAGGACAGCGCGCTCGTCGGCATCCTCTGCAAGGCCGCGTGCGACAACACAGTCGGCATCATGATGCCATGCGCCTCCAAGCGCAACTTCGGCGAGGACATGACCGACGGCCTGGCCGTGGCCGAGCAGTTCAATATCGAAACGCGCACGGTCGACCTCACGGCGGAAAAGGAGCTCGTCATGCAGACGGTCTCTGCCGTCACGACGCTCAACCAGATGGCGACGTCGAACATCGCCCCGCGCCTGCGCATGCTCACGCTCTACACCATTGGCGCTGCCGAGGGCCGTCTCGTTGCCGGCACCGGCAACCGCAGCGAGGCATACATGGGCTATTTCACGAAGTGGGGCGACGGTGCGTATGACTTTAACCCCATTGCCGACCTGACTGTGACGGAGATCTACGAGTTTCTGACCTGGCTGCACGCGCCGGAGAACATCATCCGTAAGGCACCGTCCGCCGGCCTCTTCGAGGGTCAGACGGACGAGCAGGAGATGGGCGTGACCTACGCCGCCATCGACAAGTACATCCTCACCGGCGAGGCCAACGAGCACGACAAGGCCATCATCGACCGCTATCATAGCCGCAGCGAGCACAAGCGCCGCCCGGCCGCGACTTATCACGCCGAATGACGCAGTATTTCGATACCCACGCGCACTACGACAGCGGAAAGTTCAACGCCGACCGGGCCGATGTGCTGCGTGCCGTGCATGAGAGCGGCGTCGCGCTCATCGTGGACCCCGGCGACTGTGCCGCGACGTCCGAGCGCGCCGTCGCCATCGCGCAGGAATATGATTTTGTCTATGCCGCCGTCGGCTGGCATCCGGAGGAGGCCGCCGGCTGGACGGACGACAGTCTGGATCAGATCCGCGCGCTGGCGGCGCAGCCCAAGGTCTGCGCTATCGGCGAGATCGGTCTGGATTATTACTGGGACACCTCCACGAAAGTAACGCAGGAGACCATGCTGCGCGCGCAGCTGGAGCTTGCGTTGGAGCTGGACCTTCCGGTCATCATCCACGATCGGGAGGCGCACGGCGACAGTCTGCGCATTGTGTGCGACTATCCGGGCCTGCGCGGCGTGTTCCACTGCTTTTCCGGCAGCGTGGAGATGGCGCGCGAGCTGCTGCGCCGCGGCTGGTATCTCGGCTTTGACGGCCCGATCACGTATAAGAATGCCGTCAAGGCGCTGGATGTGATCGCCGCCTGTCCTGCCGACCGGATGCTGCTCGAAACGGATTCGCCCTATCTGGCCCCGGTGCCAAACCGCGGCAAGCGCAACGACTCGCGCAATCTGCCATACATCGCCGCGCGCATTGCGGAGATCAAGGGCATGACTACAGACCAAGTCGCGGAGGTGACGCTGAAAAATGGAAAACAACTCTTTGGCATTTGAGCGCTGGCTGCTGCGCGGCGCGCCGAACGCGCGCGACCTCGGCGGCCTGCCCACAACGGACGGCCGCACGGTCCGTCCGGGCCTGCTGCTGCGCAGCGGCGAGCTTGCCGGCATCACGGAGCCGGATGCGCAGACGCTCGCGGGCTATCCGCTGCGCACGGTTGTGGACTTCCGCACGGATCTGGAGCGGGAGCAGAAGCCGGACCGTGTCCTCCCGGGCGTGCAGTATGTCCACTGCCCGATTGTGCAGCAGGCGGCGGCCGGTCTGACGCGGGAGGAGCACGCCGACCCCTATGCGGCCGTCGTCGCGCACGCGAAAGCGATGGCCGGCCGGGAGCGCGCGTTCATGTGCGAGCTGTACCGCAGTCTCGTCACGCAGGCATTTGCCATCGCGCATTACCGGCAGTTTTTTGTGCTTCTGCTCGCGCAGACAGACGGTGCACTGCTCTATCACTGCACGGCAGGGAAGGACCGCGTCGGCGTCGGCACGATGCTGCTGCTCACGGCGCTGGGCGTCGACTGGCCGGTTATCGTGGAAAATTATCTGATCACGAATGAACGCATGGCCGCCTCGACCGACTGCCTGCTGACGGCAGTCGCGGACTATGACCTGAGCGAGGCGGAGCGGGAGGTCATCCGCACGTTTGACCGCGCGGACGCGGCGTTCCTGACGGCGGCGCGCGATGCGATCGCAGAGCGGTATGGCAGCGTGGACGCTTTCCTGTCGCAGGCGCTCGGCGTCGGCGCGCCCGAGCGGGAGACGCTGCGTGCGCGTTACCTGACGACCGAGTAAAAAGACGGCGTGCCGCCCAGTTTTGGGCGGCACGCCATTTGCTATTTGCATTGCTTACAGCGCCTGTTCCGGCATTTGATCGGATAGGTAGATCATAACGGGATCATCCTTCGCGTGGGCATACGGCACCTTCGGCGCGCGGAAGAGGCTTGTTTCCGGCAGCACCGTACTGAGTACGACGTGGAACGTGGTCCCGCCCCATTCATTGCTTTCCAGAAGAATGGTGCCGTTGTGCTTTTCCGCAATGCCGAGCGCGACCGTCAGGCCAAAGTTGTTGCTGCTCAGGTCGGAAAAGTCCACGCCGGTCACGCGCAGCGGGATGAAGATCGTCCCGAGCTTTGCCGGCGGGATGCGCACACCGTCATCGCGGATGGTGATGTCGGCGTGGTCGCCATCCTGCGTGACCGTAAAGCGGATGCGATCACCGTGTTTGCAGCGCTCCGTGCAGTTGGCAATGATGTTGAGCAGCATCCGCTGAATGAGCGCCGTGTCGAGCGCGCAGTTGATCGGTTCGTCCGGGATGATGACCTCGAGCACGATACCGTTGGCATCCGTGATCGACTGGATGTTATCAAGCAGTGTCCGGCATTCTTTGCCTAGGTCGCACAGCTGCGGCATGAACGCGAGGGTGCCGTCGTACAGGCCGGAGGCCGTGGAGGCATTGAGCGTGAAGCGCAGCAGCCGGTAGTAAAACTGCGTCAGCTCGGCGGCATTGCGCCGGAAGCGTACGTCACTGAGCTGCATGGCGTAGTCCGAGAAATACGTCGTGAGCGCGCGAAAAGCGTTGAGAGACGCCAGAAACGGCGCAAACTGCGCGCCGGCCCGCAGGGCGTTTTCATCCTGCGGCACGAGCGAGAACAGCCGAAACGCACCAAACGACGTTACGGAGATGATGACGTGGCGTTTTTCGATTGTTGCGGACGTGACGAATTCCGTGGCCGTGGCTTCCGTGATGTGCACTGGCAGCAGCTCGGAGAGCTTGTGATTCGTACGGTCGCCGCGAAAAAGTTCCTGTGCCGCCGGGTTCATAAACGCGACGAATTGCTCCTGCGCGCCGAGCACGGCGGTGTTGCTCATCGAGAACAGCGTGTTGAGCGAGTCGATGATCAAAGTATTGCTCATTTTCCAATCCCCCCTAAGATGTATTAAAAAACAGTATAGCAGAACTCGTCAATAGATACAAGTTTTAACACAAAGAAAAGGGGAAATTTGTTGCAAATATCCAGAGCTTCTTGCGGCGTTGGCAAGAATGTGGTTGCGCTTTCGGCGGAATTGTTATAGAATGTAGCCGTAAGAAATTGCGCTGCGTGCTGTGCGCAGCAGATATAACAGGAGGAATAGAGCATGATTAAAATTGGTATCAATGGCTTTGGCCGCATCGGCCGACTGGTGTTCCGCGCCGCAATCTGCGCTGACGATATCGAGGTCGTCGCCGTCAACGCGCCGGATAAAACGCCGGAGCAACTGGCGTATACCGTGAAGTATGATTCTGTGCACGGCCGCTTCAACGGCACCGTCGATTACGAGGACGGCGAGAACCCGGCCCTGATCGTCAACGGCAAGCGTGTCGCGCTGCTCAACAACCGCGACGCAAAGCTCCTGCCCTGGGGCGAGCTGGGTGTCGAGTATGTGCTCGAGTGCACCGGTGCTTTCCTGACCAAGGAAAAGGCGCAGGATCATCTGGACGCCGGCGCGCAGGTCGTTGTGCTCTCCGGCCCGTCCAAGGACGACACGCCGATGTTCGTCTGCGGTGTCAACCTCGACGCCTACACTCCGGACATCAAGATCGTGTCCAACGCTTCCTGCACCACGAACTGCCTGGCTCCGCTGGCCAAGATCATCAACGACAACTTCGGCATCGCCGAGGGCCTCATGACCACCGTCCACGCCGACACGGCTACCCAGCAGGTCGTCGACGGTTTCTCCAAGAAGAACTGGCGCCTGTCCCGCGGTGTGCACGGCAACATCATTCCGACCAGCACCGGCGCCGCCAAGGCTGTCGGCAAGGTCATCCCGGCCCTGCAGGGCAAGCTGACCGGTACTTCCATGCGTATCCCGAGCGCGGACGTGTCCATCGTCGACCTGACCTGCCGCCTCGAGAAGGCTGCGACGTATGATGAGATCTGCGCTGCCGTCAAGGCCGCTGCGGAAGGCCCGATGGCCGGTGTCGTCGAGTATGTCGACGACGAGGTCGTCTCCTCCGACTTTATCACCGACCCGCACACCAGCATCTTTGATGCCAAGGCCGGCCTCGCGCTCAACGATCACTTCGTCAAGCTCATGGCGTGGTATGACAACGAGTGGGGCTTCTCGAACAAAATGCTCGACCTGACGCGCCACATCGACTCCGTCCGCAAGGCCTGATCGGAAAAACAAACCACAAATCAGGGGAATGCAGTGCATTCCCTTGATTTTTTCTGTCCGGTAGTGTAAAGTATACCGGCACGTGAAATTTTTGCGGGGAGGGAGTGCGCTTTGCAGGAAAGCAGCAAGCAGAACTATCTCCACGGCGCGGCCATTATGGCGGCCGGCGTTGTGGTCATCAAGATCCTCGGCGCGATCTATAAGATCCCGCTCGGCAATATCCTCGGCGACGAGGGGTATGGATATTTTTCCGTTGCCTACAATATTTATAATGTCTTTCTCACCATGGCAACGGCGGGCATGCCGGTCGCGCTCTCGCGCATGATCAGCGAGGCGGACACGCTCGGCCGGCCCATGCAGGCGCGCAAGATCTTCCGTGTTGCGTGGCTGACGTTTGCCACCATCGGCCTGATCCTCGGGCTGGTCATGTTCCTGTTCCCGACGGAGCTGGCCGGCATGCTCAACAACGTCCGCGCAGCGCAGAGCATCTGGGCGCTGTCCCCGGCGCTCGTGCTCGTGTATCTGACGAGCACATACCGCGGCTATGCGCAGGGCATGAGCAACATGAAGCCGACCACTGTCTCGCAGATCCTGGAGGTCGTGGGCAAGGTCACCGTCGGCCTTGTGCTTGCGTGGAGTTTTACGCGCGCGGGAAAGAGCCTGCCGGTCGCATCGGCGGGCGCCATCTTCGGTGTCACGGCGGGCGGCGCGTTTGCGCTCCTTTATATCGCCGTCTATAAGCACCGGCATTACCCGGACAAACCTGTCGCGGACCCGGACGTGCCGGATCCTGCCGGACGCATTCTCGGCACGCTGCTGCGCATCAGTATTCCGATCGCGCTCGGCTCCAGTGTCCTGAGCATTATCAACCTTATTGACACGAAGCTTATCATGTACCGGCTGCAGACCGCGCTTGGCTATTCCGAGACATATGCAAACGTGCTCTACGGCGTCTACGGCAAGGTGCAGACGCTGTATAATCTCCCAGCTGCCTTCGTAACGCCGATGACGATCAGCATCGTCCCGGCCATTGCGGCCATGGTCGTGCAGAAAAAGTATGATCAGGGGCACACCGTCGCGGAGTCCGCGCTGCGCATTTCGGCGGCGGTCGCCATGCCGATGGGCATCGGCCTCGCCGTGCTGTCGGACCCGATCGTGAATGTGCTCTATCCGCGCAGCAATGCAGCCGGCCCCACGCTGCTGTTTTTGCTTGGCATCGCGTCTGTGTTCGTGTGCATTTCGCTCATCACCACAGCGGTCCTGCAGGCGACCGGGCATGAACTCTGCCCCGTCTGGTCGATGCTGGCCGGCGGCGTGGCCAAGGTCGCGGTCAACTGGTTTTTGATCGCGGTGCCTGAGCTCAACATCGTCGGGGCGCCGGTCGGCACGCTCGCATGCTATGTGGTCATCTGCATCGTGAACTATATCTTCCTGTGCCGGACACTGCACGAACGGCTGCACATCGGCCGCTGCCTTGCACGTCCGCTGCTGAGCACGCTGATCATGGCAGTCGTCGCATGGGGCGTGTATACGGGCCTGTCTGCCGTCATGGGCGGCGACCTGAGCTGGAAGCGCACGGCGCTGGCCATGCTCGTATCGATGGCCTGCGCGGTCGTGACATATCTGATCGCGGTCGTGAAAACGCGCGCGATCACGCTTGCCGACCTGCAGCTTATCCCGAAGGGTGAAAAGCTCGCAAAAGTTTTGCATATCAGATGACATAACACCGAAAAATCCTGAATTTTCAATGGTTTTTTGAAAAAAGGGTTGCAGAAGGAGCGAAATTGTGTTAGATTTTCTCTGCAAAGAAAGCTATGACCTGCGCGACTTTGTGGCGCTCATCACGTTCCTGCGCTCGCCGGGCGGCTGTCCGTGGGATCAGGTGCAGACACATGAGAGCATCCGCCGAAACTTCCTGGAGGAGACGTATGAGGCCTGTGAGGCCATCGACGCCGGTGATACGGCGCACCTGAAGGAAGAGTTGGGCGATGTGCTCATGCAGGTGCTGTTCCACACGGATATTGAGCGCGAGGCCGGGCATTTCGATATTGACGATGTTGCGGACGCGGCCTGCAGGAAGCTCGTCTACCGCCACCCGCACGTGTTCCGGCGCAATGATCTGGATGCACCGGACTGGGACACGATCAAGCAGCGCGAGCGCGCGCAGACGACCACCGCCGAGGCGATGGACTGCGTGGCCCGCAGTCTGCCGGCGCTCTGGCGCTGTGAAAAGATCCAGGCCAAAGCGGCCAAGACCGGCTTTGAGTGGCCGGATATGGCCGCGGCGCTCGACAAGGTCGCCGAAGAGACACAGGAGCTGCGGGAGGCTGCGGTCTCCGGCGACGCGGAGGCTGTGGCCGAGGAACTGGGGGATCTGCTGTTTGCTGTCGTAAAGGTTGCGCGCTTTGCGGGCGTTGACCCCGAGCAGGCGGCCCATGCCGCGTGCGAAAAATTCATTCGCCGCTTTGCCGCCATGGAGGCCGCAGCGGCGGACAGCGGTGTGCCGCTCAAGCAGCGCACACTCGCGCAGATGCAGCCGCTCTGGCAGCAGGCCAAGCAGACTGTCAGCGCGGACAATGAAGGAAAGAAATCTGCACGGCAGTGAGAGACCTGTGCGGAATTCTATATCGTGGCATATGCCAACACAAACATGAAGTAGGAGGATTACCATCATGAATAAGGCAGAACTGATTGCAACAGTTGCCGAAAAGACCGGCCTGTCCAAGAAGGACAGCGAGAAGGCCGTCAATGCGACGTTTGACACCATCACCGCCAACCTCGAGGTCGGCGAAAAGGTGCAGCTCGTCGGCTTCGGCGTGTTTGACATCAAGGAGCGCGGCTCCCGCATCGGCCGCAACCCCAAGACCAAGGAAGAGATTGAGATCCCGGCGACGCGCGTGCCCGTCTTCAAGGCCGGCAAGGTACTCAAGGACGCTGTTTCCAAATAAGAACGCACAAACGCTCCGGGCCTGACCCGGAGCGTTTTTCACAGGAGGATGCCTATGCGCCTGGATAAATATCTGAAAGTTTCGCGGCTCATCAAGCGCCGTACCGTAGCAAATGATGCCTGCGATGGTCAGCGCATCATGGTCAACGGCCGCACAGCCAAAGCGTCATATGACGTCAAGGTCGGCGATGTGATCGAGATTGCCTTCGGCCAACGCACCGTGAAGGTGGAGGTGCTCGCCGTGACGGAAAATGCAAAAAAAGACGACGCTGCGGCCATGTACCGCGAGCTCGCCGAATAAAGCGCACAAAAAACCGCCGCTCCGGATGTCCGGAGCGGCGGTTTTGCTGTTTGCCAGATTCAGATCATGTATTTGGTGATCTCACTGCCGGTCGTTGCAGGATCCATGCTCAGAGACAGAGTGAACTGAATGTGCTCCCGCTCGGAGAAATCATTCAGCCAAGCCAGAAACTCCGCAATCTGCTGCTCAGAAACCTCGGTGAGCATTTTCGTGAAGTTGTCAACGAACACATGGGTGATATCGTAGTTGCCGGCATGCAGACCGCTGAGGAAACCCTTGAAGAAATCGTAAGAGCCCAGCGCGTATGCATAGTCGCAGGCGTAGATCAGGCGAGCCTGATAGGGAATGTCATACGTAAGTTTTTTATCCTTTTCAATGCACACGACAGAACCGGATTCCTCGCGGACGGCCGTGGCGACCATTTCCACCAAACGCTTCGTTTTGCCGGAACCTTTGAGACCCATGATCAGTTGGACCATATGTCAATCACACTCCTTTTGAAAGTCAGGGCGATACCCTATACCTAGATTAGCACGTTTTCGCGCCGACTGCAACGATAACTTTTCTCAGTTTGCCTCCGGTTTGCCAAGCAGAGAGAACATATTCTTCTTATAAGCCTCAACGCCGGGCTGATCGAACGGATTGACGCCGGACATATAGCCCGAAATGGCACAAGCCAGCTCGAAGAAACACACGAGCCAGGCAAACCCGGCCTCGTCGCGCTGCGGCACGCGCACCTCCAGGTTCGGCACGCCGCCTGCGATGTGTGCGGCCTTGACGGCCTCCTGCGCCATGCGGCTGATGTCGCTGAGCCTGCGCCCGGCGAGATAGTTGAGCCGGTCGGGGTCGCCCATGGCAAACGGGACGGTGAACTCATTTTGCGGCTGCTCGAACGCGACAACGGTCTCCATGAGCGTGCGTGGGCCGTCCTGAATATACTGACCCATGGAGTGCAGGTCGGCGTTGTATTCGACGGAGGCGGGGAAGATGCCGATGCCGTTTTTGCCCTCGCTCTCGCCGTAGAGCTGCTTCCACCACTCGGCCATGAAGCGGAACGACGGTTCGTAGCAGGCGAGGATCTCGGTCGTCTTGCCGAGCTGATACAGGTGCTGGCGCGCGGCGGCATACTGCCAGGCAGGATTTTCTGGCGACTGCGCGCTCATGGCGGCAAAGGCTTCGATGGCCTCGCCGATCACGGCCTGCACGTCGATGCCGGCGGCGGCCATCGGCAGTAGGCCGACGGCAGACAGCACGCTGTAGCGCCCGCCGACGTCGTCCGGGACGACGAACGTCTCCCAGCCCTCTTCATCCGCCATGTGCTTGAGCACGCCGCGGTGGGCGTCCGTCGTGGCGAAGATGTGCTTTTTGGCCTTTTCCGGTCCGTACTTTGCCTCCAGCAGACCGCGGAACATCCGGAATGCGAGCGCGGGCTCGAGCGTGGTGCCGGACTTGGAGACGACGTTCAGGTCAAAGTCCAGATCGCCCAGCTCCTCGAGAAGATGCATCAGCGCGTCCGGGGACAGGGAATTGCCGGCAAAGAGAATTTTCGGGTCGCCGGGCTGCGGCCGCGGCCGCAGCAGTTCCACGGCGCCCTTCGCGCCGAGATACGATCCGCCGATGCCCACGACGACCAGCGCCTGCGAGCGGCCGCGGATGCGGGATGCGGCGGCGAGGATCTGCTTGAGTTCGCCGTTTTGCATGCGCCCCGGCAGATCGAGCCAGCCGGTAAAATCCGCACCGGCGCCCGTGTGCTCGAGCAGCGTGCGGTGCGCCTGTGCAGCGGCCGCGTAGTCCGGCCCTGCGGGGTCAAAAAATCCGGCCGCGCCGGAGAGATCCACTTTGATCATTGCGATACCTTCTCTCTTAAAGGATATCACCAGTATACACGATAATCCGGATTTCGCAACCGAAAATCTGTCGTCTCACAGCGCGCGCAGCAGCTGCAGCCAGAGATGTGCCGTCGAGATGCGCGCAGCACCGTCCGGAACGACCAGCGGCAGGATCCGCGTGTCGCCGCTGCTGTCGGTGATGGTCACGGTGCCGACCTGCGCGCCCGGCTCTAAGGGGGCGCACAGCTCCTCATCAAGCGCGATGTCCGTCTGCGGTGCGGCCGTGCCCTTGCGCACGACGATGGCGTCTGCGCCGGAGAGCACCGGCTGCATACTGTCCGTTTCGGCAAAGCGCACGCGCACGGGCGGAATGACCGTGTTGGCCGCGATGGAATAGAGCGAATAGTTGGCAAAGGCAAAGTTGAGCAGCGTCGCCGCGTCGGCAAAGCGCGCCTTGGAGCTCTCGGCGTGCAATACCACGGCGATGTATTCCACGCCGTCACGCTCGGCGCTGGCCGACAGGCAGTGCATGGCCTGCTGGGTGTAGCCGGTTTTCAGGCCGGTCGCGCCGGGGTAGGCGTGGATGAGCTTGTTGGTGTTGGCGAGACCAAAGCGGCCGTCGCGCACGGTGTCCATCCAGATGGTGGTGTACTCGCGGATGCGCGGATGGGCCAGCAGCGCGCGGGACATGCACGCAATGTCGCGCGCCGTCGTATAGTGGCCGGGGTCGTCGGTCAGGCCCGTGCAGTTGAGAAACTGCGTGTTTTCCGTGCCCAGCTCTTTTGCGCGATCGTTCATGCGCTTGGTGAACGCCTCCTCGGAGCCGGAGATGTGTTCGGCCATAGCGACGGCGCAGTCGTTGGCAGAGTTGACGGCGATGCACTTGAGCATCTCGTCCACGCTCATCTGCTCGCCCTCTTTGAGCCAGATCTGGCTGCCGCCCATGGAGCTGGCGTGGGCGCTGGCGGTCACGATGTCGCTCGTGGCGAGCTGGCCGCTGTCGAGCTGCTCCATAATGAGCAGCAGCGTCATAATCTTCGTCACGCTGGCGGGGGACAGGTGCTCGTCGGCGTTTTTCTCGTATAACACCGTACCGGTCGAGCGCTCCATCAGGATCGCCGACGGCGCGGATATCTTCAGCTCTTCGTCCGTTGGCTGCTCGAGCGCCATTACGGGTGTGAGCAGCAGCAGCGCTGCCAGCAGCAGACAGATCCATCGTTTCATATGCTCAGCCCTTTCCGTTGATTTCTCCTTATCACCTTATGCCGGGGATGCGTGGAAAAGCAGTCCGGGTTCCCACAATTTGCACAGGCTTTTGCACACCGAACCGCTCAGAGCGTGTCAAGATGCGGCGCACCGTGTCGGAAATGTGCGAAAAGCCCGGTATTACCGGCTTGACGGTGCGGGCACATGATAGTAAAATAAACCCGACTGATTACAGACACTGGTGGGCGCCGTCGGGCGCGATGGGGGGAGACGGTTTATGAAGCGATTTGACCCAAAAAACAAATACCTCGGCTGGGGCATCACGGCGTTCGGCGTGATCGCGTGCTCGATCCTGTTTTTCATGCTGCTGCAGCACGGCAAATCGATCGGCGATGCGATCAGCTCGCTGCTCGGCATCCTCAGCCCGATCATCTGGGGTCTGGTGATCGCCTATCTGCTCTGGCCGCTGACGAAGGTATTCCAGCGCAAGCTCTTTGAGCCGCTGCTCAAAAAGATCCGCCCGAAAAAACCGGTGCGCACCTCGCTTGCACGCGGCCTGTCCGTTATGCTCTCAATTCTGGTCGCGCTGCTTATCATCGCCGCCCTCATCTGGCTCATCATCCCGCAGATCTACACGAGCGTGGAGAGCATCGTGCTCAATTCGCAGGATTACTATGACACGATCACCGGCTGGATCAACAAGTTCTTTGAGAACAATCCCGAGGTGGAGGAAGTGCTCCTCTCCGCAACCGGAAACGTGTCGGACGGCCTGCTCGACTGGGCGAAGACTGCGTTGCTGCCGTCCATGGGCAAGGTGGTCACGAGCGTGACGACCGGCATCTACGCCGTCCTGCGCGCGATCCTCAATGTGCTCATCGGCTTTGTTGTCGCCTGCTATGTGCTGTCGAATATGGAGCTGCTTCTTGCCAAGTCGAAGAAAGTACTCTACAGCATTTTCTCCGTCAAGGCCTCCAAGCGCATCCTCAAGGCCATCCGGTTCACGGACACGGCGTTCATGGGCTTTATCAGCGGCAAGGTCATTGATTCTGCCATCATCGGCGTCATCTGCTATATCTGCTGTGCGATCATGCGCATGCCGTATGTCGTGCTCGTGAGCGTGATCGTCGCCGTGACGAACATCATCCCCGTGTTCGGCCCGTTTATCGGCGCGGTGCCGACGGCGCTGATCATTCTGCTTGTCTCGCCGATGAAGTGCCTGATCTACGTCATCTTCATCATTGTCCTGCAGCAAATCGACGGCAATATCATCGGGCCGAAGATCCTCGGCAACTCCACCGGCATCAACGGTTTTTGGATCATGTTCGCCATCCTGCTCGGCGGCGGCCTGTTCGGCTTTATCGGCATGCTGCTGGGTGTGCCGGTGTTCGTTGTGATCTATGCCGGCCTGGAGAAGCTGGTCAATGACGGGCTGAAAAAACGCGGCCTCCAGACGGAGACCGCAGAATATATGGATCTGGATTACATCGACGATGCCACGATGCGGCCGGTGCGCCTCCCGAAGGAAGCGCCGCCCGAATCGCTTAAGGATGCGCAGGATGGTTCAGTGAAGTGACGGGAAGAGGGATTGCTTTGCATCCCGCAGCGCATCACACAGCGCGTCGATGTCTTCCCGCGTGGTGTAGCGCGAAAAGCTGATGCGCAGCGCGCCGTCGATCACGTTCGCCGGCAGCCCGATCGCCTCAAGTACATGGCTCCGCCCGCCCTTTTTGCAGGCGGAGCTTTTTGATGTGTAAATGCCGCGGGCTTCGAGAAAGTTCATCAAGACCTCGCTCCGGTAGCCGGGCAGGGAAATGCTGAGGATATGCGGTGAGCCGCCGCCGATGACGACAAGACCGTCCACCTCGGCCGTCAGCCGGTCAATGGCGTGGGCACGCAGCTCGGCCATGGTTTTTGTGGCCTCGGCCATTTTTGCGCTGCCGATCTCGGCCGCCGTACCAAAGGCGGCAATCTGCGGCGTGGCCTCCGTGCCGGCGCGTATGCCGCGCTCCTGCCCGCCGCCGAGGATATAGGGCGGCAGCTTCAGCCCGCTGCGAATGTAGAGCGCGCCGATGCCTTTCGGCGCATGGATCTTGTGGCCACTGATGGTGATCATGTCCGCGCCGAGCGTTTTCGCCGAGAACGGCACCTTCAGAAAGCCCTGCACCGCGTCCGTGTGCAGCAGGGCAATGCTGTTTTCCGCCTTGAGCATCCGGGCGACGGCGGCAATGTCGTTGACCGCGCCGGTCTCATTGTTGACCATCATGAGCGAGACGAGGATCGTGTCCGGCCGCAGCGCCGCGCGCACCGCCTCGAGCGGGATGGCGCCGGTGCTGTCCGGCTGCAGGCGCGTGATCTCGTAGCCCTCTTTTTCCAGAAAGTCCAGCGACTTGCGCACCGCGTCGTGCTCCACGGCGGAGCTGATGATGTGTTTCCCGCGGCGGCGCATGTACCGCGCACCGGAGATGAGCGCCCAGTTGTCGCCCTCGGAGCCGCAGGACGTGAAGTATACCTCGTCCGGCTGACAGCCGAGCGCCTTCGCGATCTGACCGCGTGCCTTGTCCACAGCGGCCTTGGCCTCGCGGCCGAGCTTATAGGTCGTGCTCGGGTTGCCGAAGCACTCCGTCATCATATGTACTGCCGCCTCCGCCGCCTCCGGGCAGACACGGGTCGTTGCGGCATTGTCCAGATAAACCATGATTTCTTACCTCGATTTGGAGATGTTTTTATGCACTACATTATAACCGCCCTCGGCTGCAAGGTCAACCAGTATGAAGCGCAGGCGATCGAAACGCTCCTGCATGCGCATGGCTTCACGCCCGCGGCGGACGGCGAGCCGGTCGACCTGATCGTCGTCAATACCTGTGCCGTCACGGCAGAGGGCGGACGCAAGTCACGACAGATGATCCGCAAGCTGCGCGAGGAGCACCCGCAGGCGCTGTGCGCTGTGTGCGGCTGCTGGTCGCAGCTCAGCCCCGAGGACGCGGCGTCCATCGGCGCCAATGTGGTGCACGGCAGCGGCAGCAAGCAGGCGTTTGTGGATGACATTCTGCGCGCATTCCGCGAGCACACGCCCGTCACGTGCGTGGATAATCCGTTCCAGCGCTTTGACTTTGAATCGCTGCCCGCTGGCGCCGCCTATGGCCGCACGCGCGCGATGCTGAAGATCCAGGATGGGTGCAATAATTTCTGCACTTACTGCGTCATCCCGTATACGCGCGGCCGCATCCGCAGCCTGCCGCTGGATGAAATGGCGCATCAGGCGGCGCATCTGGCCGCCGAGGGCTACCGGGAGCTGGTGCTGACCGGCATCGAGATCGCGTCCTACGGCCGGGATCTGCCGGGCGAGCTGACACTGGCCGACGCCGTAGAGACGGTCGCGGCTGCTGCGCCGCAGATGCGCCTGCGCCTCGGCTCTCTGGAGCCGACAGTCATCACGGAGGACTTCTGCCGCCGCGCTGCCGTGACCGGGCAGGTCTGCCCGCACTTCCATCTCTCGCTGCAAAGCGGGTGCGACCGCACGCTCGCGCGCATGAACCGCAAGTATAACACCACGGAGTTTCTCGCCTATGTCGAGCGGCTGCGGCGGTATTTCCCGGGCTGTGCGCTCACGGCGGACATGATCACGGGTTTCCCCGGCGAGACGGAGGCGGATCAGGCGGCAGCGGTGGCATTCTTGGAGCAGGTCGGCTTCGCGGCTGTGCACGTGTTTCCGTATTCCCGCCGCCCCGGCACAAAGGCGGACGCCATGCCGGAGCAGCTCAGCCATGCGGTCAAGTCGGCGCGTGCGCACGAGGCGCAGCGCGTGGCCGATGGTTGCAAGCAGCGCTATCTGGCGCAGCAGGTCGGCCGGATTTTGCCCGTTTTGTTCGAGACGGAGCACGATGGAAACTGGGTCGGGCACTCGGATAATTATTGTCTGGTGCGTGCCGCTGGGGATGATCTGCGCGGACTTGTGAAAAATGTCAAAATCTCTGCCGTTTCCGGGCAAATGCTTGTGGGGGATTTGGTTTGACGCGCTTCGCGGAACGTGTTAGACTTTTCTCAATCCATGCAGAATGTGCTGCATGTGACGAATTTTGATCCCTGGAGGCGATTTCTGTGACCCGAAGTGAAACGTTCAATTTTTCTGCCGGACCGTCGGTCCTGCCGGAGGAAGTGCTCCAGCAGGCGCAGGCGGAACTGCTCAATTATCATGGCACGGGCATGTCCGTGATGGAGATGAGTCACCGAAGTCAGGCCTTTTCGGATATTTTCCAGGATGTGAAGGCGCGATTTCGTGCCGCACTGTCCGTGCCGGACACACATGAGATTCTGTTTTTGCAGGGCGGCGGCACGGCACAGTTTTCCATGATCCCGCTCAATCTGATGGGCGAGCAGGGGACGGCGGACTATGCCGTGACGGGGCATTTTTCCGGCAATGCGGCCAAAGAAGCCGAAAAGTACGGCAAGGTGCACATCGCGGCGGACACCTCCACCTGCGGCCATACCCGGATCCCGCAGCAGAGCGAACTGCAGCTCGATGCGCACGCGGCCTATTTTTATTACTGTGCCAACAATACGATCTACGGCACCGAGTGGCAGTACGTGCCGGAGACCGGCCGCGTGCCGCTCGCGTGCGACATGTCGTCGGACATTCTCTCGCGCCCGGTCGACGTGTCAAAATACGGTGTGATCTTTGCCGGCGCGCAGAAGAACATGGCGCCTGCGGGACTGACGGTAGCGATCGTTGACCGCAGCCTTGCCGGGCACGAACTGCCCATCACGCCGATCATGTACAGCTATCAGCGCATGATCGACAAGGACTCCATGTACAATACTCCGCCGTGCTGGTGCATCTACATCCTCGGCCTCGTGCTCGCGTGGCTTGAGCGGCAGGGCGGCGTGGAAGGCATGCAGCAGCTCAAGCATGCGCGCGCCGCAAAGGTGTATGATTTTCTGGATAACAGCGCGCTGTTTCATGCCTGCGCCCAGCCGGGCTCCCGCTCGGACATGAACGTCACGTTCCGCACCGGGGACGATGCGCTCGATAAGGAATTTATCAGCGGCGCGGCGGCGCGCGGCCTGCTGAATCTCAAGGGCCACCGCATAGCCGGCGGCATGCGCGCCTCGCTCTACAACGCCATGCCGATGGCGGGCGTGGATGCGCTCGTGGATTATCTGAAACAGTTTGAGGTAGAACATCATGTATAAAATCAAGACCATGAACCACATATCCCCCTGCGGCCTGCAGAAGCTCGAGGAGCGCGGCTGCGTTGTCGGGGAGAACATTCCGGATCCGGACGGCCTGATCCTGCGCTCGGCCGACCTGCACAGCTACGATTTTGAGCCGAGCCTGGTCGCCATCGCGCGCTCCGGCGCCGGCACGAACAACATCCCGCTCGAGGACTGCTGCCACCGCGGCATCGTCGTATTCAACTCGCCCGGCGCAAACGCCGAGGCGGTTAAGGAACAGATCCTCTGCTCGCTCGTGCTCTCGTCGCGCGATGTGCTCGGCAGCATCGACTGGGTCAAGGGCCTCAACGGCAGGGGTAAGGACATTCCCGCCCTCGTCGAAAAGAGCAAGGCACAGTTTGCCGGCCCGGAGCTCATGGGTAAGACGCTGGGTGTCATCGGCCTCGGCGCCATCGGCGCGCTCATCGCGAACGCCGCCGTGAACCTCGGCATGAACGTCTGCGGTTACGATCCGTACCTATCCGTAGATGCCGCATGGCGCCTCTCGCGCGATGTCAAGCATGAGGTGAACATCGACGGTATCTATGCCAAGGCGGACTATATCAGCATCAACGTGCCGTATACGGATCAGACGTTCCACATGCTCGATGCCAAGGCGTTTTCCAAGATGAAAGACGGTGTGCGCATCATCAACGAGTCGCGCGCCGAGATCGTGGACGACGACGCCATGCTCGCCGCTCTTGCCTCCGGCCGTGTCGGCAAATATGTCACGGACTTTCCCAATGAGAAGGTTGTCGGCGTGGAGAATATCATCGCGCTGCCGCATCTGGGTGCCTGCACGCCCGAGAGCGAGGAGAAGTCCGCCGTCATGGCCGCGCGCGAGCTCTATGATTATCTCGCCAACGGCAACATCAAAAACTCCGTCAACTTCCCGGACGCGACACTCGAGCGCATGGGCGTCAGCCGTGTGTGCATTCTGCACCAGAACGTCCCGACGATGCTCAACCAGTTCCTTGAGATCGCCTGCAGCACGGGACTGAATGTCGAGAACATGATCAACAAGGCCTACGGTGCATATGCCTACGCCATGATCGACCTCAACGGCCGTTTGGATGCCGATCAGGTGGCAAAGATCGACTGCATCCCGGAGGTCATCCGCGTGCGTGTGGTGTAATAAAGAGAAAAACAGCCGCTCCCGGTCGGGAGCGGCTGTTTTGCATATGGAGTAGATTTATTTCTGCTTTTTCGCCAGCGCAGCCTCGGAGAAATCGCGGATTTGGGGCACTTTGTTCAGCGCAAAGTACAGTGCCAGACCGCCCACGATGCCGACGGCAGCCTGTCCGGCGTTGCCTGCGATCTCAGCGGCGGCAGCCAGACCGTAGCCGAGGACAAAGTCCTCAAACACGAAGTAGCCCAGCACCATCACGATCTCACCGCAGATGGCGCTCAGCAGCGCGAAGCCGAAGCTCTTTTTGCGGCAGGCGCGGAAGATCAGCGCTGCGACCACGGCCGCACAGCCTTTGACGACGAGTGTGCCGGGGGCGTAGCTCATGTAGCCGGAGATCACATCCGCCAGACCCGAGCCAAAACCGGCTGCCACGCCGCCGTAGAGCGGGCCGGCCAGCAGGGCGGCGAGCACGACCACGATATCGCCGGCGTTGAGATAGCCGCCGGTCACGGTCGGGATCTTGATGACGAGCGTCGCCACGCAGCACAGCGCCATGAGCATGGCGGTGTAGACGAGGTTTCTGAGTTTCTGGTTCATATGTATCACCTTTTTTCTGTAGTGGCTCAAGGATACGATATTCGACACAAATAAGCAAGGGTTGAGAACGACGAAAAATCCTGTTATACTGATATGAGAAATGGGGGATTTGACCATGACCAGGAAATTATATGATTTCGACAGTCACCGGTGTGATTTTTCTGCGACCGTGCTGCGCTGTGACCCGGCTGGGGAGCGCTATGCCGTTGTGCTCGACCAGACGGTGTTTTTTCCGGAGGGCGGCGGCCAGCCGGCCGATACCGGCGTACTCGGCGGTGCGCATGTGCTGGATGTGCAGCTGCTGCCGGATGCGATCGTGCACTATACGGATGCGCCGCTCACGCCCGGCGCGCAGGTGCGCGGAGAAATTGACTGGCCGCAGCGCTTCCGGCGCATGCAGGGCCATTCGGGTGAGCACATCATTTCGGGGCTGATCCACAGTGAATTCGGATTTGACAACGTCGGCTTCCACCTCGGGGAAGACGCGATCACAATGGATTATAGCGGCGAGCTCACATGGCAGCAGCTCATGCACATCGAGCGGCTCGCGAACGAGGCTGTGTACCACAATGTGCCGATCCGGACGGAGTACCCGGCGCCGGAGCAGCTGGCGCATATGGAGTACCGCAGCAAGCTCGACCTGAAGGAGAATGTGCGCATCGTGACCGTGGAGGGCTACGATGTCTGCGCCTGCTGCGCGCCGCACGTATCGCACACGGGCGAGATCGGTGCCATCAAGTTCACGTCGGCCATGCGCCACCGCGGCGGTGTGCGTGTAACGATCCTGTGCGGGTCGGACGCGGAGGCGGACTATCGGGAAAAGAGTGCGCAGGTCGCGGCGCTCTCGGCGCAGCTGTCCGTGCGGCAGGCGGACGTCGTTCCGGCTGTGCAGCGTCTGCTCGACGAGATCGCACAGCACAAGGCAGCGGCCGCAGAGCTTGAGAACCGGCTCAACGCGCAGCGCCTGCAGCAGCTGCACGAGACGCCCGGCAGCATCTGCGTCATCGACCGCTTTGACGATCCGGTTGCCATGCGCGAATTCGTCAACGCCGGCATGCTGCTCGCCGGCGGCGTCTGCGCCGCCTTCACCGGCAGCGACGCGGAGGGCTATCGCTATATCATCGGCAGCCGCACGGTCGATCTGCGCGCAGAGGCAAAGGCCATCAACACGGCCATCTCCGGCCGCGGCGGCGGCAAGCCGACCATGATCCAGGGTTCGTGTACGGCCCCAGCCGCCGTGATCGAGGCATTTTTTTCTGCCTATCCCGGGAAATGATGCAAATAGAATGATGTGAACAGGAAAACAGGGCCGCGGAATTCCGCGACCCTGCTTTTTTTAGGATTTGCTCAGATTACTGCATGCCGTTTTCGTAGGCGGCGATCATCTTTTTGACCATCTGGCCGCCGATGCTGCCGGCCTGACGGGACGTCAGATCACCGTTGTAACCCTGCTTCAGGTTCACGCCCATCTCGGACGCGGCTTCCATCTTGAAGCGGTTCATCGCCTCACGCGCATTGGGGTTGACAAGGTTGTTGCTCTTGGAACTAGCCATTTCGTTTTCCATCTCCTTTTCTCGTTTTGGGTTTCTTGACCCGCTACTATTTTCTGCGGACAGGATGGAAGTATGCAGAGCAGAAAAATGCAATTTTTGCAAGCTCTTTTTTCTCGTATTCTACTTTCAGTGACCATTTTATTGGACATATGATTCTGTATATTAGAGACAGAAAATGGTCCCTCTATGCGCGCGGATGATTTGACTCGGAAGGGAGATGCGCGGTATGTACGTTTTGCTGTTTCTGGTGCTCCTGCCTATTGGCGTCTTGATCGAGCTATTGAAGCTCAATAAATAACCGGCTGAGCGGAGTGCGCTGTATATGCGGAGAATTTGTCTGCGCATGCCGAAATACCTTGTGTTGCAAATGATGCGGATGTATAATTGGAACAACCAACCATTTTTTGCTTTGGCGAGAAAGATGTGATGAAACATGACCTATGAGGCAGTTAACAGCATTAGCACCGAACGCAGTTATGATACGGCGGATGAAGCGGAACGCGTTGCGTGCGCCGTGCGTGCGTTGGTCGCCAAGACCGCGCCGGATGACGCACAGCTTTGGCTGCCGCTTCTGATCCATCTGCGCGATACGGCGGCAGTCATGGAATATCTGACGGCTCGCTGGCTGCCGGAGCAGTATTGCGTGAGCCTTGGCCTGCAACGGGAGGAGTTTTTCCGTCTGGCGATTAGGGCGGCGCTGCTGCACGATATCGGGAAAGCAACCCCAAATTTCCAGCGCAAAATCACGCTTGAGCAGCCGGAATTGCGTCAACGCTTGGAAGCGGCCGGCTTGGAGATCCGGTTTCAAAAGGAAAAGCAGCTCGATGTGAATGTTCCGCATGCGGCAGCCGGCGCTGAGATCCTGCGCAGCGAAGGATTCACGGATGACCTTGCGGCTGTCGTCGGTGCACATCATGGCAGGACCGAAGAATATATGCTTACCAGCTATTGTGAGAAAACGCCTATTGCGTTTGGCTGGAGCGGTTCGGGTGACAGTGATACGCTGTGGGGCTCTGTCCAGCGGCATGTTATCCGCTGGGCGGAGGAAGCGCTCGGATGCGGTGCACCGGCACGCGATGCTGCGTGTTCGGTACCGGTGCAGATGGCGCTGAGCGGCTTAGTGATCATGGCAGACTGGATCGCCAGCAACACGGCCTATTTCCCACTTATCTCCATGGACGCGCAGCCGGATCGGTATGACCCGCGCCGCGCTGAGCGAGCGCTGCAGAAACTGGATCTGCCGCGGCCGTGGCAAGTCTCTGCCGACTGGAGGACGGCGGACTATTTTCAGCGGCGCTTCGGCTTTTCGGCAAATCACGTCCAGCAGCAGATGGAGCAAGTCGCAGGGACGGTGAAAACACCGGGCGTGATGATCCTTGAAGCGCCGATGGGACACGGCAAGACGGAAGCGGCACTGGCTGCGGCAGAAATTCTGATGAATCGTTTTGGCTTGGGCGGCGCTGCGTTTTTCCTCCCGTCGCAGGCGACGTCCAATGCAATGTTTACCCGTATGACACAGTGGGCGCGGCATCAGCCGGATGCGGTCCGAGTTGCAGTGGAGCTGGCGCACGGCCAGGCAGAGCTGAACGCGGAATTTGCGTGTCTGGAATCCGGGCACGTGCAGATCGAGCAGGGCGAAGCGGATGCCGACCCGCTGCAGACACATGCCTTCTTCCGCGGCCGAAAGACGAAGCTGCTGGCAAATCTGGTGGTCGGCACGGTGGATCAGCTGCTCATGGCTGCGCTGAACCGAAAACATGTGATGCTGCGCCAGCTTGGTCTGACCGGCAAGGTGGTTATTCTGGACGAGTGCCATGCCTATGATGCGTATATGAATACCTATCTGGATCGTGTGCTGAACTGGCTGGGCGCTTATCATGTGCCGGTTATTTTGCTGTCGGCCACACTCCCGGGGCAGCGCAGGGCAGAATTGCTGCGCGCCTATCTCGGGGTGAAAAAGCCTGTAGATACGGCGATCGCCGCGTGTCAGGACTATCCGTTGCTGAGCTGGACGGAGAATAAGACGGTACATATGGTTGCCGTCTCTGCGCAGGGGTGCAGCCGAGATGTCTGCGTGCAGCGTGTGGAGCAGGAGCAGGCGCTTGCGGCAGCAGGCGAGGCGCTCAAGAGCGGCTGCGTCGGACTGATCGTCAACACGGTAAAGCGGGCGCAGATGCTGCGCGAGGAGCTGCGGCAAGCTTACCCGGATGCGGTGATTTTGGTGGATCACTCCCGTTTTCTGGCGCCGGATCGGCTGGAGCATGAGCAGGAAATTTTGCGGCGTGTCGGCAAAAACACAGATGCGCAAATGCGGCGCGGCGTGCTGGTGATCGGCACACAGGTGCTGGAGCAGTCGCTGGATTTGGATTTTGATCTGCTGATCACGGATCTGTGCCCGATGGATCTGCTGCTGCAGCGCATCGGCCGTCTGCACCGGCATACCCGTATCAGACCGCAGGGGCTGGAAGTGCCGCGCTGCCTGGTCATGGGGGCGCTTGGAGATCTGGACGCCGGGAGCAAGGCTGTGTACGGCGAATACCTCTTGCTGCGTACGCGGCGGCTGCTGCCGGAGCACATTCGTTTGCCGGAGGACATTTCTCCGCTGGTACAGCGGACTTATGACGCGGAGCACTTCCCGCCGGAGATAAGCGAGGATGTCAGTGCAATATATGATAAATATCAAAATGAGCAGAAGCATCAAAAGAGCAAGGCGGAAGTTTATCTGCTGTCGCCTCCGGATGACGATGACGATGCCTCGCTAGTCGGCATGATGGACAATATCGATCAGTTTACGGATCTGCAGGCGCAGGCGGCAGTCCGTGACGGGACTGCAGCCGTTGAGGTACTGGTCGTGCAGCGGTCGGAAGACGGAATGCTGCTGCTCTCCGGGGAACAAAAGGGGATGTGTCTGCGCGCGGATACCCAGCCGAGCGCCGATGAGGCACACTGGGTCGCGGCGCAGCGTCTGCGGCTTCCGTCGCATTTCAGCGCGCGGTACTGTGTGGATGCAGCGCTGGAAGCGCTTGAGGATCAAACACGCCAGTCTCTGCCGCTGTGGCTGCAGGCGCCAATGCTGGAAGGCGAACTGTTTTTGATCTTAGATGCGGACGGTACAGCACAGCTGGCCGGTAAGACACTGCGATATGACCCGCAAGTCGGATTAACAGAAGAGGAGGAGACGCATGGAACAAATGGAATTCAATCTGCTGGATGAACCGTGGATACGGGTGATGACCGAGGACTGCACAGTCGTGGAGCGTTCGCTGATGCAGGTGCTCTTAAACAGCCACCGGTATCAGCGGCTGGCGGGCGAACTTCCGACACAGGATGTGGCGCTTTTGCGCTTGCTGCTGGCAATTTTGCAGACGGTCTTTTACCGCGTAGACCCGGAGGGTGAGGATGACCCGATCGAGGACCGCGCGGCTGCCATCCGTCGCTGGCAGGCGTTGTGGAACGCCGGTCGTTTTCCGGTGCAGCCGATCCGGACGTATCTGGAGACATGGAAGGATCGCTTCTGGCTTTTCCATCCGGAGCATCCGTTTTATCAAGTCCCGGCTGCGGCGGTGGGGACGAAATTCAAAGCGTCAAAACTGAATGGGGAGTTGTCAGAGAGCGCCCATAAAATGCGCCTGTTCCCGCTTCGTGACGGCGAAGAGAAGGAAACTTTAAGCTATGCAGAGGCGGCACGATGGCTTGTGACACTGATTGGCTTTGATGATAGTGCCTCAACCAAAAAGGAGACCGGAACTGGCACTGGATGGCTCGGGGATCGTGTTAATGTGTATGCAATTGGGGAAAACCTGTTTGAAACGCTGATGCTCAACCTCGTTTTCCTGAAAGATGGAAGATATGTGTGGGCGGAAAACATGCCGGCATGGGAACAGCCGACAATGACAACCGCAAAGAAAAGGGAGATTCCCCTACCAGATAATCAGGCTGAGCTTTTGACATTGCAGTCTCGCAGATTGATTTTGAGCCGCGAAGAAAACAGGGTTACCGGTTTTTCCTCAACAGGTGGTGACTTTTTTGGTAAAGAGGGCAGAGTAAATGCCTTTTCCGAGCAGATGACACTCTGGCGAGCGGGTAAGACACCAAAAAATGCTGTGCCGCAATTTGTTCCGGCGCCTGTGGACCCGTGGCGGCAGATGTGGAGAGACTTTGAGGTGATTCTTGGAAGACGTGAAGATACACACATTCCAGGGGTAGTTGCATGGCTGACGGAGCTGCGAAGAAAAAATGTCATTCCAAGAAAATATGTCCATATCACTTCTGTTGGCGTCACATATGATTCGAAGAAAGGTTCGATTGCGGATATCGTCTCGGATCATTTGGATTTTCAAATGAGTCTGCTTGACGCGGCCGGAGAACTATGGATTGTGCTTGTTGGCGGCGAAATTCATCTAATTGATAAGGTGGCGAGAGCGTTGGGCGCTTTGGCAGAGGGACTCTATTTGGCGCAAGGAGGGCAGCTGGATGGGGCAGGAAAGAAGGCGCGTCAGTCACAACGAGATGAAGGTATGCGTTTGCTCTATGCCGCTGTTGATTTGCCGTTCAGAGAATGGCTCGCACACATTGGCGCTCAGCACGAAGATGACGAGAACACCCGCGCGCAGGAGCAACAGTGTTGGCGTAGTATTGTATTCAGAATTGCGGACAATTTGGGCAGAGAGATGGTACGGGATGCCGGGACGGCTGCATTTACAGGTCGTTGGATTGTGAATGAAATGGCCGAAACGAATGGCCGTTTCTTTACTAAGACGAACGGAGAGCGAAAAAGTGTGTTTTATTCTTCTCCAACGGAATACAACCGCTATTTGAACAACCTGAAGTCCCTGCTAAAGAATGCAGCAGAATGAGGAGGTAGCTGATGAGTGACCAAAAATCGAAGGTGAAAAGCTACGTGCGCAGACGGCTGGAATCGTGGCAGCACGAGCCCAATCCACACCAGATCCGCGCGGATCTGGCAAATTTGCGCCGCGGCATCGGAAAAGCGCCCGGAGACCTACCGGAGCTCTGGGGGCTGCTGTTTCGGGACTTTCCGGAGGAACTGATGAGCAGCACCGGCGAGCCCACTTGGGCTGAATGGGCGGTGTCGGGCGCGCTGACGCTGTATGCGCTGCATCAGCAGGGCGCACAGCGGTCAATGCACGTGGACGGGCAACGGCTGGGCATGGCAATCTGCAAGCTTGCCGGAAACGACACGGATCGGCTCAAAGCAGTGCAGCGGAGATTCAATGCCTTTGCCACTGCGCGGAGCATGCCGGAGTGCCTGCACCACCTGCGTGGACTGATCCAGCTTCTGAGAAGCGAGGACATCCCGCTGGACTATGTGGAGCTGGCCGGAGATTTGTATGAATTCCAGACGCCGGACGGAGCTGCAAGAGTTCGTCTGCGCTGGGGACAGGATTTTTACCGGAATGCGTTCCGGACAGAACAGGGAAAGGATGACGACCATGCATAACAACGAGAGAATTTACGTAGACGTCCATGTACTTCAGACCGTTCCGCCGAGCTGTGTGAACCGTGACGATACCGGCAGTCCGAAGACCGCTGTCTATGGCGGCGTGACGCGCGCCAGAGTGTCCAGTCAGGCGTGGAAGCACGCCATGCGCCTGAAATTCCGGGAGATGCTCTCGGCGGGCGATGTCGGCCAGCGGACGAAACTGGTGGTCGATCTCATCGCCGGAAAGATTCTGGAGCTGCAGCCCGATCTCTCTGAGAAAAAGGCGCAGCAGCTGGCGCAGAAGGTGCTGGAGGCAGCCGGCGTGAAGGTCAAAGAAGATAAGGAAAAGCTCAAAACGGGTGCGCTGTTTTTCATCAGCCCCGGTCAGATCCAGGCGCTGGCGGAGATCGCGCTACAGCCGGAGGACGGTAAGCTCGACAAAGCGGCCTGCCAAGCGGCGCTCAAGACGCTCCCGACGGTGGATTTGGCGCTCTTCGGACGCATGGTTGCCGACGATCCGTGCCTGAATTTCGACGCAACGGCACAGGTCGCGCACGCGATCTCGACGCATGCCGTGGAGAACGAGTATGATTATTTCACTGGTGTCGACGACTGTGCGCCGGAGGACAATGCCGGTGCGGGGCATTTGGGCACGGTGGAATTCAATTCGTCCACGCTGTATCGCTATGCGACCGTGAACGTTGAAGACCTCCGGAAAATGCTCGGTCAAAAGACGCCCGAGGCGGTGCGCGCGTTCGTGGATGCGTTCATTCGCAGTATGCCCACCGGCAAGCAGAATACGTTTGCCAACTGGACGCGGCCGGATGCTGTGTACGTGACCGTGCGCAAGGACCAGCCCATCAATCTGGTCGGCGCGTTTGAAAAACCTGTTCGCGCGGGAAATTCCGGTTATGTGGACGGTTCGATCCGCGCGCTGGTGACTTACGCGCAGGAGACATATGCAGATTTTGCCTCTACGCCGGTGCTTTCGCTCGCTGTAGGCAGCGGTCTGGAGGCTCTGGCCGAGCCGTGCTCCGTGAATGCGCTTCTGGACGCGTTGGAGGCGTGGCTGCAGGGCGGTGAGGAGCAGCAATGAGTACGCTGCAGACGCTCAATGGTCTCCGCTTTGGAGTGCGCGTTGACCGCGAGGGGGCGCTGCTGCGTGATTTTCATACGGCGCGGCCGGAAAAGGGCACGCCGTATGTGACCTACCGCTACTATCTCTCGGATGCGGAATTTGTGGCCGGGTTGGAAAGCGATGATCGTGCGCTGCTCGCGCGGATCGCGCAGGCGCTGCAAGCTCCGGCGTTCCCGCTGTATCTTGGCCGCCGCTCCTGTCCGCCGGTCGGCAGAGTATTTTTGAAGATTTCGGATGAGCCGCTGGAGGCGGCGCTGCGCGCCGATGCACCGCTGGGCGCAACGCGCCTTGTGCTGGACGCTGCGGCAAGTGAGCCGGGCGGGCTTGTGCGCGACGTTCCGCTGTCGTTTGATCCGGCGCGCCGGGAGTATACATACCGCCGCGTGACCGAACGTGTGCTGCATGGTGCGGCGGAGCATGATCCCATGGCGGAATTGGAGGATGCGATATGTACCTGACGCAAATGCTTTTGGATCAGAAAAATCGTCAGACGCTGGCTGCGCTGGCGTCGCCGAGTAAATTTCACGGGGCGATCGAGGCGGCGTTTCCCGGCCCGAGACAGCGAAACCTCTGGCGGATCGACAGCCGCGCCGGTCAGAAATATCTTCTGCTCCTCAGTGAGACACCGCCGGATCTCACGCAGGCTGCGGCTCAGTTTGCGCCGCCGGGTGAGCATTGGCAGACAAAGTCGTATGATCCGCTGCTCACCCGCATTCTGCCGGGCAGCTGCTGGCAGTTTCGCCTGTGTGCAAACCCGACATACAGTGTTCCTGCAGGACCGGGGCAGCGCGGGCGCGTCTGCGCGCACAGCACCACGGAGCATCAGCTTGCGTGGCTGCGAAAGCAGAGCGAAAAGCATGGTTTCGCCTTGCAGGATGATGCGTTCACGGTTACAAACGTGAAGTGGTATCGTTTTAAAAAGGCGGTACAGGCAGCCGCGTGACCTTCTTGGCTGTTACCTATGAGGGGATCTTGGAGGTTCAAGACCCGGAGCGTTTTTGTGCTGCACTCTGCCGCGGAATCGGCTCAGGCAAGGCCTATGGCGCAGGGCTCATGACATTGGTCGGGGCAGGGCAGTCGCATGGCTGACCTGCCCGGTATGATCCGCCCGGAGCTTCAGGCGCTGCCGCAGATCGGTGATCGCATGACATTTCTCTACTTTGAGCACTGTGTTTTGAATCGTCAGGACAGCGCCATTACCGTAACGGATGACCGCGGGACGGTCTTTGTGCCCGCCGCAGCGATCAGTGTCCTGCTCCTCGGACCGGGGACAAAGGTGACGCACCGCGCAATGGAGCTCATTGGTGACGCAGGTGTCAGTGTTCTCTGGGTAGGGGAGCACGGCGTGCGCTATTATGCCGGCGGCCGGGCACTGACGCACAAGGCAGGTCTGCTGATCCGGCAGGCCGCCTTGGTCAGCAATACGCGTTTGCGCCTCGGTGTGGTGCGGCAGATGTACAGTATGCGCTTTCCAGGTGAGGATGTGTCCTCATTGACGCTTCAGCAGCTTCGCGGCAGAGAGGGCGCGCGCATTCGCAGTGTCTACCGGCATGCAGCAAAGAAGTGGAATGTTCCGTGGAGCGGTCGGACATATGACCCGGAGAATTTTGACGGCGGCGATGCCGTCAATCAGGCGCTGTCTGCCGGACACGCTTGCCTATACGGCGCGGCGCATGCGGTCATCCAGGCGCTCGGCTGTTCTCCGGGACTGGGGTTTGTCCATACCGGACATGAATGCTCCTTCGTCTATGACATTGCGGATCTGTACAAGGCGGACATTACGATTCCACTGGCGTTTGAACTGGCGGCCACGGTCGACAGCGAAAACATCGGCAGTGAAATGCGCCGTCGAACGCGCGATGCCATGGTTCAGCACCATCTTATGGAGCAGATGGTGCGTGACATCCGAACTCTGCTCTCTGACAGCGGTGAACTGTCTGAGGAAGACAATGCGGTCTATCTTTGGGACGATAGGCGCGGTCAGGTCGCCAATGGCCGCCTGTACGGTGCGGAGGGTGAACCATGATCGTCGTGACGGTGACGGACTGCCCGCCGCGTTTGCGCGGTGACCTGTCAAAATGGCTGCTGGAGATTAATACCGGTGTTTATGTCGGTCAACTGAATCCCCGTGTACGGGAGGAACTGTGGAAACGGATCTGCAAGCATCTTCCCAGAGGACGGGCAACAATGGTGTACTTGGCAAATAACGAGCAGCGGATGTCGTTTCATGTCCATAACACGACGTGGCAGCCCGCTGACTATGAGGGCATCACGCTGATGCGCCGCCCGCTTGCAACGCCGCTGCCGGAAGGGGAGAAGCCGCCGCTGAGCAAGGCGGCAATCATCCAAATGGATCGAAACAAGCAGTCGGCCAAGCAACGTCATGCCAAGCAGCTCGGCTACGTCGTGATCGATGTGGAAACCACAGGACTTGACTGTGACAAGAGTGAAATATTGGAGCTGGGTGCGATCCGTGTGATCGATCATCAGGTCACGGATACGTTTTCGGCACTGGTGCGGCCTGAGCAGCCAATCCCTGCAGAGATTACGACGTTGACTGGCATCACGCAAGATGCGATGTCGGCGCAGGGGACTGCGCTGCAGCCGCTGTTGGAGCAGTTTTGGGCATTTGTCGGTCAAAGCCCTGTGATGGGGCATAATCTGGATTTTGATTTGGCATTTTTGAAAAAGGCGAGTGCCCGCTTCGGGCTTTCCTTGCCGAATGTGCGCATCCGTGACACGCTGAAGCTGGCGCGCAGAAAAGTTCCCGACCTGCCGGATCATCGGCTGGCTACGCTGGCTGCATATTTTGGTATCGAGTATGCGCAGCAGCACCGCGCGCTGCCGGACTGTATCGCAGCGTTTCAGGTCTATGAGAAACTGAATGAAATCTGATGGCAATGGGATCAAAAGTCCTTATTTTTTAAGGCTTTCTTTAGTCTTTTCCCCGCACACGCGGGGGTGATCCCCGGGCTGTGGCCGTCCTGCCCAGCGGTGCCGGCTTTTCCCCGCACACGCGGGGGTGATCCCTTGGTATTGCATCTGTGGCGGCGATCACCACCCTTTTCCCCGCACACGCGGGGGTGATCCTGTACACTCCCCAGCACCGGACGGCGTGATTTTCTTTTCCCCGCACACGCGGGGGTGATCCCAGATCCCAGTCTTTTAACTCATAGTGGTATGTCTTTTCCCCGCACACGCGGGGGTGATCCTCTTCAGGCAACCCATTTGCTGATTACAAGTGACTTTTCCCCGCACACGCGGGGGTGATCCCCTTGACGTGACGATGGACATGCTGCGCACGATCTTTTCCCCGCACACGCGGGGGTGATCCGGCGCAAAGGCACCCAAGGGTGTAGGGGGACGCCTTTTCCCCGCACACGCGGGGGAACGGAGGCTGCTTCTTCGGTTAACGGAAAAACCCACGGTGCAATTTGCACCGTGGGTTTTCGTATTTTAAGTTCAAAACCGGCTCAACGGCCGCGTTACAGCTTAGTCACGGACGCTGCAACCGCCTGCTTTTGCACGCACTCGATGCCGCAGAGCTCCCGCAGCTTGGCAGCCACCTTCGGCCATTTGTACAGCCTTGTGTCCTCAAACAGCAGGAACGCCTCCTGTCCGTCCGCAGTCACGTAGCTGATGATGAAGACAATTTTCCGAACCTTTGTTTCCTTTTTGCCGAGACCGCTGAGTGCGCCGACAAAAGCGCCGGTGTTCCCAAACAGCAGCCCACCGGCAAACGCGCGTGCGATGGGGGATTTCTCCTTGAGCTGCAGCTGCGTTTTCGAGCCGTAAAAAATATCGGTGATCTGACTGTAGGCGAGCGTCGCCGTTTTCTTGTTTCCGATGGCATTTTGCAGTTCGAGATGATCAGGGAAGAGCGCGACGTCCACCGCATTGCCTTTCTTGAACTGACCGAGATCTGTCTCTATACTGAAATAATCGCTGATGATGCTGCCTTTTTTACTTTTGAAAAATCCCATAGCTGCGTCTCCGCTCTTTCTCACCTGTATTTTACAGTTTTTTCGCTCGTTCTGTAAGACCTGATGTGAAAAGTGCACCCGATGCCGTCACAGCGGTGTGCATAAATATGCGCCGGACGCGTGCTGTGAAACCGTAACTTGACACGGGCGGGATAACGGTATAAAATTTAGCATGCTATTTTGGCGTTTTGTACGTATTTGTACGGCGCCGGCATAAAATTGCGATAACGACGACTTTACAAAATAATAAGGAGAACCGACTATGTGTGGAATCGTTGGATATGTCGGCGCGCAGCAGGCTGCGCCGATCCTTCTCGAAGGGCTCCAGAAGCTCGAATACCGCGGTTATGACTCGGCCGGCATCGCCGTGCTCGACGGCAGCACGATCGAACTGGCCAAGGCCTGCGGCGTGATCAAGAACCTTTTTGCCAAAACGCATGACGGTGAGGACCTTCACGGCTACATCGGCCTCGGCCATACGCGCTGGGCAACGCACGGCGCACCGACGGAGGCAAACGCCCACCCGCATGTGAGCAACGATGGCAAGTTCGCCATTGTGCAAAACGGCATCATCGAAAACTTCATGGAGCTGCGCGAGATGCTCAAGGCCAAGGGCTTCGTGTTCCATAGTGAGACGGATACCGAGGTCATTGTGCACCTGCTGGATATGTATTATACCGGCGACGGCAATCTCAAGGACACTGTGCTCAAAACGCTCGGCCGCCTGGAGGGCAGCTACGCGCTCGGCATCCTGTGCGCCGATTGCCCGGATCAGCTTTTCATCGCGCGCAACGGCTGCCCGCTCATCATCGGCGTCGGCGCGGGCGAGAACTTCTTTGCCTCCGATGTCACGGCGCTCGTGTCGCACACGAAGAACGTGATCTATCTTGAAGACGGCGAGCTCGCCGAGGTGCGTGCCAACAGCTACACGGTCTTTGACTGCACCGGCAAGCCGATCGACAAGCCCGTTTCCCGCGTCGCGTGGGACATTGAGGCGGCCGAAAAGGGCGGCTATGAGCACTTCATGCTCAAGGAGATCATGGAGCAGCCGCGCGCCATCAAGTCCACGCTTGACCCGCGTGTGAAGGATCACCGCGTCGTGTTTGACGAGCTGAAGATGACCGATGCACAGCTCATGGGCTTCAACAAAATTATGATCACGGCCTGCGGTTCGGCGTTCTATGCCGGTCAGGCGGGCAAATATGCGCTCGAAAAGCTCACGCACATCCCGGTCGACGCTGACCTCGCGAGCGAGTTCCGTTACCGCGACCCGATCGTCGACAAGCACACGCTCATGATTATCATCTCGCAGTCTGGCGAGACGGCGGACACCATCGCCGCCATCCGTGAAGCGCAGTCCAAGGGCGCCTATGTGCTCTCGATCGTCAATGTTGTCGGCAGCACGATCGCCCGCATCTCGGACGATGTCATTTACACCTGGGCCGGCCCGGAGATCGCCGTCGCGACCACGAAGGGCTACACCACGCAGGTGTCGGTGCTGTATCTGCTCGCGCTCTATCTGGGTGAGAAGCGCGGCTGCCTGAGCAGGGAAGAGGCCGCGAAACTCACGGACGATCTCATGATCCTGCCGCAGATGGTGCAGCGCGCCATTGACCTCAACCCGCAGATTGCGCAGCTGGCTGAGCGGTATAAAAACAATCCGTCCCTGTTCTTCATCGGCCGCAATGTGGACTACGCTGTCTGCATGGAGGGCTCGCTGAAGCTCAAGGAGATCTCCTACCTGCACTCGGAGGCCTATGCCGCGGGCGAGCTCAAGCACGGCACCATCGCGCTCATTGAGGAAAACCGCCTCGTCATCGCTGTCGCGTGTTACGAGCCGCTGTTTGACAAGACTATGAGCAATGTCAAGGAGGTCAAGGCGCGCGGTGCGCGCGTGCTCGGCGTGGCGCTCGAGGGCAACCGGGCCATTTATTCCGAGGCGGATGATGTCATCCTTGTGCCGCGGATGGATAATCTGTTCGTTGTCCCGGCAGAGATCGTGCCGCTGCAGCTCTTCGCTTACTATGTCGCGAAAGCGAATGGTTGTGCGATCGATAAGCCGAAAAACCTTGCCAAATCCGTTACTGTCGAATAAGGAGAGCGTCATCCATGCCGAATCAGTCTGTCATCGTCCTCGATTTTGGAGGACAGTATAATCAGCTCATTGCGCGCCGTGTGCGCGAGTGCAATGTGTATTGCGAAGTCAAGCCGCACACCATGTCCGTCGACGAGATCCGTGCCTTTGACCCCATCGGCATCATCTTCACCGGCGGCCCGCAGAGCGTGTACGCTGAAGGTTCGCCGCAGGTAGATCCTGAGATCTTCCGGCTCGGAATCCCAATCCTCGGCATCTGCTACGGCTGCCAGCTCATGGCGCAGTATCTCGGCGGGGAAGTGACCGCTGCCGGAAAGGACACCGCACGCGAGTACGGCAAGACGCAGACCTGGTTCGATACCGACTGCCGTCTCTTCCGCGGCTTGCCGGAGCAGAGCATCACGTGGATGAGCCACGGCGACTACATGGCCAAGGTGCCGGAGTCGTTCCGGCTCGTGGCGCACTCGGATGCCTGCCCAACGGTCGGCATCTGCGACGAAGCGCGCGGGTTCTACGGCGTGCAGTTCCACCCGGAGGTCAATCATACCGAGTATGGTCGGGCCATGCTGCGCAACTTCCTCTATGAGGTCTGCGGCGCGACCGGCGAGTGGACGATGGGTGACTTCATGCGCAAGTCCATTGCGGACATCCGCGCCAAGGTCGGCGGCGGCAAGGTGCTGCTGGCCCTTTCCGGCGGCGTGGATTCCTCGGTCGCGGCCGCTCTGCTGGCGGAGGCGGTCGGCAATCAGCTCACGTGCATCTTTGTCGATCACGGTCTGCTGCGCAAGAACGAGGGCGATGAGGTCGAGGCTGCGTTCCAGAACTGGGACATCAATTTTGTGCGCGTCAACGCGGAAGAGCGCTTTCTTACGCGCCTGAAGGACGTCTCTGACCCGGAGACGAAGCGCAAGATCATCGGCGAGGAGTTCATCCGCGTCTTTGAGGAAGAGGGCAAGAAGATCGGCTCGGTCGACTATCTGGCTCAGGGTACGATCTATCCCGACGTGATCGAATCCGGCACGAATGTCGCCGCCGTCATCAAGAGCCACCACAACGTCGGCGGCCTGCCGGACTTTGTGGATTTCAAGGAGATCATTGAGCCGCTGCGTCTGCTGTTTAAGGACGAGGTGCGCGCGCTCGGCCGCGAGCTCGGCCTGCCGGAGTATCTGGTCATGCGCCAGCCGTTCCCGGGCCCGGGTCTGGCCATCCGCTGCCTCGGCGCGGTGTCCAAGGATAAGCTCGACATCCTGCGCGACGCGGACTTCATCTTCCGCGATGAGATCGCCAAGGCGCACCTGGAGCAGACGATGAATCAGTACTTCGCGGTGCTGACGAATATGCGCTCTGTTGGCGTCATGGGCGACGGCCGCACGTATGACTACACGCTCGCGCTGCGCAGTGTCACAACGACGGACTTCATGACCGCCAACTGGACGCGCATTCCGTACGATGTGCTCGACCGCGTCTCCGTGCGCATCGTCAACGAGGTCAAGGGCATTAACCGCATCGTTTACGATATTACGTCTAAACCGCCCGCTACGATCGAGTGGGAATGAGGAAAAAGTGAACATGAGGGGCTGAAAAGCCTTGAAAACGCTCACTTTTTGAAAATCTCATTTCCCGTTTGATAGCAAAATGATAGCAGATACCAAAGCCATTTTGTTTGTTCTTATTTTGGCGAGCGAATGGTTTGCAGGTTTGCTGTCGCATCCAATCCTATATTGAGAGCGAAAAAGGCTCTGCTGACTTTCTGTAAAAGAAGGTCGGCAGAGCCTTTTTTATTTAGTCAAGAGTATTATCTCTCATATCTCACGTTCTGATGAGATTATCTTGTGAACATTGTCGCTTTGTGCTATAATACAATCAGTCTAAATTTGGAACGGAGAATTGCGATGCCTATTTCCTACGATAAGCTCTGGAAGCTGTTGATCGACAAGAAAATGAACCGGACGGATTTGAAAGACGCATCCGGTATCAGCTTCAATGTGCTTGCCAAGATGGGAAAAAACGAATTTGTCTCTATGGAAAGCCTGCATAAGATTTGCTTGACGCTCAAATGTGATGTAGGAGACATCATGGAGTTCGTTGATGAAGGAGATACAGAACCGTCATGATTTCAATCGAACTACGCAGGAGTGAAAAGAAAATGCAGCAACCGTTGACTTGTGTTGAAATATGCGCTGGTGCTGGTGGACAGGCTTTGGGGCTTGCGATGGCAGGCTTTGTTCATGTTGCGCTTGTCGAGTATGAAGAAGATTATTGCAAGGTATTAAAGCAAAACCGCCCGGAGTGGAACGTCATTTGTGCGGACGTTCACGATTTTGACGGACGCCCATACCACGGTGTCGATCTGCTGGCTGGCGGCGTTCCTTGCCCGCCTTTCTCCGTAGCAGGAAAGCAGCTCGGTCAGGAAGACGAAAGGGACCTTTTCCCGGAGGCCATTCGGCTTATCAAAGAAATTCAACCGCGTGCTGTCATGCTTGAAAATGTCCGTGGCTTTCTTGATTCGGGCTTTGATGAATACCGCGACCACATTTTCACGTCGATTCAAAAGCTCGGCTATGTAACCCATATCAAACTCTTGAACGCATCTGATTATGGTGTTCCGCAGCTACGTCCCCGGGTGGTTATTATCGGAATTCGGAAGGATCAGATTGGAGCATTTGCCTATCCTGATGAACAACCAGATAGTGCCCCCACTGTTGGCGATACGCTCCGTGATTTGATGGCACAGAATGGATGGGAAGGTGCAAAGCGGTGGGCATCTAATGCAAACCGGATTGCCCCAACTCTTGTAGGCGGCTCCAAGAAGCATGGTGGTCCCGACCTTGGTCCCACACGCGCCCGTAATGCATGGGCAGAGCTTGGCGTAGATGGCCGAGGAATTGCAAACGAAGCACCGGCTCCCGGATTTGAGGGTATGCCCCGGTTGACAAGCCGGATGATGGCGCGGATTCAAGGTTTCCCCGATACGTGGACGTTTGGAAATCGGAAAACCGTAGCCTGCAGGATGATTGGAAATGCATTCCCGCCCCCGGTTGCCCGGGCAGTTGGAGAAAAAATAAAGGAGTGTTTGGAGTATGGATGCATTGATAGCGAACGCGAGATTCCACTTTCACAAGCAGTTGTTTGAAACCAACACACTGACGTTGACCACGGCAGGTGTCGCATCCAATGCAGACACCAGCAGCCGCGGCTCAAAGGCGATTGCGCGGAGGATCGTTGACATTCTTGTAGAGGAACAGCATCATGCTGTCTCCACAGTCGACAAAATTTCCGGGCAGACTCTCGGAAAGCAATTTGAAACGCTGACAATGGAGTTCCTGCGTGAAACCTTTCCCTATTTGCAGAACCTCCGTCCCGGAAACTGGACAATTCTTCAACTCGGCAATAACAACAAGCTGAAAACAAGTGATTTTGCCCAGTACGAACATCTCGCTTACTTGAATGCGCTTACGACACAGAACGCACAGTTGGCTGCTGCACTCGGGAATGATTACCTCGTTGCACCTGACGTTGTTGTTTACCGCGATCTCTATGAGGACAGCGAGATCAATGCCGCTCAGCCCATTGTTGATGACGAAATCTGCAAGATGGCTGATATTCGGAAGTCTAACGGCGGAAAGCCCATTCTTCATGCGAGTGTTTCTGCAAAGTACACAATGCGCAGCGACCGCGCACAGAACAGCCGCACAGAGGCATTGAACCTGATCCGCAACCGAAAGGGACATTTGCCGCACATCGTTGTTGTGACAGCTGAGCCTATGCCGAATCGTCTGGCATCTCTCGCGCTTGGTACTGGCGATATTGACTGCGTATATCACTTTGCACTCTATGAGCTGATTCGAGCAGTTAAAGAGGCGGGTTCTGAGGATGCGGTAGAAACGCTGGAAACCTTGGTGCAGGGCAAGCGGCTGAAGGATATTTCCGATCTGCCGCTGGATTTGTCTGTGTAATGGCTGATTCTGTTTCCTCTGTCCGCCGTAGTGAGATCATGTCGCACATCAAAAGCAAAGATACCAGTATTGAACTTTTGGTGCGCCGCAAGCTGTTTTCTATGGGATACCGCTATCGGGTAAATTACAAGGCTCTGCCCGGAAAACCGGATATTGTATTCACCAGAAAGAAGATTGCTATCTTCATTCATGGATACTATTGGCATGAGCATGATTGCGGCAGTCATTATGCTCATGCCAGTCAATCCAATAAAGCATATTGGGAACCCAAGATAGAGCGAACAAAGCAACGAGATCAGGAGCATATTCAGGCACTTGAGTGCTGACGGCTGGAAAGTCATTGTGTTGTGGGAATGCACAATAAAGAGAGATTTGGACGGCGTGGTGGACACATTAATAACAGAGTTGCAGAACTAAAGAAAAATAGAGGTAATATGGAGAACCCTACAGTATTTATTTCATATTCGCATGATAATGATGCTCATAAAGCGTGGGTATTAAAGCTCGCAACCGATTTGCGCTCTCATGGTGTAAATGCTATTCTTGACCAATGGGATTTACGAGTTGGCTCTGATCTACGTTTTTTCATGGAGCAAGGTCTTTCAGAAGCCAATCTAGTGCTGTGCATTTGTTCCAAGGCATACGTTGATAAGTTTAATTCTGGGAATGGTGGTTCCGGCTATGAGGGAGCAATCATGACACAACCACTGTTACGGGATGTAAAGACGGACTATATCATATCCGTCGTTAGAAATAACGAATCCGATAAAAAAGTACCTACAGCGCTCGGAAGTAAACTTTATATAGATTTTTCAAACGACGATGAGTATATAGTTCGCTATCAAGAGCTTATCGAAAGAATTTATGGGGAAGACTCGAAAAAGAAGCCACCACTAGGTAAAAGTCCCTTTTCAAATGATATTGGCCAAGAGATAGAGATTAAGACAAAGATAGAATCAGTACAGTATCATTCTCCAATGATGGATGGTAAGGTGAGTTTTCGCTTTGATAATAATAATGGTGTTTATTTGATAGGAAATGGTGACTACCTGTTTGAAACTCGATGGAGTCGTGCAGGAAATGACTCTATACATGCTTATGGATTAATTGGCTATCGGGTTGGAGAATCAGAATTTCCAGCACCAGAATTACTTCCATCTTATGACTTCTCAAGTAGAAGCAGAACAATAAGCACAGGGCAAATAGTTGTATTTGAGAATCTCCATCGACACTTTGCAGCAGTTAAGCTCGGCATAGTGAAGAGCAGCAGTCACGGTTATCCATGCGACGAAATGTCATTCGAGTATCACATTTACAATATGACGTAAGTCAATTGTAACGAGGATAGTTGAAGTTGTGGATTTCCGTTATTGATAGCATCCCCTGATAGCTTTTTGATAGCAGAAAGTCGGATACCCCATAGGATTGGGATAATTGGTATCAAATAAAGCCAAATGGAATCAAACGGTCTATACAAAAAAGTTTAGATTGCGTTTCTGCTTGGCGAGTGGGAATGATTTCATTAGTGAACTACCAGACCTCTTTAAACGAGTCTGAGTGGCATATGGATAGATTATCTTAAAAATAATAAAAATAATAAAAAGGCATTACTGACTTTTACGGTCGGTAATGTCTTTTTGTATTTGTATTTATTTGCTTAAATCGCAAAGTGTATTTTCAAGCTTGTTGGTTCGGATATATCACTGTATATATAGTAAGCATAAAAAGGCTCTGCTGACTTTCTGTGAAAGATGAGCGGCAGAGCCTGAATTTATGAAATGAAAACGAAGGCGTTGAGCAGATGAACGATCAGGGGCGTTCAGGCCGGATTTTCTTTGTTTTTCCGAAAAAGCTGTTGCCAAACGACGTTTAGTGTGCTAAAATGCAGCTGATATATGGAAAAAGCGTGGATCGAGGCGTCCTGCCCGAAAGGGCCGGGTACAGAGAGGGCGGAACTGCTGGAAACCGCCTCCCGGTGGGGCTACAGGGCTTTCTCTCGTGAGCAGCCGTTTGAACAGGTCACTTCCCTACTAGGACGCGCCGGTTATTGCCGCCGTTATCTGGCATAAAAAGCAGCGCAGATTTTTTCTGCGAACAGCGGGTGGTACCGCGGAAGCATGGTCTTTCGTCCCGATCTCGGGCGAAGGGCTTATTTTTTTGTATTATCACGAAAAGGAGCATTCGTTTATGAAGGAAC
>ERZ827528.203-NODE-203-length-78477-cov-33.711254_pt1 | contig 78477 bp, 58 predicted proteins | sample MGYA00519768_ERZ827528 | MGnify/ENA primary metagenome ERZ827528 (study PRJEB31778, sample SAMEA3449343) | human gut metagenome | biome: human gut; feature: human-associated habitat; material: faeces | place: United Kingdom | collected 2010/2012 ...
TTGACTATATTTCAATAATTTCAAAGAACTATTTATCCACTTTTACGGGACAGTAATGAACAAAATAGATAAAACAATGGAAAAACTAATCATTGCGGGAAAAGAATTCGAATCCCGCCTATTCTTAGGAACAGGAAAATTCAACTCCAACCAACTCATGGAAGAAGCCATCCTGGCTTCCGGCACAGAAATGGTGACCGTAGCCATGAAACGTATCGAACTTGACAACAAGGAAGACGACATGCTGAAGCATATCATCCACCCCCATATCCAGTTGCTCCCGAACACCTCGGGCGTGCGCACCGCAGAAGAAGCCGTGTTCGCCGCACAGATGGCCCGCGAAGCCTTCGGTACCAACTGGTTGAAACTGGAAATCCATCCCGACCCGCGCTACCTGTTGCCGGATTCTACCGAGACCCTGAAGGCGACGGAAGAGCTGGTGAAACTGGGATTCGTGGTACTTCCTTACTGCCAGGCCGACCCGACCCTGTGCAAGCGTCTGGAAGAAGCCGGAGCGGCTACCGTGATGCCGCTGGCTGCCCCCATCGGTACGAACAAGGGATTGCAGACACGCGACTTCCTGCGCATCATCATCGAGCAGAGCAACGTGCCGGTGGTAGTGGATGCCGGTATCGGTGCACCGAGCCATGCGGCTGAAGCCATGGAGATGGGTGCCGCTGCCTGCCTGGTAAATACCGCCATCGCCGTAGCCGGAAATCCGGTGGAAATGGCCGTAGCCTTCAAGGAAGCTGTCATTGCCGGACGCCGTGCCTACGAAGCCGGACTGGGTATTCAGGCCGATAACCTCGTGGCATCTGCCTCCTCTCCCCTCACTTCTTTCTTGAATGAATAAATCCTGATTTTCTCAACCGGTAGGGACTGTTCCCTACCCGCAAACAAACCCCGATTTATATGGAAAAAGAAAAAGACCAAAAAGCATACGCCCATGCAGAGAAAGCCTACATGCAGGGCACCCTTTTCCCCTTTGTAAAAGTAGGCATGCAGAAAGTGAACCTCACCCCGACGGTGACGATAGTATACGGCAAGAAGGTAATGACACCTAATGCACCGGTGTACGTGTACGACACGAGCGGCCCGTTCAGCGACCCGAACATTGAAATCGACCTGAAGAAGGGACTGCCGCGCATGCGTGAGAGCTGGATTACCTCACGCGGCGACGTGGAACAGTTGCCGTCCATCACCTCGGAATATGGCAAGATGCGCCGCGACGACCACTCGCTCGATCACCTGCGCTTTGAACATATCGCTCTGCCTTACCGTGCCAAGGAAGGCCACTGCTGTACGCAGATGTACTACGCCAAACAGGGCATCGTGACACCGGAAATGGAGTACGTAGCCATCCGTGAGAACATGAACTGCAAGGAACTGGGCATCGACACCTACATCACGCCGGAATTCGTGCGCGACGAGATTGCCGCCGGACGTGCCGTACTGCCTGCCAACATCAACCACCCGGAATCGGAACCGATGATTATCGGCCGCAACTTCCTGGTGAAAATCAATACCAACATCGGTAACTCGGCCACTACTTCAAGCATCGACGAGGAAGTGGACAAGGCGGTATGGAGCTGCAAATGGGGCGGCGACACGCTGATGGACCTGTCGACGGGTGCCAACATCCACGAAACCCGCGAATGGATTGTGCGCAACTGTCCGGTGCCGGTGGGTACCGTGCCCATCTATCAGGCACTGGAGAAGGTGAACGGCAAGGTGGAAGACCTGACCTGGGAAATCTACCGCGACACCCTCATCGAGCAGTGCGAGCAGGGAGTGGACTACTTCACCATCCATGCCGGTATCCGTCGTCACAACGTACACCTGGCCGACAAGCGTCTGTGCGGTATCGTGAGCCGTGGCGGAAGTATCATGAGCAAGTGGTGCCTTATCCACGACCAGGAATCCTTCCTCTACGAGCACTTTGACGATATCTGCGACATCCTGGCTCAGTACGACGTGGCCGTATCATTGGGCGACGGATTGCGTCCGGGCTGTATCGCCGATGCCAACGACGAGGCTCAGTTTGCCGAACTCGATACGATGGGTGAACTCGTGCTCCGTGCCTGGGAAAAGAACGTGCAGGCCTTTATCGAAGGTCCGGGACACGTGCCCTTGCACAAGATTCGTGAGAACATGGAGCGTCAGATCAGCCACTGCCACAACGCGCCGTTCTATACCCTCGGCCCGCTGGTGACTGACATCGCTCCGGGTTACGACCACATCACTTCGGCCATCGGTGCCGCACAAATCGGCTGGCTGGGTACGGCCATGCTGTGCTACGTCACCCCGAAGGAACACCTGGGTCTGCCCAACCGCGAAGATGTACGTACGGGTGTAATCACCTACAAGATTGCCGCCCATGCAGCCGACCTGGCCAAAGGTCATCCGGGCGCACAGATTCGCGACAATGCCCTGAGCAAGGCCCGCTACGAGTTCCGCTGGCGCGACCAGTTCCACCTGAGTCTCGACCCCGACCGTGCGCTGGAATACTTCAACGAGGGACGTCACACCGACGGCGAGTACTGCACCATGTGTGGCCCAAACTTCTGTGCGATGAAACTCAGCCGCGACCTGAAAACAATTAATAATGAATAATGCATCAGGCCCTCGTTTTTAATTATTAATTATTAATTATTAATTATTAATTATCAATTATCGAAATGTTTAGTGACGAATTAGAAAAAATAAGCTGGGAGGAGACGACCAAGGCCATCTACTCCAAAACCGAGGCCGACGTGATTCGGTCACTCGGAAAATCACGGTGCGACGTAGATGACTTCATGGCACTCATCTCGCCGGCTGCCGAAAAGTTCCTTGAACCCATGGCACGCCTCAGCAAGAAATATACCGAAGAACGTTTCGGACGCACCATGTCGATGTTCATCCCGCTCTACATCACCAACTCGTGCACCAACTCGTGCGTGTACTGCGGCTTCCACATCAGCAACCCCATGGCGCGCACCATCCTGACACCCGAAGAGATTGAAAACGAATACAAGGCCATCAAGAAGCTCGGCCCGTTCGAAAACCTGCTGATTGTGACGGGTGAAAATCCGGCCAAGGCGGGTGTGCCCTACATTGCCAAGGCGCTCGACCTGGCCAAGCCGTACTTCTCGAACCTGAAAATCGAGGTGATGCCGCTCAAGACGGAAGAGTATGCCGAACTGGTACACCACGGACTGAACGGCGTGATCTGTTTCCAGGAAACGTACAACAAGGCCCGCTACAACGTGTACCACCCGCGCGGCATGAAGTCGAAGTTCGAATGGCGTGTCAACGGGTTCGACCGCATGGGCCAGGCCGGCGTACACTCCATCGGCATGGGTGTACTCATCGGACTGGAGGACTGGCGTACGGATGTAACCATGATGGCTTACCACCTGCGCTACTTGCAGAAGCATTACTGGAAGACGAAGTACAGCGTGAACTTCCCGCGCATGCGTCCGGCCGAAAACGAAGGTTTCCAGCCTAACGTCATCATGAGTGACAAGGAACTGGCACAGGTGACTTTCGCCATGCGTATCTTCGACCACGACGTGGACATCTCCTACTCTACCCGCGAACCGGCCAATATCCGCGACCACATGGCTTCACTGGGTGTGACTACCATGAGTGCCGAGAGCAAGACGGAACCGGGCGGATATTACACCTACCCGCAGGCACTGGAGCAGTTCCATGTAAGCGACGAACGTACAGCCGTAGAAATCGAGAAGGCCCTCAAGGCATTGGGACGCGAACCGGTATGGAAGGACTGGGATGCTTCGTTCGACCACGTGGCACAGTCGCACGCCACCGCCGCTGCGGCCCGCTGAAAAGCCCTCCGGAACACCCTCTGAAAAACGCCTTTACGTTTATCGGAAAACCCCGAAGCGTTTCTACAAAAACGCCCTTACGTTTTCCCTGAAACGCAAGTACGTTTTACTTCAAACACAAGTGCGTTTTGATGGAAACACAAGGACGTTTTTCAAAAACGCAAGTGCGTTTTTTCAAGGCATATATAATTCCCTTCACAAGGCATCCTGAGGCCATTTTCCCGACTTCCGGATGCCTTTCTGTCTTTACTCACTTTATTATTCCCCTTTTGACCTTATGAAACTGACCGAAAAAGAAGCGTCACGCTACAACCGACAGATTCTGCTCGACGAAATCGGCGAGACAGGACAACTCCTGCTGAAACAGGCCCGCGTACTCATCGTGGGAGTGGGCGGACTGGGGTCGCCCATTGCCCTCTACCTGGCCGGAGCCGGAGTGGGCACCATCGGACTGATTGACGACGATACCGTGAGCGAGACCAACCTCCAGCGGCAGGTGCTCTACAGCGAGCCTGAAATCGGACTCTCCAAGGCCGAACAGGCCAAGTTGCGCCTGCAGGCCCTCAACTCCGACATCCGCGTGGAAGCCTGGAACGAGCGTCTCACCCCGCAGAATGCCGAATGCCTCATTGCCAACTACGACATCGTAGTGGACGGCTGCGACAATTTCCGCACGCGCTACCTCATTAACGACACCTGCGTGCGGCTGGACAAGGTGTACGTGTACGGTGCCATCCGCGAGTTCGACGGGCAGGTCTCCGTGTTCAACTACCAGGGCGGTCCCGACTACCGCACCCTCTTCCCCGACGAAAAGGAAATGCTCGCCATGCCCCACCCCTCCAAGGCCGTGCTGGGTGTCACTCCGGGCGTAGTAGGCTGCGTGGAAGCCAGCGAGACGATGAAAGTCATCCTGGGCAGTCCGTACGTGCTGAGCGGAAAACTCTGGCACATCGACCTGCGAACCCTGGAAAGCTACGTCATTTCGCTGGTATAGCCCCACACAGCTCGCTGAAAATCACGGTTTCCGGTGATGTACAGCTCCTCAGATAGCCTTACTTTTGTACAAACGTAAATTATCCTATTATTCTTATCTTTAGTATGAACAAAAGTAAAGCAACGACAGTCCTGAAATCGCTGCTGGTTTCAGGCTGTGCCCTTTTTGTGTGGGGCATGACACCCGTATTTCTGGCCTCCACCCTTACCTCGTGCGAAAAATTAGAGGATATTTTAGGAGGTGGTGATGAAGATGAAGATGAAGACGACGAAAACGGAGACGGAAGCAGCTCAGGCAATCTGAACGGAGTGGGTACTACCGACGGAGCGGCTCCCTATTTCAACCTGGAAACGACCCGCATCGAAGTGCCTGCCGTAAGAGACGGAGAAGGCATACAGGTGAAATGCCAGACCAACATCATGAGCATGCGCTATGTGCTGGAGAAATTCAAGAAATTCAGCGAAGGTGAACTGACCGAGCAGGAGGACTATTCGTTCATTTTGGAAAATCCGGAGTATTCGTTCTATGGCGAAGAATACCTGCAATATTACACCAACTACTCCAGCGAGAAACAGACCGACAACCTGCTGATTTATGCCACCGACAAAGACAGTCTGCTGGCCACCATCCCCATCGAACAGGCGGCTGCCCCTCATATCAGCGTGACCAAGGCAGATGCAGGTGTCAATGAAATCACACTGACACTGGAAGGACAGAACGACGCCCGTTTCTATTCCACCTACATTTCTACCGACAGCATCCCCTTGTTCGAAGTCATTCAGGATTTGAAAAACGGAGGCTCAGGACTTCCTTTTGAATACCTCTTCGACCTTCAAAGCCAGCCTACGTGTACTTTCTCCGGACTGACGGAAGCAACCAAATACTACATCTACCTGCAAGGCGGTACGGAACCGGGTCCTCTGCATGGACTTTCACTGTATACCGTCACTACTGCCATGCGCGGCAAGGAAGATGCGCTGATTATGAAATACGCGTTGAACAACCTGAACAACCGCACGGTATATCTTCCGTTTGAAGGACAGGTGAAAGGTGTCATCGACTGGGGCGACGGGGTGACCGAGGTGCTCGACGAATCATACGTATATTCGGCCGACCTGTCACACGTTTATGCCCAAGGTGCCGAATCGACGGTAGAAGTAGCTTTCAAGGGTACGGTAGAATCTCTGACAACCAACAGCACAACCAAGGGAGAAATCCTCAAGAGTTCACTCATCGGCATCACACAATGGGGTACGCCCGAACTGAAAACACTGAGACTGGAGGATGTTACTGCACTGACCCAGCTGGCTGCCGACACCAAGGGAGCACTGTCTGCCATCACGGACTTCACCTCCTGCTTTGAAGACTGTACGGGATTGACCAACCTCCCCGAAGACCTGTTTGCCATGGCAACCGGTGCCCAAACGTTCGACAGAGCCTTCCAGGGCTGTACGGGACTGACTTCACTTCCGCTCAATCTCTTCGCCCAGAATTCCAGTGCCCGCAACTTTAACGCTACCTTCTCCGGCTGCACAGGACTGCTCTATCTGCCCGAAGACCTCTTTGCAAGCAACAAAGATATCTATGTCATGAACGATGTGTTCAGCGGATGTGAAAACCTGAAAGAGATTCCGGCCGGACTGTTCCGTAACAATACCCGTTTAGGATACATACAATGTGGCTTCTCAGGATGCAGCTCGCTCACCAGTCTACCCGAAGGACTGTTTGCCAACTGTCCGGGCATACAGAGTGTGTCAGAAATCAACTCCGTCATGGATGCCTACGGCCTTTTCTCGAATTGCACCTCATTGACTGAAATCCCGGAAGACTTGTTCGCCAGCATGACCAAGGTTACCAGGTTAGATGGCATATTCAAAGGATGTACCTCCCTCCGCGAGATTCCTGAAAAGCTGTTTGCAAACAACACACAGGTGATTTCCATGTGGGAAGGCTTTGCCGGATGCAAGAGCCTGCAACGCATTCCTACCGGACTGTTCGACTCCATGCGCACCCTGCAAGCTGTCCGTCTCTTGTTCAAAAGCTGCAGTTCGCTCACCGGCGAATCGCCCTACACCCTGATAAACGGAAAAAAGGTACACTTGTATGAACGCAAGGATTACCCGAATGAATTCCTTGAAATCACCAGTCACACCAGCGCGTTCAACAACTGCACGAACCTGACTGACTATGAATCTATTCCAAGCAACTGGAGATAAACGAGTCCCGATTTTTGCATAATTATCCTTCCCCTGCCAGAGCAAGATAAAAAACAAAGGCCTGGCAGGGGATTTTTTATGCCCCAATTTCCAGTATCAAAAAGAACTATGTTACTCAAAATTTTAGGTTATCTCTGCCAGTTGTGCTTCATTGTAGGTCTTCCCATAGAGCGTTATTCCGGCATCACCACCTCCGCACCCAGCACAAACAGTCTGGCAAGTTCCTACTCGCAGACTTCATGGTATCTGGCTACGCATTGATAATAATATTTATATCGCCCGGATACTATCAGGAAACACAGAATTCATTACATTTGCAGAAACCAAACCCGATATTTATGAATCGCAGACTACTATCCGTCACCGTGTTTCTGGCACTGATGCTGACTTCCCTGCTGGCCGGACGCCATAACTACCACGTGACACGAAACGAAATAACAGCCGACCTGAATCAGGCACTGGCACTGACTTTACTGGAAAAGAAGGAGCCCATTGTGACACAAGACACGATACGGGCATACAAGCAGCTCCGGCGTACTTCGGGCGGACAGGTACTGATTGCCGTGTCCGATGAACGGTTCTGCCGACACCTGAAGAACCGGCGACTGAAGGAAACCTCCTTCCTCACGTTCGATGTAGTGGACAAGGAATATCAGGGCGGTTCGACGGATGAACAGGCCATCTACAGCGATACACTGATGATAAGAAACGGACACGCAGGCGAGACACTGGCCCTGAAAGGCTATACCCGTCTGTCGGCAGCGGCCGTATTCAGCATGTCCGACCAGCGCTTGCCTGCCGGACTGATGGCAGCGGCTATCCTCTGGGCCATCGGTTCGATGCTGTACTTACGGAAAAGAGAGAAAGAGAATCTGGTGCTACAACCCGTAGAAGGATGCGGACAACCGGCTGAAGATGGTACACAATCTGCCGAAGATTTCGGGGGACTGACGTATTCGGATGCAGACGACCGTTTCTACGGCGTCGACCACATGCCTATCCGCTTCACCCCCATGCAACAGCAACTGATGCGGCTGTTCTGGCAGTCACCTTCCCACTCCATCTCGAAAGAGGAAATCTGTGCGGCACTCTGGCCCAAGAAAGACGATGCCAACGATACGCTCTACACCCTTATCCGCCGGTTGAAACCCATTGTAGAGGAGCATACGCGACTGAAAATAGTGGCCGACAGAGGACGAAACTATTCCTTGGAAATCAACGAATTGAAAAGTTGACAGCGAATTGTCAGGCAAATGTCAGCGTCGGTTTTTGACGCCTTCGTGACAGCCTCCTACTTTTGTTCCTGAAATTTACACACAGGAACAAATGAACACACTCAGATTACTTTTCCAGCAGAAGACCGAAAGCCGGCTTCTGCTGACCATCTCCCGATTTCTGACCAGCATATTTCTTCTTTTATTGCTGGCCCTTCCCACTCTCGCACAGGAAGTGGAACCCACCGTGGAACTAGGCGAAGTGGAGGTCAAGGCCGACCGGATTATCCACAAGACCGACGGCCTGCTGCTCTACCCCTCCGAACAACAGAAAGCTTCTTCCCGTTCGGGCTACAGTCTGCTCCAGCAACTCACCTTACCGAATATCCGTGTGGACGAGGTGGGCCACAGCATCTCGGCCATCGACCAGCGGGGAGGCGTACAGATTCGTATCAACGGCATCATTGCGGACAAGGCAGAGATGCTGTCGCTCGACCCGAAGAGCATCCGCAAGATTGACTTCATCGACAACCCCGGCGTGCGCTATGGCGACGGCATTGCCTACGTCATTGACATCACTACCCGACGGGCGGACAACGGATATACTTTAGGAACCTCGCTCACCCAGGCACTGACTACCCGCGACGGCGATTACACGGTGTACGGCAAATGGAACACAGGAAAGAGTGAGCTGTCGCTGAACTACAGCTTCGGCTACCGGGATTTTAAAGGAATACGGACGGAGGAAACCGCACACTATCACCTGAACGACGGCTCCATTTATACCATCCAGCGCAACGACCTCGCCTCGCGCAACCGGAGCCTGAGCAACCAGATGAAACTGACCTACAACCTGGCCGACTCCAGCCGCTACGTGTTTCAGGCTTCACTGAGCGGCGACTTCAGTCACGTGCCGGGCGATTTCAGTCAGAAACAGATTGTAGACGGGACACAGACATACACCGCCCTCGAACAGCAACAAAGCCAGAGCAGCAGTCCGGTGCTCGACCTCTACTACTTCCAGCAGTTCTCCCCCCGGCAGTCGCTTACCCTCAATGCCGTGGGCACGTACATCGGCACCCGCTCTTCCGACAGTTACGACGAAGGTTCGCCTTACCGTTACAATGTGGACGGACGCACCTACTCCCTGCTGAGCGAAGCCATCTATGAAAACCGGTTGAAGCCCTTCACCTTTTCTGCCGGCCTCAACTACAGCCAGAAATACACAAACAATGAATATACGGGCGATGTTTCTTCCGTCACCCCCATACACCACAACCGCGTGTACCTGTTCTCCGAAATCAAGGGAACGTGGGGCAAGCTCCGCTACTCGGCAGGCATCGGAGGCAGTTACCTGCACTACCGTCAGCAAGCCCATTCGTACGATTACTGGAGTTTCTGTCCGAAAGCAGCCCTGAGCTACAATTTCACCCACTCCCTGCAACTAAGTTACAATTTCCAGCTGAACGAACGCACCTCACGGGTGGCCATGATCAGCGATGCTGCCATCCGCACCAACCGCATGGAATGGACCGTAGGCAGTCCCGACCTCAAGCCCAACCGGGAAACGTCTCACACCCTCCGGCTGTCGTACAACAACACCCGCCTGCAAGTCAATCTGCAAGGCTTCTACAAGAAATGTCCTCACCCCAACATGGCGGTGTACGAACGCACGTCCGACGACCGGTTCATCTATACCCAGCGCAACCAGAAAGAGATTGACGCCCTGCACGCCATGGCCTATGCAAGCTACTGGCTGATGCCGGAAAAACTCTCCGTCACGGCCTACGGGGGACTGTTCCGCTGCTTCAACTTCGGCCACGACTACACACACTGCTACACGTCCTACTTTGCCACGGGAGCCCTCAACGCCTACTTAGGCAACCTCTCCCTCCATGCCTACGCCGACAACGGTTCCCGCTTTCTGGAAGGGGAAACCAAAGGCTACAGCGGAGGCGACATCGCCCTGAAGGCCGCCTACAGCTACAAAGACTGGCAGTTTGCCCTTATCTGGCAACAGCCCTTTCAACACAAATACAAAATGTTCGAATCGGAAGTCCTGAACCGGAACCTCCAGAATACCACCACCCTCTACAGTCGCGACGCCTGCAACCTCGTCAACCTGACCGTGACGTGGCGCCTGACCAAAGGACGCAAGTTCCGCGCTGTCAACCGCTCCATCCAGCTGAAGGACAGTGACACGGGGATTATCCGATGAAAAAAGAAATTCTCAGGTAAGTATTCCGCTTGCCTGAGAATTTTTCAATGAGCTGCACGCTGCAACCACCGATTACAACCGTTTCCCAATAGTACGCCCAGAAATGCGCTCACAAAGATGCACCAATCATCGACAAGGCCCATCCATTGTGTGACGAACAGACAGAGACTGCACACTACGGCACTAACCACCAAGCTCCATAACAACGGTTTCATTTTCATAGGCATTTGTTTTGATTACAAGCGTAAAGATACAAAAACTTACCTAAAAACGACTTTTTGAGAGAAAAAATAATTGTCATGACAGACTTATTTGTCTAAACCACTCCGATAAAATCAAGAAACTTTGGCGGCACGCTCGAAAGTAACCGGAATGGCATACCTCACCTTCTCCGGCTTTCCGCTCTGTCTGCCCGGTTTCCATTTCGGCATCAGTTTCACTACCCGAAGAGCCTCCTCGTCCAATGCCGGATTCAGCCCCCGCAGCACCACCGGATGAAGAATGTTTCCTTCCTCATCCACCACAAACTGCACGATGACCCGAGGAATTCCAATCGTTTCAGGCACAAGCGCCTTGTCATAGTTCAGGTTGTTCCGAATAAAATCCATCAAGGCCGACATGCCCCCGGGAAACTCCGGCATCTCCTCTACCACGTCATACGCAATATCCATATCCTTTTCCTCAGCCACTTCCTGCAAAGGCTGTGACGAAGGTTCCTTGTCCGCAACATCCCGCTCTTCCACCTTGTGGCCAATCCGGAATTCCGCCGCAAAATACCAGCCGCGATAATTATCCCCGATATCCATTTCCTTCACCACACGATAGACGCCGGGCGTAAGCATACGAAGTGACGGATACAAACTGGCAGGAAAAGGATAAATCTTATTGGATGAAAGAATACGTCCTTCAAGTGTCCAAACCCTTGCTCCAGGCAAAAACAACCATTTTTCCCCTTCCTTCCGAAGCACCCAGTACGGCGACCCCATCGAGATGCTCTGTCCGCTCCGGTTCACGATTCTCACTGCCACGGATTCCGTATTTGGCGGATACACCGCTTTCTCCGTGTACATCTTGATGCCGAAAGTATCCGTGTACATCGGTTGGGTGAAATAAGTAGCTACATCCTCTTTCCCGTCGTTCACCACGATTGCCGCATAATTCAGCACCTTCTGCCGGAACTCTTTCCGCAATGCCTCCGAGTTCACCATCCACGACATATACAACATGTCATTGTCCCGAAAAAACGAAGTATTCAAGTTTTCTATGACACGGTCCTTGGGATGTTCCTTCCCATACTGGCTAATTTTGTCGAGCAGTTTCCGGTGCTGAGCCTTGGAGATAAGCTCAAACTCCGCGTATGCCGTACGTGTATTCCGGCTGAATGATTTGTAAATGCGATACCTGCCGGGACGGTTCTTGTCCGTATAGAAGTGAATGGTCTGCCGGTGTGTAGGATAATCGGGCGTAAACACCCACAATACATCGTTGATTATCGGATTGGTAGGCTGAGGTTCCCATTGCTTTAGTGCTTCATTGTAATATACCAGACTGTACCCTTCTCCACTGTCATACTCCCGGTTCGCACGACTGGTAATGATGACCTTGACCTTGGAAGTCGCTACAGGATAATAATCATATTCCGTACGCATGGAAAGCGAATCCGCAGAAAGAGGAAGGCCGGAAGGAATATCCCGAGCCACCGGTTCCAGCACCATCGACCGCGGTTGAGACGGATTGTCTTCCGAAGTCTCCGTATCCGGCTCCTCTGCTGCAAGCGTGTCGACCGTTACTTCCGGACTCTGTACTACCGAAGGAGTCTCCTTTACCAAAGCAACATCCGATTGTGCTTTTCGCTTGCCCGTGCAGCCGACACACATCACGCAGACCACCGCCACAAACAATTGAAAAAATGCATTTGTTTTCATAGGCTATTGGGATAATTAATTTGTATTCCGCACAGAAGGTTCAAACGCCACAGGAAAAACGAACTTTACATTCCGGTTCTTCCCGGCTTGTCTGCCCGGTTTCCATTTCGGCATCAGACTGACAATGCGCAGGGCTTCCTCATTCAACGTCGGGTTTGTACTTCGCAACACCACAGGGTTCGTGGCATTACCCTCCTTATCTACTACTATTTGAATGATGACACGCTCCTTCTTTTCAGACTTGTCATGCCGCAGGTTTTTCCGAATGAACTCCATTAAGGCAGGCATACCACCAGGAAACTCCGGCATCTCCTCCACTACCTGATAAACTGTTTGCTCATCTTCCTTTCATTGTATTATCGATTTTTCCGTGAAACAATTGTCCGTTATTTATCTATCCAGAACTCGGCACTTACTGTAATTTCTTCCCTCCCGTCATGAAATGATTGAATAATCCGATATTTTCCGGGTGTAATTCTATAGCAACTGACAGGATAACTAAAACAATAATAATCAGGAGCAAAGTTTAACTGCATACCTACATCTCCAAAGCCATACATTCCATTCATCTTTGCACCCATCCACGAGCCGTTTTCCCATTTCTGCAACGTCCAGTCACCACCAAAAATCAGCGACTTAAGCTTAGGATTCAATAGGATTGCATACACATTCTTCGTATCAAGCGGATAATGGTTCTGTATCATATTCATCCTCACAGTAGTCCCCAGCGTATCACAGTTCAGGCATTGTGCATCGGCAGCTCCAATCTGCATAACCTGTTTTTTTGATGCCGTGCGATTGCATCCCAGTCCGCATATTGCCATCATCGCTACGAAATAAATATACCAGCTTTTCATACTCCACACATTTTTTATTTAACCTCAAAACTGTCTGTCAAAAGAATGTGTTCATCACCTCTACTAAATGATTTCTGAACACGGTATTTCCCTTTTGGAATGCAATATTCATTCCATTTTAATTAAAACAATTATTCCTTTTATCTATTTCATCAGTATCGGTTTATCACACAGTGTATAGCCGATGACCAGCACATCAGTATCCGGATTAACAGTAGCAGAAGAATCCAGTTTATATTGAACTACAAGTGTATCTTTACCTGCCTTCAATAAAGTAGGGACATTCATCACCTTTTTAAAAGCATCCAACGCTGTTTTCCGAAACGACCGGTTGCTGCAAGAAATGATTTTCGGTTGCACTACATATCCATTACTGTCCACTGCATATTCAATGCGAAGCAGACACTCTTTTCTCTTGCTCAGCAACTTTACCGGATACTTGCTTTCCTTATGTAAAGTCTTGATAAACCATTTATAGTCACGAAATTCATCTAAAGATTTATCCAGACCAAATATACCTTTCGGAGCCTCCTTGCGCCATGAAGTGCCAAACTTCTTATCCAGATAATCAAAAACCACCTGATTATAAGCTGTCAGCAGATGATTGGGAACACCCAGATAACAGTCCAGTGTTCCATCCTTCTTCAATGGATAAGAAACGTCACAACTCACACCATACTTCTCCCAGAAAAAGTGTGTGCGGATTTTCTGTTCCTGCCCTTCCGGTATTACCCGGCGCAGTTTAGGATGTCCCTTGAGGATGTTTTCTTTCGACAACTCCGGCGAACAGTCATATTTCAAAATATAATCATACCATAAAGGAAGTACCATACGCAGCGTGTCATTATGCTGCGAAGGGAGGGTTACTACCGTATCACAAGGAGCGAGTCCCACATATTCCGCTTTCAGATGATAAGTTCCGGCCTCCAGTCCCGTTATCCGGAAGCAGCCGGTGGAATCTGTCAGCCATCCTTGAAACGGTTGTTCAACCATGCTCAAATTGGAACCAACCAGCACAGCATGTACCACATCATAAGGAGGACGTTGATGGACAAACTCACCATACACCCGACCCACAATCGTGTATTTTGCAGAATCACCCTTATTATGCATTATATCTCCCCTCAAAGGCATAGTAAAATTCCGATATTCGCCCGTGTACTTCCCATTGATAAAGAGCACCTCCCACGGATAAATGGATTTCAGCGTTTCTTTAAAAGCGAGGGCCAGCGGATGATTTTTGCCGTCTATTTTTTCCCGCGAAGAACGCAGATAAATGAGACGTACGTCACAGTCTACGAAGTGACCGTCTTCCGTCATCTGAAAATTACTTATCGAAAAAATAATCCGTTCTCCCTGATATTCAGGAAACCGCTCCCAAGGAAACCGACGCACGATTTCCCCTTGTGCCTTCATCATATTCAATCCGGCTCTCCGGTAATTATGATAAGTCTGCGTTTCCAGCACTTTACCGTTCCGGACGGTCAGTACCTGCTCCGTTTCCATGTTGCGGTCGAACCCGTCATGCACGTATCTCACCAAATCTCCTTTTCCGGCCCGAAGTTCCCCACTGAACCAGCGGGCTTGAATTTCTCCAGCCTGACAATAGGCCGCAAAAATCGGCCGCAAGTCTTTCACCTCATACATTCGTGTATATTCTTTCTTGCTGACCTCATCGTAGACATCCGCTTCTACCCGTTGCAGGCAAAGATACCCGTCACGTACCTCCCAGAAAGCGATATAGCCGCTATAATTGCCCGTAGACCGACTGACATTTTCCGGAAGAAAATCTCCCATCCGCCTGCATAGCAGGGAGTCGTATCCTATCGGCTTTGCCATCAAGACCCATTCTTCTCCTTCCAGGCGAATCACATCGCCCGATTGACCTGTGGCTTTGAGCGTCAGCATCACACCGCACAGCAGAATAAGCAGCATCACTTTCTTCATACGTATCTGATTGTTAGGTAAATCTGGTTTTTAAAGATACGGAAAAGAAACGGCATTTCAAAGTTGGGAAAGGAATTAGAAAAACGAAGCTCCGTTTTCCGAGAAATATTGGTTTTATTTTTTACATTTCCCAACCCAGAAAAATATGTTTTCCAAGGCAGAAACGTTTGGTTTCGCACCGAAGAACATACGGTTCTCTTACGGGAAACATAGAAAACGCCTTGAAGAAACGATTATGTCCTCAAGGCGTTTTCCAATATGTAACGTTAGAAGCCATTCAGCGTCTTCCTATTCCGCAAAGGCCGGAACAGGAAGATGCATGCCTGCCATTACCAGTCCGTTTTCACGGGCGTATTGCAGGTAGTATTTGCGGCTTTTTATGGCTCCGGTCTTATCCATGTCATACTGCGCACAGATTTCCGGATGGTCTTTCTGCAAGGCATATCCGTGAAACAAGTCACCAATTACCAGCAGTTTGCCCGCCTTATAAACGGTATGTCCCGGTGTATGTCCTATAGCCTCCATAGGGAGTACATTTCCGGGAAGCGTATCTCCAAAAACAAAAAGATGCAGACGGTCTTTATAAGCATTCATCGTGGTCTCTACCTGTACTCTTTTGTCGACCGGCATTCTCATCCAGGCATCATATTCTGCCTTCGAGGCATATACCTCAGCCTTCGGGAATACAACCTTACCGTCCTTCATCATTCCGCCGATATGGTCGCCATGAAAATGGGTAAGAAACAAGCAGTCAATATCTTCAGGCTTTACATTCAACGATTTCAAGCCCTCCATCATCCGACTATCAGGAGCACCGACACCGGTATCGAAAAGCATCCGCTTGCCATCACATTCAATCAAAAACGTACTGACGGAAGCCGGTATGCCCTCTTGAAGAGAAAGGCTGTCCATCAGCGCATTCGTCGCATCCGGAAAGAGAGTACGCGGCATCAAGCGTGGGCTGGCATTGTCACGAATCCATGTCACCTTCATACCGTCCAGCGTCAGCGTAGCCAGCAGGCTGTCTTTCTGTAACTTTACCTGAGTACATACGGTCCTTGTCGTATCTGCATCCATTTCTTTCTCTGTTTTCTGTTTATTCCGCCCTCCGCAACCCAAAAACAAGAAGGCTGATAACACGGCGGCACCCGTCATCACATAATTCTTCATACGTATTTGTTTTGTAGTTTCTTCTCATTTTCCCGTCTCTACCTTCACTTCCTGAATGTTCCGAAGCTCATCGCTGAAGTTGACACCAATCTTGTAGACCGTACGGCTGTCCTTGGCAAAAGGTGCGGCATAGCCTTTCTCCCGAATCTGGGCCAAAGCTTCGTCTGCGTTGCCGTTCAGCTTGAATTCCATGATGTACACGTAGTCCTGCGTCTGGAGTACCAGGTCAATCCGACCGCGACTGGTATGGTATTCCACCTGCACATAGAAACCCATCAGCTTGAAAATGATGTAGAGAATATTCTGGTAATGCACTTCACGGTCGCGCGCCAGCTCGTAAGGAATGTCGGCAAACATAGTCTTCAACCGTTCGAAAAAATCGTCCACCTTGCCCGCCATTACTTCCTCCACAAAGCACTGAATCTGATAAGGTGACTTGCTTACGCTCACCGACGCGTAGTTGGGCAGCAGGAACTTGAAGAAGCCCTGTTCCACCTCGCGGTTGGGGAAACCCAGCGTGTAGTTCTCGAACATCTTGTTGTAACCCTTGATGGTGAGGTAGCCGCTCTGGTAGATAACCGGAATCGGGTCGGTTGAGGCCGTATCGATGCTGTCCAGTACAGGCTGACTGGTGACGATGTGTTCCAGTTCTTCTATCGGATAGTGGTGGAGCTTGAGCAGTTCGACAAGGTAAGTCGGTGTGCCTGTTTCAAACCAGTAGCTGCCGAACCGCCGGTTGGCAAAGGTATTCAGCAGGCTGAACGGATTGTACATACCAATGGCATTTTCTGTGAAATGATACCCGTCGTAGTTTGTTTTCAGTTCCGCACAAGCTTCCTCATAACTCATGCCCGTAGCTGCGGCTAATTCGTGAATATCCTCTTCAAAATAGGTATAAATTTCTTTCTCACTGATACCGCAGATTTCGGCATACTGGTCAATCATGGAAATGTCACGCAGATTATTCAGATCGCTGAACACACTGACCTTGCCGAACTTGGTTACGCCCGTGAGCAGGGCAAAGCGGATGCAGCCGTCCATGGATTTTAATGCTCCGTAGAAAGCTTTCAGGGTACTTCGGTATTCGTTCTGCAAGGCTTCATTGCCGATGGCCTGTAGCATGGGCTTGTCATATTCATCGATGAGAATCACCACGCGGCGGCCTGTCTGCTCGCAGGCACGGCGGATGATGCCCTGAAAACGCCGGGCCACACCGATTTCACTGGAAGATGCTCCATAAAGTACTTCCCAATTCTGTACGTTTTCCTCCAACACGTTGGTCAGTGATTCCGGCGTATCGTATTTCTGCGTATTCAAATCCAGATGCAGAACCGGATATACCGTCCAGTCCTTCTCCAGTTTCTCCAGTGCCAGTCCCTTGAAAAGCTCTTTCTTTCCCTGTGCGTAGGCTTCAAGGGTTGACAACAGCAGGCTTTTGCCAAAGCGTCGCGGACGGCTCAGAAAATAGTATTTATTTGTATTAAACAATTCATATATCTGTGCAGTTTTGTCCACATACACATAACCATCATGTATCAGACCTTCAAAGTTCTGTACTCCTACCGGATATAGCTTGCTCATAACCACTGGATTTAGATTCTACTGCGAATGTAATAATTTTCAGCGAACATTCAAACAGACAAAGAATAGGAATCTGAAAATTAGATGGATAATCACTCGTCCTTTACAGTCATAATTACTATCTTTGTATAGAGTCATATTGCGGCTTCGATTCAATAACTATTCAGAAAACCGAGCAATGGAAGTACACAGAATAATAAACAACATTTTTAAGGTTCTTCTTAATCTACTGCTCTTCATGATGGCTGGGGTAGCAATCATGAATGTATTTATGAGCAACTGCACAACAGGAGAAATCTGCTATCAACTACTGATAGCCATTCTATGTATCGCAACGATTTTCTGCAAGAAATACAGATATATCGGACTATCCATCATCTTGGTATTGATGTTTATTGCTTATCTTGTCACTAAATAAGAACCATAATGGGAACATTAGGATGCATCCACGACATGATGCGGAGGGACAAAGAAAACAGGGAACTCCGTCAGCGCAACCGGGAGCGTATGAAAGAAACGCGCCGGCGAATGACCGAATGCCGACACACGGAGCTTCCTTCTACTCTTTCCGTGGAAAAACTGGAGGAGATACAAAAACAGACACAAGAAAAAGAACAAGCCGACCAAAACCGCACCTTCAGAATCAAACTGATTCTGGGGTTAGTCATGCTTGTCCTTCTTCTATTATGCGGATTCTTGCTCTGAATCTTTACACACTTTTTATTTCAGTCCGCCTTTCCGATGCGGTATAAAATTATTCATATTGTGAAGAAGCTTATCTTTCATAGCAGCCGCATCCGAGGCCGACATCCGCCCGCTTTTCACCAAGTTGTCCAAGCCATCAATATCATTCTGATAGCTCATTCTATCCAATGTAAAAAATCCTTCTTTCAACATATATTCCGGCGCATAGCGTGCCAGCAGCAAGAAACCGATAGCACACAATATCATGAAAAGAAGCAAGGCCAGAGAAATGGAGCAAGCCACGACCGCTCCCGACACAGCCACCCAGTAAACAAGCAACTGCCCTAAGAAGAAACCCCAACGGCGATTTTTAGCCCTGCGGAAAAAAGCATATAATACCATCAGCAGATGAGGTATCTGACACAAAAAAGCAATCACTACCACCAAAGGTTCTACTCCCTCAAGAGAGGCTGTCGAATCCAGACTGACCGACAAGATGATGAAAGCACACAACAAAAGGGCCAGAAAGACACCAAACAGCATGCTTTTCCATGAAAAATTAAACACAAAGGTTTCCTGAATATCCACGGTATACTGAAGCAGACACCAAATCTGCACCACGGTAACACCTGCCATGAGAAATACATTCAGCCAGCCCACATCGCTCGTCACCATCAAGAACCAGCCGGCATCAAGTGCTCCAAGAGAAAGCAAATACCAGAGTTCAAGAAGAGACATCAGGCACAGCAAACCGCCATAGAGTTTGATGTTAGTCCGAAGCTTCCTGATAAGAGAAACCACTATCAGCACACCTGCCGTAATGATTACCAGCCATACCCCATAACGTCCGGACTTAAATCCGTTGAAGACCGTATTGCCTGGAACATTCTCTGTAAGCGCTTTTTCTGAAGCATATTCCGGAGAGTCCACACCAAACTCATCGGCCACTTCATAAAGCCGCATCTTGTGGAGGAATCTTTTTTTGACATAGGCTTCGCTTCCGTCGGGCAATTTAAATGTACACCACTCTTTTGAACGATACACCACATTCTTAAGTATGGTATCTTGTGGAAGTACCCCGGGCTCCCGCCCGCCATATCCTGGTTCCCCATAGAAAAAAACAGCATCTTCAGCCACCACCCGGTATATTCCATCACGTGGTGTATAGAGTTGCATGTGCACAAGCCCCTCCGAAGAAGAGCCTTCCATTCCTGAAGGAAAATCAAGTGCCCCCGAATCCACATACCCCGTGTTGCCGTTTCGGGTCTGTACTTTCACCCAAAAATCGGGACGTTCTGGTTCCAAAATCACGACTACATCACCCGCATACAATTTCTGGAGCTTTACGGAACTCGTATTAGGCTGGTCATACAGAATGGCATCCCATGCCAGACCCGAAATTTTTTCCGCACACACCATGATGGGGAGCAAACACAAAAGAAGCCCCCACACAAACTGCTTTACATTCATACTTTATCCATTTTTTGATTAATACACAAAGAATGGTTACAAAATAAATCGTTTTGATTTTTTATTTTCTCCCCGAAAACCGTGATTTATTTTTCTGCATCTGACTTTTTATATCTTAAATTTTCCATTTTTATTGCTGAAATAAATACAAACTTACACACAGCACACCTAAATTTTCCATCTAAAAGGACTTTTTATGTATGCATACTCTTTTCAGTTACAATATAAATCACTGATTCCCAAGGTATACAAAAATAAATATACACAGGAATTAGGAATATTACAAAGACGTTACTAACTTTGCGCCACAATTTGTGTAACCGCATGAAGTTAATATTGATAACAACCCCTACTTATTTTGTAGAGGAAGACAAGATCATTACTACTCTGTTCGACGAGGGACTGGACATACTCCATCTGCGTAAACCCGACACGGCTCCGGTTTATGCGGAGCGTTTGCTAACCCTCATTCCCGAGAAATACCACAAGCGTATTGTCGTACACGACCATTTTTATTTAAAAGAAGAATATAAGCTCAAGGGCATTCACCTGAGCCATCGCAATCCGCTGATTCCGGATAATTATACCGGACACGTAAGTGCATCCTGCCATACCTTCGACGAGGTGATGGCCGATAAGAAAATGTGCGACTACGTATTCCTCAGCCCGATATTCGACAGCATTTCCAAAGAAGGCTATGCATCGGCCTTCACATCGGAATCCATCCGTGAAGCTGCCGAGAAAGGCATTATCGACAAACGAGTCATTGCCCTGGGAGGTGTAGACGAGAACAACCTGCTTCAGGTGAAGGATTTCGGCTTCGGGGGAGCCGCTATCTTAGGAGGACTGTGGAACAAGTTTGACCCCGCTTCAGACTACAATTATCAAGAACTTATCGCTCATTTCAGAAAATTGAAGCGACTGGCCGACTGAGTCATTCGCTAAAATTCTGCCGGAAACGTTTGTCCGGCTTAAAGAAATGGCGTACTTTTGCAGAAAATAAGGCAATATTATCTATTTTTACAATGAGCGCAACATCACCTTTTAAGGTATTCTCTGGTACAAACTCGAGATACCTTGCAGAAAAAATCTGTAACAGCCTGGGCTGTGAACTTGGTAACATGAACATTACTCATTTCGCAGACGGCGAATTTGCAGTTTCCTATGAAGAATCAATCCGTGGACAGCATGTATTCCTGGTACAGTCCACTTTCCCCAACTCAGACAACCTGATGGAACTCCTGCTGATGATTGATGCGGCCAAACGCGCATCGGCCAAGAGTATCATCGCCGTACTTCCCTATTTCGGATGGGCGCGTCAGGACCGTAAGGACAAGCCGCGTGTGTCTATCGGTGCCAAACTGGTAGCTGACTTGCTGAGCGTAGCAGGCATCGACCGTCTGATTACCATGGACCTTCACGCTGACCAGATTCAGGGTTTCTTCAACATCCCGGTCGACCATTTGTATGCTTCTACCATCTTCGCACCTTACATCCAGTCACTGAACCTGGAAGACCTGGTTATCGCTACTCCTGACGTGGGTGGTTCAAAACGTGCCAGCACATACGCTAAATACCTGGATGTGCCTTTGGTATTGTGCCACAAGACACGCGAAAAAGCAAACGTAGTAGCTTCCATGCAGATTATCGGTGACGTAAAAGACAAGAACGTAATTCTGATTGACGACATGGTGGATACAGCTGGTACCATCACCAAAGCTGCTGACATCATGAAAGAAGCAGGTGCACGCTCTGTACGCGCTATCGCTTCTCACTGTGTGATGTCCGGTCTTGCTTCTGAACGCGTACAGAACTCTCAACTGGAAGAAATCGTGTTCACTGACAGCATTCCTTACTCACAACGCTGCGCGAAGGTAAAACAATTGTCTATTGCTGACATGTTTGCCGAAACTATCCGCCGCGTGATGTCAAACGAATCTATCAGCTCACAATACGTAATCTAAAAAACGTTACCGGACACATACTCCGCAATGAGGAGGATGGTCCCGACACCATAAAGGATTTGCAGTCCGGCTTTTCATCGGTTTGCAAATCCTTTTCCTTTATCATTCTTCATTCTTAATTCTTCATTCATACTTTATTCCCGTTTACCCATGAAAATTCTCTGGCTCGACCTGAACAGCTCGTACGCTCACGCCTCACTGGCCCTTCCGGCCTTGCACGCACAAGTCATGCACGACCCGTCCCTGGAATGGGGAGTGGTGTCGGCCACTATCAACGAAAATCCGGGCATGACAGCCGGAGAAGTCGTACGTCAGGCACCGGATATTCTGGCAGCTACCTGCTGGCTGTTCAATCACGAAGTGCTCATGCACGTCATCAGTCGGGTGAAAGCCATGCTGCCCCGTTGCGTGGTGGCACTGGGCGGTCCGGAGTTTCTGGGACACAACGAAGACTTCCTGCGCACCAACCGCTTTGTAGACTGCGTGTTCCGGGGAGAAGGTGAAGAGACTTTCCCGCAATGGCTCGCCTGCTGGCAGCAACCGGAAGAATGGACCCGTATCACGGGACTCTGCTTTCTGGATGCGGAAGGACAATACCATGACAACGGACTTTCACGTGTAATGGCTTTCGACAAGCTGGTGAATCCCGAACAAAGTCCGTTCTTCAACTGGAGCAAGCCGTTCGTGCAACTGGAAACTACCCGCGGCTGTTTCAACACCTGCGCATTCTGCGTAAGCGGAGGAGAAAAACCGGTCCGCACGCTTTCCGTCGAGGCTATCCGCGAACATGTCCGACTGATTCACGAGAAAGGCATCCGTAACATCCGGGTGCTCGACCGCACATTCAACTACCAGAGCCACCGGGCCAAAGCCCTGTTCGACCTCTTCCGCGAGTTCCCCGACATGCATTTCCACCTGGAAATCCATCCGGCTTTACTTTCGGAAGAACTGAAAAAGGAACTGGCTTCCATGCCTAAGGGACTGCTTCACCTAGAAGCAGGCATCCAGAGCCTGCACGAAGAAGTGCTTACCGTCAGCCGGAGAGCCGGCAAACTGGCCGATGCACTAGAAGGTCTGCGTTACCTCTGCGCACTGGACAATATGGAAACGCACGCCGATTTGATTGCAGGACTGCCGCTGTATCACCTCTCACAGATTTTCGACGACGTACGCACGCTGGCCGAATACCGTGCGGGAGAAATCCAGCTGGAATCCCTGAAACTGCTGCCGGGCACAGAGATGCGGCGCCGGGCCGAGGAACTTGGCATCTGCTATTCTCCTCTTCCACCCTACGAAGTGCTCCAGACCCGTGAAATCACCCCCGACGAGTTACAGACAGCCCGCCAGCTATCGCGTCTGCTCGACGGATTCTACAACGCACCGGCCTGGCAGGAAATCACCCGCCGTCTGATTGTGGAAGAACCCGACTTTCTGACACGTTTCCTGAACCACCTGATTCAAATTGGAGTCATCGATCAGCCCATGGGACTGGAGCGACGGGGTATCCTGCTCTACCATTTCTGCAAGGAGCACTACCCTCATTTCCTGACCGCCACGAGCCGGGCATGGATTGAAGCCGGCATGTCACTCAAGAAGGAACCGGCTGAACGGGTACGCACAAAGCACGTCACTCCGCCCGAAGCGTGGACGGTGTGCACAGGTACGTACCGCGATGACCTCCGCCTGTGCAAGCTTCCTGCTCCCGAAGAAGGCCGCTGCTACTGGTACGGCTTCGAGACCGAAAGCCAGCAGCTACGCCCCGTGTTTGCTGCTGTAAGTCAGGAATAAGACTCCCGTTCCATCAAACAAGCACCATCATCTTTCATCCAGCCAGTACTGCCAAGGGAGTACTGCAGTACTTTCAGGGAAGTACTCAAGTACTGCCTAAGAAGTACTGAAGTACTGACAGGGAAGTACTGGAACCTGCTCTTTCCTCCCTGAAAAGCACTCCGCAAGAGGGGGAAAATCGCTTCGGAACATTAGGAAAATTGGCGAGCAAATTATAACTTTGCCCGAATTTTCAACTAGACTATGTATATATTCCGATCGATTCACGAAATTATCAATACCATTGCGGCGGCCAGGGGACTGCTCACGGAAATGTTCGAGAAACGAAAGACGCTGAGTTTCCGCTATTCCGACGCACTGGCACTGCTCAAGGACGATGAAAACCGGTTGAAACTGCTCATAGAGAAAGAAGTCATCCGCCAGAACGGCAACTTCGTGGAACTGGATGCCCGCTTCCTCGACTTTTTCGAACTGCTCCTCGAAGCGAACGAGGAAATCAACACGGCCATCATCGACGAGAACATTGCCTTCCTGCACGAACTGATGGACTACTACGAGAAGGAGCAGATTGCCTCGCGCAAGGAGAGCTATGTGCGCAACATCAAGATTACCTTCCAGAAGATTGCGCGTACCACCATCCGCAACATCATGAACCTGCAGAGCAGCATCGACAATGCGTTCAAGCACGAACCGACTTACCAGATAAAGATTGCCAAACTGGAAAACCTGGACAAGAAGCGGATTCACATCCAGCAGCTGATTGATACCACCGAAAACCTCATCCTGCACGAGGAGCGACGGTTTTTCCAGCAGGCTACCGACGAGGAACTGAACCGCATCCTGCTGGAACTGCGTAGCGAACTCCAGCTCTCGGCCCACAGCCTCATCCGTGCCCAGCAGGACATCATCAACTACCTGAACCAGATTAAGAGCCAGGTAATTCTGGTAGAGAAAATCCGGAAGGTGAAGTACCTGCAAGACCAGTTTGAGCTGCGTTCGCGAAGCAACCTCTCGGAAGTACTCGAAAGAGAACATTCCGTACTGGTGGAAGGCAGCGTGCCGTCTTCGTTCAAGCTGTCACTGCCCTACCTGAGTACCGACGAGGCACGTCCTGTCATCCTGAAAGTGCTGCGCAACCTGCAGTACCGCGAGATTATCCGCAGCAACGAGGCGGGCGCCTTCAGCGAGGAGGACATGGAATCGCAGGCCATGTACCAGGAGGTCATTGACCTGGAAGAAACCCTGAGCGACTACATACAGGCGCAGGCACAGGCCCGCTGGAACGATGCGTCGGCTCCGGAAGAAGACCTCTTCCACTACCTGATGCACTACACCTTCGCCCGCGAAGTGGACGAGCAGGAACGCACCACCTTGTTCTGCCAGATGGTGTCGCTCTACGAAAACCGTCTCCGCATCAGCGAGGAATTCGGCCTGTATCACCAGTACGAATATGCCAAGGTGTATCCGGCCAACTCGTAACCCATTCATCCCTATACATTTGACTTATGGAACTGAACATACATATACCTGACAATACTGCGGCCTTGTTCGACTGTCTCCAGAAGGGACAGTTCATCAGTTCAAACAGCTGCAACGAAGCCGTGCGCGACATGTACGACCAGATAGACGACCACTTCGAAGCGCTCTCGGTCTACTTCGCCCAAATCGGCTACACCCTGGAACGGGGCAACGAATACTTTTACTTCTCGCGCGTGGAACCGCGTACCACACTGGAACAGAAAATCATGCGTGCCTACTACTGGATTGACGTGCTCGACCTGTTCAAGACCTACGACGAGACTTTCGGTGCAGGATTCCGCTTCCAGCCCGAACAGATTCTGGTGGAGGCCAACATCAACGTGATGCTGCAAAACAAGCTCGACGGGCTGCGCAAGCATTTCTCCGACAAGGACGTGCGCAAGGACGTGCTCGACAACCTGATTCGCCAGCTCACCAAGGAGTCATTCCTGGAACTGGAGAACGAGAAGACCAACACCTACAAGGTGATGAGTTCCTGGCACTACCTGGAACGCCTGATTGAAAGTATCCAAATTTACGACGACACTGAAACGGAAGACAATGAGAAATCTGAATAGAATCATCTTTATCAACAGCGCCAACATTCCCTATGCCGACGACATTTACCTGGACGGGAATGTGCACTTCATCGGCACGCAGGGAGTGGGGAAAAGTACCGTACTGCGCGCCATCCTGTTTTTCTACAATGCCGACACCCAGAAGCTGGGTATCCCCGTAGAGAAGCAGAGCTACACGGAATATTACTTCCCCTACTCCAACTCCTACATCATCTACGAGGTAACCACCGAGCAGGGAGCGTTCTGCATCCTGAGCTTCAAGTCGATGGGCCGCGTGTGCTACCGTTTCATCGACTCGCCCTACCGCATGGAATTCTTTGTCGACGAGAACCGCACGGCCTACAGCGGAAACGACCGTATCCGTGCCGCCCTCGACCAGTACGGAGTGGACTACTCACGCATCATCTATACCTACGACGAATACCGTAACATCCTCTACGGCAACGGGGCAGGTCCCGAAATGAGCCGCTACTCGCTCATGGAGAGCAAGCAGTACCAGAACATTCCGCGTACCATACAGAACGTGCTCCTCAACTCAAAACTCGATGCGGAGTTCATCAAGAAGACCATCATCTCGTCCATCAACGAAGACGAGACCGCCATCGACCTGAACACCTACAAGGAGCACCTGAAGAACTTCGAAACCCGTCTGCGCGACATCGAAGAGTTCCAGAAACGCGAAACGCAGAAACAGGCCAAGGAAATCACCTCCCTCTCGGCACAGGTGTCACGCCAGCAGACCGCCCTCGTGCAGGGTTGCCGCGAACTGGCCGCCACCTACCGCCTTACCGAAAGCCAGTTGCCCAAGGCCGAGGAACAGAAGCACCAGGCTGAGAAGGCACGTACCGCCCTCCTCGCCCGCCGTCAGGAGTTGCAGGAACAGTCGCGCCAGCGCTGCGACAAGATGCAGGAGGCACTGGCCATCCTGAACAATGAGTTGCAAAAGGCACAGCAGAAGGAAAAGGAATATGCCCGCCGCCAGATAGAAGAAATCATGGAGCGTTCGGCCCGTAAGGAAGAATGGAAGAACAAGCAACAGGGATTGCAGGAAGAGCAGCGCATCCTTACCTCGCACTACACAGAAATCTCTACCAAGTACAAGTCGCTCATCCAGAGCCTCGACGAGCAGTGGAACCGCATCCACGAGGCCAAAATCAAGCAGCTTGAGGGACTGAACAACACGTTCAATGCCCGCATCGAGGAAGCCCGCCGTCAGCACGAAGCGGCTACCGAAGCGCTTTACCAGGAATACGAACAGCTCTCGCAGCAACTGCATCCGGAGCGCAGCAGCAAACAGAACGAACTGACCGCCCTCGACTACCAAATGCAGCTGTGCCGCAAGGAGACTTTCTTCGAAGCCGAGCAGGAGGAACTGAAACACCGCATCCAGTCGTACACGGGTCTGCACATGAGCAAGAAGAACCGCATCAACAACGCCCAGCTCATCATCAAGGAACTCACGCTGAAGTGGGAAGAAGAGTTGCAGAAGGGACTGAAGGAAAAGGACGAGGCACTGATGCAGTTGCAGGCCGAGCACTTGCAGCTCCGCCCGCGTATGGACGAACTGGAGACCTTCCTGAAAAACAGCAAGAGCACCCTGCAAGGCTGGCTTAAGGAGCACAAGAAGGGATGGGAAGAAAACATCGGCAAACTGTGCGACGAGTCCATCCTCTGGCAGACCAACCTCTCGCCGAAGATTGTAGACGAAGGCACGTCGTTCTACGGCATCTCCATCTCCCTGCAGGACATCGAGCGCCACATCCGCTCCATCGACGACTATCAGGCGGAACATGACAAGGGCATCAAGCGACTGGCGGAAATCCAGGCTGAAACCCTCCGTCTGCAACAGGAGAAAGAGGCCCTGGAAGAGCAGTTGAAAGCCAAATACCAGCCGCGCATCAAGGAACAGAAAGACGTGATAGCTGTGCAGGAATACGAGCTGGAGAAACTGGAACAGCAGTACCAGAAGGATATGCTCGACCTGGACGACTGGAAGAAGAAGGCGGAAGCCGAACGTACTGCCAAACTCCGGAAACTAGAAGAGGAAAAGCAACGCATCGCCGCAGAACTGAAGGAAATTGACGGCAAACTGAACAACCTGAACCGCGAAAAGAGCGAGAAACTGAACCAACTAAAGCAGGAATGGAACCGGGTGCAGCAGGACATCGCGCACGAAAAGGAGACACAGGCCGGAAGCATCCGCCTGGAGGATAAGGAAGAGCAGCAGCGCATCGCCACGGAGAAAGCCGAATACGAGCGTCAGATGAAGCAGGAACTGCACTCACAAGGTGCCGACACCGAACGTCTACAACAGATTAGCAGCCAGTTGCGCGACATCGACCGGGAACTGCAGTTCATCAAGGAGCACGCCACCCTGCTCATCGAATACCAGAAGGACAAGCGCGACCTTATCGACCACATTCCGGAATGGAAGCGTGAACAGGAGGAACAGAAACGCCAGCTCAGCCAGGAGAAGGACAACCTGCGCCGGGAAACCTCGGGCTTGCAGGAGCAGATTGATGCCCTGAACAAGGAACTGCAGCAGGCAGAGAAGGAAGTGACACAGCTTCAGGCCAACCTGGAGGCGTACAGCAAGATTTCGGCCTACGACTGGTACAAGCCGCATCAGGATATTTTCAATCCCGAGACCCCCGTCACGCTGGAAATCCACACGCCGCGCACCTGCCTGGAACTGATTGACGAACTGGGCCGCACGGACAGCCAGTACATGACGCTGCAAAACCGTCTGCGCAAGGAGGTGAACCTCTTCACCGGTCACTTCGACGAGGAGAATACCTTCAAGTTCAAGACCAAGTTTACCGAGGACTGGGAGTATATCCGCTTTGCCGAGGAACTGCACGACTTCGTGGAAGAGAACAAAATCAGCGAATTCGTCCGCCGCATCAACAACGAGCATTCCGACATCTTCAAGCGCATCAGCATGGATACCTCAATGCTCACGGCTTCAGAAGACGACATTCAGGACCTCATCGGTCAGGTGAACAAGGGATTCCAGACGTGTAACTTCGTGGGCGTTATCCAGTGCATCGAAATGAAGGTGGAAGAAAGCAGCAACCGTGTGGTAAACTGTCTGCGTGCCATCCAGAAGTACTACAACGAGCATGCCTATGACCTCACGCCAGGCACCAACCTCTTCTCGTCGGAAAACGAGCAGCTGGTAAAACAGGAGGCCATCGCCCTGCTCCGCGACTTCATCAAGGAGATTCACGCCTACCGCTACGACAGCATCCGCCTGTACGACTCGTTCGAGCTGCGTTTCCGCATCATCGAGAACAACAACGACACGGGCTTCGTAGAGAAGCTGTCAAACGTGGGTTCGGAAGGTACCGATATTCTGGTGAAGGCCATGATCAACATCATGTTGCTGAACGTGTTCAAGGAAGGGGCTTCGCGCAAGTTCAAGGACTTCAAACTGCACTGTATGATGGACGAAATCGGCAAGCTCCACCCGAACAACGTGAACGGTATCCTGAAATTTGCCAACGACCGGAACATCATCCTCATCAACGGTTCACCCACGGAACTGAACCGCGATGCCTACAAGCATGTGTACCTGCTCACCAAAGGGGCGCAGAGCAAGACACGCATCGCCCGACTTATTTCGGACCAGAAACTGTAGGCTTTTCAACCTTTAAAACAGGGTTGAAAAAACGCCTTTGTGTTTTAACTTAAACGCCTTTACGTTTTAGGTAAAACGCAAGGGCGTTTTACTTTAAATGCACTTGCGTTTGAAAGCAAACGCTTAGGCGTTTTAGAAGCGCTTACCATGATTCCAAATAATAGAATTTTATTTTACAAATCAGAATTTTATTCTTATCTTTGCCACATGACAATCGAGTGAATCTAATGAGAATATTTACAGAACAAGCTATAAAAGAATATGCAGAAGCGCATCCTGATGCAAAAGTAGCTTTGCAAGAATGGACTACCATAGTCAAAAGAAGCGAATGGACTTGCTTTGCAGACGTAAAGAAGACCTTTAATAGCGTAGATAATGTGGGTAACCAACATTATGTATTCAATATCAAAGGCAATAGCTACAGACTGATTGTAGTGATAAAATTCACTATAAAGTTCGTTTATATTCGTTTTATAGGCACTCATGCCGAGTATGATAAGATAGCTGATTGTTCTGTTTTATAATTAAACCGAATCGACAATTACCGATCAACCAAGAGCCATGACAAAGATAGAAACAAAAGCTCAATACGATTGGGCAGTAAAAAGAGTTGAGGAATTACTTCCACTGGTTACAGATGAAACCCCTCTGGATAATCCTCACAGTATAGAGTTGGAATTACTTTCTAATCTCGTTGCAGATTATTCTGAAGAACATTTCGCACTGGGAGAACCAACGCTGGTTGATGTCCTCAAACTTCGTATGTATGAGATGGGACTTAATCAGAAATCTTTAGCAAAATTAATCGGAGTCAGTCCTTCACGCTTGAGTGATTATATTTCCGGTAAATGTGAACCGACCTTGAAAGTAGCCCGCGAAATTAGCCAGAAATTGAATATTGACGCCAATATAGTACTGGGTGTTTAATATGAGTATAGAAAACAGAAAACCGCTTAATTCACCATGGAATAAGCGGTTTTAAGTCGGAGCCGAAAGCGGGACTCGAACCCGCGACTTACTCATTACGAATGAGTTACTCTACCAACTGAGTTATTTCGGCAACGTGTTTCGTTGAAAACGGTTGCAAAATTACTGTTTTCTTGAAAACAGCCAAATAAAAAAGAGATTTTTTTCCGAGAAACTACATTTTTCCAGCCCGTACAACCCGTTTCCGTTACATCACAAGAGCATTTGACACATTATTACGTGTAATTTGTACAATAGTCCCTTGTCTGCCTTCTGCCGATTTCCTACTTTTACTCGCAAAATGAAACATTACACTACCATGAAAAAGAAACTGATAATTTCACTGCTGGCACTGGCTTCGCTGGGAGCCGGAGCACAAAACTTGCAAAAGGGAGACTACGGATACCTGTACTGCCACATGAGCGGACGAGGAGAATGGACGGCCTACGCCCTGAGCCGTGACGGCGTACACTTTCACGACCTGATTGATGGCGACCCCATATACAATGTAGAAGAAATGTCAAAAATAGAGGGAGGAGCACGCGATGCCTTTATCTGCCGTACGTCCGACGGAAAAGGCTATCTGATGGTGACTACCGACATGAGCAACGCCAAGAGCCGCTCGTGGTTCAACTACGGCATAAACCTGCTGAAAAGTGACGACCTGATTCACTGGACTTCTACCACCTTCGACTTCCGCCAGGGACCGGGCATCTTCTGTGACCCTCAGTCGCCCGACGTTTATAAGGACTACAGCACCATCAAGCGCGTATGGGCACCGCAGATTTTCTGGGACCCTTCGTACGTATGGGCCGATGGCACGAAGGGCAGATACATGATATATTATTCACTGCTTAATCCGGCAGAAGACCAGTACGACCGCGTGTTCTACTCCTATGCCGACGCCACCTTTACACGTCTTACCAAGCCCCGCCTGCTGGTGGACTGGGGATATGCCACCATCGATGCCGACATCAACTATGTGCCGGCTGACGGACTCTACCACATGCTCATCAAGAAAGAAGGAGGTACACCCGGCATCTTTGCCGCCACGGCCACGAAACTGACCGGCCCATACAAGATAAAGGATGAAAATGACTATGTGAAGTTTGAAGGCAACAAGAAGTGCGAGGGCTGCTCTGCCTTCCAGCTGGTGGGCGACTCCACCTGGCGCGTGGCCTACATTGAATACTCCTCCAAGCCCAAAAGATACCGCATCTGCCAGGCTGATGAAAAACTCGCCAACTTCCACTCCCCCGTCACCATGGAGGGTGTGAAACATCCGCAGCACGGCTCGTTCATGCGGCTCACCGAAGAAGAATACAAGCGCCTGCAGGAGTGGTCGGACAGCATCATGCGCGAAAGAGCCGCCCGCAACAGCGGAGAAAAGAAGTAAAAAGAGGAAAATGAAATATTTTTGTAAAAACTTTTGGCAAACATCCTTTCATTTGAATAGAAAACATTATCTTTGCACTCCGAATTATGACGTGACAAAAGAGTTTGATGTATTACTGTATAACACATAGTAAAAAGAATAAGCGCACATTCGGAGTTCCGGCGGAATGGACAAATGCCGGAAGCTATTTCTTTTTTCTTTTATGTCACTTATTTCCTGAATATTTAAGATTTCCTATTTTTTCAAACACCCGGAACTGCTTTTCGGCAAGTCCGGGCGTTTTTTCGTATATACGAGAGTAGAATAGAAAAAATACAAGATATAAAGATTATTAGTAACAAGGTAATGAGAAATGTAACATTGATCCTCGACGACGGGAGCCGCTTTCATGGCAAGTCGTTCGGCTATGAGAAACCGGTAGCCGGTGAAGTAGTTTTCAACACGGCAATGACCGGATACCCCGAAAGCTTGACCGACCCTTCGTATGCCGGTCAGTTGATGACACTGACTTACCCGCTGGTAGGTAACTATGGTGTGCCTCCCTTCACGTTCGAAGCAAACGGACTGCCTACTTTCATGGAGAGCGAAAAAATCCATGCCGAAGCGATTATCGTAAGCGATTACAGTGAAAAATACTCTCACTGGAATGCTGTGGAAAGTCTGGGCGACTGGTTGAAACGCGAACAGATTCCGGGTATCACAGGCATCGACACACGCGAACTGACAAAGGTATTGCGCGAACATGGAGTGATGATGGGAAAAATCGTGTTCGACGATGAGCCGGACAACATTCCCGAAGCTACTTATGCAGGTGTGAACTACGTAGACAAGGTTTCTTGCAAGGAAGTGATTCGCTACAACGAAGGCGAAGGCAAGAAAAAAGTTGTGCTGGTAGACTGCGGCGTGAAATCAAACATTATCCGTTGCCTGCTCAAGCGCGACGTGGAAATCATCCGCGTGCCCTGGAACTACGACTTCAACTCTCTGCAGTTCGACGGTCTGTTCATCTCCAACGGTCCGGGCGACCCTGACACCTGCGATGCAGCCGTGCAGAACATCCGCAAGGCCATGCAGAACGAAAAACTTCCTATCTTCGGTATCTGTATGGGTAACCAGTTGCTTTCAAAGGCAGGAGGTGCCAAAATCTACAAACTGAAATACGGTCACCGCAGCCATAACCAGCCGGTACGCATGGTAGGCACGGAAAAGTGCTTCATCACCTCGCAGAACCACGGTTATGCCGTAGACAACAACACACTGGGAGCCGACTGGGAACCGCTCTTCATCAACATGAACGACGGTTCGAACGAAGGTATCCGCCACAAGAAGAACCCCTGGTTCTCGGCTCAGTTCCATCCGGAAGCTGCCAGCGGTCCTACCGACACGGAATTCCTGTTCGATGAGTTTGTAAAGTTGCTGTAATCCATTAAAAAACAAAGAAGACAATGAAAGAAAACATAAAGAAAGTATTGCTGTTAGGTTCAGGAGCCCTGAAAATCGGTGAAGCTGGTGAATTCGACTACTCTGGTTCGCAGGCCCTGAAAGCACTGAAGGAAGAAGGTATCGAAACCATCCTGATTAACCCGAACATCGCCACCGTGCAGACTTCGGAAGGTGTGGCAGACAAAATCTACTTCCTGCCTGTTACTCCGTATTTCGTAGAAAAGGTCATCGACAAGGAACGTCCCGACGGCGTGCTGCTGTCATTCGGTGGACAGACTGCCTTGAACTGCGGTGTGGCTCTCTACAAAGCCGGCGTGTTCGAGAAATACAACACCCGCGTACTGGGTACTCCGGTACAGGCCATCATGGATACGGAAGACCGTGAGCTCTTCGTACAGAAACTGGACGAAATCAACGTGAAGACCATCAAGAGTGAGGCGGTAGAAAATATCGAAGATGCCCGCCGTGCAGCGAAGGAACTGGGTTATCCGGTCATCATCCGTGCAGCTTACGCACTGGGAGGTCTGGGTTCAGGCTTCTGCGACAACGAAGAAGAACTGAACGTACTGGCCGAAAAAGCGTTCTCTTTCTCTCCGCAGGTGCTGGTAGAAAAGAGTCTGAAAGGCTGGAAGGAAGTGGAATACGAAGTAGTGCGCGACCGTTTCGACAACTGTATCACGGTCTGCAACATGGAAAACTTCGACCCGCTGGGTATCCACACCGGTGAATCTATCGTTATCGCTCCGTCACAGACACTGACCAACAGCGAATACCACAAACTGCGTGAACTGGCCATCCGCATCATCCGTCACATCGGTATTGTGGGTGAATGTAACGTACAGTACGCGTTCGACCCTGAATCAGAAGACTACCGCGTAATCGAGGTAAATGCCCGTCTGAGCCGTTCTTCTGCACTGGCATCTAAGGCTACAGGTTATCCTCTGGCTTTCGTTGCAGCTAAGTTGGGATTGGGTTACGGACTGTTCGACCTGAAGAACTCGGTAACAAAAACAACTTCTGCCTTCTTCGAACCGGCACTGGACTACTGCGTATGTAAGATTCCTCGCTGGGACTTGGGTAAGTTCCACGGCGTAGACCGCGAGCTGGGCTCCAGCATGAAGTCGGTAGGTGAAGTCATGGCCATCGGACGTACCTTCGAAGAAGCCATCCAGAAAGGTCTTCGTATGATTGGTCAGGGCATGCACGGTTTCGTGGAAAACAAGGAACTGGTTATCGAAGACATCGACAAAGCACTGCGCGAACCGACCGACAAACGTATCTTCGTCATCTCAAAGGCTATGCGTGCAGGCTACACAGTAGACCAGATTCACGACCTCACCAAGATTGACAAGTGGTTCCTCGACAAGCTGATGAACATCATGCAGACTTCAAAGGAACTCCACGAGTGGGGCAACAACCATACACAGCTTTCACAGCTTCCGAACGAGCTGCTCTACAAGGCAAAACGTCAGGGATTCTCTGACTTCCAGGTAGCACGTGCCATCGGCTACGAAGGCGATATGGAAGACGGTATCCTGGAAATCCGTAACCACCGTAAGAGCGTAGGCATCGTGCCGGTAGTAAAACAGATTGACACGCTGGCAGCCGAATATCCGGCACAGACCAACTACCTGTACCTGACTTACAGCGGTGTGGCCAACGATGTACATTACCTGGGCGACCACAAGAGTATCGTCGTACTGGGTTCAGGTGCTTACCGTATCGGTTCATCCGTAGAGTTCGACTGGTGCGGCGTACAGGCACTGAACACCATCCGCAAGGAAGGCTACCGCTCAGTAATGATCAACTACAACCCTGAAACCGTATCGACCGACTACGATATGTGCGACCGTCTGTACTTTGACGAACTGACTTTCGAACGTGTGATGGATATCCTCGACCTGGAAAATCCGCACGGAGTCATCGTATCCACCGGCGGACAGATTCCGAACAACCTGGCATTGCGTCTGGACGCACAGAAGGTAAATATTCTGGGAACTTCTGCCAAGAGCATCGACAACGCCGAAGACCGCGACAAGTTCTCGGCTATGCTCGACCGTATCGGCGTAGACCAGCCTGAATGGAGCGCACTGACTTCAATGGAAGACATCAACGCATTTATCGAAAAGGTAGGATTCCCTGTATTGGTTCGTCCGTCATACGTGCTTTCTGGTGCAGCCATGAACGTATGTTCTAACCAGGAAGAGCTGGAACGCTTCCTGCAGCTGGCCGCTAACGTATCGAAGAAGCATCCGGTAGTAGTAAGCCAGTTCATCGAACACGCCAAGGAAGTAGAAATGGACGCCGTGGCACAGAACGGTGAAATCGTAGCTTACGCCATCTCTGAGCACATCGAGTTTGCCGGTGTACACTCAGGCGACGCTACCATCCAGTTCCCGCCGCAGAAACTGTACGTAGAAACCGTACGCCGCATCAAGCGTATCTCTCGTCAGATTGCGAAAGAGCTGAACATCTCTGGTCCGTTCAACATCCAGTTCCTGGCTCGTGAAAACGACATCAAGGTAATCGAATGTAACCTGCGTGCCAGCCGTTCATTCCCGTTCGTCAGCAAGGTGCTGAAGATTAACTTTATCGAACTGGCTACCAAAGTCATGTTAGGCTTGCCGGTAGAAAAGCCCGAAAAGAACCTCTTCGACCTCGACTACGTAGGTATCAAGGCCAGCCAGTTCTCGTTCAACCGTTTGCAGAAGGCCGACCCTGTGCTGGGTGTAGACATGGCTTCTACAGGTGAAGTAGGCTGTATCGGTGACGACACTTCATGTGCCGTACTGAAAGCCATGCTGTCTGTAGGCTACCGCATTCCGGAAAAGAACGTCCTGATGTCTACCGGTACACTGAAACAGAAAGTAGATTTGCTTCAGGCAGCGCGCGCCCTCAAGGCCAAAGGTTACAACATCTTCGCTACCGGCGGTTCTTCTAAGTTCCTGGCAGAAAACGGAGTGGAAAACACCCGCGTATACTGGCCAAGCGAAGAAGGTCAGCCTCAGGCACTGGAAATGCTGCACAAGAAAGAAATCGACATGGTGGTAAACATTCCGCGTGACCTCACTCCTACCGAGCTGGAAAACGGATACAAGATCCGCCGTGCCGCAGTCGATCTGAACATTCCTCTGGTAACCAATGCCCGTCTGGCAAGTGCATTCATCAATGCCTTCTGCTCTATGAGCATTGACGACATCGCTATCAAGAGCTGGGACGAATACAAATAATCCGAACCGCTTAAAAATATAGATAAAATTAATCCCCTCCGGAACTATTTGTAATGAATGAGTTCTGGAGGGGATTTTTATTTGAGCGCATCGTACGTACAGTGTCCTAAAACCTTTACTACTATACCCTAAACTTCCCTTTTATTGCCTCAATACGTTCCCTCAGTTCAGGAACAAACACTAAGAAGCCATTTTCTTCCATAAACACACGGCCATAGCTGTTGCCCTTGTCAGTCATCAGACTATGTACGGAGCCGTAAGGATCAGTCGCAATGTGCAGGGTTTTGAGCTTGTCTATCAATCCGCTGCACGTGATACGCTCATACTGCAGATACACAGCTATGATTTTATACACAATGCTATACGGTTTGTCGGCCCATTCGAATATCCGCTCGCATTTCTTGACTGTCATTTTTTTGTCGGGCAAGGCCTGAATTCCCTCCATGCTTATATCGTGCACGGCAGGCTCCACGCAATGTATCTCACGTCCTAATTTACGGGCTTCTTTTACCACGGTCATGCTCTCGTCCTCTTGCTGACATTCCATCACAATCATCTGCTCACATAGGGCAGCCACCAGCCGTTCGCACGAGCAAAGATTCCTACCAGACGGCGTACCAATCCATTGCGTAGAAATCACCAGCCCGCCTTCATCCACAATCCTCCGGCACAAGGCATTCGTTGCCCCACCGTCAAACCCAGCCTCCATAATGGCTATCACGTGACCATCTGCATCCAGGCAACCTTCCATTGCGGCCACATCGCATGCGTTTGCCAGCCTGCCTACTACGATACAAGATTCCTGTCCATCATATCCACTACCGTACTTCTTCCCCCACTCATGCGCAATGGAAACATCCTGCGGAGAGGCTTGTGGGGAACCGGTAACAGATACCGACGGCTGCATGTCCAGCAGGCTCCAGTCGCCCATGCCATGCAACAGTATCGGACGAAAAATATCCAGTTCATTCAGTCTGCATGGATAAGACATCTCATCCAGAAACGACACTGTGCGTATGCCCATTGCCTGCTCTCGTGCCAGAATGCGCCCCGCTTCTTCCAACAAATCTGCCGGAAGGTCTTTCACCATCGGAACCAGTGAGACACAATCATGGATGCAGACGCTCAGTTCGTCTATATCGCCCCTCAACTGCAGGGCCAGCAGTTGCTGATGTGACACCGGTGCATGAGCCGCATCATAATCCGCCATCAGTTCTTGTTCCAGTTTCTCGTTCTCTGTAATCAAATGGGATACATAACCTTTCATAAGCGTTTACTTTAAGAATTTTTCTGAGACAAATATCTGCACCCACAAGCTCAAAAGATGACCCTGTGAACAAAAAAAGTGATATATTTGTGTAAGAATCGCCTACTGACCATGAAAAAATTAAAAGGACAACTGCTGCGCTGGATACTAATTGTGCGAAAACTGCAGAACCAGCCTTACATATCGTTCCGTGAACTGCAACGCGAACTGGAACGTGAGCTTGCATTCCGCGGCTACGACCCGGTATGCTCGGACGCTACCCTGAAACGTGACCTGAATGAACTGAAGGAAGAATTTGGTCTAGACATTACGTACAGTCGCACACACAAAGGATATTCATTGCCAGCCGTCCGGAAAGGATGGCTGGATATGGACTGCATCATTGAGCCGATTGAGGTGATGACTGCCTTAGGCAACCACAGTCTGCCGGAGTACATCTTGCCGGAACAATATCAGACGAGGGGTACGCAGCATCTTTCCTATCTTCTTCATGCCATCCGACAGCGCCAGAAAGTGCATTTTCTCTATCGCAAGTATGCAGATAATACCCGCAGTGAACGTACGCTCTCGCCATACGCTCTCAAGGAGTGGCGAGGCAGATGGTATGTATTAGGAGCGGAAGAAAGCGGAAAGATAAAAACTTTCGGGTTGGACCGCATCAAGCAGCTCACCCTTCTGCCAGAAACATTTTCCAAAAACGAGGCTTTCGACCCTGTGCAGAAGTTTAAGGATAGTTTCGGCATTTATTCCTCTGAAGAATATCCCATCGAAGAAGTAGTATTCGACTGCGACATGGAAGACGGGAATTACTTGAAATCGCGTCCGCTGCATCCCTCACAGCAATTGTTGAAGGAAGAGAACGGAAGAATGGTTTTCAGTCTGCGGGTACGCATCACCCCCGATTTTCTGATGGAAATCATGTCGCGCAGCTGGTCACTCCATATCGTGCAGCCGGCATCACTCAGACAACGGCTTTGCGACATCTATCGGGAGGCATTACAGCGGAATGAATCATCTTCTACAGAAGGTTAATTCTGCCGCAAATCCATAAAAGAAAAGAGGAAATCAAGCATCTGTGCGATTACTGATTTCCTCTTTTTCCGTGATTCCGCTGCGATTCGAACGCAGGACCCACGCCTTAGAAGGGCGTTGCTCTATCCAGCTGAGCTACGGAACCATCCTTGTAATTTGTAAAGCTTTCAGTGATTCCGCTGCGATTCGAACGCAGGACCCACGCCTTAGAAGGGCGTTGCTCTATCCAGCTGAGCTACGGAACCATCCTTAATTGCGGTGCAAAAGTATGCTTTTATTTTGAATTACACAAATTATTCGGCGGTTTTATGCAAACCAGCAAACGGTTTTTTATGTTTTCCGCACGCAAACCATAGGTTTTCCAAGGCGAAACCCTACGTTTTCCGAACGGGAAACATACAGTTCCGCACCGGAAAACATAGAAAGCTTCCAGGCATTTTCAGCATACCCCAGGAAGATTTCCGGATACACGTGCCACGGCTTTCCCCTCACTAATCGGCCCTTTCCTGCGGTTTTTCCGCGAAAATTCCGTAAGTTTGTGTAACGAAAACCCTAAAAACAACATCACACATGGAACAGCATCCCCAGCTTTTAGTCTACAAGGCTTCTGCCGGCTCCGGCAAGACCTTTACACTGGCGGTACATTATATAAGACAACTGATTGAAGACCCGTATGCCTACCGCAGGATTCTGGCGGTGACATTCACCAACAAGGCGACGGCGGAAATGAAAGAGCGTATCCTGGAACAGCTTTACGGCATTGCTACGGCCGACGAGGGTTCGGAAGGCTACCTGAAGGAGATTCAGAAGACATCGGCCAAATCGGTTGAGGAAATCCGGGAATCGGCACGCGAAGCATTACGGCACATCATTCATGACTACAGCCGTTTCCGCATCGAGACCATCGACTCGTTTTTCCAGTCGGTGATGCGCAACCTGGCGCGTGAACTGGAATTAGGGGCCAACTTGTCTATCGAGCTGAACAATACGGAGGTGCTGAGCGACGCGGTGGATGCCATGATTGAGAAGCTGGACCGGCGCTCACCGGTGCTCTACTGGCTGCTGGAGTACATCGAGGAACGTATCGTGAACGACCGCCGCTGGGATGTGTCGAAAGACATCAAGGGATTCGGACAGAATATTTTCGACGAGAGCTACATCGAGAAGGGAGAAGGACTGCGCCGGAAACTGGCTGACCCGAACTTTATTCCTTCCTACCGGGATGAGCTGAAAAGTATCCGTGAGGAGGTGCTGGAATTCATGAAAGGATTCAGCGAACAGTTTACAGGCTTGCTCGAAATGCACGGACTGACTCCGACCGACCTGAAGAACGGCTCACGGGGCATCGGCAGTTATTTCAACAAACTGGCCAACGGGAAACTGAGCGATGACATCCGCAATGCCACCGTGGAGAAGTGCCTGGAAAGCGAGGAAAACTGGACAACCAAAACGTCGGTCCACCGCGATGAAATCCGTTCGCTGGCGGCTTCGGAACTGATACCCTTGTTAGCGGAAGCAGAAAACCGTCGTCCGCAGAACAACTTGCTGCTCAACTCGTGCGACCTTTCGCTGCGTTACCTGAATAACCTGCGTTTGCTGGCGCACATTGACGAGGAGGTACGCTTGCAGAACCAGGCGCACAACCGTTTTCTGCTGTCGGATACCAATGCCTTGCTCCATAGCTTAATCAGGGAGGGAGACGCCTCGTTTGTCTACGAGAAAATCGGTACCACCATCGACACAGTGATGATTGACGAGTTTCAGGATACCTCGCGCATGCAGTGGGAGAACTTTCATCTGCTGTTGCAGGAAAGTCTGGCGCAGAAGGAAGGCAGTCTCATCGTGGGCGACATCAAGCAGAGCATCTACCGCTGGCGAAGCGGCGACTGGAAAATTCTGGCGGGACTGGGCAATGACCAGAGTTTCCGCATCAAGGAATGTACGCTCGACACGAACTGGCGAAGTGAGGCGCGCATCATCCGCTTCAACAACGAGTTTTTCACGGCGGCTTGCCAGACACTGAACCGGCGCTATCAGGAGGAACAGGGCATGCCTTGTGCCCAACTGGAACAAGCGTACAGCGACGTGCGGCAGCGTTGTGCCAAGAAGGAGGAGAAGGGCTTCGTAAAGGTGACCTTCCTGCAGGACTCCAAGGAGCGGCCTTACACGGAAGCGACCTTGGAACAGCTGGCCGAGGAAGTGGAACGCCTTACGGCAGAGGGTATCCGCCTCAACGAGATGGCCATTCTGGTGCGAAAGAACCGGAGCATCCCCGACATTGCCGCTTACTTCGACGAACATACCCCCTACCGCATCGTATCCGACGAGGCGTTCCGGCTGAGTGCATCGCTGGCAGTGAGCATGCTCATCGACGGACTGCGGTATCTTTCTTCGCCCGACGACCGCATCGCACTGGCGCGACTGGCAGTGGCTTATCAGCAAGGGGTATTGCGCAAGGACATCAGCCTCAACACGGTGCTGCTCGACGACCCGGCCCGTTACCTTCCGGCAGCCTTCCAATTGCAGGCAAACGAACTCCGTTTCATGCCACTGTACGAACTGTTAGAGAAGTTGTTCGTGCTGTTCGACATGCAGCTTATCGAGAAGCAGGATGCGTATCTCTGTGCCTTCTATGATGCGGTGACGGAATACATGCAGAACAACTCGTCGGAGCTGACAGCTTTCATCCGTTTCTGGGATGAGAAGCTGAACGCGAAGACCATCCCTTCGGGCGAGATTGACGGCATCCGCATCTTGTCCATCCATAAGTCGAAGGGACTGGAGTATCACACGGTGCTGTTGCCGTTCTGCGACTGGAAGATGGAGAACGAAACGAACAATCACCTGATATGGTGCAGCGTGGCAGGCACGGGCAAGGAAACCGACATTCCGCCGTTCAACCGTCTGGACATCGTACCGGTGAACTATTCAGGTGCCATGGCGGAATCGGTCTATCACGACGATTACCTGGAAGAGAAATTACAGCTCTGGGTGGACAACCTGAATCTGCTTTACGTAGCGTTTACACGCGCCTGCAAGAACCTGATTATTTTCGCTAAAGCGGGACAGAAGAGCACGGTTTCAGAACTGTTGTACGACAGTCTGCCGCTCATGCAGGAGGTGGAACTGCCGCTGACACAGGAGAATCCGGAAGACGATGCAGTGGGCGAATACGGGGAGCTCTGCACGGCGCACGATGAGAAGAAGGCGAGCAAATCCAACCGGCTTTCGTCGCCCCGCGAGGGAGTGCCCGTGAAGATGGAAAGCATCGAAACGCACATCGAATTCAAGCAGTCAAACCGTTCGGCCGACTTCATTCAGGGTGATGACACGGAGGACAGTCGCGGACAGTACATTCGTCAGGGACAGTTGCTGCACCAGGTGTTTGCCCACATCGAAAAGGCGGATGACCTTCCTTCGGCACTGGAACGGCTGAGTTTCGAAGGAGTGTTCGAATCGGAGGAGCAGAAGCAGCAGATTCAGGGACTGGCGCACTGGGCCTTGCAGCATCCGGCCGTGAAAGACTGGTTCAGCGGCACGTGGGAGCTTTACAACGAGTGTGTCATTGTCTACACCGACGAGCAGGGACAGATGCAGACACGCCGCCCCGACCGCGTGATGCGGAAAGACGGACAGGTGGTCGTGGTGGACTTCAAGTTCGGAAAGAAGAACGAGGCTTACCGCGCACAAGTGCAGGAGTACATGGACTTGCTCACGCAGATGGGCTACACCCATATCCGGGGATTCCTCTGGTATGTGTTTGCCAATGAGCTGGAAGAAGTGACGCTTCCGGCCTGAGTTTATTTTTTCACAACGATATTTCGACAATGCAATATATGGAAACTTTTTTAAAGCAGGTGGCCGCTGATTTGTACCGGAAGATGAACGGAGACTTCACGAAGGTGGCTGTGGTTTTCCCGAACAAGCGTGCCAGCCTCTTTTTCAATGAATATTTGGCACAGGAATCCGACCGCCCGGTATGGTCGCCGGCCTATGTGAGCATCAGTGAGCTGTTCCGCCAGTCGTCGCAATGGGTGACGGGCGATTCCATCAAATTAGTGTGCGACCTCTACAAGGTGTTCCGTGAAATAACGGGCAGCAAGGAAAGTCTGGACGAATTCTACTTCTGGGGCGAGATGCTCATCAGCGACTTTGACGATGCTGACAAGAACATGGCCGACACCAAGGCATTGTTCAGCAACCTGAAGGACCTGAACAAGCTGACGGGCGAATATGACTTCCTGGAGGAAGGACAAAAGGAAGCGTTGAGCCAGTTCTTCCGTAACTTCTCCATCGAGCAGGTCACGGAACTGAAGCGACGTTTCATCTCATTGTGGGACGTATTAGGTGACATCTACACGCAATATAAAGAATTGCTCCGCGAGCAGGGCATCGCCTACGAAGGAATGCTCTACCGCGAGGTGACGGAGACCATGGACGTGCAGCAGTTTCCCTACGACAAATATGTGTTCGTGGGATTCAACGTGCTGAATAAGGTGGAACAAACCCTGTTCAGCAAATTGCACGAGGCAGGAAAGGCCCTGTTCTACTGGGACTACGATACCTTCTACCTGAACAAGCATCCGCACGAGGCAGGCGAGTTTATCCGCCGCAACCTGAAGAATTTCCCCTCGGAATTGCCGCCTTCCCTGTTCGACCACCTGAACCATCCGAAAGAAATTACCTTCATCGAATCGCCTACGGAGAACGGACAAGCACGCTACCTGCCACAATGGATTCGGGAAAACCTGACGGAGAACGAAAAGAAAACGGCCGTAGTACTCTGCAACGAGGCCATGCTGCAACCTGTGCTTCACTCACTGCCGGATAACGTGCGCCACATCAACATCACCATGGGTTTCCCGCTCTCGCAGACACCGACCTACAGCTTCGTAAAGACGTTGCTGGAACTGCACATTGCGGGCTACAATTCCCGCAGCGGACGCTACCAGTTTGCCGAAGTCATCAGCGTGCTGAAGCATCCGTACACGCAACTGCTTTCCGGAGAAGCCGCTCCGCTGGAAAAGGAGCTGACGGAGAAGAACCGCTTCTATCCCCTGCCCTCGGAACTGGAACGGGACGAGGCCTTGTCGCTGCTATTCAAGCCGTGCAGCCACAACCTGGAGCTGTGCAAACGGTTGGCCGACATCTTGAAGCAGGTGGCACAACTGTATCGCAAGCAGGCAGCCTCCACCAGCGACGCCCTCGACCAGCTCTATCGCGAAGCCTTGTTCAAAAGCTTCACCATGGTCAACCGCTTCCATGCCCTGCTTGAGAGCAAGGACCTGGAGGTACAACCTGCCACCTTCCACCGCCTGTTGGTACGCGTCATGTCGACAGCCAGCATTCCTTTCCACGGAGAGCCGGCCATCGGCATGCAGGTGATGGGAGTACTGGAAACACGTAACCTGGATTTCCGTCATGTCATTCTGCTGTCGGTCAACGAAGGCCAGTTGCCCAAGGCAGGGGGTGATGCTTCGTTCATCCCCTATAACCTGCGCAAGGCGTTCGGTATGACCACCATTGACCACAAGATTGCGGTCTATGCCTACTATTTCTACCGTCTGCTGCAACGGGCAGAGAAGGCTACGTTGCTCTACAACACGGTGAGCGACGGCATGAATCGGGGAGAGATGTCGCGCTTCATACTCCAGCTGCTGATTGAGTGGGGCTATCCCGTACAGCGGAAACAACTGGAGGCTGAGCAGTCACCCATTGCTTCCTCACCCATCTGTATCCCCAAGTCGCCCGACATCATGAAACGGATGCAGAGCGTATTCGACGTACGGGTAAATCCGAAAGCCCTTCTTTCCCCGTCAGCCCTGAACTGCTACCTGGACTGTCCGCTGAAGTTCTACTATAAGTACGTAGCAGGACTGGCAGCTCCCGAAGAAGTAAGCGCCGAAATCGACTCGGCTAAATTCGGAAGCATCTTCCACTACGCTGCCGAACACATCTACAAAGAACTCACGGCACACGGAAAAGTCATCAACAAAGACACCCTGGAAGCTCTGCTCCAGGAAGAAGTGAAACTACAGAATTACGTGGACAACGGATTCAAGGAACTGTTCTTCCATCTCCCTGCCGACGAGCGTCCGGAGTACAACGGGGTACAGCTCATCAATTCCGCCGTGATTCTGCGCTACATCCAGCAGCTGCTTCGCAACGACCTGCGCCACGCTCCCTTTACCTTCGTAGGCTCCGAACAAAGGGTCATGGAGGACGTAGAGATACAGACGCCCAAGGGAGTCATCCGCTCGCGCATGGGCGGTATCATCGACCGCATGGACAGCAAGGACAACGTGCTCCGCATTGTGGACTACAAGACGGGAGGCAAGGCCGACACCCCGCCCAGCGTAGAATCGTTGTTCACGCCTGGCCCCAAACGTTCCAATTACGTATTCCAGACTTTCCTGTACGCCGCCATCGTATGCCGGAAACTGCGTGAACGGAATGATGACCGGAAGGTAGCTCCTGCCCTGCTCTACATTCACCGGGCTGCGGCAGAAGATTACTCGCCCGTCGTCCAGCTCAAGGAATCGTATAACAAAACCACTCCCGTGGAAGACTTTTCATTGCTGGAAGAAGAGTTCAGAACCCGCCTACAGGTACTTCTGGAGGAGATTTTCAATCCTGATTTGAGTTTCAGTCAGACGGAAGAGGAAGACCGGTGCACTTATTGTGATTTCAAGGAAATATGTAAACGATAGAAACAGAATCAAAACAAGTGTTAAAATCACATTTTTCTCTGAACAATCCAAGTGAACCGGATGTTATAAAGATGTTTTTCATAGTAATAGATAAGAACAGTATTGGTATTTGTGAAAATATCAGCTGTAAGGACAAAAGCGTTTGTTCTTTAAAAAATAAGAGAGGCTGCATTTCCCCGGCAGCCTCTCTTAATTTTTTATCCTCTACACAAATGTTTTTTTATTCCTGATAATCATAGTACCACCAGTAGGTATCACCGAATTCGCGACGCATACGGTTGCGTTCTTCCAGCGGAGAACCCTCTTTCTGCTGCAAGGTCTGGTAAGCCTTGAAACGATCTAAAGTCAGACTGTCTGCACGCGAAGATACGGTATCATTCCGCTGGACATAATACATCACCAATGCTTCCCGGTAATAACGCGGCAAGGTATCTTCCGGCAAATAGAAATCGGGAACGGCCTGTGCGAAACTGTCCAGTTTCTTTTCAAGCAGCAAGGCAGAAAGGTAATAGTCCAGCGAGGTATATTTTCCGGTTCCCTTGTAGCAGATGTTCCGCAGGAATACCATGCGGTCTTCTCCCGTATATGGACGTGCTCCCAGCAGGTAATAAATGGAATCGTTCGTATAACGGAGCGTGTGCAGGGAATCCGTTTCAAAGAACAACCCGTCGGAACGGTAATATTGCGGATAAGCAAACAGCCTGTCGCCCATCTTTCCCAAGCGAGACAAGGCCACGGCACGATAGGCTGTCAGCGTACGGCTGGCCTCCAATGATTTTTCTCCTACGCGTAACACCTTGTCATACTCCCCGGCTCGCAGGTAATGTTCTGCCTCCAGCTCATGATGAAACTGCCGGTTGGTACTGCCCACACACACCGTCAGCAGACACAACCCCAGCAAGATAGCCAGGTTACTGTTGACCAACCCCCAGAGACTTCCTTCGTGATTCAGCTGTACGCGAAAAACTCCACGCAGCCAGTAACCGATTCCCACGAACAGCAACACCAGTAAAGGCAACAGCCAGGTCCACGGAGTATGGTAGTCGGAGATATACACTCCACGCCCTACATCCGTCAGGGCACAAAGCACCAGAAAAGACGGCACATACGCCAGGGCACGTACCCTTCCCTTCAGCCCCAGCAGACTGTTTACCCCCCAGCGCAGCAACAGCAGAATCAGCGTAATGACCAGCGCGCTGGCCATCGGAGCAAAGGTTGTCTTTCCATGTGCCAGCGAGAAATGAAGGGCTTCCAGCACATCGCGCTGGAACACATAAAGATATACAAAACTAAACAGAGAAAAAAGAAGACCGCATACAGCAATCATGATGCGTGCAGTCTTCTTATAAAATGCATTTGTGTAATCACTCATACAATATCAAATCAATCTTTCACTCGTTTTAATACAACTGCAGAACGGGCCGGCACATACAGTTTCAGCCATTCTTTCTTGTCTTTTGCATAAAGCGGGTCGGCACAGGTGAAGTGGCGAAGACTGTCGTCTGAGAAGCCGAATCCACCAAACTGCTTGTTGTCTGTGTTCAGAACCACATCGTAGGCACCTCTCGGTACGAGGAAGCCATAATCGGTAAACGAACGGGTCGGGTTGAAGTTGAACACAAACACCAAATCCTTGCGGCGATATGCCAGAATCTGGTCACCGTCGTTATGCCATACCTCGATGACATCCGATTTCTGGATGTTCTTCACGCTGCGAATCAGCTTGACCATCGCCTCATCGAAGTCGCCCAGGTAATGATAGCACAAATCCGGATTATCAACCAGGTTCCACTGACGGCGTGCATACTTGTATGACCATCCGTTACCTTCGCGCGGGAAGTCAATCCATTCCGGATGACCGAACTCATTACCCATAAAGTTCAGGTAACCTCCGTTGATGGTAGAAGCCGTGAGCAGACGAATCATCTTGTGCAGGGCAATGCCTCGTTCCACCACTCCATTCTCGTCGCCAATCTTGAAGTGCCAGTACATGTCGGCATCAATCAGACGGAAGATGATGGTCTTGTCGCCCACCAGTGCCTGGTCGTGGCTTTCGCAGTAAGAGATGGTCTTTTCATCCTTGCGGCGGTTGGTCACTTCCCAAAACAGGCTGGACGGTTTCCAGTCCTCATCACGACGTTCCTTGATAATCTTAATCCAGTAATCAGGAATGTTCATGGCCATGCGGTAGTCGAATCCATAACCTCCGTCTTCGAACGGAGCAGCCAATCCCGGCATACCCGATACTTCCTCGGCAATGGTAATGGCCTTCGGATTCACTTCATGAATCAACCGGTTGGCCAGCGTCAGGTAGCAAATGGCATTGTCATCCTGATGACCGTTGAAGTAGTCACCATAGTTGCAGAAGGCCTCACCCAGTCCGTGGCTGTAATAAAGCATAGAAGTCACCCCATCGAAACGGAAACCGTCGAAATGGAACTCTTCCAGCCAGTATTTACAGTTGGACAACAGGAAGTGAATCACCTCGTTCTTGCCATAGTCAAAGCAGAGCGAATCCCATGCCGGATGCTCACGACGTCCGCCCTGATAGAAATACTGACAAGGATCACCGGCAAAATTGCCCAATCCTTCCACCTCGTTCTTCACGGCGTGTGAGTGTACGATATCCATAATCACGGCAATGTTCATCTGGTGTGCCGTGTCGATAAGCTGTTTCAGTTCTTCCGGTGTACCGAAGCGTGAAGAAGGAGCAAAGAAACTTGACACATGATAGCCGAAACTTCCATAATAAGGATGTTCCTGAATGGCCATAATCTGAATACAGTTATATCCGTCCTTCGCAATTCGCGGCAGTACATTCTCACGGAATTCATTGTACGTACCAACCTTTTCCGCATCCTGTCCCATACCGATGTGGCATTCGTAAATCATCAGCGGAGCCACATTAGGCGTAAAGGTCTTTTTCTTGAATTTATACGGTTTCTCCGGATTCCATACCTGCGCACTGAAAATCTTGGTCTGTTCATCCTGCACTACGCGGGTAGCCCATGCCGGAATACGTTCACCGCATCCACCTTCCCAGTACACTTTCAGCTTGTACAAATCGCCGTGCTTCATGGCCTTTTCCGGCAGATTGATTTCCCAGTTACCCGTCTTGCGCACACGTTTCATGCGGAAAGCCGGTTTCTCTTGCCAGTCGTTGAAATCGCCCACCAGGTAGATTTCCGTCGCATTCGGCGCCCATTCACGGAAGGTCCATCCCTTGTCAGTGCGGTGCAGACCAAAATACATGTGTCCGGTAGCAAAATCCGACAACGTCTTCTTTCCTACCAGTTCCTTTTCTTTTTCCACCACATGCTGATGACGACCGTTGATAGCATCGGCGTATGGTTCCAGCCACGGATCATTCTTTATGATATTCAATACCTTGTCCATAGTATTAGTAATTAGAAATTATTTGACACGTACTTTTACAATCACTTTTCTCACTCCGTCGGGAGTTACGCCCGGTGCATGCGCATCTTCCGGGAAGAAAATAGCAAACATACCCGGCTTTACGGTCAGGTAGTCAGTAGCCTGTCCTTCATAGAAGGTAATATCTTTTTCTGCATTGTAAGCAGCCTCAGGCAAATCCGTACGCGGCATATAGCCCATTACTTCCACCCCCGACAATGGAATCTGGATGTCGATGAAATCATTGTGTGTTTCCAGACGCGCTTCTTCCTTTGTCTTCGGACGTGCATCTGCAAAATTCACCATCAGTTCATCTTCCTTCAGCACTACCTTCCCCACTTCATGTGCCTGCAAGTCAGTTGCCTTCAAAAAAGCTACAGCCTCTGCAAACAAAGGATTCAGTGACACATATTTTTCCAGATTTTCCAGTTTGTCAATAACCATATTCTTTCAGTTTTAAATCGTTAATATTTTATTCAAACTCATCTATCGTTTCATTTGTAAAATCGGCAAAGCGTTTCAGCTGGCGAAACACGTCGATAATCCGCTCCATAAAGTCCGGACGGGAAAAGAACTCATCTTCCACCCGGCAGGCCACCGTAAAGTCCTTGCAACGGATGTACTGCGGATAAGGAAAATCCTTCGGAAATCCCTTAGGCACCGTCTTCAGATGCGCCTCGCCCACCACCGGGAAATACTGCTTGAAAGCCGGATCTTCCACGATGGCACGATACTCATCAATGCGGTCGCACACCGACTGACGCACCGCCCGCAACATATCGGCAGGCATGCACCAGCTTCCTCCGGCCAGCATACAGTTGCCCGGTTCCAGATGAAGATAATAACCACAGTGATTGGATTTCTTTCCCCTTGCATTGATATACCCTCCGATGTGGGTCTTATAAGGAGACTTGTCGGAAGAAAAACGGACATCCCGGTAGATGCGATACGTGCAGTCACGCGGAAGGACGTGCGCCACACTTTCATCCCATGGCGAAAGGCGGGCAATCACCCCTGCCAGCAACTCCTCGAAGTCTGCCTGCACACTCAAATATTCCGCTTTATGTTCCTGAAACCACTCCCGGTTGTTGTTTGCCGCCAGTACTTTCAGGAAATCCAATATGCCCGGTATATCCATATTCTTTACTTTTGAGTCACACAAACTTACGAAATTAATTCTTATCTGTCGAATAAAACGATATTTTTTTACATTATCCCAGCAGATTCAACAGAAAATCGTGTACCTTTCCGTTGGAAGCCACCACTTCGCGGCCAGAATAGCATGAATCACCACCGGAAAAGTCAGTCACCCTTCCTCCGGCATTCTGTACCAGCAGGATACCTGCTGCCACATCCCACGGACAAGTGAAGGCTTCGGCACGCGCTTCAAAACGCCCGTCGGCCACGTAACACATCTCGGCAGCCGCCGCACCGACCACCCGAATGCCTGCCACATGCCCGTAGCAGCCTTCTATCAGGCGGTTGAATACCGGCTTGTAAGCCTCCGTTTCGTACGGAAGACCGAAAGCCATAAAAGCCTCATCGGGTACAGCTACCTGCGACACCCGAATCTGTCGGTCATTACAATAAGCAGGCGCCCCCTTGTAAGTCCAGAAACACTCGTCGCGGCACACTTCATAAACCACCCCCAGCAAGATTTCCTCACGGTTACGCAAGGCAATGCTCACACAATAAGGTGCATGGTTATGAATGAAGTTGGTCGTACCGTCCAGCGGGTCAACCAGCCAGCAATACTCCTCGTCAGTGTGAGTTCCACTCCCCTCTTCTGCAATAAAACCTGCCTCGGGAAGCAACTCCCGCAGACAGGCAACTATTCTTCGTTCCGATTCCTTGTCGACATACGACACATAATCGTGTGCGTGCTTCTTCTCAATCCGCTCACGGCTGAACTTCTTCCGCTCCTCACGGATAAAAGCCCCCGTAGCTACAGCCAGTTCACGCACCTTCAAAGTCAGTTCGGATAATTCCATCATTATTTTTTCTCCTCCAATAAACGTCCGTATCTGAAAGTCCCTTTCCGGACAATATTTCCGTTGGCATCCATCTCTACGAATGGACCGTCCTTCTTTCCCTGCTTGAAGAAGCCCTCAAAGCGAGTGCCGTCCTTTTCAATCAGCACACCCTTTCCTTCTTCCTTTCCACGTACAAAGGAACCGGTATAGACAGAACCGTCAGCCATGTGAAGCACACCTTCTCCCTCGGCCATGTTGTTCTTCCACTGACCTTCGTATTCATCACCGTTGGCCCACTTGTATTTTCCGGTACCCGAGCGCTGGTTCTTCGACCACTGCCCGTCGTACACCGCTCCGTTGGCCCAGGTGAACGTGCCTTGTCCCTCCTGCTGTCCGTTCAGGAAATGACCTACGTATTTGTCACCGTTCGGATACGTATAGATACCCCTTCCCGTGCGTTCACCGTTGGCATAATCGCCCTCATAGCGTTCGCCGTTCTGGAAATAATAGATACCCTTTCCATCCTGCACATCATCCTTCCAGTCGCCCACGTACTTGTCGCCGTTGGTATAGTAGAAAGTACCCTTTCCGTGGCGCATGCCGTCCTTCCAGTCACCTTCATACTTCGACTTATCGTCCCACACCATGGTGCCCTTCCCGTTCTTCAGGTCGTTCTTCCATTCGCCGGTGTAGACCGCTCCGCCTTTCCAGGTGTAAGTACCCTGTCCGTTGCGCTTGTCATGATGCCAGGTTCCGGTATATAAGTCCCCGTTATAATAGGTCATCGTACCCTCACCCTCCTGGTAGTCAGTATACCACATCCCGTCGTAACGGTTGTTGTTCATGAAATAATACGTTCCCTTGCCATGCTGCTGGTCTTCGTACCACTCTCCCACGTACTTTTCTCCGTCGCTGAAAGTGTAAGTACCTTCGCCCTGGCGTTTCCCCTTCACGTATTCACCTTCGTACACATCGCCATTGCGGAACACCGTCTTTCCCTTTCCGTTCGGGCGGCGTCCTTTCAGTTCGCCGGTATATTCCGAACCATCCTTAAACTGGTAGTATCCCAATGACAACTGGGCCGAAGCCGATACCGAGCTGAATGCCAGCAAGGCAAATAAAAATAATGTATGTTTGTTCTTTCTCACGTTCTTAGTCTCTTTTTTAATTCCGCTCAAAAATAGTCTTTTTACTTTTGCACGAGCCGGAAGGTTTATACTTTTTTACCTGCCACTACCTCTATTAAGTTTTCTTTGCAGAAATAGCGCTGAGCCAGCGAAAGCAGTTCGTCGGACGTCACCTCACGGATGGCAGCCAGCGACGCATCAAAAAAGTCGGGCTTCAATCCGGCCGTTTCAATGAATATCCAGGCATCCGAGAGCGAGAATGCCCCCTCGTACGAACGGCACATATCGCCCAGCATGTAGTTGCGCACCATCTCCAGTTCTTCTGCCGGCACCTTGTCCTGACGCAGACGGTCCATTTCATGATACACTTCCGTAATGACAGACTCCATGTATTCATTGGCCGCCTCCGTACTCACCACCAGCAGACTCGTGCCCGGATAAGACACCAGTCCGGCCCCGATGCCGTAGGTATATCCCTTATCCTCACGGATGTTCGACATCAGACGACTGCCGAAATACCCTCCGAACAACGTAACCAGCACACGCAGTTTCAGGTAATCAGGATGCTTGCGGTCGAGCGAGAAACCACCCATGCGGAGCGAACTCTGCAAGGCATCCTCCTTCTCCACATGAACCCGTTTGCGGGCATCCTTCACAATGTCCCACGTGCGTTCCACCTTCTCTGCCGTACAACTTCCCCAGGGTGCCTCTCCCCAGTGACGTTCGATGCAGCGCACCACCTCGGGCGTTACCTTACCCGACACGTACATGGAGCAGTTGCCCGAATGATAATGGCGGTGATAGAAATCCTTCAGCACCTCCACCTGAATGCGTTCATAATCCTCCAGTTCGGCATAGCGTCCCAACGGATGCGAAGTACCGAAAAGCGAACGGTTCAGCTGCTTGCGAGCCAGTACGTCCACCCGCTGGTTGTTCACCAGGAACTGCTGGCGGTTGATGTCGCAGATAATGCGGAACTGCTCTTCCGGAAACACAGACTCCTTCACCAGTCCGGCCACAATCTCCATGGTGCGGTCAAGGTGTTTCGTCAGTGTATACAGTGTCACAAATCCACAGTTCACAGAAGAAGAAAGGTCGAGCCACGCCCCGTAATAATCCAGCCGTTCGGCAATCTCGCCCGATGTCATGCGCACCGTTCCCTCACGCAGCATACGGTTGGTAAACACGGCCTGAAGCGGCTGCGACTGGTCGAGCTGTCCGCTCCGCACCAGCAGGTCGAAACGAATCACGTCCTCGTTTCCGGCCGAAAGCACATACAGCGGCATGCCGTTCTTCATACGGTGCAACTCCGGCTGCAAGATGGAAAAATGCTCCAGCTGACGGATGGCAGGCGCCACACTACGGTCGAGCTGCGTCATAGTGCCTCCTGCTGATTACGCAGAAACTCTTCGGCCCGTGCCAGATCCTGCGGTGTGTCAATACCAATGGTCTCCACTTCGCTGATGCCCACCTTGATGGAATAGCCGTTCTCCAGCCAGCGCAACTGCTCCAGCGATTCGGCCAGTTCGAGCGACGACTGCGGAAGAGATGTAATCTCCTTCAGCACCGGCGCGCGGTAGGCATAAAGTCCGATATGTTTATAATACGTATGTCCGGCCAGCCACTCCTTCTTGTCGCGGTTACGCTGGTAAGGAATGATGGAACGGCTGAAGTAGAGCGCCTTCATCTCCTTGTTCACCACCACCTTGGGCGAGTTCACGTTTTCCAGCGCATCAAATCCGTCGGCAGGCGTAAACGGTTTCACAAGTGTGGCAATCTGTGTTGACGCATCGTCAAAGCAAGCCTTTACGGCTTCCAGCTGCGAACGCTGGATGAACGGTTCGTCGCCCTGAATGTTCACCACCACGTCATAGCCGCTGCCCACCTTGCAGTAAGCCTCGTAGCAACGGTCGGTACCACTCTTATGGTCGACCGACGTCATTACCACCTTTCCACCGAAGGCCTTTACAGCCGCTTCGATGCGTTCGTCGTCGGTAGCCACATAAGCTTCGTCCAGCACACCGGCCACTTGTTCATAAACTCTTTGTATCACGGGTTTGCCTCCCAGTAGTGCCAAAGGTTTGGCGGGGAAGCGTGTAGATGCATATCTTGCAGGAATAATTCCAATAAATTTCATGGTTATTGTATTTGGGTTATGCTTCGCAAATGTACGAATAAAAAGTGACAAACAGAAAAATGTCACCAAGTTATCGGCTGAGAAACGTTTTTGCAAGAAGGCTTAAAAGGGATAATATACCATGCTTCCCGATAATCGAACTATCCAATTTTTTCGAATAGTTCGATTATCGGAAAGCATGCTCCCTAAACCAGTCTATAAACAGACGTAACTTCCGTATTTATCACATATCTGACTTCTAGTTTGTTGATACTGTATTATCATATCTATATTAAGTTACATTCTTTAAATATAGATTTCTATATCAATATCCTGGTGTATCAGAAAAAGGCAATGCTATACGATTTTAGAATCTTTAGAATACACAACAGTAAATTCTTTACATTTTCTTTTCCCCTGTTGCAAAGCTCCTAATGAGAATTTATTATAAGGCTCAAATATATCCAAACCTCTTCCAAGGGTTATAATCCAGCCTGTATCTGTTTTTATACAGCGATCATGAAAGTCCCTGAACTCGTATGTGAAATCAATTCCGATATTAGTTAAATCATCTTTTATGTCTTCCAAATCGTCAATAAGAGCTGGTACTTTCTCTTCCTCTTCCCATGTCTGTAAATGAATTTTAAGCCCCTCTACCGGACGTGTTTCCGTTAGCATCGATATAAACTCTGTCAAATTTTTCAGTTGCCAGAAAGTACGGATAAACGGATCTTCAATTATAATTGTTTTGGCATCATTCAAATATTCCGCAAACAGAGATTTATAAGAAACACCAGTCTGTCCTAACCTAAATGAGAGACGTTTTTCCATTAGTTTATGGATACGCTGTTTTTTTGACTTTTCCTCACAATTGTCTTGTTTTTCTATATTTTCTTCATCATTGTCTTTAACAGGTATATTTTGACAACATTCTGAGTTATTGATACGTTCAAGCGTTTCAATGAATATTTCCTGACCATTTTTCAGGTTTACATACTTGAATATTGCGGGCTCTGCTTTAAATGTTTCGTCTATGATATAAAGCTGATCTTTTACACGTTTACGGCATTCTGCTGCAAAATCAATTATTTCAAAAGCTTCTTCTTGTGTCATGTTTCCGTCAGGATATAGTAGTTTTACCATACCCGAGAATGTCTTTCTGATAGCAAGATGGTCGCGTTCTGATAGGGAACTGTCAAATTTAGCATAACTTTGCAACAGTGAAGTCAAATCCTTGTATCTCAGTTCATGTAATACTGCTGCTATATAGTCTGTTATAAGTCCATAACCTTTTGAGAAACTTTCTTTTTTCAACATTCTGACTTCCCATCCCGGATTATAAAGATGAATACGGTCGAGGAATGCACCTTTGATAAAAGATGTAGGAATAGATTCAAACAGATGCGATGATTTCAGCATATATGGAACCGTATGTTTCGTGTTGCCTACAAATACCATTGATGCACTTGCCTCGTGAGTGGCTTTACCTCGGTTGAATGACTTGTTGGCGAGATAGTTTTGCATAGTATCTATTAATACAGCATCTACATTCCTGCCTTTCTGTTGTTCAAACTCATCCCACGCTACCAAATCCCAATAGCCTACCAGACCAAGAATTTCACGATTTCCACTCATCTTGACAAAAAGTCTGGCACTTGTTACGTCACCACCACTCACCAGAACACCGTATGGTGACATTTCCTGAAAGATATGTGATTTACCTGTCCCTTTAGGACCAAGCTCCATAAAGTTGAAGTTGTTCTCAACAAATGGCAACAAGCGGGATAATGTTATGAATTTTTCCCGTCTGTTAAGTGTATCAGGATTTAAGCCAACTGTATGGATAAGAAAATCAATCCATTCATCAGTTGTAAAATACTGTCTTTGTTCAATATAATCATGAATATCAATATTTGATATTTGAATAGGCTTCAACATTTGAATATCCCAACGTACTCTAATGTCTTCTCCACTGATATATCCTATAGTCACTATACACCATACACCATTACCAGATAACAGCTTGGGATTTTCTTTAACATATTGTGAACTTACCGGTACACCAGTCAATCCCAGATTAGCAAAAGAAGCCTGATATTCATCTAATTTTTCATTCAGAATTACGTTTACTTTGTCAATGATACGGTATTTTCCCAAATCATGGATTTTTCCTTTCACAGCTTCTGCATCGGCACGATGAACATAGTTGTTCTGAATAACTTCCTTTACTTTTTCCAGTCCCATACGAATAGCTTCTTCGTCATCACTTGCACAATATTGTCCCAAGAGATATTCAAGTACAAATGTAGGTACAGGAAGACCTCCTTTAACAAGAAATGCCAAATCCTTGCGAACTACCTTGCCAATGAAGGAATTCATTATTTTCTGTTGTAAAGTCATATCTTTCTAAATCAAAAATCCTGTTCAATAATTGTATTATTCTTAACGCTTTCCTTTACCAATGGATTAAGGAAAGAGTCATCATTCTTATCATAGATGCGTAATTGCAAGAGATTAGAATGAATAGAAGCATTGAGAACCAGTTCAACATCGAAAATACGGTTAGCTGGATTTACATTGTCAGTGCTTGATAATTTTATTTCTTTAAATGCCGTAACAGGTCTGTCATTATCATAAACAGCACATATAATAGTACGTTCCTGCATTTCCATAGAGACAGCTTCACTTTGTATAATCTGAAATTTCAGACGACTGGAAACCATCCTCAAATCTCTCGATATAAGTGTAACTCCAACTTTTCCTGTTTTGTCAACTCGCTTTTGCCTGCTCCTTATAACCGGTATAATCATTTCCTGCAAAGATGCTCCTCCATGTGTGAATGAATAACCACCACCTGGAGCATTGAAGCGGTTTGTTCCTGAAGGTACAGCCACAATCATATTGCCATCCATTTCCGAAACATCTCTGAGATAGAATTTATCTACATTAGTAATACTATCCTTTGAAGAAGTCAGATAATAGCGTGTTTTACGTTCAATATTTTCTTCTGTAACGCACTGCTTATCTTTTTCCTCAAAATCCATATCATTGTAGAGAAAACCATGATCGGAGGTAAGAACCACACTGGTAACATTTACACTTGCATGAAGTGATTTTATCAGTTTGCTTAATTGTGAAACAGCTGTAGTACAAGCACGTGTCAGTTCGTAAGCTCCTGCATCATGGCCATCGCGGTCGATAGTATTATGGAATATGTATATAAGTGGACGTTTGCATAAATCCCTTTTCTCGTCCAGAGTTTTCTTTTCCCAATCTGCATAATCTATACACAAAGCACCCTCCACGTAATTATTCAGATGTTCGCTCCTTTGCTCATTAGTCCGCAACACCTTTCCGTCCACGGCCATTTCTGAGTCTTGGAATGACAATACACGGTGCGGCAGTAATGCTGTTTTGGTATATTTAGTTTCAGTAGGCAACATAGCTATTGCATAATCCATCTGTGCAATATGCTTTTCCTTTGCCAACTCATTATATAAATCTACTGCGACCTCATACCTTAACGCATCACTTACAATAAAAACCTGTTTAACATTGGCTTTTCTCTCATTTGAATAGATATCCTGTTGCCTTTTTGTTCCAAACAAACTTTGACGTCCGCCTTTCTCAAGCCAGCATTTACTCCATTCCCGATTGATAGTATTACAGAAGTTTGCATAATCCACATCCAACAACTGTTTTACTTTTGTAACCAAACCCGAATGACAGAATTCGGTCGGTAAATTAGTAAAGATTTCCAGACTCTTTCTGTAATAATTATCCAGCAGATAATACGAACTCATATAGTTGGAAACATACTCTTCAGGACTATCCAATACGTATGTGGATATATTTCTGTATATCTGATAAAAATCAGCAAGTATGGAAGCATAATCAATCATAGGAATAAGGAGTTCATTTCCTTCCTGTTTCATACGCAATTCCTGCATTCTTTCTCTAATACATTCAGCATCTCCCGTGGTTACAGTTTCCAATGCACGATTTATAATTTGAATACACAGGTCATCAGGCATATAGAAATATAATGCGTCAATTCCATATACTTTTACAATTTCCTCAACCTTGATGTCTGCCGAAAGGAAATTCAGAGCCTCTATAAATTTATCTCTTTTTGCTTTGGGCTGGTTTAATCCATAGCTGAGCAGTTTGTTGATATAATCCAACTGTATGGCATTATGGATTTTGTATTTCTTGTAATTGTCAGCATTTTCTACCGCCAAGGACTGTGTGATTGCATTATACATCATTGATTCAGCCACACATTTCATCTTGTGAGTGGAATTGGGATCATACGTCACGTTGAATATTTTATGCAGTTCTCTGTCCAAAGCATCTTTCGCATCTTTATTCTTATTCAGAGCTGTATAAAATGAGTTCTCTTTCTTTTCCTCGCCAGGCAGTGACAAAGTAAAAAGTCTGATGACAATATCTTCCCATTCCATCAATTTACTTTCCGACAGATATCCGGTAATAAATCCTCTGTTTGCAATATTTATGCTAAAAGTTTCCGGAGTATAATAGTCATGAAGTATCTTATCAAACTTCTGAAGCTGCAGTTCTCCGATATGACGCTGGATATATGCTCCAAATTCATTTACATTCAAACGATGTTGCTGCAAGAAAGCTTCATAACTTTCTGCCTTATATTCCATATTTGCAGCCAGCACATCCATCAACGGGAATGTACCGGCATCAGCAGGTGATATAAAGTCGAACAAAAGAATGGTCTTTAACTCCTTCCATTCATTTTCCAATGCATATTTTGTTTTGAACCAGCCACCATCGAAAGCAACGGCATGATAGCCTTCTTTCCATTCAGCATTTGTCAGTTCTGCTTTTATCAATGGATTGAAGACAAACAATACCCGAAGTCCGGGATTTGAATCAAAATATCTGTATATATTATCTTGTACGCTCATTTTCCAGTATTATTGAATATATTTCAAAACTTCCTTTTATATCTTTGAGCCGGATGATTAGGCATAGCATGTTCTCTTTCCAAAAGTCCTTTATTCATCATCACTGGAATAATTTCTCCTTTCAGATATTGTGTACTACGCCCTATTTCAAAGGCTATTTCCTCTACTGATTTCCAAGTTTCGGTACAATTCTGTATTATTTCAAATAATTCTTTTTTGCTATACTTCTTTTTAATTATTTTTAGAGTATTAGTCTTAAGATTATCATCATTGGAACTATTAAGGTTTCTTTCCGAACTATTAAGGTTTTCATCTGAGCTGTTAAGGTTTACTTCCGAACTATTAAGGTTTCCATCCGGACTGTTAAGATTTTTATCTTTATTCAAATGATATGTAGTACCTCTTCCTATACCGTCAGAAACGAGATAACCTTCAGAACACAATTCTTTCAGCATTTTTGTTATATCATATTTATGCATATTAAGCGTATATCTTAAACGTTCATTCGATACAACTCCTTCAGTCAAGGCAATTACTAACGTCAAGACCTTATTATGTTCCATACAAAGCACATGTTTTCCCAATATGCTTGTCAGTTCTTCTTTAATCTTATTATCCAATATTGAAATAAGAGGTAATGTCAGAATTACTTTGTCCGGTCTGTTCTTTTCTTCAAGATTTGGAGAATTCAAATTCGAATCTCTCCAGCCGGATATTATTTTGTCTGCACCACTTCCCGCTTTTTCTGCTTTACCGAACATCATGAACATCTTTTGTAAAGCTAAGTTTCTGCAAACGCTGTCTCCACCATCATAAAACTGTTGCTTTGATACTAACAAGCAACCCGGATTAGAAAACACTAGCTCGTTTTTACTTCTTGTAATTACAGTTGATGCATTAACAGAGTAGTCTGCATGAATAAGTGTATTGATTAATGCTTCCCTGACAGCTACATGAGCAGGAGTTTCATCCTTCCTTGTATCACCTTCCAAATGAAATGGAAGTGGTAATATTTCCTGTAGTTTGGGTAATACTCTTTTGTAGAATTGAAAAAGGTTTGCTTCCCATGTTCCATCCGGATAAATACGGTCCAACCATCTTGTTGAGGAAGTATCTTCTCCTAATTCTCTATAATCCAGAAAGAAATTTGGAGCACAAGCTTCATCCGTTATAGCATCCGTTTTTCCAAACATCAATAACCCGGCTAAAGTAAATCCCTCTTTCCCTGTCTGTCTGTCAACTTTATATCCACCCAATTTTTTCAGCAAAGAAATATCATCCAATGCCAGCCACGCGTGACCAGGCTTTGCCAAATCAAACAATCTTCTGTATTGTTCAAGAGAAGCTTTGTCTATATCCTCAAAAGTATAGTTGTCCAATATCCGTGAATCTGCAGAAACAGCCACATTGGCATCTGCATACATACGACGTACCTCTTGTTCTGTACATTTGAAGTCACCCTCGTGATTACGTTTATAAGTTCCATTATATGGGTTTGGAGTATGATAAATCGGACGTTGGTCTCTTGTAGCACGTGGAATATAGAATAAAATTACTTTATGTCCGTCGAATTCCGCATCAACCACATCATCATTACTAAGAAGGTTTAAGTTAACAATGTCCTTATTATTGACACCACTCCAAAACTCTTTTTTATATTTTTCAATCAACTCATCAGTCAGGCTGTCAATATAAAATTCTCCTTTCTTTTCTTTGACACCAAGAACAATCGTACCTCCGTCAGTATTGGCAAAAGAAGAATAGGTTTCCCAAAAGGATCTGGGAAAACCACCAGCTGCAGATTTGAACTCAATTTCTACAGACTCTTTCTTTTCCATCAACTCTTCAACCAACGATGATATATCAAGATAATCGTATTTTTTCATACTCCAAAAGCACTTTTCTATTATACTATTTCAGTTTAACCACCACATCTTCAAACTTGGCATAATTAACCACAACACCATCATCCAAGTCAAAATCTATCTGTTTGTCGGCTATGAGATGGAGACGGTCGTGATATTCCCTACATTCTTCCAAGTCTTTCTGAAGCTTTGTCATATCTTTTCGTTCTTTCGTAGAAAGTGTAGCAGCTCTTGATTCCATTTCTGCGATACGGGTTCCCAAATATTCTATATGAGGAAGCAGGTACTTGTTTCTTATCTGCTCTACAGTATAAGGATTCATGCGGTGCATATAGGTGATACATTGAAATGCGCCTTTCTTTGAAGCAAACAACCAATAGATAGGTCTTCTCTGATAACGGGAAAGATGGTCTTTCCAGAAATCTTTCACAAAATAAGTATCAATATCTTTTCCGAGTGCACCTTCTATGAAATTGAGATTTTCGGTCAATGTATCTTCACCCAATGCGACTTTCAGGAATTCTCTGAACCGCTCACCCGCATTATCGGTAAATACGATGTCACGAGCCATTAAAGGGATGATGGCATCGTCATCTATAGTGAAGTTTCTGCCATTATAGGAATATGTACAGACTTCATCATCTGTAGGATTAGGGTGTGCTATATGCAATCCCGGCTTGTCCAGGCGGTAACGTCCCATCATGCAGCCCACGGCATAACTGATAAACTGCTTGACAACTACATCCGGCTGGAATTCAATATGATTATCATCTACTTTAATTTCTCCTTGCTGCAATATGGTAACTTCATCAAGAGGCACATCAGGTGTCAGTTCATCCTGTAAACCATAGATTTCAATAAACTGACGGTTCAGTTCTTCTTCGTTGGCATGGAGCTGCATAAAGCGTTCTTCCCAGTCTGTAGTGTAAAGATTATATAGTGATTCTATCTTATAACTCTTTCCGGTTTCCCCTTCTACTATTTCTTTATTGATATAGCTGAGGAGTGGGTTTTCATCAAAATCCCATGAGGTTTCGTGGGAGTCCCAGTCTTGCTTGGAGATAAAGATATTGTCTTTGACAATTTTTTCTACATTGATACTGTTTTCTATTATATTTATAGGTAATGCTCCTATATGACCAACCTCGTAATTTAATGTAGGAGATAATATTTCAATAAAAGAACTTGCAACATTAGAATTACAATAGCCATGTAAATAAAATAATTTCGCTTCTGAAAAAATACTCATACCTGCATCTGCAAAAATAAATCCCTTGGGGAAATAGCGAAAAGCTATTTTTGTAGAAGAAACCTTTGACCAAGAAATTGAAACTTTAAAATATTGCTCAGGATTCCTTATAACTGCGCCTACATTATTTTTTACTCCAATACCATCATATTCCCAATTAATTAAATAATCTTGATTACCATACCATTTGCGACTTGCACCGCCTTTATTATAAGGGAACCATTTTCTTTTTGTTTCCAAAGCCTCTTCAGCAGAGCTACAACCAAATCCAACCTTTTTAAGATTGACCTCAAACCATAGTCTGACAAATCTCGCATTGTCTGCTGTTGCTAAGCCCTGTGTTGGCTTGCAAACAGCAGACAATGCGAGATTTCCCGCGAAGCGGGAAAAAATTTTTTCACTCACCCAATACCCGATTGGACTACCTGGTATCTTTTCAAAATTTTGCTGAGAAACAATTGCATATCTTCCATTATCTTTTTTAGGAAATACAAATGGAATATTTATGTTTCTATCAATATCATCAATTGTCAAATACGAATATTCGCCTCTTCTTCCAAAACATTTCGTTTTCTGAACAACAGTCATTGCAGTTCCAAATGCTATACCTATGATATGCCAACCAAAGTGTCCTAAAGAAGATATATAATAATTTTCGATAATAGATTTGCGTAATTTCTCAAATGACGAAAGAAACATCCACGATTCCATCGTGATAAATGATGAAAATCCTTTTTCAATTGTTTTATCAATCATTACTTGCATAAATGTTGCAAATAAATCTTGTTTGGCTAAAGGGTAATTCTTATCCAAATAAGTTGCAAGTTTATCATTCATATTACCACGTCCCATATACGGAGGATTCATCACCAATGCCGCATACTTATCCGTCAAGGCAAGAATTATATCAAAAGCAGCAAGTAACGTCTTTATCTTGTTATTATCTGTTCCTATTTCTTTCCATTCACGACTGCGCATAGCAATTGCAGTACGCGTAGTATCAGACAACTCAAATTTCATAATAGAACCTAAGTTGTCTGCCTGTTCCATCAGAGCAAGCGCATCAAGTGTTTCAGTAATCAGCTCCTTATTTGCACCGGCAAAAAACTCTGTAAGAAGTTCTGCGACACCACCCTCAGCATTTAAGCGGCGCACTTTGGAGGCTATACCCATATCCAATACTCTTGGGAGGCAATGAGCATCCAAAAAAGAGTTGTCTTTCTGACAGGCTTTAATCAGCAAGGCAAACATAGCCAACTGCTTGGCACGTGTATCCAAATCCACTCCAAGAAGATTGAAACGGAATATATCTTCAATTGCTTTTCTGCGGTTATAGCCTTCTTCTATATAGATAGTGTAAAGCAAATCAAAAGCCTCGTTCAGTATATGACCTGAACCGCAACCTAAATCGGCTACAGACAGACTGTGTATATCATCGTAATGGAATATCGCCTCCGCAGGTGTCGGTTCGGCAGGTTCTACCAGATACTTCATCTGCTCCTTAATATCCATAGCATACGGATTATTATCCAGGTAAATACGTCCCACCGTATTCTGTACCATGTACTTTACAATCCAGTTGGGAGTAAATATCTGAGTTGCAGCCGGAATATCGTCAGCCTCTGCTTTCTTCTTATTCTTGAATGAAGCAAATACTTCGTCCTTCTTTTCGGATATGTAGAACTGATATAGCCATCCTATCAGTTCGCTTTGTCTGTAATCATCTTCTGTAATAAACTCTGTATGGTTGAGCATATCCACAAAACCACCTTCGGCAAGTATATTTACTGGCAGCAGAAGTTCTGTGTAATCGTCCATACTGCCAAAACAAGCAGACAGTATAGGATTCCGGTGGCAGTAATTTATGATAAGCAATGTGAACTGTTCTGTTATCAATGCGTCATTGTCCAACAATTCCATCAGGTAAGCACCGTCTGATTCCGACATCGGTGCATAGATGCCACGACGTGCATCTGCCACAATACGAGGCAGACGCAGTGATGCACTTTGATATTCCAAAACCGGTTCGGTAAAACCGTTTTTCACCATGATGCGGATAGCCACAAACCTGTTGAACCAGGTGTAGGCTGCTTCTTCCTTAACTTCCTTAATTCCTTTCTCTATAATACGCTCTCTCAATGACATCCATTTATCGTAAAATGTCATATCAGTAATCACTTTACTCATAAAGACAATATGGTCTGTTCCCTTAACGGGCATTTTCTCTTCGGCTATATATCCCTGTTTGTCGAATCCCAACAGTCCTAATTTATTGTCAATACCCTCCAATAAAACCTTTCTGGCTTCCTGAGCAAACTTCTTTATTTGGTTTGTTTCCATACATTTCTTCTTTTACAGAATAATCAATTCTTCACCTTTGGATATATGATCCATAAGTTGTTGCTTCAATGTCTGCAGATAAGTATCTACATCCTGTTCGCTACAGATTTTATGTACAGTACGTGTACTTAATTTTACCTGTCTTACAGGTTTTGTGGCAGGCTGTGAAGGCTCTTCCTTTCCCGGAACGGTTTTAGGCTTAGAGGATGCAGCCTGTGCCATAATCTTTGCAGCTTCCTGTTCATAGAAGGCAGCCGTATCCAGATTATTCTTCAAGGCAAGGATATTGTCAGGCTGTGATTTCTGTATGATAACGGCATCTGCCTGTATTCCATATTGTACCTCATTGTTTTCTGCCAACTTGAAAAGAGTTTCCACAGTCTTTGTATATTCTACCTTTATCTTGCTACGAAGCTCTTTTTTAAGTTCCTCAAGTTTGAAACGAAGTTCATCTCTAAGTTTCTTGTAATAAGGCATATTATCTATTGGCCACTCATCTGTAAGGATAGTACGCATAGACTGAATGCTTTCATCACATCCGGTTAACTCACCGAAGTTCAATTCGTTTTCCTTTACGAAGGTTACAAACTCCTTGTAACGGTCTATCTGGTCATGATGAAACTCCCTCACCTGTTTGCATTTATCCATCTGCTCCGAAGCCGGTATTCTGTCTGACGTTATTCTTTTGAGAAACATCTCCACATCTCTTATTCCCATCCATTCACTTACCATCTTTTGCCATTTCTCTATTACGACGGCAAAAGGATATGTGCGGATTGAAGAGTAAATATCCGACAAAATAATCTGCTGCTTTTCAAGAGTATCCTTACATTTAGTATGAATCTCATTTACGTCCAAGTCAGGATTTATAGCTTCGCTTATACCGAATATATCTTTCCAACTGCTTATAAAATCATTGACAATCTCCTGCGAAATTTTCTGGGCTGCACGAATCGTAAATTTCTGCTGATCTTTCATCAGATTATTGGCTATAATCTGTTTTTCCACATGAGGATTATTGTTATATACAAATTCACGAACGCGGCGACGCACCAGCTCATCCAATATATATAGCGTGCATACTTCATTCCATCCGTATGGAGCTGCTGCATATCGCAAAACTAAATCTTTCACATTCATTTCCGGGAAACTCCTTGAAAGATAATTGTCAACCTGAAGCTCAGCCTCTGTCATCGGGTACAGTTTGTAATGTTCCTGACTGACAGGGGAGAGAATGGTACGTTTCAACTCTTCGGACGAAGATGTGATGCCTTTTACCAAAGAAGCGTATGGATACACATTTGCCAGATGTTTTTCCATTGCTTTTCTATAACGTTCCTGACCTTTCAAAGAACCAAGTTCGGCAACAGATAAAGTGGAAGAACCGATAACGATTTTACATTTATCAAACATTTCGCGGAAAGGCTTTTCTATTTTTGAAGTATATAAATCCTTTGCGCGGTTTTTGAATTCTTCGTGTGTCTTGCCACGAAGTTCAGTATTAGCCTTATTGTTTCTCATATAGGTCTGAACCTGACAATACCAGTAGAAATCATTCTTCAACTGTTTCATGTCTTTATACAAGTCTGCCATGAAAAAGGCCATCACCTTAGATGTATTGCCAAAAGCATACTGTTCTGCTGTATCACAATCGGCATCCATTACAAACTCAATATTTATATCCGCATTGTTTGTAAGGAAATTCTTGCCCATAATGCTTGCACCTACAGAAAACTTGCCTGTAAAGTATGATTCCCTCGGCTGGGGATTGATATATGTACTGAAAATTTCCTTCAGTTCTTCAGCCATAGTATTGTTGTCAATAGTCTGGCTCTTGATAAGCTGTGCTACTTCGGTCTCATCTTCACTATAAAAACAGTACGAAACCGGAACTCCGGGTTTTGACTCTTCTGTACGGATTATATTATTGTCACACAGATAGTCCAATACCTTTTTAACTTTTTCTTTCAGAGCCAGCTTCTGTGTATCTACATCGCTCATAAGCAGACAGGTAATATTATCAACTGTAGCCGGGAAAAGCAGCTTGTCTGTCTGCGAAAGATTACATATCATAAACAGGATATTGACAATACGCTGACCGAAAGCCTTGTCTTCATAACTATCTATCATCTTGTTGGCATTATGAATAGCCTTCTGTCCTTTGGCTACCAAAGCCCCTTTGAACATCGGTCCAAAGAACTGATCAAAAGAAATAAAGTTTCCTACTTCCAGTTCTTTAGTCTGTCTTGCTGTACTGTGAGTTACCTTTATGATGGAACGTTCATTACCCTTTACTTCTTTCTCTACAAAGCCAAGATTTACAAAAGAGTTGAAAACCTGCATAATCAGTCTGAACTGATAGGGAACAAACGGATAGTAGTCAATGAATTCCTCTTTGTTTTCGAAAGATTTGTATGAGTTTGGAAGCTGGAACTGAGCAGAGATGGCGTTACGTTTCTGTTCGTAAAGTTTGCCCAATTCTATTCCAGCAGTACCGTTTTTGTCTAAAATACGTTTTTGTGTGATAAACTCAGGCTTGGTTCCGGTAAGAGATACTTTTACCTCAAATCGTCCCATGATTTTACCATAATCTTCACTGGTTTCATTTATCTGACAGCTCTGCAGGATTTCTTGAAGATCCTGCTGAGCAGTAGCTGTTATCCAGACTTTATCATCACAAGTCTCGTGAAGTCGTGTTACGATTTCCTGTAACTGGAGCAACAGTCCTTTACGACTGTCAATGAACTGACTTACTTCATCAACAAGGAAAATGAGTCTGTATTTTTCTTCCTGTTTGTTCAGGTATGATTTCAGCTCATTGCAGAATGTCTCCACACTGACATGAGTATCATCTTTGGCTATACGTTCCCTGATAATATCCGTTGACAGTGTAGGAACCAGCTCTTTTCCTACTTCAAGGATATAATCCAACTCATTGATAGCAAGGTCGGCAGCATCAATGCTCCAGTCGAATCCATCTTCCAGCATTCTTTCTTTAAATGCTTCAAACTGCCCCTTCTCGTCAAGAACCTTTTCAAAATGCTGAGCCAGTGCTAAATTGAATTTATTGTATCCACGGAATGAATTGAATTCACTCCAGAAAACATCAAGGAATACCTGCTTTTCATTACCTCGCACATTATGAACTGTACCTATATTAAAAAGTATGGTATCTACTTTGGCAGATTTCAACCACAAGGCCACATCTCTCATCTCGCTGATAGAAACCTCTGATTTACTTTCCGGTTGTTTTAACGGATCGGCTTCTTCTACTGCCTTTTCCAGTCTTTCCAATGCAAAATCACGGTATTCCGGATGCATACAATATCCAAGGTATTTCAGGAAATGTGACTTACCAGAGCCAAAATAACCGTTTATCCAGATACCATTATGACTGAATTTATGACTCTGGATAGCTGATAATATTTTAAAAAGTCCGTTTATGATTTCGTCAGTAAAGACATACTCTTCTATTTCTGTCTTGACGGTATTAGCAGAAAAGTCGCTGGCAGACACTGCAGGATTGACCGGACGCTCTATATCTTTCAGGTATATATCTTTAAGTTTCATATTAGTCGTTGATTAATAAAATGGCACGATAGGTATGTTCATCATCTATTCTATTGAACAGGCGGAAGGTATTTCCTTCTTTTTCACCCGGATAAAACACTATGATTTTATACTTGTTGCTCTTGTTGTACTGTTCATAACTTGCAAGAAGACTGCTGGTACGCATATATGGATACATTGAGCCTATACCATATAAAAATACGTATGGACGCAGTTTGTCGTCTTCAATGGAAATATGTTCCATTATCCGGTTATGCAGATACTCGTAAAACTGTGGAGAATTTGCTTTATTAGTTAAAGTTCTCGTTACAGCTTCATGGTCTGTTTCATCCTTCTCGAGCATATATTTCAGATAGGAAGGATGCTTCTTACCAAAAGACTGATTGTCAAGAAATATACAAAACTCCTTAAATAAATCAATTGTCAAAACATCTACATAGTTTACAGGACGTAATAGTTGAGCTTTGAATTCTTCAATCCGGCATCGCATTTTATACTCATCTTCCGGAGGATACTGAAAGATATAGAAATTATAGAAAATATCATTTTCAGTATTCTTGAAGTCTTCGCTACACAGAAGATTATATAATTCAGGAATTGTCATAGTCCTCATAATGCAACCTGCTTTATACGGTTAATCTCATACTGCTGAAGCAGGCAGGCATCCAAGAACCACGCTTCACCAAGTTTCAGATAAAAAGCAAATTCTTCATCACTCAAATATATTGGGGAGAGAGTTTCTGACATATCTTTTACAAAACCAGCCTTCTTTAGAAAAGACAAAAAAGAACTTGCTACTTTCCCTTTCGTCTTTTCGCTCCAACCGCATACAAATTCATCATTAGCGGCAATCTCGTTAATTTCTACCAACACATCCTGTTTTGTTATACTTTGATGTACTGAGTTCCATTTCTTTAGAACAAGATTTAAATGTAAATCATAAAACAACTTGTAGCATTTCAGATTTACAAAATACATGGCTACTATCTTAGCTTCTTTTGAAAATCCCTGATAGGATTTCCAAAAGTACATCGGAACTGCCTTATATCTTTTTACAAATTCAGCTACAGCTCTTTTTCTGGTCTGTTCTGTTCGCATCATTAAATAATTGTTCTCTATAATCTCTTGCTTTAACAATGCTTCTGAATCATCAGACATTAATAGCGGCAACACATTTGTCATTTCTTCCCACATAAATCCGCAGCCGGTCATAGCTGCAGAATATGGACTATTTATTTTATTACTCATATCCTTTATTCATTACAGCTATTAAGAAGGTCTTTTATATTTACCTTCAATACTTCTGCTATTTTTTTTAATGTATGCAAATCTGGTTGCGATGTGTTAGTACACCATTTAGAGACGGTTGCAGGGTTTTTTCCTAATTGTTCTGCCAACCATTTACTCGTTCTTTTTTGTTCAACCAGCACAACTTTGATTCTATTTAAGTCAGACATCTCTATTAATTTTTATTGCTTTGAACGCAAATATATTAATTATATTTTATTTCTCATTATTGTTTCGACTAAATGCTTATTCAGCATGATTCAATTTGAAAATTTCAGTCTTTTTTCTTCAAGTAATAATGACCCATAAAAAACGCAAGTACATCCAAAACAAAACGCCTTTGCGTTTCAAACCAAACGCAAGTACGTTTTAAGTAAAACGCAAGGGCGTTTCATCTTAAACGTAAGGGCGTTTTAATCCAAACACAAAGGCGTTTTTCAGAGGATTTTTATACCTCTGAAAATCAACTAATTACATTTTCTTAAATTTTACGGATAACCCAGTATCCCCCCACTACCTGCAAGAGCATTCCAGGAATACCGATGCGGAAATCCTGCAAGGCGGTGAACAAGCTGCCGGAAAGTGCCCACTCACCTAACGTACCAGCCAGCTGATAGAACAGCACCACGCCTAACAGCAATGGCAAGGTGACTTTCTGAAAGCGGGCGGCCACCAGACCGGCACCCACAGCCAACAGCACGGATTTCAGCAGGATGGCAGGCAGCACGGCAGGTGCAGGCATACCGAACCACCATGAGTTGAGCAACGGCGAGAGTACGGCCGTCAGCAGTCCGGCCTTCCAGCCGTATTTATAGGCTCCTACCAATGTGAAGAAATAAATGGGCAGCCAGGTGACTCCTCCCTGCGGCACCAGGTGGAAAAGCTGGGGCAGGACAATGTTTCCGGCCACAAACAGCAGGGCGGTGACGTAGGTCTTCACGCGACTGTATCCCAATGTGTAAAGTTTTACGGTTGTTTCCATGTGTATTCGTTATTTTTCTGAGATTGTTTTTTCTTTTTCTCCGGCTTCCCTCATGCGGCGTACAAAGTCTTCAATCACGGGATAGAGTTCCACGGGATTGTCCGACACGTCGCAAAGGGTTTCCAGCGGACACCGTCCTGTGCGGGTGCGGTTGATAATGCAGGGCACTTCTTCGGCATAGGCCACCTCTACCCCTCCCTTCCGGAGCAAGGCGAGTGCAGGGGTGCTGACTACCCGGGTCCATACGCGGAACACGCCGCCCAATACCATCAGGGCTGCCGCTCCCTTTCCGATGACTTTATCGGCCAGCCAGGCTCCTTTCAGGAAGGCGCGGTCTGTGGCATACAAGTCGTACAGGTCGGCCACGCCCCGACGGGAGAACGTGCGGGTTTCTTCGCCCTGACGCACCACGCAGGAATAGTTTCCTTCGTTCAGCAAGCGTATCAGTTCGTCCATCACAGTGTTTCCTGTTTCAGTTGTTCCACGTAGGCATCAATGCGGTGAAGCTCCTTCGGAATGTCGATGGACTGCGGGCAGTGCGGATTACATTGTCCGCAACCGATACAGTGACTGGCCTGACGGAGTTTCGGCACGCTGCGGTCGTAACCCACCAGGAAGGCACGGCGGGCTTTCACGTAATTCTCGTCCATGCGGTCTTTCGGCATGTTGCCCTCGTTCACGCACTTGTTGTAATGTACCAGCACACCGGGGATGTCGATACCATACGGGCAGGGCATGCAGTATTTACAGTCGTTGCAGGGCACGGTGGGGTATTTCTGCATCAGGTCGGCCGTATCGAGCAGGAACTGGTTTTCCTCGTCGGTAAGCGACACCAGCGGAGAATACGTGCGGAGGTTGTCTTGCAGATGCTCCATGTAGGTCATGCCACTGAGTACGGTGAGTACCTTTTCCGGCGTACCGGCAAAGCGGAAGGCCCACGATGCCACACTGCCTTCGGGATTGCGTTCTTTCAGGCGGCTGAAGATGTGGTCGGGGATGTTCGACAAGCGTCCGCCTAACAGCGGTTCCATCACCACTACCGGAATGTTCTTGCTGCTCACCTGCTCGTACAGGTAGTCGGCATTCACGTTACGTCCCGATGCGTGCTGCCAGTCGGAATAGTTCAACTGAATCTGCACGAAGTCCCAGTGCACCTGGTCGTGCATGGCCAGTGCCCGGTCGAATTCCTCTTTTGTGCCGTGGAACGACCAGCCCAGGCGGCGGATACGTCCGGCTTCGCGCTCCTTGAGCAGGAAGTCGAGCAGACCGTTGTCAAGGAAACGGCCCTGCAAGCCGCTTTTTCCGGGAGCACCCAGCATGTGCAGCAGGTAATAGTCGATGTAGTCCACCTGCAGGTTCTTCAGCGAGTTGTGGTACATCTTTACTCCGAAATCATAGTCGGAATTGGAGAAGTTCGACATTTTGGTGGCCACGAAGAACTTGTCGCGCGGATGACGCTTCAAGGCGATACCCGTCGACTTTTCCGACCAGCCCTGCACATAGACCGGGGCCGTGTCGAAATAGTTCACGCCATGTTCGATGGCGTAATCCACCAGCCGGTTCACTTCTTCCTGATCGATGACGTTGCCGTCGCCACCCGGTGCCGGAAGTGTAGGCCAGCGCATGCAGCCATAGCCCAGCAGCGACACCTTATCCTCGTTGGGAGGGAACTGGCGGTAAGTCATCTTGCCGACGGGCACTTCCTTAGTGCTTTCGCCGGCTTTTTTCTTGTCGGGCGTACAACCGTAGAAAGCCGCTGTGGCTCCCACCGTACTGATGCCGACTATTTTAAGGAAATCTCTTCGATTCATCTGTTTTTTCTCGTCCATTCTCTTTCTATATATAAAGGTAAGACAATCCGATTAAAGTACACGATGGCGTTCATGTCCTTCCACGTAAATAGCACTCAGCGGACGGGCCGGACAAAGGTTCTCACAAGCTCCGCAACCGATGCAGCGTTCCTCGTTCACTGCCGGAATCTTCAGCGAATCGGGATTCGACGGGTCGGACGGGACCATGGTAATGGCGTTCACCGGACAATGGCGGGCGCAGTTGCCGCACTCCTGCTTGTCAGTAAGCGGAATACACAAATCCTTTATCCATACGGCATGGCCTATCTGGATAGAAGACTTCTCTGCCTTGTCAATTTTCAGGATGGCTCCGGCGGGACATACTTCGGAACAGCGCGTACACTCCGGACGGCAGTAGCCGCGTTCGTACGACATGTAAGGCTGCATGAAAGTATCCAGCGAATGAGAAGGACGGAGCACTTCGTTCGGACAAGCCGACACGCACAGCTGGCAGGCCGTGCAATGTGACTGCAGATGGCGGAGTCCACGTGCGCCCGGAGGCACAATCGGAGTCTGGCGTACCGGCTCTTTCTTGTCCACGATGTCGGCCAGTCCGCCGTCCATCTTGATAGCCTCGGCCTTCTTGGCTACCTGTGCTTTCAGTACCGAACCGGCCAGCAGCAAGGAACCGGCCAGGAACTCGCGTCGTCCGGCGGTACGGCCGGCTGTTTCCGGTGCCGGAGTTTCTGCCTTTTCGGCTTTCTTTCCGTAAGCAAACCGATAGCCGATGGCTCCCTTATGGCATTTGTCCAGACAGTCCATGCAAGCCACACAGCGGCTGCCGTCTATCGCATGGTTCTTCACATCGATGCAGGCGGCCTTGCAATTGCGGGCGCAAAGCGTACAGCCGTTGCATTTCTCCTTGTCAATCGTGATGCGGAACAAGGCAAAGCGGGAGAAGAATCCCAGCACGGTGCCCACCGGACAGATGGTATTACAATAGGTACGTCCGTTGCGTGCCGCCAGTACCACTACCAGTACCAGCATGACCGCTGCCACTATCAGCACCGGCAGACTCTTGAGCCAGACATCCACCGAATAGAAGGCATAGCTGTCCATGCGTTCGGCCATAGAAGCCAGCAGGTTGTTTCCCCACATCCACAAAGGTTGCAGGAAGCTGTGCGCCGCACGGCCGTACACGGCATACGGGTCGAGCAAGTCTACCAGGGCATGCACACCCAACAGCATCGCCAGCACACCGTAGCGCAGCCAGCTTTTCGGCTTGGAATACGTGTAGGGCATCTTCTTGTTTCCCCGGCCCAGACGAGCCACCACATCCTGAAACACCCCCAACGGACAAATCACCGAACAGTACACCCTGCCCGCTATGAGCGTGAGCAATATCAAACACACGATTACACCGACATTCAACGCCAGCAGAGCCGGAAGAAACTGTATCTTCGCAGTCCAGCCGAGCCATGCATGAAGCACGCCCGTAAAATCGACGAACAACAGTGTCACGAATACCAGGCACAGCATCCCCAGCGTGAGCCTGACTTTTCTCAGCATATTCACAGTAAAAGCAATTTTAGTTAGTTATTATATTCTTTCTATCACGTTTTCGTGGTAAATCCTCACAAAAATAAAAGGAATTGTGTTTCGAAGAGTCTTTTTGCGCAGTTTTTTGTCCCAAATAGTATAAATATTCGATTAACTTACGCGCAAAGGGCCTTTTTGCAGCATTTATGCAGAAAAAATGTCATAAATATTGATTATCTGAATTACAAATTCTAATTTTGCTCCACTATTACCTAACAAAAGAACAGCAGTTACAACATGACATACGCATTTATTACGGCAGCCGAAGCCGCTGCCACCATTCATCATGGGGATACCGTCGGCATCGGCGGTTTTTCATCGGTAGGTACACCGAAAGCCGTGCCGGAAGCACTGGCTGCCTACGCAGAAGCACAGCATGCACAGGGGAAAGAATTCAAGGTAGGCCTTATCACGGGCGGTGCCACGGGCTGTCAGGTGGACAGCGCACTGGTCAAGGCGCACGCCGTATCGTTCCGTACGCCTTTCCAGTCGAATAAGGACATGCGCGAATCCATCAACCAGCACGAGGTACAGTACTTTGACCTCCATCTGTCGCAAATCGGACAGGACGTGCGTTACGGTTTTCTGGGGAAAATCCACGTAGCCATCGTAGAAGCTTCCGACCTGACGGACGACGGAGAAATCATCCTGAGCACTTCCGTAGGTATCTCGCCTACCCTGCTCCAGGTGGCCGAACGGGTTATCATCGAGCTGAATGAAGCGCATACGGGAAAACTTACCGGCATGCACGACATCTATATTCCGGCCAACCCGCCTTACCGGACAGAGATTCCGGTGTATCATGTGAACGACCGCGCCGGACACATCAGCGTGAAAATCGACCCGAAAAAGATTACGGGAGTGGTACGCACGAATGCCCGCGACCACATCGCGGCCTTTACACCGCAAAATGAGACAACCCTGCAAATCGGACATAACGTGGCTGCCTTCCTGCTGCGTGAATGGAAGAACGGGGCCATCCCCAAGGAGTTCCTTCCCCTGCAGTCGGGAGTGGGCAACATTGCCAATGCGGTACTGGGTGCACTGGGTGACGACCCGAACCTTCCAGCTTTCTCCATGTTTACGGAGGTGATACAGAACTCCGTCATCGACCTGATGATGAAAGGCCGCATCCGCTTTGCTGCCGGCAGTTCGCTCACCTTGTCGGAAGACCGTCTGGACACGATGTACGAGCACATCGACGACTTCCGCGAACGCATCCTGCTGCGCCCGCAGGAAATCACCAACCACCCGGAGATGATTCGCCGCCTGGGTATCATTGCGGTAAACACGGCCCTTGAAGCAGACATTTTCGGCAACGTGAACAGTACGCATGTATCGGGCAGCAAGATAATGAATGGAATTGGAGGCTCGGGAGATTTTGCCAGAAACGCATATTTGTCTATCTTTACCACCCCGTCGGTGGCCAAGGACGGACTGATTTCGTCCATCGTGCCCCAAGTATCCCACGTGGACAGTACGGAACACGACGTACGCATCCTCGTGACGGAACAGGGCGTGGCCGACTTGCGTGGCAAATCGCCTTCGCAACGTGCCCGCTGCATCATTGAAAACTGTGCGCATCCGGACTACAAGCAACTGCTGTGGGACTACCTGAAACTTTCGGAAGGAAAGTCCTGCCACACGCCGATGTCGCTGCGCAACGCCTTCAAGATGCATATAGCGTACGCCGAGACGGGTGACATGCGAAACACCCAATTTGAATCATAAGAATGGAAAAATTCGACATACACATCCTGGGATGCGGTTCAGCCCTGCCCACTACTCGCCATCAGGCGACCTCGCAGGTGCTTAACATCCGCGAGAAGCTGTTCATGATTGACTGCGGCGAAGGGGCACAGGTGCAGCTCCGCCGCGCCAAACTGAAGTTCAGCCGGCTGAACCACATCTTCATTTCTCACCTCCACGGCGACCATTGCTTCGGCCTGATGGGACTGATTTCTACCTTCGGCATGCTGGAACGTACCGCCGACCTGCACATTCATGCCCATGCCGACCTGCAACGCCTGCTGGAGCCTCAACTGGAATTCTTCTGCAAGGGAATGCCTTATCAGGTGGTGTTCCACCCCTTCAACCCCGGCGAACGTACGGTCATTTACGACGACCGTTCCGTCAGCGTGGAAACCATTCCCCTGCGTCATCGTCTGCCCACCTGCGGTTTTCTCTTCCGCGAAAAGCCGACACCGAACCACATCCGGCGCGACATGATTGACTTCTACGGCATTCCCATCTGCATGATGAACCGCATCAAGAACGGCGAGGACTACACACTGGAAGACGGCAGGGTGATTCCCAACTCAGAACTGACCACTCCTTCCGACCCTCCCCGCGCGTATGCCTATTGCTCGGATACGGTCTACCTGCCCCGCATCGCAGCACAAGTGGCTGGAGTGGATTTGCTGTTCCATGAAGCTACCTTTACCGAAAGCGAAGCCGTCCGCGCCAAACAGACCCTGCACTCCACCGCCGCACAGGCTGCCCGGATTGCCAAGGACGCACAGGTGAAGCGTCTGCTCATCGGGCACTTCTCTGCCCGCTACGAAGACGAGAAGGCCCTGCTCGAAGAGGCCCAAGCCATCTTCCCCGACACACTGGCCGCCGACGAGGGACTGAAAATCTCACTCTGAGAAGTTAAAGAAAACTAACCCTATTAAACCGAACCAACGGATTGTCGTCTTACCCAACAATGATGAACCCGCACACGCCATGAACAATTATAACGAAAAAGAAACCATACTGATGCTTCAGGACCCGTCGACCCAGCGGAAAGCGTTCGAACGGATTGTGAAGGCCTACAGCGAACAGCTGTACTGGCAGATACGACGCATGGTGGTTTCGCACGACGATGCCAACGACTTGTTGCAGAACACGTTCATCAAGGCCTGGACCAACCTGGACTATTTCCGGGGAGATGCCAAGCTTTCCACGTGGCTCTACCGCATCGCCTTCAACGAATGCCTGAACTTCCTGAACAAGCAGCGCGCCGAAAACCAGCTGTCCATCGACGATGCCGATGCGGCTCTGATAAACAAGCTGGAAAGCGACCCTTACTTTAACGGCGACGAAACGCAACGGCTTTTTCAGAAGGCCATCCTGCAACTGCCCGAGAAACAGCGCATCATTTTCAACCTGAAATATTTCCAGGAAATGAAATACGAAGACATGTCGGAAATCTTAGGCACCAGCGTAGGCGCACTGAAGGCATCTTACCATCATGCCGTCAAAAAAATAGAAGATTTTTTTCACCAGCATGATTAAACCTTTTTTACAAATTCGAATCTAACTTCCAAAGGAGGCAACAATATGAAAAAGGAAGAAACTGACTTATTAAAGAGATGTGGAACCGAGAACCCGTTCACAGTGCCTGAAGGTTACTTTGCCAACTTCACGGAACAGCTGATGGACAAGCTTCCGGAACGAGAAATACAGCCTGCACCTCAGCTTACGCTGTGGGCACGCGTCAAACCTTGGGTGTACATGGCTGCCATGTTCTGCGGCCTGATGCTCAGCGTACGGATGTTCGTGGGTGAAAAAGAAGCACAATCGCCTGCCGCCGGCACTATGGGTGACATGGAATTTTCAGAAGTACCCGATGAGTTCATCGACCCCATTGTCGACCAGACCATGATGGACGACTATACTCTATACGAGTATCTCACTGATGCAGATACGGAAATTTATAAATAAACCAACCATGATAAAAAGAACTTTTTATGCCCTGACTCTCCTGCTCATCTTGTGTGTGAGCAGCATTCAGGCACAGAATACCAAATTCAGCAAAGAAGAATTCCGCAACCGCCAGAAAGAATTTTTCATTCAGCAGGCGGGACTAAGCAACGACGAAGCACAAAAATTCTTCCCTCTCTATTTTGAACTGCAAGACAAGAAGCAGGCGTACAATAAAGAGGCGTGGCAGAAACTGCGTCAAGGCAAGAATCCAAATACCACAGAAACGGAATATGGGAGAATTGTGGAGGATGTGATTCAGGCACGTATTGCAGCCGACGAACTGGAACTGGAATACGTACGGAAATACAAACAATTCCTTCCGGCCAAGAAAATCTATCTGTTGCAGAAAGCGGAAATGCGCTTCCACAGAGAACTGCTAAAAGGTTTCAAACACGGTCAGAAAGGTACGGAAAAGAAAAAATAAGGGATACGGATAGATTTTTTCTTCCAAAAATTTGGAAAACAAAATTCTTTGCGTACCTTTGCACCGCCTTTGAAAAACAAGGCAACTCTCAAGAAGAGTTTTGGAGAGGTGGCAGAGTGGTCGATTGCGGCGGTCTTGAAAACCGTTGTACTGCGAGGTACCCGGGGTTCGAATCCCTGTCTCTCCGCTGAAATAAAGATAAGTCCCGTAAAATCAATGTTTTACGGGACTTTTTCTTTTTATCCGGTGGACAACTGAAAGACACACAAGGCTCAGCGGAAATATCTGGTTGGTAAGTTTTAAAATTAGCTATCTTTGCTTACCTTTGTTTTATGAAACCCGAACGACTCCTTCGTGCCATCCTTCCGGATGTGCTTATAGACAACTTTGATATTGTCAATTTCGACAAGAGT
>ERZ827528.211-NODE-211-length-76317-cov-8.171580_pt1 | contig 76317 bp, 54 predicted proteins | sample MGYA00519768_ERZ827528 | MGnify/ENA primary metagenome ERZ827528 (study PRJEB31778, sample SAMEA3449343) | human gut metagenome | biome: human gut; feature: human-associated habitat; material: faeces | place: United Kingdom | collected 2010/2012 ...
CGGCATAGCGGCCGCCCGACTTGGTTTCGGGGCATCCGCCCGCGAGCCAGTTGCCGGTGTAGATCATCACGCTGGGCTGCGACGAAAGCACCGTCACGCAGCGGCCCGAAGTCTGTTCGCGCAGACAGCCGACCTCGCCCAGAATGTTGGGCTTCCAGCCGTCGATGACGAACGGGTGGTCGTATCCCTTGAAATCGCGGATGTGGTTGAACTCCGAGTCGATGCCGGGGCGGAACGGACGGAATTCGCGGAAGTCCTGCGGCGTGCCCGCTGCGTCGAGCAGCCGGCCTGTGGGAATCTGCTTGTCGTTCATTTCGAGCACCTGCGAGCTGTTCAGGCGCAGCTGGTGGTCGAGGACCGACCCGCTGCCTTCGCCCGCAAGGTTGAAATAGACATGGTTGGTGAGGTTCACCACCGTCGTTTTGTCCGTCCGGGCCAGATAGGTTATTTCGAGCGAGTTTTCGTCATCGAAATCGAACGCGGCCTCGACGTTCAGTTCGCCGGGGTAATTCTGGTCGCCGTCCTCCGAAAGGAGCGACATGACCACGCGGTTGGTCTCCACACGGCTCTCCCAGATGCGGTTGGCGAAGTTCTTCGTGCCGCCGTGCAGGTGGTTGGGGCCGTTGTTCACTTCGAGCGCGTACTCCTTTCCCTCGACGGTCATGCGGCCGAAAGCGATGCGGTTGGCGCAGCGGCCCACGCTCTTGCCCGACGCGGCTCCGTCGAAGAAGTAGCCTTCGGGATGCTTGTAACCCAGCACCACGTCGGCCATGCGGCCCTCGCGGTCGGGCATCGTGACGGAGACGATGGCGGCCCCGAAATTCGAGATTTTCACTTCGGCGCCCTTATCGTTGCGCATCGTGTAGAGGATGATGGCTTCGCCCTCCGGCGTCATGCCCCATACGTGTTGTTCGATCTGTACCATTATTCTGCGGGTTTTAAGGTTGCGAGGATATGGTCGATGCGGCGCAGGGTCTCTTCGCGGCCGATGAACGCCGTGACGTCGTACATGCCGGGACCTTTGCCCGCGCCTACGAGCGCCAGCCGCAGCGTGTTCATCACCTGTCCCATGCCGTATCCCTTCTCTTCGATCCAGCCGTGGACGATTTGTTCGGTGTTCTCTTTCGAGAAGTCGTCGATCGAGGCCAGTACGCCGCGCAGCTCGCGCAGGATTTCGGGGTTTTGGCCTTTCCAGTACTTCCGGGTCTGCTTCTCCTCGTATTCGGCCGGCGCCGTGAAGAAGAACGACGTGAGGTCCCAGAGGTCGGTGATGAACGTGGCGCGCTCCTTCATGATGCCTGCGGCCCGGCCTGCGACCTCGTCCGCGACTTCGATACCGTGGTCGCGCAGGATGGGCTGGAATAGCGCAGCCAGCTCGGCGTCGCTCTTGTGGTGCATGTACTGGGCGTTGAACCATTTGGCTTTGTCGGGCTGGAAGCGTGCGCCCGATTTCGAGACGCGCTCCAGCGAGAAGCTGTCGATCAGCTCTTGCATCGAGAAGATCTCCTGTTCGGTGCCGGGGTTCCAGCCCAGCAGCGCCAGCATGTTGATGAATGCTTCGGGGAAATAGCCGTCCTCGCGGTAGCCGCGGGCCGTTTCGCCCGTCGGGGAGGTCCAGAAGAGCGGGAATACCGGGAATCCCATCTTGTCGCCGTCGCGCTTCGAGAGTTTGCCGCCGCCCGTGGGTTTGAGGAGCAGGGGCAGGTGGGCGAAGCGGGGCTGACGCTCCTGCCAGCCGAAGGCCCGGTAGAGCAGGTAGTGCAGCGGCAGCGAAGGCAGCCACTCCTCGCCGCGGATGACGTGCGAGACCTCCATTAGGTAGTCGTCCACGATGTTGGCGAGGTGGTAGGTGGGCAGTGCGTCGGCCGATTTGTAAAGCACCTTGTCGTCGAGCGTCGAGGTGTTCACCTCCACATGGCCGCGGATCAGGTCGTCCATTTCGACGGTCTGGTTTTCGGGCATCCGGAAGCGGATCACCCACTGGTCGCCGTGGTCGAGGCGCGCCTTCACCTCCTCGGCGGGCAGCGCCAGCGACGTGGCCAGCTTCTCGCGCACCGCATAATTATAGGCGAACGCCTCGCCGCGCGCCTCGGCCTCCCTGCGCAGGGCGTCCAATTCCTCGGCCGTGTCGAAGGCGTAGTAGGCCCAGCCCGCCTCGACGAGTTGCAGGGCGTATTTGAGGTAGATTTCGCGCCGCTCGCTCTGGCGGTAGGGGGCGTGAGGCCCTCCGACGCCCACACCTTCGTCGATCTCGATGCCGCACCATTTGAGCGATTCCAGAATGTAATCCTCCGCTCCGGGGACGAACCGCTGCGAATCGGTGTCCTCGATGCGCAGGATCATCGTTCCCTTGTGCCGGCGGGCGAACAGGTAGTTGTACAGTGCCGTACGGACGCCGCCGATGTGCAGCGGCCCGGTGGGGCTGGGCGCGAAACGCACCCGAACTGGTCTTTCCATAGCTGTATTCTTTAATTTTTTTACGATCCCGGTTTGCGGCGTCAGACGTTGAACAGGAAGTGCATGATGTCGCCGTCCTCGACGACATACTCCTTGCCTTCGATCGACAGTTTGCCCGCATCGCGGCACGCCTTCTCCGAACCCAGAGCGGTGTAGTCGTCGTACTTGATGACCTCGGCGCGGATGAACCCCTTTTCGAAATCGGTGTGGATGATGCCGGCCGTCTGCGGGGCTTTCATGCCGCACAGGTAGGTCCAGGCGCGGGTCTCGTCGGCCCCGGTGGTGAAGAACGTTTCGAGGTTGAGCAATTTGTAGGCCGATTTGATCAGGCGCGCCACGCCCGACTCCTCCAGCCCCAGGTCTTCGAGGAACATCTGCCGCTCGTCGAAGTCTTCCAGTTCGGCGATGTCGGCCTCCGTGGCGGCGGCGATGACGAGCATTTCGGCCCGCTCGCCGGCGATGGCCTCCCGGACGGCCTCGGTGTAGGCGTTGCCCGTCGCGGCGCTCTTTTCGTCGACGTTGCAGACGTACAACACGGGCTTGTCGGTCAGCAGGTTGAGGTCGGCGACCAGTTTGCGGTCCTCCTTGTCGAGTTCCACGGTGCGGGCCGAAAGCCCCTGTTCCAGCACCGCCTTGTACTGCAAGAGCAGCTCCACGGCGCGCTTGGCCTGCTTGTCGCCGCCCGAGGTGGCCTGCTTCTGGGTCTTGGAGAGCCGGTTCTCGACGGTTTCGAGATCCTTCAGCTGCAATTCGGTGTCGATGATGCCCTTGTCGCGCACGGGGTCTATCGAGCCGTCGACGTGGGTGATGTTGCCGTTGTCGAAGCACCGCAGGACGTGGATGATCGCATTCGTGTTGCGGATGTTGCCCAGAAATTTGTTGCCCAGACCTTCGCCCTTCGAGGCGCCCTTCACGAGGCCCGCGATGTCGACGATTTCGATCGTCGTCGGGACCACGCGCTTGGGGTTGTCGATCTCCGCGAGGCGGATCAGCCGCCGGTCGGGGACCGTGATCACGCCCACATTGGGCTCGATGGTGCAGAAAGGAAAGTTTGCCGCCTGTGCCTTTGCATTGGACAGACAGTTGAAAAGGGTCGATTTACCCACGTTCGGCAAGCCGACGATGCCGCATTGTAACGCCATTTATTCGTTTCGTTTATGTTGCTGTCAGACAAATTGCGCTTATCGTGAAACAAGCCCACAAAGATACGAATTTCTTTTCAATAATCGGAGACGCTCGCGATTGTTTTGCAGGCTTCGGTGCTTTGGCCCGAGTTGAAGCCGTCCGTGCAGAAGGCCGGTTTGCCGCCTGCGATCTCCCGCACTCTGTCCACCAGCGGTTTGGCGCTCTCGGCTCGGGCCGAGTTGCGTTTTGCCCGGAGTAGGAGCGCTTCCGGTTTTGTCCCCGGGGGGGCGAAAATTTGCTATTTCGCATTTTTTATTCGATTTTTACCGCTTGCAGGGGGACAAACCGGACGGTTTTCCGTTATATCGAATGACCGACCAAACCAAATGAACCGAATGTTTCGGCAACGCAAGTACGACACCCGACGAATCGACCGGCAGTATGCCGAAGAGACCGACGTATATGTTATGTTGTATAACAGTTACGCCGATGCGCTCTATGCCTACGGCATGGGGTTCGGTTTCGACAACGAAACGGTCAAGGACGTCATCCACGACGTATTCCTCGACATCATGACCCGCCAGGTCGACCTGGGCCGCATCGTCAACATCAAGGCCTACCTTTTCCGGATCGTTCACAACCGCCTGGTCGACCTGCACCGTTCGCGGGTGGACAAATGCGACCTTTCGGACCGGGAGCCGGGATTGCGGGTGTCGCTGACCTCGCTCGACGCGATGATCGAATCGGAGCACGTGCTGCGCATCCGCCAAACGATCGAGTCGCTGCTCAACCAGCTCTCGCCCAAGCAGCGCGAGGCGCTGCTGCTGCGCTTCGTCTACGAGATGGAGTATGACGACATCGCCGTCATACTCGACGCCACGCCCCATGCCGTCCGCAAGTTCGTGTCGAAGGGGCTGGGCAAACTTCGGAAGGGCAGGGAGTGCGGCAAGACGATGAAAATAGCCACTTGACACGGCGGACGCTGTTTTTTGCGGTTCGAGGGGGACAAAACGGCGGATTCGCCGTCATAGGGAAGAGCGCGGCGCCGCAGCCGCAGCATGCAGTTTGAAGATTACGATTGGAATCAATGATAAAACCGGACGATATTAAGAAGCACACGGCGGAGTTCTTCACCTCCGACCCGGACTTCGTTTTGTGGTGTCTCGATCCCGAGCGGGCGCAGGACGGCTATTGGTGCGGTTACACCGAACGCCATCCGCAGGACCTGGTCGAATTCGAGCGCGCCGTGAGCCTGGTGCGCCGTGTGGGCAAGACCCATCCCGCGCTGCCGTCCGTGGAGAAACAGTTGCTGCTCGACCGCATCCTGACCGACCATTACGCCCGGTGCCGTTTTGCAGCCCCTCCCCGCCGCCGCAACCGGGCGGCGCTCTTCGCCGCCGCTTCCCTGCTGGTCGCCGGCGTCGTGGCGGCCCTGTTCTGGAGTGCGGATTTCACGGGTTCCGGACTGCCTTCGGCCGAGGCCTATGAGAACATCACGCTCGTGACCCGCGAAGGCAGCCGCGAGGTGTACGACGACATCGCCCGTATCAGCCTTACGCCCAAGGGCGAAATCCTGATCGACGGCAAGGAGAACGAAGGGGCGGAGACCGATCGCAGGACGCCCCGGCAGGAGGTGCGCGTGCATACGAGCGAACTGGTGGTCCCCAAGGGCAAGCGCGCACATCTGCAACTCTCCGATGGGACGCGGGTGTGGATCAATTCGGCGTCGGTGCTCCGTTTCCCGTCGGCGTTCGGGGACACGCGCGACGTCTTCGTCGAGGGCGAAGCCTATTTCGAGGTGGCGAAGGATGCGAACCGTCCCTTCATCGTGCACACCGACCATTTTGCGACCCGCGTGCTGGGCACGTCGTTCGACGTGACGACCGCGCCCCGGGCCGACGGTTCGTCGGCCGTGGTGCTGGTCGAAGGCTCCGTGGCCATCGACGTGGCCAACGGCGAATCGGTGACGCTGAATCCTTCGGAACGCTTCTCGATGAAGGACGGCAGCTATTCGGTCTACGAGGTCGATCCCTATAAATACATCAGTTGGAAGGACGGACTGTTGTTCTTCACCTCGAACACGCTGTTCGAAGTCCTGCAAAAGGTGGCTGCGTTCTACAAGATCGAAATAACCTGCTCCGGGGAGATCGGGAGCCGGAAGTGTACCGGCAAGCTGATCCTGTTCGACGACCTGGACGGCACGCTCGACGTGCTCTCCGACATTTTCCGGATCGCCTACGTCCGGGGGCCCGACGGCTCGGTGGCGGTGAGGCCTGCCCCCGACGATTGCGCCGACGCCGTATATCGCTGACAACCAATTCCAGTTTAAATACTAACCTTAATACTGTTACTTATGAAGAAACTTTTCTTTGTGAGGAGTGGCTCGACATGCCGTATGCTGCGGATTCTTGCGGCGGCGATGCTGTTGCTTCCGGTGAATCTCCAGCCCGTCCGGGCCTCCCGGCAGGACGCCGGGGCCAAATCGTCGCTGACCGTGAAGATGAAGGACGCAACGCTGTCGAGCGTCTTTGCCGAGGTCGAGCGGACCAGCCGCTACGCCTTCATTTACACCGACGACGTGCGGCCGCTGCTCGACCGCCGGGTTTCGGTTTCGGTCAGGTCTGCGACCATCGACGAACTGCTGTCCGCGGTCCTCAAGGGAACGGAGCTGACCGGACGGGTGCGCGAAAACCAGGTGATCATCTCGAAAGCGTCCGCCCGGAAAAACGCCGCCGTCACCCCCCCCCCTCCCGGCTGCGAATTCCGGTAGGGAAATCGTCCTGCAGGGGACGGTGATCTCTTCGGCCGACAACAAGCCCATCGTCGGTGTTTCGGTCTATGTCGAGGGGACGACCATCGGCGCCACCTCGGACATCAACGGCAACTACACTCTCAAGGTGCCGGCGGGAACGAAACACGTCACCTTCGCTTTTCTGGGCTACGACACCAAGAAGATCGCCGTCGCCGATGTCGAACTGTTCAAGCTCGTGACGCTGATCGAGGCGTCGAACGTCATGGACGACGTGGTGGTCGTGGCCTTCGGCACGCAGAAGAAGGAGAGTTTGGTGGGAGCCGTGCAGGTCGTGCGTCCCAGTACGCTCAAGGTGACGTCGAGCAACCTCTCGACCTCGTTCGCGGGCAAGATCGCCGGCGTCATCTCGACCCAGTCGTCGGGTGAACCCGGCGCCGACGGTGCGAATTTCTGGATTCGCGGCATCTCGACCTTCGGGGCCAACAAATCGCCGCTGCTGATTCTCGACGGCGTGGAGATCGTCTCGGAGATGCTCAACAACATTCCGCCCGAGGCGATCGAGTCGTTTTCGATCCTGCGCGACGCCACGGCCACGGCGCTCTACGGTTCGCGCGGCGCCAACGGCGTAATGATCATTACCACCAAAAACGGCCGCCAGTCGGAGAAGATGGCGATCAACGTTCGTCTCGAGTCGGGCATTTCGATGCCGACGCGCGTGCAGGACATCGCCGACGGCGTGACTTACATGGAGAACTACAACGAGGCGCTGCGCACCCGCACCCCGGCGGGCGAAACTTATGTGCAGCACTTTTCGGACGAGAAGATCACGGGCACCCGCAACCGGCTCAATCCCTACGTCTATCCCGACAATGACTGGTATTCGATGCTTTTCAAGGATTTTACGGTCAACGAGAACATGAATCTCAATGTGCGGGGCGGCGGCAAGGTGGTCGACTATTTCCTCAATGCTTCGATCTTCAACGAAAACGGTATCCTGAAGAAGCCCGCGGAGTCGAAATTCAACACCAACATCAATTCGCAGAAATACCTTTTCCAGGCCAACGTCGGCGCGCAGCTCACCCGAACGACCCGCGTGAGTCTGAAGATGAACACGCAGCTGCTTTTCTGGTACCGTCCCGTCGAAGAGGTGAAAGACCTGTTCTACTATACGATGCGCGCCAATCCGGTCGCTTTCCCGGCCATCTATCCCAAAGGCTCCGTGGAGGATCTCGACGATCCGATTTTCGGAAATGCCCCTTCGTGGGACGGTGGCTCTACGGACATCAATCCCTATGCCCTGCTGAGCCGCGGATACGGACAGCGCCACACGCAGTACATCACCACGACCTTCTCGGTGGACCAGGACCTCGATTTCGTCACCAAGGGACTGAAGGTCCGGGGCATGGTCTCGTTCTACAACAAGACCTATGCGGCGACTTACCGTTCTTTTTCTCCCTATTATTACGAAATGACCGACTATACCGACAACGGCGACGGGACTTTCGACTACAACCTGCAAAGCATCGGCACGCCCGGATCGTCCTATCTGGGAACCTCCACGGGGCGGAACGGTTACCGTGAGATCTCGTTGCAGGGGCAGATCGAATATTCGCGCACGTTCGGCAAACACGACGTCAACGCCCTGTTCGTCTACCACCAGAAGGAGAAGGTCGACAATCAGCCCACCAATGATGAGTACAAGGTGCTCCCTTACCGCGAGCAGGGTCTTGCCGGACGTTTTACCTATGGGTATGACAACCGCTACCTGATGGAGTTCAACTTCGGCTACAACGGCTCGGAGAACTTTATATCGGGTCGTCGTTTCGGGTTTTTTCCCTCGATCGCCGGAGCGTGGGTCGTGTCGGGCGAACCGTTCTGGGAAGGTATCCGCAGCAAGGTGAACCTGCTGAAAATCCGTGCTTCGTACGGCCTTTCGGGCAACGACTATCTGGCCGACAGCAGCAACAACATCGTCCGTTTCCCCTATCTCACGACGGTCAACATGAACAAGGCGCTCTACGTGTGGTTTTCGCCCAACTTCGTCAAGCAGACCGGACACGAGATCAAGACCGTGGGCAATCCCCTGGCCACGTGGGAGGAGAGCACCAAACTTAACGTAGGACTTGAACTGGGACTGTTCGACGCCCTGACGCTGAACGTCGACGTCTACAAGGAAAATCGTACCGGCATCTTCATGCAGCGGCGTTCGCTGCCCTCGACGATGGGCCTTTCGGGCGTCACGCCCTACGGCAATCTGGGTGAGGTGGAGAACCGCGGCGTCGATGTTTCGCTCGAATACAACAAGGCGTTCAACAAGGACCTGCTGGTCTCCGTGCGCGGAACGTTCACCTATGCGCACAACGAGGTGAAGGCCCGCGACGAGGCGAAATACCTGCCCAACAAATACAACTCCGTGCTGGGCAAACCCGTCAATTCGGTTTACGGACTGGTCGCCGACGGCCTTTTCGCCTCGCAGGAGGAGATCGACAACTCGCCCCGGCAGACCTTCATGCCCGATTATCTGCCGGGCGACATCAAATACCGCGACATGAACGGCGACGGCGTGATCGACGCCAACGACCGCACGTCGCTGGGTTATCCCACCGTGCCCGAGATCATGTACGGCTTCGGCGCCTCGGTCAACTACAAACGCTGGGACTTCTCGTTCTTCTTCCAGGGCACGGCGCGCGTCTCGCTGCGCATGTACGACATGCATCCGTTCCGCGACAATCAGTATTCGGGCTTCAACATGACGCAGTACGTTGCCGACGACCACTGGTCGGAAGCCGATCCCAATCCCAATGCCGCCTATCCGCGCCTGGATTACCGCTACAACGCCAACAACACGCAGACCTCGTCGTTCTGGATCAAGAACGGCAGCTACCTGCGCCTGAAGAGCGTCGAACTGGGTTTCACGTACAAAAGCCTGCGCGCCTATCTGGCCGGCACGAATCTGTTCATCATTTCGCCCTTCAAATACTGGGACCCCGAAATGGGAAGCGGCAACGGCTTGAAATACCCGTTGCAGCGCGTGGTGAAACTCGGCCTTCAGTATAACTTCTAAAATTCGAGCGACATGAAAAAAATCATATCCATTTTGCTGTTTGCGTGCGCCGGAGCGCTTGCCGCGTGCGATTTCCTCGACGTGGTTCCCGAGGGGCAGGCGACGCAGGAGGACATCTTCAAAACCTCCAAGGAGGCCCGCAAGTACCTCAATACGCTCTACACCTACGCCCCCAACATCGCGGCCTACCGCTACATGCCCGACTTCTGCGCCGGCGATGACATTATCACCGCCACCAACGGCCAGACCCGTTATTTCCCCTACAAGAGCATGCTCTACAACGAGGAGAACGCCAGCCAGACCTACTACGGTCTGTGGGACGCGACGACCTCTTCCCCGTCCGGACGCACGAACTACGACATGTACAAGGGCATCCGCTACTGTTACATCATGATCGACAATATCGACGCAGTCCCGGGCATCTCGCCGTCCGTGGCCGACGAGTTCAAGGGCGAAGCCTATTTTCTGATCGCCTATTACCACTGGGTGCTGCTGACTCACTACGGCCCGGTCATCCTCGTCAGGGGGCAGCTGGACATGGGGCTTCCCGAGGAGCAGGTCTATGTGGCCCGCAGTCCGTTCGACGAATGCGTGACGTTCATCGCCGAGACCTACGACCGCGCGGCCGATTTGCTGCACGGGTATCCGACGCGTCCCGATGCCGACCTGGGGCGCGCCACCTCGGTGGCGGCCAAGGCGATGAAGGCCCGGCTGCTGCTCTATGCCGCCAGTCCGCTCTGCAACGGCAACACGGAGTTCTACGCGCGTTTCCGCAACAACGACGGCACGCCGCTGATGAGCCAGACCTACAATCCCGAAAAGTGGAAGTGGGCGCTCGACGCCTGCCAGGAAGCGATCACGCTGGCCGAGGACAACGGGCACAGGCTCTACGAAAGCCCGAACGCGACTGCGGCTGCAACCGCTGCCGAGCGCGGCGAGATCAACTACCACGACTGCTTCGTCGAACCGCTCTGGAACACGACCGAGTACCTTTGGGCAATGGGCGACCAGACCGGCATCGAGCACTTGCAGCGTTACGGAGGCGCGCGCCTGAAGCTGCCGTACAGTACCGACGGCTTCTGCATCAACATCGTTCCGACGTTCGAGTGCGTGGAGATGTACTACACGCACAACGGCCTGCCGTGGGACAGAGACCCCGAGACCATGCATATCGACCCCTATGCCTATAATGCCGAAAAGGAGACTGCCAACCTCCATGTCTACAAGGAGCCGCGCTTCTATGCGTCGGTGGGCTACGACCGCGGCAAGTACGCCATCAACGGCGAGGAGTTCATTCTCAAATGCCGCGCCGGCGAGATGCAGGGCAGTGTGCTCGACGCCTCGAAGGAGTACCAGAGCTGTACGGGCTACATTCTCAAGAAGTGGATTCACCGCCAGTCGGCCTTCAACTACGACACCAAGTCGTGGACCTACCGCAAGTATGCCTATCCTTACATCCGCCTTGCGGAACTCTACCTGAGCTATGCCGAGGCTGATTTCGAATACAACGGGTCGTTGAGCGACGCGAGCCTCAATTACCTGAATCTGGTCCGCCGCCGCTCGGGGCTGCCCGATTTCAAGGATTCGTGGGCCTTGGCCGGGGGCATTCCCACCGGCGACGAACTGCGCAAGGTGCTGCACCGGGAGCGTTCGATCGAACTGCTGATGGAGGGCATGCGCTACCACGACCTGCGCCGTTGGAAAGAGGCGGGCGAAGCGATGTCCCGGCGTCCCAAGGCGTGGAATCTCGACGGCAGGACGGCGGCCGATTTCTACCGGGTCTCCACGATGAAGGAGAGCGGCGTACGCACGTTCGAATCCCCCAAGACCTACTGGATGGCCATTCCGTTGAGCGAAATCAATATCAACTATAACCTCGTGCAGAATCCCGGTTACTAACCTTAATAATCCGATTGCGATGAAGAATCTTGCGATATGCCTCCTGCTTCTGCTGGGAGCCGTAGGGTGCGGCGACGATTACGTCGTCTACGAGACGGTGGACACTATGGTCTGCATCCCGAAGAACGATTTCCAGGTCCTCGAATACGATGCCGCTTCGGGCCAGGCGTGCGTTTACGATCTCTATCTTTACAAGGGCGGTTACAATGACGACGGAATCACCGTGAAACTGGTGGTCGACCCCTCCGTGCTCGATGTCTATAACGTGGAAAACGGACTCGAACTGAAGGTGATGCCCGACAGGTATTTCGCCTTCGACCCCGAAGTGCGCTTGTCGGGGGACAGGGTCATGGACCGTGCCGAAATCCGCTTCGATGCCGCTTCGATGCTTGCCGACGGCATTGATTCCTCCTATGTGCTGCCGCTTTCCGTCAGGGCCGATGATCAGGGCAAGGTGCGTCCCGAAAAGAACAGCGTAATCATCCGGGTCGTGATGAAATAACCGTGATGCGGAGGAGGTCCGGCCTCCTCCGCATCCTCAATGCAAAAAAATATGTCAAAATTCTACATGCGGCTTCTGTCGGTGTGCCTCGCCGCCCTTGTCCTGGCGGCCTGCTCCTCCTCGGAGGGCGGCGGTGACGACGGCCCGACCGCCGGACAGATTCCCGATAAGGCCGGAATGACGGTGAAGGGAATCGTGAAGGACAGCGCCGGCAATGGCATTGCCGGGGTGGTGGTGAGCGACGGCCTGGAGGTGACGGCGACCGACGAACGGGGGATTTACTATCTGGCCTCCGACCTCGCGCGGCGCAATTTCGTCTTTGTCTCCGTGCCTGCCGACTGCGAGATCCCCGCCACGCAGGGCTGTCCGCGGTTCTACCGCAAAATCGACCGCAAACAGGCCGTCAACCGGGCCGATTTTACGCTGACACGACGCAAGACTCCGGCCGACCGCCATTCGCTGATCGTTATGGCCGACATTCAGCTGGCTGCCGATAACACGTCGGTGGATTCCTATCTCGGTCATGTCGTTCCCGATGTGCTGAAAACCGTGCAGGGGCTTTCGACCCCGGTTTACGGAGTCAGCCTGGGCGACCTGGTCTGGAACGATATGTCGCTTTTCCCGAAGTACCGTCAGGGGCTGGAGACGCTTGGCTTCACGACCTTCAGCCTGCCGGGCAACCACGATCACGATCCGGCCGAGTTGACCGATTCGCTCGCCTTGCAGAGCTACGAACGCTATTTCGGTCCGGCGAACTACTCGGTGAACATCGGGAAAATCCATTATCTGTTCCTCGACAACATCCTTTTCGACCATGCGCCGACCGCCGAAGAGGAGTATACGATCGGTCTTACGGACGAAATTTGCCGTTGGATCGAAGCCGATTTGCGCTACGTTCCGGCGGGCAGCACGCTCGTCGTCTCGTCCCATTGCCCGATTCTCTATCACACGAAGAACACCGCAGCGCGCAACCACCGCAATTTCCAGCGTTTCCTCGATGCGATAAGCCCCTATAAGGTCCATGCCTTCGGGGGGCACAAGCACTACCATGACATTTACCGTTACGACGACGGACGCAAGGTCATGCACTGCATCGCCCGCACGCCGGGCGACCTGTTCATCAACGGCGACGTCAACTGCGACGGCACGCCGCGTGGCTGTGCCGTGGTCGAGGTCGATGGCGAACGGCTCTCGTGGTATTACAAGCCGGCGGGCGGGAAGCGCGATATGCAGATGCGCCTCTATGCACCCGGACGCACCAATTCGGCCTGTGTCTATGCCAATGTCTGGGGTTATGACACGGCCTGGAGCGCCGTGGAGTGGATTCCCGCTTCGGGCGGGCAGGCGGTGGCGATGGAGCGGACGCAGCGCACCGATCCCTATTACGAGGAGGTGCTGGCGACGGGTGTGCGCGGAGGGACGCCGACCAATACGTGGCATATGTTCCGGGTCGATCCGGGCAGCGAGCGGGGCGGCATGGTGCGGGTCACCGACAGTTTCGGGCATACCTACGAATCGTCCGTGTCCTGGTAAATACGACATTCGAACAAAACCTTAAATACAACTTCAACGATGAAGAGACTTTTTCTTTTTCTGACCGTCGCGGCAGCCGTTTGCTGTGCGGCGTGCAGCGACGATCCCGAGGTCGCCGAATCCGACCTTTCACTGCTCGAGGATAACGTGACGTTCGATATGTTCGGAGGGCGCAGCGTCCTTGAAATCACGGCCGATTCGCCGTGGACGGTCTCCTGCGACGACGATTGGTGCCGCACCAACGTCGCCGAAGGTTCGCACACGAAGAAGATCGTTCTGACGGTCGACCAGAGTTTCCTGCCCGAGGAGCGCACGACCGCGGTGCGTTTTTACGCCGCGGGCGAAGAGAAGCACACCGTGACCGTGACGCAGGAGAAGTTCGAGCCGATCCTCGTGCTGGCGGAGAACGGCGCCGATATAACCGTCTACGGCGCCGGGAGCGAACCGGCCCTGAACCTGCGTGCATCCGTGGCATGGAAAATCGAGGGTGCGACCGACTGGTGCGCCGTGTCGCAGTCCGAAGGGACGAAAAGTTCGGTCGTGAAACTGTTGCTGACCGACGACGGCGAGGGCGTGCGTCCGCGCAGCGCGACGCTGACCGTCTCCTCCGAAATGGAGGGCGTCGAACCGCAGCAGGTGACCGTCGTGCAGCGGTCGACCGGAGCGAATACGGTCGTGGTCCGGGCGGGTGAAACCCGTGCGTTTCCGGCGCGGCGCACCGACGGCGCGTATGTGAAGGGCGTTGCGGCGGACTGGGTCTGGACCACCGACGCAGAGTTGCTTTCGGGGCTTGACTACGACGCTTCCCGGAATGAAATCATCTGCACTGCGGCCAAGTCGAAGCAGGGCAGCGGGCTGGTTGCGCTGTTCGACGCCGGAGGCGCGGTTGTCTGGTCGTGGCTGGTCTGGGTCGTGGACAAGATGCCTTCGGACGTGACCGTCGGCGGTATCGCCTGGCAGGACCGCAATGTCGGGGCCGAATACCATTCGACCGATCCGAAGGCCTGTGTGCAGGATTTCCGCTCCTACGGACTGTTCTATCAGTGGGGCCGCAAGGAGCCGTTCATCGGCGCGAAGATCCTCTCGAAGAACAAATATTACGAGGGGCATGCGGAGTATCCCGATGCTTTCGGCGCGATGACGCGCGAGGTGGTTTTCAACGCCTCCCGCACCGCCGGCTGGCAGGTCAGCGGCGAGGAGATGACCGCCGCAACGGCAAACGGCAATCCGACGACGTTCTATACCCGGTCGTCCGCAGCGATGTCCGAAGGCTGGACCGAGGGCGGCAAGGGGCTGAACGATCCCTGCCCGGTGGGATACCGGGTGCCGACGGCGGCCGAATGGCAGTCGCTGCTTGCCTACGTGGACGGCAACGCCGCCAAGAACCAGGACTCGGGCGACACGTACAGCCGCTGGTATGCGCTCAATTCGGGCGGAACCCTCATCGGCCCGTCGACGATGTTCCGCAAGGGCGATAACGGCCGCATCCACTATCCGGGGCGTTCGGCAGCCTATTGTTCGTCGACGCTCGCCGGCGGCAAGCCGCTCCCGATGTACGACTGGAAGGCGGGCGACGCCACGGGCGAGGGAACCTATTACGAACGGAAGATGACCACAGCCTACGGCATGCGCTGCGTGAAGGAGTGACGCCGCTGCGATCGCGGGGGCTTCGGGAGTGAGTGAGTTTATTCCGTTCCGAAGCCCTTTTTTTGCGGTATTTTCATTACCTTCGCATGTCTTTTCAAACTTTTACCGATGAAAAATAGCATCTTTACCGTATTGGCGGCCCTCGTGCTGTATCCCGCCGGGGCGCAGCCCGTCACCCCGCAGGACCGGCGGCGCGCCGCGGAACTGGTCGAACGCATGACGCTCGACGAAAAGATCGGCCAGCTGGTCCAGCAGCGCGGAGGCGGCGCCGTCACGGGACCCGACAAGACGGAACTTTCCGTCGAACGGCTGGTCCGCGAAGGGCGCTGCGGCAGCGTATTCAACATCAAGTCCTTCGAGGAGACCGAGCGGTTGCAGCGGATCGCCGTCGAGGAGAGCCGGCTGGGCATCCCGCTGTTGATCGGCGCCGACGTGATCCACGGTTTCCGGACGATCTTCCCGATCAACCTCGCCGTCGCCGCCTCGTGGGACCCTGCCGCCGCGGAGTCGCTGGCCCGCGTTTCGGCCCGCGAAGCTTCGGCCATGGGCATCCATTGGACCTTTTCGCCGATGTGCGACGTTTCGCGCGACCCCCGGTGGGGTCGTGTCTCCGAGGGCGCGGGCGAAGACCCCTATCTGGGCGCGCGTGTCGCCGAAGCGATGGTGCGGGGCTATCAGGGCGACTTGTCCGACCCTTCGTCGGTTCTTGCCTGCGTGAAGCATTTCGCCGCCTACGGCGCTCCGCAGGCCGGGCGCGAATACCATGCGGTCGATATGTCCGAGCGGGTTTTCCGCGACAGCTACCTGCCGCCTTACCGGGCGGCGCTCGATGCCGGGGCCGCGACGGTGATGACCTCGTTCAACGACCTCGACGGCGTTCCGGCCACGGCCAACCGCTGGCTGCTGCGCGACCTGCTGCGCGACGAACTGGGCTTCGGCGGATTCGTGGTGACCGACTACGGCACGATCGGCGAACTGAAAGCTCACGGCGTGGCGGGCGACGATGCGCAGGCTGCCGAACTGGCCCTGCGCGCCGGGGTCAACATGGACATGATGAGCGCCGCCTACCTGTTCCATGCCGCCGAACTGGTGCGGGAGGGGCGTATCCCGGAGTCGCTGATCGACAGCCTTTGCTGCGAGGTGCTGGCCGTGAAGTTCCGCCTGGGGCTGTTCGACGATCCTTTCCGCTACCAGGCGAAGGAGCGCGAGAAGTGCTATTACGCCCCGGAACATCTCGATGCCGCGCGCCGCGTGGCCCGCAGTTCGATGGTGCTGCTGGAGAACCGCGGCGGCGTGCTGCCCCTGAAAAAGGGGAGCCGGATCGCGCTGGTGGGACCTTTCGCCGATTCCCGGTGGGACCTGATCGGCTCATGGGTTCATTTCGCCGAGGCCGGTCGGACCTCGACCTTTCTCGACGGACTGCGGGCGCGTTTCGGAGCCGACCGTGTGACCTATGCCCGCGGATGCGACCCGCACAAGGCCCTCGAAGGCGGTATTTCGGAGGCGGTGGCCGCAGCCGCGAAGTCGGACGTGGTGCTGGTCGCGCTCGGATTGAAGTCGGGGGAGAGCGGCGAGGCGGCAAGCCTTGCGTCGCTTGCGCTGCCCGACGCGCAGCGTGACCTGCTGGAGAGCTTGAAGCAAACCGGGAAACCGATTGTCGTCCTGCTGGTTACGGGGCGTCCCATGGAGCTGGCCCGCGAAGCGGAACTTGCCGACGCCCTGCTGCTGACCTGGTATCCGGGCACGATGGCGGGCGAGGCGCTGGCCGATGTCGTGTCGGGCGACTACAACCCTTCGGGGCGTTTGCCGATGACCTTTCCCCGCACGGTGGGGCAGGTTCCGATCCATTACGACATGAAGAGCACGGGACGTCCGGCCGACGAGTCGGGCAAGCCCAACAAATACACTTCGCGCTATCTCGACGTACCCAATTCGCCGCAGTATTGTTTCGGCTACGGGTTGAGCTACACGACGTTCGGTTATTCGGACCTGCGGGTGCTGACGCCCGAAACCGCCGTCGGCGGCGAGGTTCGCGTGTCGGTCCGCGTGACCAACACGGGCGGCCGCGACGGCGAGGAGGTCGTGCAGCTCTACGTGCGCGATCTGCTGTCCGGTGTGACGCGTCCGGTTCGTGAACTGAAAGGTTTCCGGAAGGTCATGCTTCGCGCCGGGGAGAGCCGCGAGGTGACCTTCACGCTGACGCCCGACGACCTTTCGTTCTGGCGTCTCGACAAAAAGTGGGGCCAGGAGCCGGGCGACTACCATGTCTGGGTAGGGCACGACTCCGACTGCACGCTCGGCGGCAGTTTCCGGATCACCGAATGATTCGTCTCTCCGGCACGGCGGCCGACGCCGCGGGTGCGGGACAGCTGCAAGGGAGCAGCGGCTTCGGCCGCCGCTCCCTTTTCCGTGCCCGGCGGGACGGTCCGGATGTCCCGGAAAAACCCGTTCGGAGATGTTTCGGACAAAAGGTTCCGGGGAATGGCTGGGCTTTCGCAAATTTTTTCTACCTTTGGAGGTCAAAACAGTACGCAATGATGGATTTGAAGACGATACGTGCCGAACTGCGCAAGCTGACCGCGATTGTCGACGGCTGGGAGCCTTCCGGGGAGATTCCGGCCCTCGAACGCGACCTGGCGCTGGAAAAACTGCGGACGCTCTACGATGCGGTGCGCTTTACGGAGGTGGAATCCCTTCCGGAATCCCCGGTTGCGGAGACGGAGCCTGCGGCGGCTCCGGTGCCCATCGACCTCGGGGCGGTGCTTTCGCTCGACCCGACGGACGAAGCCGTGTTCGAACCCGGTCCCGATGCCGTTTCAGGACCCGCGTTCGATGCGGAGGCGGAACCCGCAGAGCCGTTTTCCGAACCCGATACGACGGTCGCGGCCGATTCTGCCGGGGTGTTTGCCGGGGGGAATCCCGATACGGAGACGCCCGGAATGGCGGAGCCTGCGGCGTCGGATTCCGAGCCGGAACTTGAGGGGGAATCCGGATTTGAGCCTGATCCCGAAGCGGCGTCCGAAGCCGCATTCGTCGCCGGAGAATCCGAACCGGCCGCCGAATCCGGACCGGTCGCAGCATCCGAATCCGAGGCCATGCCCGAACCGTCTGCGAAGCCGGTCGCTGCGCCTGAATCCGAGGCTGCGGCTGAACTGTCTGCGAAGCCGGTCGCTGCGCCCGGACCTGCCGCTGCGGCTGAACCGGTCGTCGTTCCGGAACCCGCTCCTGCGCCAGCTCCGGAACCCGCTCCTGCGGAGAAACCCCAATACATTGCGCCCACGCTGTTCGGACTGGAGGAGGAGACCGTCCGCCACCGTCACAAACAGCGCGTCATCATGTCGCTCTACGATACGCCCGCGCCCGCCGAAAAGCCCGCAAGGCCCGAAACGGCGGAAAGACCGGCGGAGCGTCCCGAACCCGCTGCCCGTCCCGAACCTGCTGTGACGCTCGAACCCGCTGCGACGCCCGGACCGACTGTCCGTCCCGGGTTTGCCGCGACTCCCGAACCGGCGGCTGCGCCTGCGTCCGCAGGTCCCGGGCCGCAGTCCGGAATGTCCGGGCCGCAGTCCGCGGCGGAACCCGTCACCGTTTCGGAAGCGCCTGCCGCCGCCGAGCCGGAGGAGGCCGAATCCGGAGCGAGGAAGGTTGCGGTCCCTGTCGGGGCCGTGCTGGGCGAGGTGATCAACCACGACGTGCAGACGCTGGCCGACACGATCGCTCCGCGGCGCGACATGGCTTCGGAACTGCGCCGCGGCGAACCGGTCGCCGACCTTCGCAACGCCATCGGCATCAACGATAAGTTCCTGCTGATCCGCGATCTGTTCGGCGGCGACGGCGAAGCCTATGAAGAGGCGATCGCGACGCTCAACGCCTTCGACGATTTCGACGAGTGCATGATCCACATTGCCGAGAACTACGCCTGGAATCCCAATTCGGACGGCGCGAAGTTTATGATGGAACTGCTCGAACGCAAATTCGCCTGACACGATGGCCAAACTCTATATCGTACCTACGCCGATCGGGAATCTGGACGACATCACGCTGCGCGCGGTGAACGTCCTGCGCGAGGTGGATTTCATCCTCGCCGAGGACACGCGCACGACGTCGTTTCTGCTGAAGCACCTCGGCATCGAGCAGAAACTCCGTTCGCACCACAAGTTCAACGAGCACGCCACGGTCGAAATGGTTGCCGGGGCGATCGCCGCGGGACGCAATGCCGCCCTGGTGTCGGACGCCGGGACGCCCGGCATTTCGGACCCCGGGTTCCTGTTGGTGCGCACGTGCGTCGAGGCGGGGATCGAGGTCGAGACGCTGCCCGGCGCCACGGCGCTGATCCCGGCGCTGGTGCAGAGCGGGTTTCCGTGCGACCGTTTCTGCTTCGAGGGCTTCCTGCCCCAGAAGAAGGGGCGGATGAAGCAGTTGCAGGCGCTTGCCGGCGAGGAGCGCACGATGATTTTCTACGAATCGCCCTACCGCGTGGTCCGGTGTCTCGAGCAGTTCGCCGAGGTTTTCGGCGAAGACCGCCGGGTTTCGGTGTCGCGCGAGATCACCAAGAAGTTCGAGCAGACCGTGCGCGGAACCGTCGCCGAGGTGCTCGGGCATTTCCGCACGACCGAACCCAAGGGCGAGTTCGTGATCGTCGTGGCCGGAAAACCCAAAGTCCGCCGCGTCCGGGAGGACGGGGAGGAGTAACTCAAATCGAAACGCATTGATGGAAGAGAACCGTACAGACGATACACAAAAGGTAAAACGTTCGTTTTCGGCGTGGCTCGGGGAGCTGCGCGAATTTATGAAGGGCCGTTTCAGCCTCGACGAGGACAAGGCGCAGCGCGACGAGGTCGTGGCCTCCGTCTCGAAGGGCGTGGAGTTCCGCGGCGTCAACCTCTGGGTGCTGATCTTCGCCACGATGATCGCCTCGCTGGGCCTGAACGTCAATTCGGCCGCGGTGATCATCGGCGCGATGCTCATTTCGCCGATCATGGGCCCGATCATGGGTGTCGGCCTCGCGCTGGGCATCAACGATTTCGAACTGCTCAAGAAGTCGCTGCGCAACCTGGCGCTGATGTTCATCGTCGCCATCATCACCTCGACGGTCTATTTCTTCATCTCGCCGCTCTCGTCGAACAGCAGCGAGCTGCTGGCGCGCACCGTGCCTACGACCTACGACGTGCTGATCGCCCTGTTCGGCGGCCTGGCGGGCATCGTGGCGCAGACGCGGCAGGACCGCACGTCGACCGTCATTCCCGGCGTGGCCATCGCCACGGCCCTCATCCCGCCCCTCTGTACGGCGGGCTTCGGACTGGCCACGGGGCAGTTCCGCTTTTTCATCGGCGCTTTCTACCTCTTCTTCATCAACTCGGTGTTCATCGCGCTGGCGACCTATGCCATGGTGCGTTTTCTGCAATACGAGAAGAAGGTCTTCATCGACAAGGTCCGCGAGCGCACGGTCAAGCGGCTGATGATGGTCATCACGCTGGTGACCTTCATCCCGAGCGTCGTCATCGGGTTCCACATGGTCCGCGTCTCGTTGTTCGAGGCCGTGGCCGACAAATACGTGTCGCAGGTCTTCAACTTTCCGCATACCCGCGTGATCGAGTGCAACAAACACTACGCGCAGGGCAAGAACCCCTCGCAGATCGAGCTGCTGCTCGTGGGCGAGCCGCTGGGCGAGGAGGTGATCGAGAATGCCCGTACGCAGATGCGCAATTTCGGGCTGGAGGAGGCCGAACTGGTCGTCCGGCAGGCCAATACGGAGGACAAGGTCGACGTGGTTTCGCTCCAGAAGAGCTATCAGGAGCTGCTGGAGGAGAAGAACCGCCGGATCGGCGAGATGTCCTCGCAGCTGAAACGCTACCGGGTGACCAACGTCGAGGTGAACGACATCTCGCGCGAAGTGGGTGCCATGATGGACAACATCGGGGCCATTTCGCTGACCAAGGGCATCACCTTCGACGTCGAGGGCACGCCCGGCGATACGACGCTCGTGTGCGTGGTGACGCCCCGGGATTCCGCGCTTCCGGTCGACCGTGAAACGCTGATCCGCTGGTTGAGAATCCGCACCAAGGTCGAGAACGTCAAACTTTTCGTGGAACCCTAATCCGGGCGGCAGGCATGAAACGAACCGATCTGACCATTTTGCAGCGCTTCTGGCTGGAGACCCTTTGGCTGGGCGCACGCGTGTTCGCCGTGATGCCTTACTGGTTCAAGTACTACGTCGTCGAAAACCTGCTTTTCGTCCTGCTCTACTACTGCCTGCGCTACCGCATGAAGGTCGTCAAGACCAACCTGCGGAACTCGTTCCCCGAGAAGAGCGAACGCGAACTGGCCGTCATCCGGCGGCGGTTCTACCGCACGCTGTCCGAAATCTTCGTCGACACGATCAACATGGCCTACATGAACGAGGAGAAGGGGCGGACGGTGCTTACGGTCAAAGACGTGGAGAAACACGTGGAAGCGGTGCACGGCCGCGACTGGATCGCCATGACGGCCCATTTCGGCTGCTGGGAGTACTGCTCCTACTGGGGGCTTTACGAGCGGTCGCAGATGCTGGTCGCCGTCTACCATCCGCTGCGCAGCAAGGTGATGGAGGAACTCTACCGGCGGCTGCGCAATTACGAAAATTCGATGACCGTCTCGATGAAGGAGAGCCTGCGTTTCTACCTGCGCAACCGGACCGGAGGCATCGCCGGCAAGAACCTCGTGATGGGGCTTATCGCCGACCAGAATCCCCCGCGGCGGCCCGACAGCCGTTGGTTCCGCTTCCTCAATCAGGATACGATCTTCTTCGACGGCGGCGAGAAACTGGCCCTGCGCTGCAACCTCCCGGTCTACTTCGTGAAGATGAACCGCCTGCGGCGGGGACGCTACGAAATGTCCTTCGAACTGATTTATGACGGCAAAGAGGAGGTCGCCGAATACGAAATCACGCAGCGTTACGTTCGTAAGTTGGAGCGGATGATCTGCGAGTGTCCCGAACTGTGGATGTGGTCGCATCGCCGCTGGAAGCACAAACGAACTCATGCCGGTCGCTAAAATTATCATACTCAACTGGAACGGTGCGGACCACCTGCGTCGTTTCCTGCCGTCGGTCGTGGCCGCGGCTCCCGCCGGCGTCGAGGTCATCGTCGCCGACAACGGTTCGACGGACGACTCTCTCGCGGCGCTCGCCGCCGGGTTTCCGTCGGTCACGGTCCTGCGCATGGACCGCAACTACGGCTTTGCCGGAGGCTACAACCGCGCATTGGAGTATATCGAGGCCGACTATTACCTGCTGCTGAACTCCGATGTCGAGACCCCCGAGGGGTGGCTTGCGCCGATTCTCGACTGTCTGGACCGGAATCCCGACGTGGCGGTCGCCGCGCCGAAGCTGATCTCCTGCGCCGACCGCACGGAGTTCGAGTATGCGGGGGCTGCGGGCGGTTTCATCGACTACCTGGGCTATCCCTTCTGCCGGGGGCGCATCCTGCGCCGCGTGGAGAAGGACAGGGGCCAGTACGACGACGAGCGCGACGTGTTCTGGGTGAGCGGCGCGGCTTTCTGCTGCCGGGCCGACGTGTTCCGTGCGCTGGGCGGCTTCGACGGCGATTTCTTCGCCCACATGGAGGAGATCGACCTCTGCTGGCGGATGCAGCTGGCGGGTTACCGGGTGCGGATCGTGCCACGGAGCAGGGTCTACCACCTGGGCGGCGGCACGCTCCAGACCGATTCTCCGGCCAAGGTTTTCTACAATCACCGGAACAATCTCGCCATGCTTTACAAGTGCGCCTCGCCCGCACAGCGGCTTTGCGTGGCCGTTGCGCGCCCGGCGCTCGACCTGCTCGCCGCACTGTCCTACCTCATGCAGGGCCGCCGGGATAACTTCCGCGCCGTGTTCCGCGCCTGGCGCGACTTCATCCGCTGGCACGGGGCGCTGGCCCGCAAACGGCGTGAGATCCGCGCGAATCGCAAGGGTTCCGCCGCGGAAAACATCTACCGCGGCTCGGTGGTGCTGCGCTACCTTTTCGGCCGGCGGACCTTCGGCGGCATGATGCGCTGACGCGGAGCCGATGTCGTCGTTTTCGCAACGGGACTTGTGCGATCTTCGGTTTTTTGCGTATCTTTCTGAAAAATACCCTCGCTTATGATACGTGCGGCTCTTCTGCTGTCGGCAGTCGTGTGTTTTTTGCAGCCTTTTCGCGCGTCGGCGACAGGGCAGGCTGCCGAACGGCTTGTCGTCGGGCGCGATACGATGCAGTTGTTCGCACTGCCGCTGGCGACGGCGGATTCCGCCGTGCTCGCCCGGCTCGAAAAACGGCTGGACGAACTCGATGCCTCCGGCTCTACGGCTTGCTGGCGTCGCTGTATCGGTGTCTGGCGGCTGGACGACGAGGGCATCTTGTGGCTTGAGTGCGTGAACACCGAGGACGGCGACGTCGTATTTTCCGGAGCGGAGCTGGTTCCCGAATTTGCAGCGGGATCACGCGCCCGTGCCGGCTGGTTCAGCGGAGAGATCCGCTATGGCACGGGGAATCTGGTGTATTACCAACACGATGGATTTATGCGGAATCTCGAACGCGAATGGGTGGCTGCGGTGTCCGAGGGGCGCGTGAGGGAGACGAAAGCCTACCGGAACCGGCTGTATGAAAGAGGTGCGGATGCGACGGACAATGCGCAGCGTGTGGCCGCGGCGTTCGACAGCCTTCATGTCGGAAAGTCGCCCGATCTGCTGTCGTTGTATGTGGTCTTTGCAGCCGATTCCACAGGGCGGGTGGTTCGGATCGACCGGGCGCGACTGTTGTCGGAAAAGGGAAGTCCTGTTGTCAGCGATCCGGCTGACCCGCTGTTGCAGGCAGCTCTGCGGGCGTTTCGCTCGGTGTCGCGCTGGGATGCCTGGTGGGTCGGAGAGACCTGGAAGGAACAGGCGTATTTTATTCCGCTGCGCAGGGCCGGGAGGGTTTGGAAACCGCGAAGAGGATAACGATGCTTATTGCTCCGGCTTGCAGGGGAGCGTGAACCAGAAGGTCGAGCCTTTGCCCGGTCGGGATTCGACGCCGATGCGGCCGCCCATCGTTTCGACGATCGACTTCGAGATCGCCAGTCCGATGCCGATGCCCTGCCTGAACGATCCCGCCTTGACGAAACGTTGGAAAAGCTGTCCCCGGTGTTCTTCGGGGATGCCGGCTCCCGTGTCGGCGACGTAGACGTAGAGTTCCCCGCCGCGGATTTCGAACCCGAAATCGACGGAGCCTTCGGAGGTGAATTTCACGGCGTTGCTCAAAAGGTTGGCGATCACCTGAATCAGCCGTTTGCGGTCCGTGCGGATGTAGCGGACGGGATATTTCCTGTGGAAGGTGATCCGCACCGGGCTGTTCTCCGGCTGCCGCATGCGGAAACCGCCTTGCAGCTCTTCCATGACGGCATTGAGTTCCACGTCGGTATATTCGTAGCCGAGGGTTCCGGCCTCGATCTTCGAGAGATCGAGGATGTCGCAGAGTTGCTGTATCAGTACCTCGCCGTTGGAGCGGATGATGCGCATGTACTCCTGTTTCTCGGTCGGGTCGGGGTCGTCCATGAGCAGTTCCGAGAATCCGATGATGGCGTTCAGCGGCGTGCGCAGTTCGTGGCTCATGTTGGCCAGAAAGAGCGATTTCATGCGGTCGGACTCTTCGGCGCGAACGCGGGCTTTCTCCAGTTCGCGCTGGGTGCGTTTCTGGGCCGAGATGTCGCTCACGGTCAGCACCACCCGGGGTTGTCCTGCGACGGTGAGGAAATTGCCCGCCACGCTTACGTCGCAGTCGACGGTTGCCGTGCGGTCGTCGGAGGTGTAGAACACCATCGGGGCCTCCAGTCCCGAGAAGCCTTTCTTCGTCCGGAACACCCCGGTGATGGCCGCGCGGACGGGACAGTCGGCGCACAATTCGTGCGTGCCGCAGACGCCGGCGTCCTCGCCGTTCCTGCAGCGCAGCAGGTTGCCCACCTTGGACGGTGCGGCTTTCGGAGCGGTTCCCGTCGTGGAGCGATAGTTGGTTTGCAGAACGTTGAAATCGGGGTCGATCAGCAGCAGGTAGGCGGCTACGTTGCGGAATATGCAGTCGTTGATCCGGTCGCTTGTTCGGATGTACCGGCGCTGGTAGCAGATACGGACGGCCAGGAGGACGCAAAACGCCGCCTGCACCCCTGTTCCTATTACGTATAACAACTGCATCCGATTATTCCGTTTTCGTTTCCGATCCCAAAGGTAGGTAAAATCCGGTGAAATAGGAGGGTAAATGATAAAAAAAGACATCCGGAATCGTCCGGATGTCTTTTTTTATCGGTGGGGGATCTTTCTATTTGTTGATCTTGGCCCACGAGTCCTTGAGCGTCACCGTGCGGTTGAACACCAGATGACCGGGGGTCGAGTCGGTGTCGGGGCAGAAGTAGCCCACGCGCTCGAACTGTACGGCCTGGCCTACGGGGATGTCGCGCAGCGACGGCTCGAGGTAGCCTGTGATTTTGACCATTGATTCGGGATTGAGGTTGTCCTCCCAGGTCTGCCCTTCGGCCACGTCGTCGGGGTCCTCCTTCGTGAAGAGCGGGTTGAACAGCCGGATTTCGGCCTCCACGGCATCCGCGGCCGACACCCAGTGGATGACGCCTTTCACGCGGCGGCCGTCGCTCGACGAACCTCCGCCCGACATTGGGTCGTAGGTGCAGCGCAGTTCGGTGATGTTGCCCCCCTCGTCCTTGACGACCTCCTCGCACTTGATGAGGTACGAATAGCGCAGGCGCACCTCGCCGCCCGGCGAGAGGCGGAAGAACTTCTTGGGCGGATTCTCCATGAAGTCGTCGCGCTCGATCCAGATCACCTTCGAGAAGGGAACCTGCCGCGTGCCGGCGGCTTCGTCCTCGGGGTTGTTGATCGCCGTGAACAGCTCGGTTTTGTCCTCCTCGTAGTTCGTGATGACCACCTTCAGCGGGTTCAGCACGGCCATGCGGCGCTGGGCGACCCGGTTCAGGTCTTCGCGCACGCAGTATTCCAGCTTCCCGAGGTCGATCACGTTGTCGCGCTTGGCGACGCCCACCATCTCGGCGAAGTTGCGCACCGAGGCGGGCGTGTAGCCCTTGCGGCGCAGGGCGCAGATCGTCGGCATGCGGGGATCGTCCCAGCCCATCACGGCGCCCTCCTGCACGAGCTTCAACAGCTTGCGCTTCGACATCATCGTATAGGTGAGGTTCAGGCGTGCGAACTCGTACTGGTGCGAGGGGAAAATGTCGAGCGCCTGGATGAACCAGTCGTACAGCGGACGGTGCACGTCGAATTCCAGGGTGCAGATCGAGTGGGTGATTCGCTCGATCGAGTCGCTCTGGCCGTGGGCGTAGTCGTACATCGGGTAGATGCACCATTTATCGCCCGTGCGGTGATGCTCGGCGTGGATGATGCGGTACATGATCGGGTCGCGGAACAGCATGTTCGGATGGGCCATGTCGATCTTGGCGCGCAGCACCTTGGCTCCGTCGGGGAACTCGCCGTTCTTCATTCTCGTGAACAAATCGAGGTTTTCCTCCACCGAACGGTCGCGCCACGGCGAGGGCGTTCCCGGCACGGACACCGTACCGCGGTTTTCGCGGATCTCGTCCTGCGTCTGGTCGTCGACGTAGGCCAGCCCCTTCTTGATCAGTACGACGGCCCATTCGTAGAGCTGGTCGAAATAGTCCGACGCGTAACGCTCCAGCTCCCACTGGAAGCCGAGCCACTGGATGTCGCGCTTGATCGAGTCGACGTACTCCACGTCCTCCTTGACGGGGTTCGTGTCGTCGAAGCGCAGGTTGCACTTGCCGCCGTATTTCTTCGCCAGTCCGAAGTTGATGCAGATGCTCTTGGCGTGTCCGATATGCAGGTAGCCGTTCGGTTCGGGTGGGAAACGGGTCTGTACGCGCGTTTCGCCCTTGGCGATCGACTCTTCGATGATCTCTTCGAGGAAGTTCAGCGACTTCTCCCGTGTTTCGTTTGTTTCGCTTGCCATATGTTTCGCTTGTTGTATTTTTATTTTTTAGCCTTGGGGCCGATGTTGAACAGCTTCTGGATGTCTACCGAGAGCTTGACCATCTGTTGCGTGCCCATGCCTGAGCCGTCGTAATGGAAGACCATGCCCGCCTCGACGCCCATCGTTCCCTTGAAGAACCGGCGGTCGTAACCGATCCACGTGCGGTTGTAGATATGGTCGGTGGTCGAGTAGAACTGTTCGCCGGCATAGAGCGGTTCGCCGACATAGGCGTACCGGAACGGCTGGAGGTTTTCACCCAGATAGAGGTTGTTTTCGAGTTTCACGCCCCATTTGGTCATGACGAAGTCGATCTGGGCGCCCTTCTGCTTTTTCCATCCCGACTCGATGCTGCGCGCCCGCTGGGGTGCGAACAGAAAGCCCGCCTTGATGTCGAAGTCGAAGTAGGCGTTGAACTCCCAGCCCGCATAGGGATTGACCAGCAGGTTGTCCGTCACGTTCTCGTTGCCGATCTTTCCGGCGAAATGGAACATCGAGAAGGCGTAGCCGAAGTAGAACCCCTTGTCGAGCGTGTAGCGGCCCGCCGAGATGATGCGGAACATTTCGCGCGACTCCTCGGAGTACATGCCCTCCCAGTCGATGGCCATTTCCACATAGTTGTTCCTGCGTTCCGTGGATTTGTAGTGTCCCAGAAAACCCGAAAGGCGGTTGTGGTAGAACGCCGTCGAATCCCCGAAGAAAGCCAGCGAGTAGTCGCCCAGCAGCTCTTTGCGGTCGAAGATTCCGGCGTTGGCCTGCACGTTCCTGCTGTTGAACTGGTAGTAGGCCAAGGGGCGCGCCTTGCTCAGGAATTTGGTGTCGTCGCCGAAGTTCTGCAAGAGGTCCACGCCGACGATCAGCCGGTTTTTGTCCATCCATTCCACGCCGATCCGGGGTGTGAGCCGGGCGCTGAAGAGCGTCTGCGATTCGTTGAAATCGTTGTTGGCGTACTCCCGGTTGTCGAAGCGGGTCGTGAAGTCGGCGCCGACGATCAGCTTCTGCGCTTGGAGACCCCCCCCCGTAATGAAGAGGGCGAGCGCGAATGTCAAGACTTTTTTCAGAGACATAGTGTTGTGTTGATTAGGACCCCAAAAATAGGTAAAATATTTTTTATTTGACTACTTTTGACCCCGAAATCATTTATTTGAACACGTTATGCGAAAAATCACCAACGAGGAGCTGGGGCGTCCCACGGCCGGAGAGTTCGCCGCGATGGAGAAGATGCCCGTTACGGTCGTGCTCGACAACGTCCGTTCGCTGCAGAACGTGGGGGCGTTCTTCCGCACGGGGGACGCTTTCGCCGTGGAGCATATCGCCCTGTGCGGGATTACGGCCGTGCCGCCCAACCGCGACATCCATAAAACGGCGCTGGGCGCGGAGCTGACCGTGCCGTGGAGCTATTACGAGACCACCGAAGCGTGTATCGACCGCCTGCACGCCGACGGCTACGAGGTGCTGGCCGTCGAGCAGGTCGAGGGCGCCGTGATGCTCGATGCCTTCCGCGCCGCGCCCGGCGTGAAGTATGCGCTGGTCTTCGGCAACGAAGTGATGGGCGTGGGGCAGGCGGCCGTGGACCGGTGCGACGGCGCGGTCGAAATCCCGCAGGCCGGGACCAAGCATTCGATCAACGTCGCGGTTTCGGGCGGTGTCGTTTTGTGGAGTTTTTTCTGCCGGATCGGGCCGGGACGCTGACCGAGCCGGGAGAATGGCCGGCGGACGGCCGGTTTCAAATAAGTTTGGCATTGCGCCCGGCTTGCGCTATATTTGCCCCGGTTTACAGGGATTACAGTAAGTCTTCCTTTTCCAAAGGGAGGTTCGGGAGGGATTGTCGATATGGAATAGGCGTTTTTGCGCCGTGATACGAATCCGATGGATTCCATGTCGGAACCTTGCGAACGAGTGAAATGTTAAATGCTCCATCGGGTTCGCAGTGAACTATGTCTGTAGAAAGTACTGTCAGGGCCGTTACGACCTACCGGCTGACGGAGATGAAACAGCGCGGCGAAAAGATCGCCATGCTGACCTCGTACGACTATTCGATGGCGAAGATCGTCGATGCCGCGGGTATCGACGTGATTCTTGTCGGCGATTCGGCGGCCAATGTGATGGCCGGTTATGAAACGACGCTTCCCATCACCCTCGATATGATGATCTATCACGCCTGCTCGGTCGTGCGCGCCGTCAATCGCGCGCTGGTGGTCGTCGATCTGCCGTTCGGCACCTATCAGGGCAATTCGAAGGTGGCGCTCGATTCGGCCATCCGCATCATGAAGGAGACCGAAGCCGACGCCGTGAAGATCGAGGGCGGCGAGGAGATTCTCGAATCGGTCAACCGCATCCTCTCGGCCGGTATTCCGGTGATGGGGCACCTCGGACTTACGCCGCAGTCGATCCACAAGTTCGGCACCTACAATGTGCGTGCGAAGGAGGAGGCCGAGGCCGAGAAGCTGGTGCGCGACGCCCATCTGCTGAGCGAAGCGGGCTGTTTCGGCATCGTGCTCGAAAAGATTCCCGCCGCGCTGGCCGCCCGCGTGACGGGTGAAATTCCCACCCCGACGATCGGCATCGGCGCCGGCGGTGCCTGCGACGGTCAGGTGCTGGTAATTCACGACATGCTGGGCATCAACAAGGGATTTTCGCCCCGTTTCCTGCGCCGCTACGCCGACCTGCACGAGTTGATGACGGGGGCTGTACAGCAATATATCAAGGATGTGAAGGAGTGCGACTTCCCCAGCGAGAAGGAGCAGTATTAGGAGATATTTTAAAGTGAATTGCGGGGCGCGGAACGGCGCCCCGTTTTTTTGCAGCGGCGGATCGCCGGGCTGTTGCCCGCAGTCCGACCGCAAAGGCGGTGGCGATGCCTGCGGTCCGTATCGCGTTGAGATACGGCAGGCTGTTGCGTTTATCATAAATTGTTGATAAAAAAATCGAAGGGAAGGCCCGGAATTTAGGCCGTTTCAAAAAAAAATGATTACTTTTGCATGCAACAAAAATCCACGTTCATTATGTCTTTTATCAATGAAAGGGTTCAGCCCGAAGGACTTACCTTCGACGATGTGCTGCTTATACCCGCCTATTCGGAAGTGTTGCCGCGAGAGGTCAGTGTCCAGACCCGTTTCTCGCGAAATATCAAACTCAACATCCCCATTGTGTCCGCTGCCATGGACACCGTTACGGAAGCGCCGCTGGCTATCGCGCTGGCCCGTGAAGGCGGAATCGGCGTGATTCACAAGAATATGTCGATCGCCGAGCAGGCCGCGCAGGTCCGCCGGGTGAAACGCGCCGAGAACGGCATGATCTACGATCCGGTGACCATCTCCAAGGAGAATACTGTCGGCGACGCCCTGAACTTGATGCGTGAGAACAAGATCGGCGGCATTCCGGTCGTGGACGACGACAACATCCTGATCGGCATCGTCACCAACCGCGACCTGCGGTTCCAGCGCGACATGATGCGCCGCATCGAAGAGGTGATGACTCCGGGCGACCGGCTGATTACGACCCATAGCACCGAATTGTCGCACGCGTCGGAGGTGCTGCTCAACAGCAAGATCGAAAAGCTCCCCGTGGTGGACGACAAGGGCCATCTGGTGGGGCTTATTACTTATAAGGACATTACCAAGGTGCAGGACCATCCCAATGCCTGCAAGGACGCCAAGGGCCGCCTGCGCGTGGCCGCCGGCGTGGGCATTACGCCCGATGCGCTGGAGCGTGTCAAGGCGCTGGTCGCCGAAGACGTCGATGCCGTGGTGCTCGATTCCGCGCACGGGCATTCGATCGCCATGGTGCGCAAGCTGCGGGAGATCAAGGAGGTTTATCCTTCGCTGGAGGTGATCGCAGGCAACGTGGCTACGGCCGAAGCGGCCCGGTTCCTGATCGAAAACGGGGCCGACGGCGTGAAGGTCGGTATCGGTCCGGGTTCGATCTGCACGACGCGCATCATCGCGGGCGTGGGCGTTCCCCAGCTTTCCGCGATCTTCGACGCGGCTTCGGCGGCGGCCGGAACCGGCGTGCCCGTCATCGCCGACGGCGGTCTGCGCTATTCGGGCGATCTGGTGAAGGCACTGGCTGCAGGCGGCGACTGCGTGATGATCGGCTCGATGTTCGCCGGCACGGAGGAGGCTCCGGGCGAAACGATCATCTACAACGGCCGTAAATTCAAATCCTACCGCGGCATGGGGTCGATCGACGCCATGAAGGCCGGATCGGCCGACCGTTATTTCCAGAAAGGGTGCGAAAACAACTTCAGCAAACTCGTTCCCGAAGGCATTGCGGCCCGTGTGCCGTTCAAGGGAACGCTGAGCGAGACGGTCTATCAGTTGGTCGGCGGCGTTCGCGCCGGCATGTTCTACTGCGGCGCGAAGGACATCGAGACCCTGCAGCGCGCGCGCTTCGTCCGCATCACCTCTTCGGGTATGCACGAGAGCCATCCGCACGATGTGGCCATTACCAGCGAAGCGCCCAACTACAGCAGCGAACGTTAGTTATGAATCCCGAAATCGCGGCCTGCGGGCTTTTTTGCGGAAACTGCCGCAAATTCGGCAAAGGAAGCTGTCCGGGGTGCCGCCCGAACGAAAAGGCGTCGTGGTGCAAGGTGCGGGCATGCTGCATCGAACACGGCTGGCAGAGCTGCGCCGAATGTACGCTGATGCCGCCTCAGACCTGCAAAAAGTTCGACAACTTTATCGCCAAGGTCTTTCAGGTCGTTTTCCGTTCCGACCGCCGGGGATGCGTCGAACGTATCCGCGAAGTGGGACCGGAGGCTTTCGCCGCGGAAATGCGTCTTTCGGGAAGCTACAACCGTCCGGTAAAGAAATAGTAATTAAAGGATTCGAAGTCTTCCTTGACAAAGGGAGATCAAGAGGGATTTTAAGCATGAAACCGGCGTCTGAGACGCCGTAACGTGAGTCCGACGAGTTTCATGGCTTGTAAACCTTCCGAAATTGATGAACCCAGATTCGTCGGACTTACGTTATATTATGGAAAAAATCCTGATTCTCGACTTCGGTTCGCAGTACACGCAGCTCATCGCGCGGCGTGTGCGCGAGTTGAGCGTCTATTGCGAAATCCACCCCTTCAACAAGATTCCGGCGCTCGACGCTTCGGTGCGGGGTGTGATTCTGTCGGGCAGTCCCTTCTCCGTACGGGACGAGAACGCTCCGACACCCGATCTTTCGGCCATTAAGGGCAAACTGCCCCTGCTGGGCGTCTGCTACGGCGCGCAGTTCCTCGCATCGGCCTTCGGCGGCGAGGTGCAGCCCGCCCCCAGCCGTGAATACGGCCGCGCCATGCTCACGGTGGGCGATGCTGACGACGCGCTGATGCGCGGCCTGCCCAAAACCACGCAAGTATGGATGTCGCACGGCGATACGATCACGTCGGTTCCGGCGAACTATAAGATCGTCGCCAGCACGGAAGACGTGCGCGTCGCGGCGTTCCACGTCGAGGGCGAGCAGACGTGGGGCATCCAGTTCCACCCCGAAGTGTACCATTCGACCGACGGCACGCAGCTGCTCAAAAACTTCGTCGTGGACATCTGCGGCTGCGGGCAGTCGTGGACCTCGGAGGGTTTCGTGGAGGCTACCGTGCGCGAACTGCGCGAGAAGCTGGGCGACGACAAGGTCGTGCTCGGACTTTCGGGCGGCGTCGATTCCTCGGTGGCGGCCGTGCTGCTGCACAAGGCCATCGGCAAGAACCTCTATTGTATTTTCGTGGATTCGGGCCTGCTGCGCAAGAACGAGTTCGAGGACGTGCTCGAATCCTACAAGAACATGGGACTGAACGTCAAGGGTGTCAAAGCCGGCGCGAAGTTCCTCGGCGATCTGGCGGGCGTCTGCGATCCCGAAACCAAACGCAAGATCATCGGCCGCGACTTCGTCGAAGTGTTCAACGAAGAGGCTGTCCAGATCAAGGACGTGCGCTGGCTGGCGCAGGGGACGATCTATCCCGACGTGATTGAATCGGTGTCGGTGAATGGTCCCTCGGCTACGATCAAGTCGCACCACAACGTCGGCGGCCTGCCTGAGAAGATGAACCTGCGGATCGTCGAACCGCTGCGCCTGCTCTTCAAGGACGAAGTGCGCCGCGTGGGACGTTCGCTCGGTATTTCCGAGCAGCTGATCGGCCGTCATCCCTTCCCCGGACCCGGCCTTGCGATCCGGATTCTGGGCGACATTACACCCGAAAAGGTCGAAATCCTGCAGAATGTGGACAAGATTTACATCGACGCCATGCGCGATGCGGGTCTTTACGACAAGGTGTGGCAGGCGGGCGCGATTCTGCTGCCCGTGAAGAGCGTGGGAGTCATGGGTGACGAGCGTACCTACGAAAGCTGCGTCGCGCTGCGCGCCGTGACTTCGACGGACGGCATGACCGCCGATTGGGTGCACCTGCCCTACGAGTTTCTCGCCAATGTGTCGAACGACATCATTAACAAGGTCAAGGGGGTGAACCGCGTAGTCTACGACATCTCCTCGAAACCGCCCGCAACGATCGAGTGGGAGTAGGGACCTGTGAAGGGTGAATACCCTGATCGGAGGTGAAATGCCCTGACGATAAAGCCGCCCGGTTCATTCGAGAACCGGGCGGCTTGTCTGTTGGGCCGTGTTTGGGCTGTGTTTCGGCCTGTCTATAGGTTCCGGTTATTCGGAATTGCTATGCGGCCTGCTTTTTCTTTCTGTTGAGGAGCGGGAGGAGGAACGAAATCACGGATGCCGCGATCCAGAAGATCGCCGCCTGCGAGAAGTCGTATATCTTCTCGCCGTTCTCCGCCACCGTAATGTTCGCGTCGATGAGCCATCCGCTCGCCACGTCCTGCAGTCCCGCCGCGATGTAGCTGGCCACGCCTACCACTCCCAGCGCGGCACCCGTCGCCTTCCGCGGCACGATGTCTACGGCCATCAGCCCGCCGAGGAAACAGATCAGCACGCCGATCGCAATGCCGAACAGCACCATGCTGAGGACGTTCACCCATAATGCGTCGCCGCCGTATATGAACAGAATCAGCGCCACGGAATTCAGTACGCCGAATATCAGGGCGGGCATATGCCGGTTCCCCTTGAACAGCTTGTCGGAAAACCATCCGGACAATACGGTCCCGATGATTCCCAGCAGGGCGTTTATCGATACGATGGATATGGCCTGCGCATCGGAGAAGCCTTTCGCCTCCTGCAGGAACAACACGCCCCATCCGTTGATGGCATAGCGGGATATGTACATGAATGCGCTCGCGGCCGCGAGAATCCACACCGCAGGCGTCCGCAATACCTGCTTCTGAATCTCTTTTACGGATAACTCCTGCCCGGTTGCCGGCTCTTCGTGCGCCAGCGTCTCCACGGGCGGCAGTCCCTTCGATTCGGGCGTGTCGTGGAGCATCAGCAGCACGATGACGACTCCGATGGCGCCTGCAATCGCAGACCCGAAGAATCCGGCCTGCCAGCCGGCTATCGAAACGATGCTCCCCACGAAGATGAAGGAGAAGAACTCGCCGAGGTTGTGGCTTGCCGAGAAAAATCCGTAATAGGTTCCCCGCTCCTTGAGCGGATACCAGCGCGAGAGGGAGATGATTGCGGGCGGCGCACCCATGGACTGCGCCCACCCGTTCAGACCCCACATCACGGCGAATGAAATGAAGATGACGGCTGTCGGAATCACCGAGTGCGCGACGCCGAGCGCTCCCATGAGCATGTTCGCCACGGCCGATACGATCAGTCCGGTGGCCATGAAGCGCTTGATGTTGCAGTAGTCGGCGATGAATCCGTTCACGAACTTCCCGACGGCGTATGCGAACAGGAGGGCCGAGCTGATCACCCCGATCTGCGTGGCGTCGAGCGTGCCGCTGTCGAGGATGGGTTTCTTCATGACGTTGAGCGACGTCCTGCACACGTAATAGAGACTGTATCCGAGCGTTGCGGCGATGAATGCCTGCAGCCGGAGCCGTTTGTATAGTTTCTGCTCTTGTGCGGGATCGAGTTGTCGGCGGGGAACCGGTGAAGAGATGCGGTAAAAACGGGTAAGGAAATTCATTGGCTGAAGTCGGTAGTTTTGGTTTATCTGTTTAAGCGGGTGCATGCGGCAGCGCCGCACTATTGATAGAACACTTCAGACGTGCCCGATACGTAACGGGAGAGCGGATTTTTCGTTATAAAACGGCAGCGCCGCCGGAGTCCTAACTCCGGCGGCGCTGCTTTCGCCCTGCGGCGGGGCGGTTAGCGTATGCCGTATTTGCCGAGTATCTTGCGGATCTGCGGCTCGATACGGTCGAGCATATAGGTGAATCCGAGATCGGTCGGATGCGTTCCGTCGGCCGTGGCGATATGGTCGCTGCCCAGCAGATCGCCCGGATCGACGAAATAGATGTTTTTGTCGGTCTTCATGCGGTCGCGGACCTGCGCTTCGGCGGCGGCCTGCTTTTCGCGTTCGAATTTCTCGATCCGGGTGCTGAAGTTGCGGGTTTCGCGCCGGATGGTTTGCAGGAAAATCAGCGGCGTGGTGGGATGCGTGCGGCGAATGGTATCGACGAAAGCGTCGAAACGTTCGTTGATGACCTCGGCGCTGGGATTCGAGAAACAGTCGAAGACGAAGGCGTCGGCTTCGACGCGGGACAGATACGATGCGAATTCGGGCTGCATGGTGCACTGTCCGCTGAAACCCAGATTGATGCAGTAAAGTCCCGTGTCGCGTCCGAGCCGCGACGAATAGGCCATGCCTGCGCGTCCGGCCGCGATTCCGTGCGTAATGCTCGAACCGTGGACGACGATCTTGTGGCGGAAGGGATTTTCCATCGGGGCGATGACGCTCTTTTCATCGACGCCGATTTCGAGCTTCTTCAGCTGGTCGTAAAGCGGCAGATAGAGCAGGCACTCCTTTTCGCCCTCCGCCATATTGCTGATTATTGCGGCGTCGTGGCGGTCGTTCTTGCCGTTGATCTTCGGTCTGCCGACTCCGGCGAAGACCCACTCTCCGTTGCTGCGGATGTAGAGGTCCAGCCCTTTTTGTGCGACGGCGGCCATGTTGTCGCTCGGATTTTTGCCCGACGTCTCCCAGCGGGCGCGGATCGTGCGGCTGTCCGTGCGGAACACGACGGCCAGTCCCGTCGGGTGGTAGCAGTAGCCGGGTGTCTTTGCGGGCACCCGGAAGCGGGTGGTGTCGATGCGGTTGTAGGGCTGTTCGGTGGAAAGCGCCTTGCCGATGACGGTCAGCGTCGCGGCATCCACGTAGCGGACGGGGTCTGCGGAGCGGGCTGCCGATGCGGAAAGCAGGCCGCCGAGCAGCAGAAGCAGGGGTAGGTGTTTCATAATAGGTAGTGTTGTTTTGGTATTCAGGAATACAAAGATAGTATAATTATAATCGGACGATATTCGGCCGGCTAAAATTTTTCTGGACCAAGCCCGCCGCGACGGTATGGTTGCGGGCGTTCTGATTGTCAGGCGGGCGATATGCCGGCGGTTCCCGGCGCCGGCCGCCGGAGCGTTGCAACGGATTTGAAACGTTCCTATCTTCGTATTGTCATCGGGGCGTCGCAACGGCGAAACAGGGGGAGCGTAGTTTTGCGGTGTCGAAAGAAAACCGCACTCTGGATTCCCGCCGACGGTGAATCTATTGACCGATCCTGAAAACTTCACCCCTCCCGTTCGCAATGAACGGGATTTTTTTGCGTTTGCAGGGTGCGGCCGCCGCGGAAAATGTCTATATTTGCGGCGGCGACAAGTCCCGGAAAGCGATATGAAAGATTTTGCAGCGATAGATTTCGAAACGGCCAACGGCAAGCGCACGAGCGTCTGCTCGGTGGGCGTGGTGGTCGTACGCGGCGGCGAGGTGACCGATTCGTTTTACAGCCTGATCCGCCCGCGGCCCAATTTTTACAGCCGCTTCACCACGGCCATCCACGGCCTGACCTATGACGATACGGCCGAAGCGCCCGATTTCGAAACGGTGTGGAAACAGATCGCCCCGCGCATCGAGGGCCTGCCGCTCGTGGCCCACAATTCGCCCTTCGACGAAGGGTGCCTGCGCGCCGTCTTCGAACTTTACGGCATGCCTTATCCCGGTTATCGGTTCTACTGTACCTGCCGGGCTTCGCGGCGGACGTTCGGCACGCGGCTGCCCAATCATCAGCTGCATACCGTCTCGGCCGCCTGCGGTTTCGACTTGGCGAACCATCACCACGCTCTGGCCGATGCCGAAGCCTGCGCCCGGATCGCGCTCAAAATCCTGTAAAAGCATACGGTTCTATTGAAATGCACCCCAAAGTTATCTCGCTTTGGGGTGCATTCCATTTGAAAGTGGGTATTTCGTATCAGAGTCCCAGTTCCAGCTGGAACCGGATCTCCCAGCGGTTGTAATTGGGGTCGATCGACTCGCTGCGGTGGTTGTAGGACATGTCGGCCTGCACTTTCAGGCTGTGTCCGATGATGTAGCGGGTGACGCCGAAAGTCGTCTGGTTCCAGCGTTTGTAACCGGCGAAAGGCTGCACCTCGCTTTCGGGGAAGAGCGTCGAGTTGCGCAGGGCGATCTCCCATTTCTTGTCGAAGAGGTAGCTGGTCTGCACGTTGAGACCCTGACCGTTGTACACGAAGGCGTTGCTCCGGGGATCGAACAGCGGTTCGTCGCAGCTGCGGCCCATGAAGTCGGTATAGAATGCGAATCCCCGGTATTTGAGGATGAAGTCGGCGAAGTAGGAACCCAGATTGCGGGTCGCGTCGTCGGGCATGACGGCGCCGCGCTGGCCCTTCAGGCGCGACGCCTTGTGGTTGTAGGAATAGGCTCCCGCCAGCAGTATCTTGACCCGTTCTTCGCCTTCGAAGTCGCCTTCGAGCACGTCGCCTTTCGATTTGAACCGTCCCAGCGGATAGAGTTCCAGACGTCCCGTGTAGGCCACTCTTCCGATCGCCGAACTGCCCCAGTTGCGGCCTTCGCCCAGCGTTACGGAGCCTTTGGCCGAGAGGTTGAACCCCTCGCCCTGACGCATGTTGTATTCGCCGAAGAATCCGAAGCCGCGGTCGAGATTGAATTCGCTGTTGACGATGCTCCGGTCGATGAACTGCAGGGCGCTCGACGAGTTGGTGCGCGCCCGGTTGGCCTTGATCTTGGTCTGGCCGAACCCGATGTTCCATTTGGGGCTGGGCACATAGTAGACGATGGCGTCGCGGACGATGTTCATGTTGCCGTTGGGCAGCGGTTCGGTATCGTACGAGGTGAAGCCCAGTTGTATGGAGTAAACCAGTTTCGGAGAGTAGATGTGTCCGTCGAAACGCAGCCGCAGGCGTTTTACTTGCGCGTCGGTTTTGGTGAGCGTGAAATCCTTGTCGAACGACAGTCCCACCATGTTCTGCATGCGGAAGCGCATGGTCAGCGAGAACCAGTTGCTTTTGGGGCGGAACGTGATGCCCTTGCCCACTTCGAGGTTGGGCATGTTGCGCAGGCGTTCCCGCAGTTCGGCGTCGTTGTCGAGCGAATCGGCGGTAATGACTTCGGTGCGCCTGAGCGGCGAGCGCTCCTGTGCCGCGGCGATCGAGCAGCAACTGGTCAGCAGGAGCAGGAGGAGTGTTTTTTTCATTTCGGTCTTGTCTGTTTTTTCCGTTCGTCCGGTTCCCCGCAAAAATACAAAAAATATGCGCGTCCCGGTTAATTTGCTGCAAAGTTGGAAAGTAAACCTGAAAAGAATATGAAACAGACTTTGGAATCCTGCCGGAAAGGAATTAAATTTGCTGGAGCGGACGGGAGGATCGGACTGATTCGGAGGACTCCCGGCCGCCCGGCCGAAAAACAATAAACCCCGGCCGGGGACGTTTAATAATATAACCGTTAAAGTAAACTGTCATGTCAGAGACAAAATTCAAAGGTTCGCCCGTGCGTGTCGCCGGCGAATTCATAACGGCGGGCGCCGAAGCTCCCGCTTTCGAACTGGTTAAGAGCGATCTTTCGCCCCTGCGTCTGAGCGACCTCAAAGGCAAGCGCGTCGTGCTGAACATCTTCCCAAGTCTCGATACGAGCGTATGCGCGACTTCGGTGCGCAAATTCAACAAGCTGGCCGCTTCGCTGCCCGATACCGTCGTTGTGGCCGTGTCGAAGGACCTGCCTTTTGCGCATGCCCGTTTCTGCACGACCGAGGGCATCGAGAATGTCGTGCCCGCATCGGATTTCCGGGCATCGGGATTCGACGGGGCTTACGGCGTGCTGATGGCCGACGGACCGCTGGCCGGCCTGCTGGCGCGTGCCGTTGTGGTGATCGACAAGGCGGGCAGGGTGGTGTACACCGAGCTGGTGCCGGAGATTACCGAGGAGCCTGACTACGACAAGGCCGTCGAAGCCGTGAAAGCTAACTAACCGACCTAAATAGATACGATCATGATAAGACTGAATGTTTTTATCCGCACGACCGAATCCAATCGTGCGGAAATACTCTCCGTGGCAAAAGAACTGGTGACCGCTTCGCTCAAGGACGAAGGCTGCATAGCGTACGATATTTTCGAGAGTGCGACGCGTCCGGACGTGCTGATGATCTGCGAGACGTGGAGCGACGCCAAGGCGCTGGCCGCACACGAACAGGCGTCGCATTTCACGACGCTGGTGCCGCGTCTGCATCAGTTGGGCGAAATGAAACTGGAGAAGTTTGTTTTCTAAACTCCAGCAACGGTAGACATGCCCTCCGCATCTTGATACGGAGGGCATGTTGTTTTTGCAGCAGGTGTGTTTTGTCCGGGGAAATGGACAGGATGCGGGGGAGGGCTTGTGCGGACCCCCCCCCTATGGCACTTCCTGTTTTGTATGCTGGATTTGCTTCTCGTTTTGCAGATTATCAACGCCAAGGCGAATGCGATGCGATGGAAAAATGAAATTTTGACTGCATTTCTTTGTATTTCGTCAAAAAGATTCTATATTTGCACACCCGTTTCAGGATAAAGGCCCGGAACGGCGACCGGAGAGTTGGGTGAGTGGCTGAAACCACCAGTTTGCTAAACTGACGTACGGGATTACTGTACCGGGGGTTCGAATCCCCCACTCTCCGCCAAGGAAAGGGTGTCGTACCGGCAGCCTGAAATAAAGACGACCAGAGGGCCGTCTTTATTTTTTTAGCTCCCCGTTCATCCCGCTTTTTTGCCGTTTTGCCCGCTCTGGACCCAGATTTGCTCTGCTGCGTTATGAAAATGTGAATTGATTTTGTACCTTTGTACGATATTTCGCGCATAATGGCAGAGAAAGATAAAGACATACTGGAGAATATCGGAGAGCAGGAATACAAGTACGGCTTCACCTCGGATATCGAGACCGAAACCATCGGCAAGGGACTGAGCGAGGATGTCGTGCGGCTGATCTCCGCCAAGAAGGGCGAACCCGCATGGATGACCGAGCGGCGCGTGGCGGCCTACCGCCACTGGCTGACGATGGAGCCGCCGACGTGGGCCCACCTGACGATTCCCGAAATAGATTTTCAGGACATCATCTATTATGCCGCCCCCAAGCAGCAGAAAAAACTCGATTCGATGGACGAAGTCGATCCCGAACTCAAACGGACCTTCGACAAACTGGGCATTCCCCTCGAAGAGCAGATGGCGCTGGCGGGCGTGGCGGTCGATGCCGTGATGGACTCGGTGTCGGTCAAGACCACCTTCAAGGAGGTGTTGGCCGAGAAGGGCATCATTTTCTGTTCGATTTCCGAAGCGCTGCGCGACTTCCCGGATCTCGTGAAGAAGTATCTCGGCAGCGTCGTGCCCTATACCGACAATTTCTACGCCGCGCTCAACGCCGCGGTCTTTTCCGACGGTTCGTTCTGCTACATTCCGAAAGGCGTCCGCTGTCCGATGGAGCTTTCGACCTATTTCCGCATCAATGCCGCGGGAACGGGGCAGTTCGAACGTACGCTGATCGTAGCCGACGAAGGTGCTTACGTGAGCTATCTGGAGGGGTGTACAGCCCCTCGCCGCGACGAAAACCAGCTGCATGCCGCCGTGGTGGAGATCATCGTCGAGAAAGACGCCGAGGTCAAATATTCGACGGTGCAGAACTGGTATCCGGGCGACAGGGAGGGCCGGGGCGGCATCTATAATTTCGTCACCAAGCGCGGTATCTGCCGCGAGAACGCCCGTCTGTCATGGACGCAGGTCGAGACCGGGTCGGCGATCACGTGGAAATATCCGAGCTGCATTCTCGCCGGCGACAATTCGGTGGGCGAGTTCTACTCGGTGGCCATGACCAACAATTTCCAGCAGGCCGATACCGGTACGAAGATGATCCACATAGGGCGCAACACCCGCAGCCGCATCGTGTCGAAAGGCATTTCGGCCGGGCGGAGCGAAAACTCCTACCGCGGTCTGGTCCGCATGGCGAAGGGGGCTGAGAACGCCCGCAACTATTCGCAGTGCGATTCGCTGCTGATCGGCGACAAATGCGGGGCGCATACCTTCCCCGTGATCGACAGCCGCAACCGCACGGCTGTGGTCGAACACGAAGCCACGACCTCGAAGATTTCGGACGACCAGCTCTTCTACTGCAACCAGCGGGGCCTTTCGACCGAGGACGCCGTGGGGCTGATCGTGAACGGCTATGCCCGCGAGGTGCTGGCCAAACTGCCGATGGAATTCGCTGTCGAGGCGCAGAAACTGCTTTCGATCAGCCTCGAAGGCTCGGTCGGATAACGGACGTGGAAGATGAAAGTGCTGGTGCTCAACGGCAGTCCGCGGCGCAACGGTCTGGTTTCGCAGATGCTGGAACATATTGCCGGCAATCTGCCGGAGACGTGCGACGTCGAGCGTATTTTCGTCCACGACCTGACCGTAAGACCCTGCACGGGGTGTATGAGCTGCCGCTCGAAACTCCGCTGCGCGCTGCCCGAAGACGATGCGCACCGCGTCGCGGAGGCGATCCGCACGGCGGATGCGCTGGTTATAGGTTCGCCCTGCTATTGGGGCAATATGAACGGGGCCTTGAAAGTGCTGTTCGACCGGTCGGTCCATGTGATGATGGGGGAGAAGGAGAGCGGAATGCCGGTGGCGCTGCACAAGGGACAGCGGGCCGTGCTGGTGGCGACGTGCAACACGATATATCCGTTCAGCGTGTTGTTCAACCAGACCCGCGGGGTGTTCCGCGCCCTGCGCGAGATACTCCGGTGGAGCGGTTACCGCATCGTCGGTACCGCGGCCAAAAGCGGCTGCCGCAAGAACGGCAGGCTGACGGACAGAGAGATTGAAAAATGTAAAAAACTGGCAAGAAAGATATGTTAAGCGTAAAAAATCTGCATGCGTCGGTCGACGGCAAAGAGATTCTGCGGGGCATCGACCTCGAAGTGAAAGCCGGCGAGGTGCATGCCATCATGGGGCCTAACGGCTCTGGCAAATCGACGCTCGCGGCGGTGCTCGCGGGCAATGAGAAATTCACGGTGACCGAAGGCTCGGCCACGTTCCTCGGACGGGACCTGCTGGAGATGCCGATCGAGGACCGGGCGCGTCTGGGGCTGTTTCTGGGTTTTCAGTATCCGGTCGAGATTCCGGGCGTCACGATGGCCAACTTCATGAAGCTGGCCGTGAACGAGCAGCGCAAGTTCCGCGGCGAGGAGCCGCTGACGGCCGCCGAATTCCTGAAACTGATGCGCGAGAAGAGCGCCGTCGTGGAGCTGGATTCGAAACTCACCTCGCGCGCCGTGAACGAAGGCTTTTCGGGCGGTGAGAAGAAGAAGAACGAGATTTTCCAGATGGCGATGCTCGATCCGAAGCTGGCCATTCTGGACGAGACCGATTCGGGACTCGACATCGACGCCTTGCGCATCGTCGCCACGGGCGTTACGAAACTGCATACGCCCGAAAACGCGACGGTGGTCATTACGCATTACCAGCGATTGCTGGATTACATCGTGCCCGACGTGGTGCATGTGCTCTACCGGGGACGCATTATCCATACGGGCGACAAGACGCTGGCTCTCAAACTCGAAAAGGAGGGCTACGACTGGCTGATTAACGATTACAGGGAATGACGGCGATACTCGATATAATCCGTGATTTCCGCACGGCGCAGGGCGAAGTGTTCCGGATCGAAGGGACGCAGGACGGGCCTTATGCGGCGGTCGATCCCCGGCGCATGCGCATCGAGGCCGCCGCGGGCGCGTCGGGACGCATCGTGGTGGTGCATACCGCGCCCGACATGTCGTCGCTGGAAGTCGTCGCGGCGGAGGACGCCCGTCTCGAAATAACGGAGGTGTTCCTCGCCGAAGCTTTCGCGGAGGTTGCGGTGAAGCAGTCCGCACGCAGCCTGTGCCGCCTGACGGCCGTGCAGCTTACGAGCGCCAACGTCTCCTATACGATCGATCTCGACGGCCGCGATGCCGAGAACATGCTGGGCGGGGTGTTCCTTGCCGGCGGTGAAGAACACTGCGTCGTCAAACTGCGCACGAACCACAACGTGCCCGACTGCCGCAGCAATTCCTATATTAAAGGCGTTGCCGGCGGTTCGGCCCGCGGCGAGTTCTGCGGACTGGTCTATGTGGCGCCCGATGCGCAGCATACCGACGCGCAGCAGCAGAACCGCAACATCCTGCTGAGCGAGACGGCGCATATCGCCACCCAGCCCCAGCTGGAGATATATGCCGACGACGTGAAGTGCTCGCACGGCGCGACGGTGGGGCAGATGGACTCGGAAGCCGTGCTGTATATGCGCCAGCGCGGCCTGAGCGAGGTGCAGGCCCGCCGGCTGCAGATCGAAGGGTTCGTGGGCGACGTCGTACGCCGCTGCGGTGTGGAGCCGTTGTGTGAGACGATGATGGAGGCCGTTAGGGCCAAAATGGAAAAATTGTGACCATGTTCGACGTTGAAAAAATACGCGGGGAGTTCCCGATTCTCGGACGCGAGGTTTACGGCAAGCCGCTGGTCTACCTCGACAACGGGGCCACGGCCCAGAAGCCGCTGGCGGTGATCGAGACGATCGATTACCTCAACCGGGAGCTCAACGCCAATATCCACCGCGGGGTGCATTACCTTTCGGAGGAGGCCACGACGCTCTACGAAGCGTCGCGCGAGCGCATCCGCGCCTTTATCGGGGCGGCGGAGAAGGAAGAGGTGATTTTCACGGCCGGCGCGACGGCTTCGCTCAATACGGTGGCCTATGCGTGGGGCGAGAAATTCGTCCGTGCGGGCGACAACATCGTCGTCAGCGAAATGGAACACCACTCCAATATCGTTCCGTGGCAGATGCTGTGCGAACGCAAAGGAGCCGAGATCCGGGTGCTGCCCTTCGACGACGAAGGGCGTCTGCGCACCGAACTGCTGCCGTCGCTGCTCGACGGGCGCACGCGCGCCGTCGCCGTGACGCAGGCGTCGAATACGCTCGGCACGCGGCCCGAACTGCGCGGGATTATCGACGCGGCGCATGCCGTGGGGGCGATCGCCGTCGTGGACGGATGTCAGGGCGTCGTGCACGGGGGCGCGGACATGCAGGAGCTGGATTGCGATTTCTACGCATTTTCGGGGCATAAGCTCTTCGCTCCGACGGGTATCGGCGTGCTGTACGGCAAACGCGCGCTGCTGGAGGAGATGCCGCCGTTTCTGGGCGGCGGGGACATGGTCGATACGGTGACGTTTGCAAAGACGACCTATGCGCCCGTTCCGCTCAAGTTCGAGGCGGGAACGGCCAATTTTTCGGGCGCCATCGCGCTCGGCGAAGCGGTGAAATTCGTCCAGCGCTTCGATCCCGAAGAGGTCGAGCGGCACGAGCAGGCGCTGCTGCACCGCGCGACCGAACGTCTCGCGGCGATCGACGGCCTGCGGATTTACGGCACGGCGCCTGGCAAATGCGCCATCGTATCGTTCAACGTCGAGGGCGTGCATCCTTACGATATGGGGATGATTCTCGACAAGCTCGGCATCGCCGTCCGTACCGGACAGCACTGCGCCGAGCCGGTGATGGACCATTACGCGACGACGGGCATGTGCCGCGCTTCGTTCGCGCTTTACAACACGCAGGCCGAAGCCGACGCGCTGGCCGACGGGGTCGAACGGGCCGTGCGGATGCTGCGCTGAGAAGAGGAAACTACCATAACTACCACAAACGGAAATAAAACAGGCAACCTATGTTCATTGTACTCGAAGGATTGGACGGAGCGGGCAAATCGACCCAGATACGCATGCTGCGCCAGCTGTTTGCCGACAGGGGCGTCGAGAGCGAGTATGTGCATTTCCCGCGCTTCGATTCGCCCGTATACGGCCAGCTGATCGCCCGGTTCCTGCGCGGCGAATTCGGCGGCGTGCAGGAGGTCGATCCCTACCTCGTGGCGCTGATTTTCGCGGGCGACCGCGCCGACGCCGCGCCGCAGATACGGCAGTGGCTCGCCGAAGGTAAAGCGGTGGTGCTGGACCGTTACGTCTATTCGAACGTGGGTTTTCAGTGCGCCAAACTTCCCGCCGGCGAGGAACGCGACCGGCTGGCCGATTGGATCGTGAACCTCGAATTCGGCCATAACGCGCTTCCCCGTCCCGACCTCTCGCTGTTCCTCGACGTACCGTTCGCCTTTACCGAGCGCAAGCTCTCCGAAGTGCGCGAAGGCGACGACCGCGACTATCTGCAGGGCGGACAGGATATCCACGAGGCGTCGTTGCAGCTGCAGCAGGACGTGCGCAGCGTCTATCTCGCCTCGGCGGCCAAGGACCCGTCGCTGCGGGTCGTCGATTGCAGCGACGCTTCGGGTGCGATGGAGTCGCCCGAAGGCATCTTCGCCAAAATCCGTGCGGAACTAACCCCAATACTTGGAGCAGATGCGTAAAACACGGGTATTCAAACTGATAGCCAACGTTTGCCGGCTGATCCTCGCCTGCACTTTTATTCTTTCGGGTTTCACGAAGGTTATCGACCCGTGGGGCACGGCGATGAAGGTCAACGAGTACCTCTCGATCTACGGTGTCGAGTCGCTGCAGCCTGCGAGCATGGCTTTTTCGATCTGGTTGTGCGGCGCCGAGCTGATGATGGGGTGCATGCTGCTGTTCAAGGTCCGCATCCGTCTGATTTCGATCTTCGCCGTGCTGTCGATGCTGTTCTTCACAGCGCTGACATTGCTGAGCGCCACGCTGATTCCCGTCGAGGACTGCGGCTGTTTCGGCGAGGCGCTGAAACTGACGCCGTGGCAGACTTTCTTCAAGAATCTGGCCCTGCTGCCCATGGCCTTCGTGGTCTGGTGGCGCTACCGTCCCGACAAGATTTTCGCCTTCAACGCGCTGGAAATCGTGCTGACGGTCACCTTCTTCTTCCTTTCGATGTATCTGGGGTACTACTGTTACCGCCATCTGCCGCTGATCGACTTCCTGCCCTACAAGGTCGGGGTCAATATCTGGGAGGGCATGCACGCTCCGGCCGTCGAACCCGGCGAGACGGAGACCGTGCTCGTTTACCGCAATCTCGAAACGGGCAAACTGCACGAATTTTCGCTCGAAGACACCGCATGGCAGGACGCCGGGAAGTGGGAGTGGGTCGATACCCGGACTACCGAGGAGATGCCCGCCATACGCCCGCTTATGAGCGAATTCGCCCTGCGCGATGCCGAGGGGGACGCCACGGAGGAGATACTGACCGCTCCCGGCCGCGTGTATATGCTTTGCGTCACCTCGTTCGACCGCCTGCCGCGCGCCTGCGCCAAGCGGTTTGCCGCTCTCATACGGCGTGCGCAGAGCGAAGGCGCGCGCGTCGTCTGTCTCACGCCCCAGCCGTTGTACGGCGTCGCCTATCACGATTTCGGATCGGGCGAGGTACGCTGCTATAACATAGACGCTTCGACCATGAAGACCATGCTTCGCGCCAACAACGGCATGGTGCTGCTCGAAGAGGGCGTGATCCGCGCTAAAAAGAATTGTCGCGATATTCGTCCATAGGGACTTTTTGCGGCGAGTGGTATGAAAGTTGACCCCGGAAACGGAGTCAACTTTCTTATTATGCGAACTTTCCAAACTTTATTCATTCTTCTCGCGCTGTGCGGCTGCGGCCGCCGTCAGCCGGCGCCTGAGACGGTCCGCCCGGTGAAGGTCGTCACGGCGTCGGGCGCCGGGGTCATCGACAAGGATTTCGCGGGCATGGCTACGCCCGACGACGCCGTGAATCTGGCGTTCAAGCTTTCCGGACAGGTGCTGGACGTTCCGGTGTCGCAGGGCGAGAGCGTGAAGAAGGGGGCGCTGCTGGCCGAGCTCGACCCCCGCGACATCCAGCTGCAGGTCTCCGCCGACCGCTCCGCATACGAAGAGGCCCGCTCGCAGCTGCAGCGCATGCAGCGGCTGCTGGAGCACGAAGCCGTCTCGCAGCAGGAATTCGAAGCTTCCCGAACCCGCTATGCGCAGGCCCGCTCTGCTTATGACAACTCTCTCGACATGCTCAAGGAGACCAAGCTCCGGGCGCCTTTCGCCAGCGTCGTCGAGCGCAAATACGTCGATAATTACGAACGGGTGCAGGCCGGACAGACCATCGTGCGCGTCGTGAATCCCGTGACGACGCAGGTGCAGTTCACCCTGCCCGAAAGCGCTCTGCCGCTGCTGGCCTCCCAATCCACGCGCTTCGAGGTGGAATTCGACAACTACCGGGGCGTGAAGTTTCCGGCCGTGCTGAAAGATTACGCCAAGACTTCGTCTGACGCGTCGGGATTTCCCGTATCGCTTCGCCTGACCAATGCCGATCCGGGGCGTTATCCCGTCTCTCCGGGCATGTCGTGTACGATTACCATGCAGAGCGCCGACCCGGTTCCCGACGCCGTGTCGCTGCCCGTGTCGGCGATCTTCGCTCCGGCCGAAGGCGGCACCTACGTCTGGATCGTGACCGGCGACGGCCATGTCGTGCGCCGCGAGGTGACGCTGGGCGAGCTGTACGGCCGCGACCGCGTCGTGGTGGACAGCGGCGTGGAGCCGGGCGAGCGCGTCGTCACGGCGGGCGTTTATCAGCTGCGGCAGGGCGAGCGGGTGCGAATCCTAAAGTGATACGGTCATGAGTCTGCCCGAATATTCGCTGAAAAATAAAAAAGTCGTCTGGTTTTTCCTTTTCGTCCTGCTTGCTGGCGGCGCCCTCGGCTTCGTCACGCTGGGCAAAAAGGAGGATTCGACGTTCGTCATCAAAAGTGCGTCGCTGGTCTGCACCTATCCCGGAGCCACGCCGCTGGAGGTCGAACAGCTCATTTCCGAGCCGATCGAACGCGAGGTGCAGTCGATGCGGCTGGTGCATAAAATCACCTCCGAGTCCTATTACGGACTTTCGAAGATCATGGTCGAACTCGATCCTGCGACCGGCGCCGCGGAGATTCCGCAGTTGTGGGACGAGCTGCGGCGCAAGGTGCTCAACATCCAGCCCCGGCTGCCGGCCGGGGCTTCGCCCGTTACCGTGGCCGACGATTTCGGCGACGTGTACGGCATCTATTACGGCCTTTCGGTCGACGGCGGATTCACATGGTCCGAACTGCGCGAGTGGGCGCAGCGGATCAAGACGGCGCTGGTGACCGTGGACGGCGTGCAGAAGGTGACGCTCTTCGGCGAGCAGACGCCCGTGGTGAACGTCTATGTCAGCCTTGCGGCGCTCGCCAACTTCTCGATCCGCCCCGAATCGATCGTGAGGACCATCGGCCAGCAGAACACGATCGTCAACAGCGGCGAGAAGCAGGCCGGGGCGCTCGAAATACAGATATTGGAGGACGGGGCCTATAAGGACCTCGGCGACATCTCCAACCAGCTGCTCATCTCCTCTTCGGGCAAGCAGTACCGGCTGGGCGACATCGCCCGCGTGGAGCGGGGATACGCCGATCCGCCGCAGACGCTGATGCGCGTGAACGGCCGCAGGGCGGTGGGCATCGGCATCTCGACCGAGGCCGACGTGGACGTGGTGAAGGCCGGGGAGAAGATCGGCCGGGTGCTCGGCGGCCTTACGCGCCAGATGCCCGTGGGCATGGACCTCACGGTGCTTTATCCCGAAGACCGCATTGCCCGCGAGGCGAATTCCACCTTTATCCTGAACCTCGCCGAATCGGTGGCGATCGTCATCCTTATCATCATGCTCGTCATGGGATTCCGCGCCGGGGTGCTGATCGGCAGTTCGCTGCTGTTCTCCATAGGCGGTACGCTTCTGCTGATGCAGTTTCTGGGCGAAGGTCTCAACCGCACCTCGCTGGCGGGGTTCATCATCGCGATGGGCATGCTGGTGGACAACGCCATCGTGGTGACCGACAATGCGCAGCAGGCCATGCTGCGGGGCGTCGCGCGGCGGCAGGCCGTCATCGACGGGGCCAATGCTCCGCGCTGGAGCCTGCTGGGAGCGACGCTGATCGCCATTTTCTCGTTCCTGCCGCTTTATCTGGCCCCTTCGTCCGTTGCCGAGATCGTCAAGCCGCTGTTCGTCGTGCTGGGGCTTTCGCTGCTGCTGAGCTGGGGGCTGGCCCTTACGCAGACGCCGCTTTTCGGCGATTTCATGCTCCGCGTCAAACCTGCGGCGCACGATCCCTACGATACGAAGTTCTACCGGAAATTCGACCAGCTGCTGGCCGGGCTGCTGCGCTGGCGGTGGGGCGTCGTTGCGGGCGTCGTCGCGCTCTTCGCCCTTTCGCTGGCGGTAATGGGTCTCATGCCGCAGAATTTCTTCCCGTCGCTGGACAAGCCCTATTTCCGGGCCGACGTGCTGTTGCCCGAAGGGTATAACATCCGCGATACGGAGCGCAACCTGCGCCTGATGGAGGAGTGGCTCCATGAGCAGCCCGAAGTGAAGACCGTGTCGGTGACGATGGGCTCCACGCCGCCGCGCTATTATCTGGCCAGCAGCAGCATTTCGCTGCGGCCCAATTTCGGCAATATCCTGATCGAACTGCACGACCGGAAACAGACCGAGGAGGTCGAAAACCGTTTCAATGCCTACGTCGTGGCGAACTGTCCCGACGTGTGGCTGCGCTCGTCGCTTTTCAAGCTCTCGCCCGTGCCCGACGCCGCGATCGAATTCGGGTTCATCGGCGACGATATCGACACGCTCCGCCGGCTGACGCAGGCGGCCGAGGACATCATGTGGCGTACGCCCGGCACGGCGAATATCCGCAACAGCTGGGGCAACCGCGTTCCGACGTGGCTGCCGCTCTACTCGCAGATGAAGGGCCAGCGCATCGGCGTCACCCGCAGTCAGATGGCACAGGGCATTACCATCGCCACGCAGGGCTACCGGCTCGGCGAGTACCGCGAGGGGGACCAGTTCATGCCGATCCTGCTCAAGGACGAGAATATCGACGCCTACAACCTGACCAACCTGCAGGCGCTGCCGATCTTCACGCCTGCGGGCAAAGTCTACTCCATCGAGCAGGCGACCGACGGTTTCCGCTTCGAATACCGCGGTGGGGTGGTGAAGCGTTACAACCGCCAGCGGGTGATGAAGGCGCAGTGCGATCCGGCGCGCGGGGTCAATACGATGGAGCTGTTCGCCGCCCTGCGCGATTCGGTGACCCGCGCCGTGCCGCTGCCCGAAGGCTATTCGATGAAGGTCTTCGGCGAGCAGGAGAGCCAGCAGGAGTCCAATTCGGCGCTGGCCGAGTACATGCCCCTGACGATGATCCTGATCGTCATCGTCCTGCTCCTGCTGTTCCGCAACTACCGCGAACCGGTCATCATCCTGCTGATGATCCCCCTGATCTTTATCGGCGTGGTGCTGGGGCTGGCCGTTACGGGCAAGGTGTTCAACTTCTTTTCGCTGCTGGGACTGCTGGGGCTTGTGGGAATGAATATCAAGAACGCCGTGGTGCTTGTCGAGCAGATCGGCGTCCTGCGGGCCGGGGGCAGAGGGCCTTACGATGCGCTGGTCTCCGCCACGCGCAGCCGTATCGTGCCCGTGGCGATGGCTTCGGGAACCACGATCCTCGGCATGCTGCCCCTGCTGTTCGACTCGATGTTCGGAGCAATGGCTGCGACGATCATGGGCGGACTGCTGGTCGCCACGCTGCTGACCGTCTGCGTTCTGCCGGTCGTCTACGCCATTTTCTATAATATCCGTGAATCATGAAATCGTTTCTGCTGTCAGTCATTCTGTTTTTTTGCCTGCCGCCGACGCACGCTCAGACCACGCTCGACGATTACCGCTGCGACGTGACCGAGTACAGTCGCCGGCTGAAAGTCGCCGCCGCCGGGAGCGATGCCGCCGCCGAAACCGTGGGGCAGGCGCGGACGGGCTACCTGCCGCGGCTGTCGCTCGACGGGAACTTCACGGCCACCGTCCATCATTACGACGGCGTCGAACGTTGGAACTTCAGCGTGCTGCCCCAGTTGGTGCAGGTCGTCTACGGCGGCGGAGCCGTGCGTGCGGCTTACCGGCAGGCCGAATTGGGATACGACATCGCCCTCTGCGACGAGGAGTTCACCCGGCTCGATGTCCGCTATACGGCCGAGTATACCTACTGGAACCTTTCGGCCATGGCGCTCTATGCCGCTTCGATGCGGCAGTATGTCAGCATCATCCGTTCGCTCAAGGAGGTGGTGGACCGCCGGTTTGCCGAGGGGTATATCGCCAAGGGCGACGTGCTGATGATCGACACGCGCCTGGGCGAAGCGCAGTACGAACTGATCTCCGCCGAGCGGAATTACACCGTGGCGCTGCATAATTTCAACATCCTGCGGGGCGCCGATCCTGCGCTCGGCGTAACGCTGGCGCAGGGCATCCGCGATTCGCTTCCGCAGCCCGTGCGGGTGCCCGCCGCCGAAGCGGCGGCATTCAGACCCGACTATGCCGCCGCGCAGCTGCGCAGCGACCGGGCCGAAGCCGGCATCCGTGCGGCCCGTGCGGCCTTCAATCCGCAGCTGAGCGTCGGCATCGGGGGATCGTGGCAGCCCTATTATCCCAACCGCACGGGCGCTACGACGGTGGACGGCTCGGCGTTCGTGAAACTCTCGCTGCCGATATTCCACTGGGGCGAACGCCGCCGCGCGACGGGCGTCGCCCGTGCCGTACAGCGGCAGAGCGAATGGGACGCCGCGCAACTCTATGACGATATCGTGCGCGAAGAGATGAACGGCTGGACGGCGCTGGAGAACAGCCGTGCGCAGGTCGAAGCCATGGAGCAGAGCCTGCGCATCGCCGGCGAGAACCTCGACATCAGCACCTATTCCTACGGCGAGGGGCTGGCGACGATTCTCGACGTGCTGCAGGCCCAGCTGAGCTGGATTCAGCTCTATACCAACGCCATCAAGGCGCATTACAATTATGCCGTGGCGGTGTCTGATTACCGGCGGATTACGGCGCAGCAGTAGCCCGGAAATAAAAAATCGGAGGGTCCGTCGGACCCTCCGATTTTTTCGCCGGTTTGCGGTGTCAGGCTTTCGCCGGTTCGGTGCTGACCACCGCGATTTCGTGAGATACCGGGGCGATCATGCGGAACATGCGCATGATGCCGCAGTATTTTTCGTGCGTCAGCGTCGCCGCCCGGCTCACCTTGGCCTGATCGTCCTCGGTGTCGCATTCGATGTTGTAGACGACGTGGAACGACTTGAATACGCTTTCGGACCGGACCTCTTCGGTCGAAAGTTCGCCCGATACGCTTATCTCGAAGCGCTTGGGACGCAGGCGCTCCTTCTCCATAATCATCAGGGCCGTCATTCCCGAACATTTGGCTGCGGCATAGAGCAGCAGGGTCTTGGGATTCATCTCCCCGCAGTCGGGACCGTTTTCGGGCACGAGTTTCGAATCCCCGGTCAGCTGCAACGTTACTTTTTCAATCATATGGCTGAATTTTTATTGAACAACGCTCTTCGGGCAAGAATCGTACCTTACTGCCGCATTCCGGCCGTCTCCGCAGGCTCCCGCCGCGGAGCCGCTTCGGGCCTGCTCAGCGGATGCTGAATCGTGAACCGGGTGCCTTTGCCGGATTCGGACTCGACCGAAATGGCGCCGCCCAGATACTCGGTGATCGTGCGGCAGATCGACAGTCCGAGCCCGACGCCTTTGACGAACGAGTCGGCCTTGTAGAACCGTTCGAAAATCCGGTCCAGATGCTCCTGCGCGATGCCCTTTCCGGTGTCGTGGACGAACAGTTCGACCTTTTCGCACCCCTGCGGGGAGCGGAAGCCGAAGGTGATGCTGCCGTTGTCCGTGAATTTCGCGGCGTTGTTGATGAGGTTGTTGACGACCTGCTTGAGCCGCGACGCGTCGGTGACTATCGGTGTGTCCGCCTGCGGCATGTCGAGCCGCAAACGGACGCCTTCCGGCATGCAGAGCCGCTGAGCCTGATAAATATCCGTCAGCAGAGCGTGCAGCGAGTGCTCCCCGAAATGGAATTCCATGGTGTTCGATTCGATCTTCGAAAGGTCGAGGATGTCCGAAATCAGGCGCAGCAGTTGGTCTCCGTTGCTCGTTATGAGCCGGCTGTACTCCTGCTTCTCCGCCTCGCTGAACGGGATGTCTTCGCTGGTGAGCAGGTTGGCGAAGCCGATGATGGCGTTGAGGGGCGTGCGTATCTCGTGGCTCATGTTGGCCAGAAACGCGCTTTTCAGCCGGTCGCTCTCCCTCGCCTTGTCGCGGGCTGCGCGCAGTCCGTCTTCGGAGGTCTTGTGGGCGTGGATGCTCTGGCATATCCCCACGATGCGGTAGGGCGATCCGTCGCCGGTCTGTCCGAGGTATACGGACTGCTCCTCGAACCACTCCCACGTACCGTCACCGCGCCGGAGCCGGTACGTGAACGTGTCGGGATTCATCTCTCCTGCGAGTTGTTTTGCGAAGGCGTCGGCCAGCCTGCCGCGGTCTTCGGGATGCACGAGCCTGAAGAAATCTTCGGTGCCGATCGTGCCGTCGCCCGCCGGAAGACCCAAGTGGGCGAACCAGCGCTCGTCGATGACCATCCTGTTGTGGCCGAGGTCGAAAAACCACGGGAATATCTTCGTCTGCGACAGGGCCATGCCGAGGATGAATTTGCGGGTGATCTCCTCCTCGGTGTTGCGGAACAGAAAGACGATCCGGCGCAGTTGCCGCCGCCGGTCGTAACGGCCGACGAAACGGCCTTCGATGTAGAATTTCAGGTTGGAGTTCCGAAGCCGGATATAGCTCCATGGCGGCAGGTCTCCGTAGCGGTGCCGTTCCCTGAGCCGGGCGAAAATGCCGGGCAGAAGGTCCTGCCGGTCGTGACAGACCGAAAGGATGTCGGAGATGTTCAGCGGATGTGAAAAATCCCCCCCCCGCGGATGCGGAGTTCGTCGCATGCCCGTGCGTTGATTTCCGTAATTTCCCCTTCCGGGGTGAGCGTGACGGCGCCGACGGACAGCATGCTCAGCGTGTCGGTATCGGACTGGGCGCCGGTGCGGGAAGCTGCGCGCGGGTCCTTGTGATGAAAAAGACGCGATTTCATCGAATGGAGGTTTAGCGAATCAGTGACGCCGCAAGGTAGGGATAATTTTCGACAGATGCAAAAGCGGCGGTTTGCGGAGAATCCGGCCGCGGCATATATTTCGTTTCCCTATATGGAAAAAAGGTAAATTTTCGTATATTTGCCCTTTGTAAGAATTTAAGTGTCGTATGCGGAAAAATCTGAATTTATTGCTGGCCTTTGCCGTGTGTGCGTTGTGCGCGCCCGGAGTGCAGGCCGGAACCCCCGAATCTGCTGCCTTTATCGACCGCGGCAGGTCCCTGTTCGACTTCGGTCGCTGGACCGACGCCCGGCATGAGTTCCTGCAGGCGCGGGAGACGCTTTCGCCCGCCGACCGCGAGGCGGCGCAGACGGTCGACTTCTATCTGGCGGCCTGTGCCGTCGAGTTGGGCAGCCGCGACGCCGAGGCCGCGCTCCGCCGATTCGAAGCGCGTTACCCAGGATCGGTCTATGCCAACGACGTGCGGTTCTCGCTGGGCTCCTACTATTGCGCCGAGGGCGATATGAAACGTGCCCGCGAAGCTTTCGAAAAGACCGATTACAAAGCTCTCGGCCGGGCGCGCAAGGAGCAGTACGACGTTCGCATGGGCTATGTCGAATTCACCGACGGCGATTACGACAAGGCGTTCGGCTATTTCGACCGCATCGGCCCGCAGAGCGAATATGCCGACCACGCGCTTTATTACAAATCCTATATCGACTATGCCGAAGGCCGTTACGGCCGTGCCAAGCAGGGCTTCACGGCTTTGCAGCGCAGCGACGCTTACCGCGACGTGGTGCCGTACTACCTGCTGCAGATCGAATTTCACGAGGGCAACTACCGCTATGTCGTCGAGAACGGCGGCAAACTGGTGCAGCGGGCCGTTCCCGAACGGCGCAAGGAGTTGGAGCGCGTCATCGCCGAGTCGTGGTTCCGGCTGGGCGATTTCAACAGGACGATCGAACATCTGGACGCTTTCACCGCGGCCGGCGGCGAGCTGGACCGTGACGGCAGTTACCTGATGGGCTTCTCGCTCTACCGCACGGCCCACTATCCTGAAGCGGCGGAATACCTGCGCAGGGCGTGCGGCGCCGAGGACGCGCTGACGCAGAATGCCTCGTATCATCTGGCCGACTGTTACCTTCGGGCGGGCGACAAGCGGGCCGCCATGCACGCTTTCGCCATGGCCGCGGACGACCGCTTCGACGCGACGATCGCCGAGGATGCGCTGTTCAATTACGGCAAACTGCAGTATGAGCTGGGCGGCGGAGCCTTCAACGGCGCGATCAACGTGCTGACGCGCTATGTGGAGCAGTATCCCTCGTCGCCGCGCGTGGGCGAAGCCCGCACGCTGCTGATCGCCGCTTACTACAATTCCAACGATTACGACGCGGCCTACCGGGCCATCAAATCCTTCCCGACGCAGGATGCCGACATCCGCGCCGCGTTGCAGAAAATCACCTATTTCCGCGGACTGGAAGCCTATAATGCCGGCGACATGCGCGCGGCGCAGCGCTATCTTGCCGAGTCTGCGGCGATCAACGTCAGCCCCAAATATTCGGCCCTCAACTCCTTCTGGCAGGGTGAAATCGCCTTTGCGCAGGGCGACTATACGGTTGCGGCGGCCAAATACAACGCCTACCTGAAGCGTGCGCCCCGCAGCGAAAAGGAGTATGCCATGGCGCTGTACAACCTCGGCTACTGCGCCTTCTCGCGTATGGACATGGCGCAGGCGCGCGGCTCGTTCGAGAAATTCCTCGCCGTCTATCCCGCACGTGACCGTTACCGCGCCGACGCCTGCAACCGTCTGGGCGACATCCGCTACTCCGACCGGGAGTTCGAAGCGGCGGTAGCCGAGTACGACCGGGCTGCGGCCTTGGGCGGTCCCGAAAAGTATTATGCGCAGTACAAGCGCGCCGTGACGCTCGGCATTCTGGGCCGCACGGAGCAGAAGCAGCAGGCGCTGCGGCAGATCATCACCGCGGGGGAGGGCGATTATGCCGACGAGGCCTCCTATGAACTGGGACGCTCCCACATAGCGCAGGAACAGTACGCCGAAGGCGCCGCGCAGCTGGAGAAATTCGTGGCCGACTATCCTTCGTCGCCGCGCCGGGCGCAGGCCCTCTCCGATCTGGGCCTTGCATACCTCAATCTGGGCGACAAGGAGAAATCGCTCCGCTATTACGACATGGTCGTCGAGACGGCTCCGCAGTCGTCCGAAGCCAAGGGCGCGATGGAAGGCATCCGCGAGATTTACGTTTCGGAGGGCCGGGTGGACGACTACTTCGACTATGCGCAGAAGGCGGGGCTGGAGAGCGATCTGACCGCCGTGTCGCGCGATTCGCTGTCGTTCGCCTCCGCGCAGAAACTTTACCTTGCGGGCCAGACCGATGCCGCCGCCAAATCGCTGCGCAGTTACGTCAAGAGCTATCCCAAGGGCTATTACGTGAACGATGCGCTCTATTTCCTGAGCGACTGCTACCTCCGCTCTGATCAGCGCGACGACGCTATCGAAACCCTGACGACGCTGGCCGGGCAGGGTACGAACCAATATACGGTCACGGTGCTCGAAAAACTCTCGGATATGACCTTCGAGGACAAGCGTTACGACGAAGCTGCCGCCGCTTACCGCCAGTTGTACGACGTTACGACGACGGTCGCCGGGCGTGAGGACGCCATGAAGGGCTATGTGCGTGCGACGCTGGCCGGGGGCGATGCGGCGAAGATCGAAGCGATGGCCGCCGATGTCGCGGCGCATCCCGACGCCGGGGCCGTCGCGCTGCGCGAGTCGAAATTCGCATGGGCCGAGCTGCTGCGTCGGCAGGACCGCCGCGCCGATGCCGTGAAACTGTATAAGAAACTGGCGTCCGACGTCCGCACGAAGGAAGGCTCCGCGGCCGCCTATTACGTACTCGAAGATGTTTTCGCGGGCGGCGATATGGACAAGGCCGAGAAGGCGATATTCGCCTATTCGGAGCGTGAGCCGCAGGCGTACTGGTTAGCCAAGGCCTTTATCCTGCTGGGCGACGTCTATGTCCGCAAGGGCGACAATTTCCAAGCTAGGGCGACCTACCAGAGCGTTGCCGACGGCTATTCGCCTGCCGACGACGGCATTGTGGCCGAAGCGAAAGAACGGATCGCAAAACTGAACTGATGATGAAACGCATATTGTTTGCCGCCGCGCTGCTGGCGGCGCTTCCCTGCAGCGTGAGCGCGCAGGTGGAAAAACGGGTCGAAGTGACCAAAGCCTATGTTCCGAGCGTCGAAAGCGCCGCGAAGCTGGCCGTCGTGCCCGATATGACCGACACGGTGAAGATGCGGCCCGAAATCGACTATACGATCACGCCGCTGTCGCTGCAGACGACACTCGCCACGCGGCCTATCCGTCCGGCGACGGTGACCTATTGGGAATTCAACCGTCCGCTGCCGTTCTACCTGAAGGCCGGGGCGGGCTATCCGCTCAATTCGGTGCTGGATTTCTACGCTTCGAGCCAGAACCCCGGTACGGGTTATGTCGTGGGGTACGTGAACCACGAGGGCCGCTATGCGAAGATCAAAAACGACTTCGGCATCAGAAACAACTCGACGCGGATGCTCAACCGCATCGGCGCCGCGGCCGGCAAGTATTTCGGCAAACACATTCTGGAGGGCGACCTCTCGTATGAAAACCGTATGTACCACCGTTACGGGATGTATGTCGCGCCGGACGTCACGTCGGACATGGCCCCCGGCGCAATGGCCGATTACGGCGATGCGAATATCGCGGTGCGTTTCGGCGATGATTTTCAGGACCTGAGCCGTGTGAATTTCGAAATCGCGATTCGCGGCGGGCTGTTTTTCGACCACTCCGAGTGGCCGGATTACAACGACAAAGCGCGTCAGACCACGCTGGAGACCCATGCGAAGATCGCCCGCGGATTCGGCCGCCACCAGCTTGCGGCGGAGTTCGGTTATACGCGGCTGGCCGGACAGAAAGCGATCGGCCTTTATAATCAGCAGCTGATCCATGCCGCCCTGCGTTACGGTATCGAGGGCGGGGTAGTGCGTCTCGAAGCGGGCGCCGACTATTACCACGACAAGGTCAAGACCGTCGACGCGGAGAATTACATCATTCCTTTCGTCCGGCTGAACCTGAACCTCGGAACGGACGGACTTTGTCCCTTTTTCGAGATGGACGGCAGTGTGGACGACAACGGCTTCCGCTCGTTGACCCGGCAGAATCCTTACGTCGCCGCAGCGTTCTGGCAGACCAAGAGTTCGGTCGATTACAACGGCCGTTTCGGTATCGGCGGCAGTATCTGGCGCGGAAAGTTCGACTACAGGGTGTATGCCGGATTTTCGGTCCGGGACAACCATCCCTATTGGTATGTTTCCGACAATTATGCGATCGACGGGGAAAAAACGGCCGTCGCCGGAGCCATGCGCCCGGCACTGGCCCGTCAGACCGTACTTTCCTTCAACGGCGAAGTGACGTGGCGTCCGGTGAGCAGTTTCCGGACGGAATTGGGCGTACACGGATATATCTACAACGACGACGAAACCAAATTGCACAACGGCGCGCCGTCCTTCGACGGCAGTCTGTCGGCGCACTACGACGGCCGCAAGATTTCGTTCGGCGCGGGAGTCTACTTGCAGAGTGCCCGGAAGTGGAGTGCGGTTTTCGAAAATACGGGGACGGAAACTGCGCCCGGTGAACCTGTGATGCAGTACGATACTTTCGAAGCGCCCTTCGCCGTCGATTTGCGCGTCAATTTCGACTGGAAAGTTTCGGGCCGCGTGACGCTCTTCGCCGAGGGCCGCAACCTGATCAACCGCCGCCTGTACGAATATCCGTTCTACCCCGAATACGGGGCTAACTTTACGGTCGGCGTGAAGGCGAACTTTTAAAAAGATTTCCTCTCCATGCCGGTTGGGCGCATATAAATTGTCTGTGAAGAGTATTCATGGAGGTAAATTTGCTATTTTGGGGAAATAATATTGATTTTGTCAATCACAAACTAATTTAAACGCAATATTTCTTTAATAATATTTATGGCTACACTGAAGAACCTCCCCAAAATATGTCCCTCCTGCGGTAAACGTTTGAGCGTGCACGCGATGCATTGCAACGGATGCCAAACACATATCGAAGGCAATTACAGTCTTCCCGTGATGATGCAGCTGTCAGCACCCGACCAGCAGTTCGTACTCGATTTCGTGAAGAGCAGCGGTTCGCTGAAGGAGATGGCCCATAAGTTGGGATTGAGTTATCCGACCGTGCGCAACAGACTGGACGATATTATCTCTCAACTAAATAAATTCGAAAGCGATGAACAAGATTCTTAACCCGTTCGAATACCTGTCTACAGGGAAAGCGCTCGGTTGGGGCCTCGCGGGAACGCTCTTCTCCATCTGCCTGCTGACCGCGGTGAGTTGGCCCGTCGAGGGCGACGTTTCCAAGATTATCACGATTCTGTCGTCGAATTTGCTGTTGTGGCTGCCCCTCTCGCTGCTGTTGTACGTGATGGCGCTGGTGCTCTCGCCCTCCCGCATCCGGGCCGTGGATATCTTTGCCTCCAACCTGTTCGCGATGCTGCCGACGATCGTTATTCTGGGAGTGCTGAGTCTTTGTTCCATGTGGCTGGGGAGCATTGTCTGCGAACCCCGCAGCGCCTGCGAGGTCTTGAAGCAGGCAGCCTACAATCTGATCGTGATCGTCCTGTCGGTTTCGATGGTCTGGTCGATGGTCTGGGGCTGTTTCGCCTATCTCGTTTCGGCCAATATGAAAGGATGGAAAAGCATCGTCGTTTTTGTGATCTGCTATGTCTTCGTGAGTGTGGTCAACCAATTGCTGATCGAATACACCAAATAGGGCGGAGTGCCGTCCGACGCTATGCGGAACCCCTGCCGGGTTCCGTTTTTCGTTTCGGCCCGACGATGGACGGCCATAAAAAAAATATGGAGCTGCAAACCGGAATTTACAGCGCCATATATGGTTGGGTGAGCTGATTATATCGCACCGCTACAACCACATACCCTTGCTCGATTCCTCGCCTGGGGGATTCTGTAGGAGCTGGTCGTATAAGACTCACCCGGCACAAAAGTAGGAATTTTTTATATCTTTGCAAAAATTTTCGACCAGATGCGTAAAAAAACTTTGCTCTATATCTTTTTTGCGGGCCTGTCTGTTCTGCTGATCGCGGGATTCGTCCTTCGTCAGCAGTTCTACGGCAATGCCGTGAAGACGGAACGCGAACTCTTTGTCAGCAGCCGGGCCGATTACCGTGCGCTCGTCGATTCCCTGCTGCCGGAGTTGAAACACCATTGGGCGTTCGGGGTCTATGCCCGGCGCATCAATCTGGCCGAGACCTTCAAGCCCGGACACTATCTCCTCGAACGGGGCATGAGCGTCATCCGGGTGGCCCGGATGCTCAAACTGGGCATGCAGACCCCCGTGCGGGTGACGATCAACAACGTGCGGATTCCCGCCCAGCTGGCGCAGAAACTCGCCGGTCAGATCGACGCCGACTCCGCCGCGATCATGCGGGCGCTGACTTCGGACGAAGTCGCCCGAAAAGCGGGTTTCGACAGCCTGACCCTTTTTTCGATGTTCATTCCCAACACCTATGAATTCTATTGGACGGTGACGCCCGAAGAGTTCGTGGAGCGGATGAAACGCGAATACGACCGTTTCTGGACGCCGGAGCGGGGCGCGCTGCGCAAACGCAGCGGCCTGAGCCGGTTCGAAGTCATGACCCTTGCGTCGATCGTCTATGAAGAGACGCGCAAGACCGACGAGATGCCCCGCGTCGCCGGCGTATACGTCAACCGGCTGAAAAAGGGAATGCCCCTGCAGGCCGACCCGACGATCAAATACGCGATGCAGGATTTCGGCCTGCGCCGCATCCTGTACAAGCATCTGAAATATGAATCTCCGTATAACACCTATCTGAACAAGGGCCTGCCGCCGTCGCCTATCTGCATGCCGGGCATCAATGCCATCGACGCGGTGCTGAATTACGAAAAACACGACTATATTTTCTTCTGCGCACGGGAGACGTTCGACGGCTACCACAATTTTGCGAAGACCCTGCGCGAGCACAATGCCAATGCTCAGGCGTACAGCAGGGAGCTGAACCGGCGCAAGATTAAATAATTTTTCGTACATTTGTATTCATGCTGACGAAAATATACGAACAGAACCCCTCCGAAAGGGAGTTGCGGAAAGTGGTCGATGCGTTGGAGGACGGCGGAATCATCATCTATCCGACCGACAGTGTCTATGCTTTCGGTTGCTCGCTGCGTTCGCCCAAGGCCATCGAGCGGCTGCGCCGCATGAAGGGCAAGGACGCCGAGGCCTTTACGGTGGTTTTCGAAAATCTGGCTCAGGCGGCCGAGTACTGCCGGGTGGACAATGCGGCGTTCCACATCCTGAAGCGCAACCTGCCGGGGCCTTTCACGTTTGTATTGACGGCATCGTCGGGCATGCCCGACAAGGCGCTCGAAAAACGGCGTACGATCGGAATCCGTATTCCCGGCAACGCCGTTCCGCGGGTTATCGTCGCGGCGCTGGGATGTCCGCTGATCACCACCTCGGTGAAGGACGACGACGAAGTGGTCGAATACACCACGGATCCCGAACTGATCCACGAGCGGTACGGCCGCGATGTGGCGCTGGTGATCGACGGCGGCGTCGGCGACAATGTGCCGACGACGGTCGTGGATCTCACGGGCGACGAACCCGAAATCCTGCGCGAGGGCAAAGGCGAGCTGCAATGATTGGGAACTGATAATTCTGAATGATATAATGGAAAAGCAAAATTTCTGGAACGATGCCGCGAAATGCGGGGCGATTATCGGGGCCATACTGGCCGTTTCGATGGTCTTGGAGACGATGATGACACTTTCGGGCAGCATGAAGTACTATGCCCTGATGACGGTCGAATGGATCGGAGTCGTCGTCCTGCACTATTACCTGCTGCACCGCTTCACGCGAAACCGTTCGAAACTCTATTCGGCCGAGGAGGGATTCTCCTTCGGACAGGGATATCTCTTCGTGCTGGCGGTGTCGGCCTTTGCTGGCGTCATCGTCGGAGGCGTGCAATATATCTACCTGCACCTGATCATGGGTTATTCGAATTACACCTCCCGGCTGGTCGAAGCGCTGACCGACATGATGGCGTTGGGCGGCGGCGTGCCGGCGTCGATGGAGTCGGTGATGGCCCAGTCGCTGGAGCAGATTCAGACCGCGCCTGCCCCCTCGGTGCTTGCGACCGTCTGGGGCGGTATCTGGGTAAGCCTGCTCTTCGGCGCTGTTTTCGGCCTTATCATTGCAGGTGTGCTTTCGCGCGCTCCGCGGCCGTTCGATACGCAGGCCGGTGAGTAAGAACAGTAAAGCAGAAGATGAATAAACTCGACATATCGGTTGTAGTGCCGCTCTACAACGAGGCGGAATCGCTGCCCGAACTGGTCGCATGGATCGACCGCGTGGCGGCGGAGCACGGCTATACCTACGAAGTTATCTTGGTGGACGACGGTTCGTCCGACGATTCGTGGAGCGTCGTCGAATCCCTCAAAAAGCAGTATCCGGCGGTGCGGGGCATCGGGTTCGCCCGTAACTACGGCAAATCCGCGGCCTTGTACTGCGGTTTTGCGGCTGCGGAAGGGGAGGTCGTCGTCACGATGGACGCCGATCTGCAGGATTCGCCCGACGAGATTCCCGAATTGCGCAGGATGATCCTCGAAGAGGGATACGATCTGGTTTCGGGCTGGAAGAAGAAGCGCTACGATCCGATCGGCAAACGCTGGCCCAGCAAGTTTTTCAACTGGACGGCCCGCACCGTGTCGGGAATCGGGCTTCACGACTTCAACTGCGGCTTGAAAGCCTACCGCCGCAAGGTCGTCAAGGCGATCGAAGTCTACGGCGAGATGCACCGTTTCATTCCGATACTGGCCAAGCAAGCCGGTTTCCGCCGCATCGGCGAGAAGCCGGTGGAGCACCGCGCCCGCAAATACGGTCGTTCGAAATTCGGTCTCGAACGTATGCTGAAAGGTTATCTCGACCTGATTTCCGTACTCTTCATGTCGTACTTCGGCCGCTCGCCGATGTATTTCTTCGGCAGTCTGGGGACGCTGATGTTCCTTATCGGCGGCGGCACGACGGTCTGGATCATCGCCGCCAAAATCTGGAAGCAGGTCCACGAACTGCCGCTGAGGGCGGTTACCGATCAGCCGCTTTTCTATTTGGCGATTCTGGCGATTATCCTCGGAGTCCAGCTGTTTTTGGCGGGATTTTTGGGCGAGCTTATCAACCGCGGCTCCTCCGACAGGAACAAATATTTGATAGATAAAACTTTATGACCCTATGATACAACGAATCCAAACGCTTTACATGCTGATTGTCACGGCGCTTATGGCCGTTACGCTTTTCGCTCCGCTTGCGTGGTTCGCCGGCGAGGCCGGAGAGTTCGGGCTGTATGCCTTTTCTTTGAAAACCGCTGCCGGCGAAGCCGTGCAGCCGACGGTTTATATGGGCGTCGTGCTGGCGCTGGCCTGCGTGCTGCCGTTTATTACGATTTTCCTGTTCAAGCGCCGCCTGCTCCAGCTCCGGCTCTGCGTGGTTGAAATGGTGCTGCTCGTCGGCTCCGCCGTTATGGAAGGCGTGTACTACTTTCTCAGCTACCGGGTGTTTGCGGAACAGACGTTCCATACGCAGGTACTGAAACCTGCCGTCGTGCTGCCGCTGGTTTGCCTGCTTTTCGCATACCTCGCCGCACGTGCGGTTTTCCGCGACGAACTGATGGTGCGCGCGGCCGACCGCATCCGTTGATCCCGAAAGACTATTAGCCCCGGAATATGCAGAAACGTGCGTATTCCGGGGCTTTTGTCTCCGATGGTGTCCGCCGCCGATGTCCGCTAATTAACCTAATCGTAATATAAAAAAGGCGTTTATGCTTTTGCCGGTCCGGAAAATAATTTTAAATTTGAGGCATAATATTCACATTATGTAAGGAATCGTAAGTTTTTTTTAGAAATAAAATAAAAGTTTTTAATCAATTTTAAACAACTCTTCTATGAAAAAGTTAAACCTTTTGAGGTTATTGTTCGGTGCGATGTTCCTGATCGCCGCGACGGCGTTTACATCGTGTGTGGATGATAACGATGACGACGGGATGCCTTATCTTGAGGTTGCTCCCGAAGCATTGACCTTTTCCGCCGAGGGCGTAGCCGAAGGTGCGTCTGCCGTTACGGTGAAAAGCAATCGTCCGTGGACGCTCGCTTTCGAATCGGGCGCAGACTGGGTGACTGCTTCCGCGACCGATGGAAAAGCCGGTACGACCGAGGTCGAATTCTCGATCCCCGCAAGCAACGAGAGCCGTACGGCAACGCTGAGTTTCCAGCTCAAGAACTCCTACGGCGCCTATTTCACCAAGACGGTTACCATTAACCAGGGTGAAGTCGTTCCCGAAAAACTTGTTTATAAAGAAACTTTCGGAACGACGGGAGATAAAACTCCGGTTGCTTCATACGATGGCTGGGATAAGACCGGTGAAGGCTCTTCGACCGTAACTTATGCCGGTGAAGGGGTTGATATTCGCAGTAATCTTTCCAGTGTCGGCAACGGAAGTGCCTATGAAGGTTCCGGTGGTTCTAATTTGATGTTTGGCACCGGAAACACTTATTTTACGGTTCAGGATATTACGCTTCCTCAGGGCCAAACCGGATATACTTTGACTTTCGGCGCAAGTTATTTCAATGCTCCCAATATTGAGATCTACGATCAGCTGACCGTTCAATTCAGTAAAGACGGCGAAAAATGGACCAATGCCATTCCCTATACTTTCGAAAACTTTGTGGCTGAGAAAAACTGGAATCTTGCAACCTTGAACTTTACGTTGAAGGAATTCTCGGAGCATCTGTATATTAAATTCTTATCCACTAAGAAGCCTGACGGCAACTATCGTATTGACGATGTTACTTTGGTGACAAGTGCCGGTGGACAGCAGGTCGATTTGGATAATGGCTCCGTGACACCTCCTGTCGGTGATGTAGAGCTTCCGACTACTGTTGTGACGCAGTTTGGCGACAGTTTCAACGATGTTATTAGTGGTGTTGTTTACGATTCTCCCAATTGGGCGTTTACTTCGAGTGATGCTGGGTATCCGGCCAATCCTAAATTGGGATGGTTCGGCAGTGTATTTGGAGACACGTTCTATCTTCAGTGTGCTCCTTACAGCTCAACGCAGAAGACCGTTACGGCTTATGCTATAATGACTCCGTTTAATGTGAAAGCTGCGGATAATAAAGTGTTGACGTTCAAACTGGCATGGTATTTCAATGCAACGGCAAGTGCAGCTGACGACAGCAAGATTGAGATCGTAGCTTCTACTACGGTAACAAACGAAACGATTACCGATCCCAGTGTATGGACTGTTGTTAAGACAATCGAGTATAAAGAGGGGGTAAATGAGATCAACGTGTACTTTGACGAGTCTGCCGATCTTTCGGCTTATGCCGCTTCTGATAAAGTATATGTAGCTTTCCGTTATGTAGGGCATAACAACACCTATCGATTGGATGATGTCTCGTTCAATGGGGGAGCTACCGGATCGCTTGTTGTCGATCCTACGGCCATTTCTCTCGGTGATGCAGCCGGAGCGACGGCAAAAATTACGGTTACGTCTACCGGTGACTGGAAAGCGACTGTTTCCGGTTCAGGCTTCTCGATCGACAAAACTACGGGTACGGCTTCCGACACTTCGATTACCGTAACTGCTTCTGAGGCCAATGCTTCTTCGGAAATAAAAAATCTGGGTTCGATAGTCGTCAGCAATGACTTTGGCACCAAGACGATAGCGGTATCACAGAAGGGGGTGTCGAACGACATATTCTATGAATCGTTCGGTGATTTGGAACAGAAACTCGACAAGTGGCCTTATATCAATGAAAGTCCGTATGTGATTCGCAGCGGATTCGGCTATGTTTCCGGTACGTCAGACTATAAAACAGCTTACGCTTCGAACCGTTGGACGGCAACAACGGCTTCTCCGACAAGCGCGGGCTTTTCAGGTAAAGGCTTGATGTGGTTGCAGGCAGGTAAGAATGCATATTTTACGGTGCAGGATCTTGTTCTTACAACTGAAAAGAATCTGTCAATCCGTTTTGGATTGTATGGTAATACTGATGCTTTCGATCCCCAAAAGGATGTCATTAAACTCTATCTTTCGTCAGATGCCGAAAATTGGACTGAAATAGCGTATAATCTGGAAAATGTAGATGCAACTCCGGCTTGGAAATGGGCATCGGCTGATATTACGCTGAAAAATACTGTTTCACGTCTTTCTTTGAAAATTGAATATCCGAGTGGTGCGACCGGAACTCGTGTTGATGATGTCCGTATTTTCGTTGGCACGGGTGGGACAGAGATCGATTTGGGCGGCGGTGCCGCTACGCCTGCGGTTACGACGGCCAACGCTTCGAATGTAGCCGAGACGACGGTGACGCTGGGCGGCTCGATCGCCAATGCCGATCTGGCCGACTATTCGGCCGTCGGCGTGGAGTATGTGGTCTTCGCCACGGGAAATACGCCCGATTGGACAGGCTCCGTGAAAGTTCCGGCCGCAACGAAGGCTGCGACATGGACCGTAGACGTTACCGGCCTGACGAAGGAGACGCAGTACGCTTTCCGCGCCTACGCGACTCCCAACACCGGTGATATTCTTTACGGCGATCATAAGACGTTCGTAACGACCGGCGGAAGCGGCGGTGCGACAACAATTACGATTCCCGAACTCTTGGCCAAGATCACGGCGACTTCTGCTGCCGAGGTGATCGACGAAAATGTGACTTATACCTTCGAAGGTGTAATTTGCGGTGATCCCAAAGCTGGCAATGCTTCTTTCGGTACGCTTTACGTGATGACTCCCGGAGCTACGACCGGTGGAAACGGTATTTCGCTTTACAACTCGGTATTTTGGAGTGAAGGTGACTATAAACTGGGCGATAAAGTGCTCGTCACGCTAACGGCAGGTGTCGCAAAAGGTCAGATCCGCAATTCGATTCCTCAGGTTTCGGAAATCGGGACCGGTGAAGTGATCGTGCAGTCGAGCGGTAATGCAGTAACTCCTATCAAGGTGAATTCGGTCGCCGATATTTCGAATTATTTCAATATGCCCGTCACGATCGAAGCTACGACGAGTGCTGCCGGCATGTGGATGGACAGCGGAGCGAATACGACCCGTACGCTGACGGCCGGAGGAGCTAACTTAGCCGTATACCTCAATAAAAATGCTTGGACAACTTTCAAAGATCAGCCTTATATCGCAACGACTGCCGAAATTACGGGTATCGGTGCGGTGTATTCCGGTCAGAACCAAATTCTTCCCCGTAATCTCGACGACGTGAAGAACTTTAAGTCTACGGCCCCTATGATTATCGATGTAACTCCTTCTTCGTTATCGTGGGCGTCGGATGATACGGCTGAAAAGACTGTGACGATCGAAGGTGTGAATTTCAATGGATTTACGTTATCTTCGCTGACTTCCTTCAACGCGTCGGTCGAGGGAACGACCGTGAAGATTTCGCCTAAAACCGCCAATACGGGCGATACGGACATTAAAGAGACTCTGACTATTACGGCTACCGGAGGAAACGATGCTACAGTTGCTTTGACGCAGTTGAAAAAATCGTCGGGTGGTGAAGTAACTCCCGGTGTTGCATATGTTTGGAGCCTTGTAAATGGTGATTTAGGTTCGAAAGCCGATGGTGTGACCATCGTTAAAGGTACGCCAGAGTTGGAATGGATTACGAGTCCTACTTGGTCGGGATCATCGTTCTACTTTGGAAACGACAATAATAAAGGTGTTCAGGTTGGATCTAAGAATCAACCGGCCAGCCAATTTGTATTGAAATCCACGGCATATACTGGTGGGGTGAAAAAGATTGTTGTTAATAGCAGTGGAGCTGCTAGTGCTAATGTAACTTTGAAGGTGCAGGTCGGATCTACGACATTTGTTTGTGATGGAAATAGCACTGCTGATTTGACGTCTTTGGCTGCCGAATATACATTTGAAAATGCAGTAGCTGTTGAAGGTGACATTGTTTTAACATGGGATAATGCAACTAGTGTAGCAGGAAGCGGTAAGGCTTTTTATATTAAGTCTGTTGCTATCAACCCGGCAGAATAACCGAATATCGACACTCCCTCTCCCGGCAGGAACATCCTGCCGGGGGAAGGTTGTCTTAAAATGCGTATTTTCGCACTTAGTTTTTAATTGAATGACGTTGATATATAAATATAGTTCGCGGATGTTTGCCGCTTCCCTTGCGGCGATGGTGCTGATAGCTGTCGCCTTTACGGGGTGCGGTAAGGATTCCGACAATAAGGGAGGCGGGGGAGCCAACTCGGTGGAGTGGGACCCTTCCAAGACCGTGCATCCCGATCAGGAGGGCGCTGCCGTGCTGATCGTGACCGGAGATACGGGGACGCCGTGGACGGCTGAAATCACTTCGGGAGCCGAATGGATTTCGTTTAACCGGACAGCGCCGGGAGGCCAGACTGTCAAGACGGGAAAGGTCGGAACGAGTTTGTCCGACAAGAATCAGTATGTCTATTATTGGCCGAACAACACCAAGGACGAGCGGCATGCCCTGATTCGGTTCGAGTTCGAAGGCGAGATGCCCGTCGAGCTTGAACTCGTCCAGTTCAGCACTTCGTCGGACGATGATGTATACGAGACCGGCCATAATCTGGTCTGGCCCGAAATTCCGGCGAAGAAGGAGGACGGCAACTATATTTATGTGTCGCATTTCGCTCAGCTTAACAACCGGAATATGCGTAATTACACGTTGTGTTTCGATAAGACGAAGCGCGGTGCGTGGTGGGTGGCATATCCCCTGCACGACGTGTATATCGGTTCGGGGCGTCCTTCCAAAGACCCGTGGGCCTTCGATCCCAAGATTTCGTCGTTATTTCAGGCCGATCTGGGTCGGGGCAGTTATACCGGATCTTATGACCGTGGTCACCAGATTCCGAATGCAGACCGCAATGCCAATATGGCCATGCAGTACCAGACATTCTACAACTCCAACGCTACGCCTCAGTATGGTACGCTCAATCAGCAGGGATGGATGCGTCTGGAAGGCAAGGTGCGCGACTGGGTCTGCTCCGATACGCTTTATGTAGTGACGGGCGCCTATTGGAAGCCCGGCAGCACGGCATCGACGACCGACAAGGCCGGACAGGTGTGCCCGCTGCCCAGCCATTATTTTAAAGTGGTGGTGCGTACGGTGAAGGGAAATATCCGGCAGCCCGGCGACCGGCTGGGCAATCTTCCGGCCGGCCAGCTCAAGTCCATCGGATTCAGGGTGGCCAACGAAGGAGGTCAGGGTGAGGCCAAAAGCTGGGTGAAGAGCGTCAAGGAGATCGAAGAGCTGACCAAGTTCGAATTCTTCCCCACGCTGCCTGCCGAGGTCAAGACGCAGAAGGATGCCGCCTCTTGGGGATTGTAAAACCTTAAAATTTCAGAACGATGAAAAAACGACTGATATTCACTTTGTTCTTGGCGGCGTTCGTCGTAATGTGCTTTGCGCAGAAGCCCTGCAAGGTGATGTTCTATAACTTGGAGAACTTTTTCGACACCATCAACGATCCGGAGGTGCATGACGACGAGTTCACGCCGGAAGGTCCCAAGAAGTGGAATTCCGCCAAGTATTTCAAGAAGCTCGGCAATATCGAGCGGGTGCTTTTCGACATTGCTGCCGCAGACAAGAATTATCCGGCTGTTATCGGCGTCTCGGAAGTCGAGACGCGCTCGGTGCTGGAGGACATTGTGGCGACGCCCAAATTGGCCCCCGGCAACTACCGTATCGTGCATTACGATTCGCCCGAAGCCCGCGGCGTCGATGTGGCTTTCATGTATCGTCCCGATGTGTTCAAACTGGAGGGCAGTTTCCCGGTGAAAACCGTCGTGCCGCAGCTTCCCAACTTCAAGACCCGTGACATCCTGACGATGTGGGGAACCATCGAGAACGAACCCTTCTTCTTTATGGTTGCGCACTGGCCTTCGCGGCTGGGCGGCAAGGACGCTTCGGAATTCAAGCGCATTGCCGTCGGGGAGCAGATGCGCCGCATTGCGGATTCCGTGCTGAAGATCAACCCGGCGACCAAGGTCGTAGCCATGGGCGACTTCAACGACGATCCTACGGACGAGAGCATTGCCGAGGGTTTGGGTGCCAAAGCCAAGATGAAGGATCTCAAGCCGGGCGATTTCTACAACCCCTTTGCCGATATGCTCAAGGCGGGACTCGGAACGCTGGCTTACGGCGACGCATGGAATCTCTTCGACAATATCGTGGTCACGGAGAATCTGGCTACGGGTTCCGAAGGCAGGCTTCGTTTGCAGAAGGCTCCCGGATCGAAGTTCTACGGCAATATCTTCAAGCGGTACTACATGCTGCAGAAAGAGGGACAGTATAAGGGATATCCCCTGCGTACGTACGTGGGAAATAACTTTCAGGGCGGTTACAGCGACCACTTCCCGGTGTATATCTATTTTGCCAAATAAATTACTTACATAGTCTATGAAAATCAAGAGTCTACTAATTTTAGTGCTGTCGCTTGTGACGCTGACCGCCTTTGGACAGGACGGCGGTATCAAGGGCAGGGTCGTTTCGCGTGCGGGACGCATTGCACTCGGCGACGTGAAGATTACGATGACGCCGGGCGGTACGACAACGGTTTCGGATGCGCAGGGTAACTTCGTTTTCGAAAATATTCCTGCGGGCGAATATTCGCTGCAGTTCGAAACTCCCGAATTCGAGACTTCGAATATCGCCGTACGTGTCGGTTCGCAGATGCGCGACATCAATGCGGTGATCCTCGTGCCCGATACGCAGCGTCAGATGATCGACGACGCGGTCTTCGCGGAGTTCGACACCGAAACCACCGACGACGCGCAGGCTTTGCCCACGTCGCTCTCGGCTTCGAAAGACCTCTTCAATAACATCGCGTCCTACAAGTTCAGCGAAATGCGTTTCAACGTCCGCGGTTACGATTCGCAGTATCAGGACGTGTATATGAACGGCATTCAGCTCAACGACGCCATGACGGGCTATACGCCGTGGTCGTTGTGGAGCGGTCTGAACGACGCTACCCGCAATCAGGAAGTTACGTCGGGCATCGTGGCGTCGGACGCCGGTCTGGGCGGCATCGGCGGTACGACCAATATCGTGACGAGTCCTGCGCAGATGCGTCAAGGCCTGCGTGCGAGCCTCGTAAACGGCAACTCGATGTACCGTTTCCGCGCGATGGTCACCTATGCTTCGGGCCATCAGGACAACGGGTGGTCGTATGCCTTTTCGGTCTCGACCCGTCAGGGCGGCAACTCCTATGTCAATGGCGTCTATTACAACGCTTTCGGTTATTTTGCCGCTGTCGAGAAGCAGTTCGGTCAGCGTCATCGTCTGGCGCTGACCCTGCTGGGCGCTCCTACCGAACGCGGTGCGCAGCAGGCGGCGACGCAGGAAGCTTACGATCTGGTCGGCAATAACTATTACAACCCCAACTGGGGCTGGCAGGACGGCAAGAAACGTAACGCCCGTGTGCGCAACAACCACGAACCCGTCGTGATGCTGAACTATACGTTCGACATTTCAGACCGTTCGAAACTCGATCTGGCCACCTCGCTGCGCTTCGGCATGAACGGTTACTCGGCGCTGACGTGGCAGAACGGTCCCGACCCGCGCCCCGACTATTACCGTTATCTGCCGAGCTACTTCGCGCTCGACAAGAATATGCTGGGTGCGGCTTGGCAGCAGGTTTACTGGCAGGCCAACTACCAGAATATCCGCCATTTCGACTGGGATAAGATGTATCAGACGAACTATATCCAGAACGATCCGGTCGATGAGGCGCAGTACGGTCCGGGCCGTCGTTCTAACTATATGGTCGAAGAGCGTCACACCGATCAGCTGGACTGGAATCTGGTTGCCAACTTCTCGCATATCTTCCGCAATAACTCCAAAATCTACGGAGGCCTTTCGCTGCGCCGGAACCGTACGGAGTACTATTCGGAGGTCAAAGACCTGCTTGGCGGCGACTATTGGGCCGACATCGACAAATTCGCCGAGCGCGACTTCGGCTCGAACGCCATCGCATATCAGAACAACCTCGACTATTACTATCGCCACGGTCATGCGCACGCAGCCAAAGTCGGCGACAAATACGGCTATGACTACTATGCGCACGTCCTCCGGACGAAGGCATGGGCTGCCTATAATTTCAATGTCGGCGGTCTGGGCGTAACCGTCGGCGGCGAAGTGGGATATGCTTCGCAATGGCGCGAGGGTCTTTGGCGCAAAGGCTTGTTCCCCGACAATTCGAAGGGCGATTCCAAGAAACTCGACTACCTGACCTACAAGGCCAAAGGCAACTTCAGCTACCGCTTCTCCGCGGCTCATACCGTCGAAGCGAATGTCGTTTACCTGCAGGACGCCCCCGAATTCCAAGCTTCGTTCGTGTCGCCCCGTACGCGCAACACCACGACTCCGGGGCTTTCCGCCGAACGTGTCTTCGGTGTGGATGCGTCGTATAACCTGCGTGTCGGCGACCTGAAAGCGCGCGTTTCCGGGTACTGTACCCGCATTTACGATCAGTCGAAAGTGATTTCGTACTACGACGACGTGGCCGCGACCTTCACGAACTTCGCCATGAGCGGCATAGACAAGCTCCACTTCGGTCTCGAAGCGGCCGTTTCGATTCCCCTGTACCGCAGCCTTGCCCTGAACGGAGCCGTGAGCTGGGGCCAGTACACCTACGATTCGAATCCCTATTACCTGCAGACGCAGGACAACAGCGGCGATATCGTCTCCGACGGCTATGTTTACTGGAAGAACTTCCGCGTGGAGAGCACCCCGCAGCTGGCCGCCAATGTCGGTCTTTCGTACCGCAGCAACAACAACATCTTCCTGTCGGCCGACTTCAACTATTACAACAACATGTATCTGTCGATGAGCCCGATCTATCGCACCGATGCGGTGATTACCACCGGCATGACGGCCGAGGACATCGCTCACCTGCGCCGTCAGGAGAAGTTCGATTCGGCTTATACGCTCAACGCCAGCATCGGCAAGAACTGGTATATCCACCGCCAGTATACGCTGGGCTTCAGCCTCGAAGTCAAGAATATCCTGAACAATCAGGACATCCGCACCGGCGGTTACGAGCAGACCCGTCTGACGAAGAACACCGAGACGACGGTGACTACCTATCAGGCCTTCGACTCGAAGTATTTCTACATGTTCGGTACGACCTATTACCTCAATCTCTACTTCCGTTTCTGACGGCTAACGAATAAAACACGAATATTATGAACAAAGTATCTAAACTGTTTCTGATCGCCGCGGCAGGGCTGTTCTTCGTTGGCTGTTACAACGATTACAGGAACCCGAAGGCGGCCAAGATATATACCCGCGCCGATTTCGAGAAAGAGGGGCTGGAATATATATCGATCAAGGACCTGAAGGCGCAGTTCAAAGCCGAGAATCCCGGCATGAACGACGGGACGGTCGCTTCGTGGACGGTGGATGAGCCGATTTTCACCTCCGGCAAGGTCATCTCCACCGACCGTTACGGCAATGTCTATAAATCGGTCTACCTCTACGATGCGGAGTCTGAATCGGCGATCGAGCTTAAGCTCAATACGGGCAACTACCTTTTCCACCCCGCGGGACAGATCGTTTTCGTCAAGCTGCAGGGGCTGGTGCTCGGCAACTACCGCGGTATGACCAGCATCGGTACGACCTCCTCCAACGCCAGCTATTCGAATGACAACATCGAGAGCAAGATCATGCAGGACGAGCACATTTTCTCCGGCGAACAGCAGCAGATGCTGAAGTCGGATACGCTGGTCGTTACCAAGGATAACTACAAGACGGCGATTTCGGATGCCGATCTGGGCCGTCTGGTGCGTTTCGAAGGGCTGGAAAGCAAGTTCGGCACGGCGCCGTGGGGATACAAGAATACCTTCCCCAACTATTTTGCGAATTCGACGTCGTACGACGTGAACTCTCCCGGCTGGTCGGACATCAACGAGTGGGCGACTTGGGCTACGAAACGCAGGCTGGAAGGCGCTAATGCGGAGACCTATTTCTACGGCTCGGCATGGTTTACCTACGACGCGGCGGCGACCGGCTCCGGTACCAATGCGGCTCCGGGCAACTACGTGGTGCGTACGAGCGGTTACAGCCAGTTCCGCGACAACAAGATTCCCGAAGACGGCTGGGTGGTGAACCTTACGGCGATCTACACCAAGTTCACGAACGGTTCGGGTAATTATGGGACCTATCAGCTGACGCTGAATACGGACAGGGACGTTACCGTCGTCGAGAAGTAGCGGATCCGACCGTAAAAGAGAGACCCGTCGTTGCAAATTGCAACGACGGGTCTCTCTTTTTGTCCGTTTCTCAGCGTTTGTTCCATTCGCCCGAAGTCTGGTAATAGCCGACGGCGCGGGTTACCAGCTCCCGGTTCTTCTCTTCCATCGGTTCGAGGTTGTGCGGATTCTCCGCCGTCGGAACGACGCGGTATTGCTCGAACCGCCGCACGGGCGAGAGGATGGTGAACACGTCGCCTTCGAGATAGCCCAGATCCTGATAGGTGGCGATGAATGCGCGGTTGACGTACTGCTTGTCGTATATGCTGCGGCCGAAGAAATGCGAATCGTAGCTCATGTTGAGCAGCGAGAGGAGCGTTGGCATCAGGTCGATCTGCGAGACGATGCCGTCGACGCACTGCGGCTCCACGAAGCCCGGAGCGTAGATCAGGGCCGGAATGTGGTACTTGTTCAGCGGAATCTCGGTGCGGCCGGCGCTCGATGCGCAGTGGTCCGCCGTGACGAGGAAAATCGTGTTGTCGAACCACGGCTGCCGCGAAGCCTCCGCGAAGAACTCACCGAGGGCGTAGTCGGTATACATCACGCCGCCGTTGCGGGACTTCGAGTCGTGGGGAATGCTGATCTTTCCGGCCGGGTAGGTGAAGGGGCGGTGGTTGCTGACCGTCATGACGTGGGCGAAGAAGGGCTTGCCGCTCTGCGCGTCTTCGTTGAGCGTGCGGATGACCTTGCGGTAGGCGTCTTCGTCGCATACGCCCCAGATGTTGGCGAAAGTGATCTCTTCGGGCGCATACTGCCGCTGGTCCACGATGTCGTAGCCGTTGCCCGAAAAGAAGGTCTCCATGTTGTCGAAATAGCTGTTGCCGCCGTAGAAATACTTGACGTTATAGCCCTTTTCGCGCAGCAGCGCACCCGTGGAGTGCATGCCGGCATTGTTCGGCCGCTTGATGATGCTCTGGCCGGGGCAGGGCGGCAGCGAGAGGGTTACGGCTTCCAGTCCGCGCACCGTGCGGTTGCCTGTCGCGTATACGCGGTCGAAGGCGAGTCCCTGCTTGTAAAGCGAGTCGAGTACGGGCGTCAGACGGTTCGTGTTGCCGAAACGCTCCATGAACGAAGCACTCATGCTCTCGATCGTAATCAGCACGATATTGCGGCGGATTTCGGGTCCTTCGCAGCGTACGGCGTGCAGGTTGTCGCCCGTGCTGCCGTAAATCCCGTGGACGAAGGCTTCGGCCTGCTCTTCGGGTTCGGTGATGTAGAATTGCTTGTAGTTGAGTTCGTTCTTGACGAATGCGTCGTAGAATTTGTAGAGCCCGTTGGCCTGCAGCTCGTTTACATAGACGTTCTGGCTGTCCTGAAACCGGGTGTTGAAGTTCAGCAGCCAGACGGCGAGGAGCACGGCGGCGATGTACGCCGGTCCTGCGACCGCTTTCCAGCGCCAGCCTTTCAGCCGGTCGGCGAGGGCCAGATCGCGGCGGAAGAGATACCATGTCACGACCAGCGTCACGAGGATCAGCCCCAGCGTCATCGGCACGATGGGGTAGGACTCCATGATGTTGCCGACCACCTCGTTGGTGTAGACGAGGTAGTCTACCGCAATGAAGTTGTAGCGTACGCCGAATTCGCTCCAGAAGAAATATTCGCTGATGCCGTTGAAGATGATGGCGC
>ERZ827528.214-NODE-214-length-76155-cov-4.454231_pt1 | contig 76155 bp, 60 predicted proteins | sample MGYA00519768_ERZ827528 | MGnify/ENA primary metagenome ERZ827528 (study PRJEB31778, sample SAMEA3449343) | human gut metagenome | biome: human gut; feature: human-associated habitat; material: faeces | place: United Kingdom | collected 2010/2012 ...
CGGGGCTGCAAGCCCCGCAGGATGCAAATCCCTGCGGGGCTTGTGTCGTATGAAAATGCGAACGCAAAAGAATCAGAGACCATATCCTATATGAAAAAATATCAAGAAAGTGCATTTTCTATAAGATTGGGGTTGAAATTTTCGTCTCAATAAGTTAAAATAGGATATAGATTTATGCAAAAGTCATTCATGAGGTGAAATGAAGGATATGTACGGCATTCGGGCGGATGAATTGGATATGCATTCGATCATTGCCGAAAGCATAATCGGCTTTTTGCTTCAGCATACCGGAATAATGATTCAAAGACAGGATATTTCAATGAATTCATCCGTGTGTGCTGCTGCCGTCCCGCTGCTGCCGCGATTCGGAATTTCGCCGGAAAGCCTGCTGAATGAATGCGAAAAAACAGAATGCGGCTTGCCGTATTCGAATATGCGGAAATATCGAGGCATAAATATTTTTGAACAAGTTTCCGCAAAAAACGGATATCTGTGCTTTAACCCGACGATTGAGTTCCTAAACAGCTTTTGCGTTCGATGCACGGAGCTGCTTCCAATGCCGGAAATGCCGCAAAAAATTGTTTTTCCGTGCAGCACGGAATATGCCTGCGCACGGCTTTTGACTTATTATTGCTCCGGCTGCCGCTGCATCATGACGGACAGCGTCAGAACAGCATTGTTTCGCTCCTTTGCGCTTGCGGGCGGGTTTGAAACAAAAAGGCTTTATGAACGCGCTGTTCATTCGGCGGAACGTGCCGTGCTTGCTGCTTTCGGAAATTCGGATGGGGGGAAATTCGGCGGAGTGCAGGCTTCTGCTGCGGCGATACTGCTGAGCAGTGCAAAAATGACTTTAGTGCAATAGTTTGAAGGAGAATTGACTGACTTATGAAAATTAAATGGTATGGACATTCCTGCTTTCTTTTGACGGACAGCAACGGCAGCACCGTTCTGACCGATCCGTGCGATCCGTCCTACGGTTATGAAATACCGCCCATGCATGCAGATATCGTGACAATAAGCCACGAACACAACGATCACAACAACATCAGCATTTTGCGCGGCAATACCGAGATTATCCGCAGCCCGGGCGAATACAACGTCAAGGGCATTCATATCACGGGTGTTGAAACTTTACATGATCGCAGCGGCGGTGCGCTTCGCGGCAAAAACACCATGTTTATTTACGACATTGATGATATGCGCATACTTCATTGCGGCGATCTCGGCATGATTCCCGACGAAGAAACAATTGCAAAAGTCGGCCATATTGACATCATGCTGGTTCCGATCGGTGCGATTTACACAATAGATGACCTTGAGGCGCGTGAACTTGCAAATATTCTGAAGCCCAAAGTCGTTATACCCATGCACTATAAAACCCCGAAGCTTAAACTTGAGCTTTGCCCGCTGGCACCCTTCATTGATGCGGCAAAGGACTGCCGCATTCACAACCTTAACGATTGTGAAGCAACAATTACAAAGATGAGCCTCGGTGAGGACAGGGTGCTGATTCTGCGCCCGTATGACGCCGAAAGAGACGAATGACATTTGAAACGAACGTGACGGAACCGAAGCTGCCGTAAACTTCCGAAACAAATAACCGCCGCAGGAATTTTGCCTGCGGCGGTTTTCTTTGCTCAAAGAAAGCTCAGAATTCCGAAGAATGCTTAAGCATTCTTATTTAATAATCATCCGATAAAGGATTAAAGATCATAATACCTTTCAAATTCGGCAGGATGCGGAATCTGATTGATGCGTGCAGCCTCTTTGCGCTTGCGATCGATCCAGATATTGAGGAGCCTCTCGGGGAATACACCGCCGCGGGTCAGATAGTCATGGTCTGCTTCAAGGGCATCAAGTGCCTCGTCAAGGCTCTTGGGAAGGCTGTCGATCTTTGCTTTTTCCTCTTCGGGAAGGTCAAACAGGTTGAAATCATAGGGACCCCAGCCGCAGACGGAAGGATCGATTTCGTTGATAATGCCGTCGAGACCTGCCATAAGGATCGCCGCATAAGCATAGTAGGGGTTGCAGGTTCCGTCGGGGTTGCGCAGCTCGAAACGCTTAGCCATGGGCGATTTTGCGTAAGCGGGGATGCGAATTACCGCAGAGCGGTTCGCTGTTGCATAGCCGATGGTAACGGGAGCTTCAAAGCCGGGAACAAGGCGTTTGAAACTGTTGGTGGACGGGTTTGTGATTGCGCAAAGACTCTTTGCATGTTTAAGCAGACCGCCCATGAAGTTGTGTGCAAGCTTGGAGAGCTGAGCATAGCCGTTTTCATCATAGAAAAGGGGCTTGCCGTCCTTGGTGAGCAGCATGTGAACGTGCATACCGTTGCCGGCTTCCGCATAAATGGGCTTGGGCATGAAGGTTGCGGTGCAGCCTTCTTCAACGGCAGCGTTGCGGATGATGTATTTTGTTACCATGGTGTTGTCTGCCATTTTGACAACATCATCAAGCTCAACCTCGATTTCAAGCTGGCCGGGGCCGCCGACTTCGTGGTGATGATACTTGACTTTAACGCCCCAATCTTCCATAAGCATGCACATTTCGCTGCGGAGATTGTAATACCTGTCCTGCGGAGCACCGATGTGATAGCCGCCCTTGTGCGGAATCTGGAAACCGTCTTCACTGCTGCCGGTGTTCCAATCGGCTTCTTCGGTGTCAATTTCACAGCGAACGCATTCGGGACGAGTCTCGAACTGAACATTGTCAAACACATGGAATTCGAATTCCGGTCCGATGATCATTTCGTCGGCAATGCCGGATTCACGCATGTATTCAACAGCGCGCTTGATAACGTTGCGGGGATACTGATCGAACGGGCGGTTCTCGGGGCGGTCGATAATCATTGCATCGCCGCTCATGGTGAGGGTCGGAACCTCCGCAAAGGGATCGACAGCAGCGGTGGAAAGGTCGGGAATGAAGACCATATCGCTGTTTTCAACGGGTGCGTAGCCGTAGTTGGAACCATCAAAGCCGATGCCGTATTTCATCGTGTTTTCATTAAAACGGGCGGCGGGGATGGTGATATGACGCCAACGACCGTCGATATCGGTCATTTTGAAATCGACCATTTCAATTTTGTTGTCAAGGATGAATTCCTTTGCCTGCTCAATTGTTTTAAACAGCACGGGTGAAACCTCCTGAATAGGTAAAATTTTTTTGAACGAAACAAAATCCATTGCTTCCGTTCATGCTTATTGTGACAGATTTTTGCTGATATGTCAAGGAAAACACGATATATATTTACCTGTATACGAAAAGCAAACGGCGATGCGGCAGTTTCTTAGCCGTATCTTATCCGTGGACATGATAAAATTAAAAGCACAGCAACCGAGAGGCTTTGCTGCGCCGTCAAATCGACAGGCACAGAATAAAAACATACGAAATCAATGCGTATGCGGCCGAAACGGTGCATCGGAAAAATCGGGAGGAAAGTTGATGGATATTTTTGATATTTTAACGCTTATCGGCGGTCTGTGCCTGTTTTTGTTCGGCATGAACGTAATGGGTGACGGACTGGAGCGCAGAGCGGGCGGAGGGCTGAAGCTTTTGCTCGGCAAGCTGACAAACAACCGCATGAAGGGCTTCCTGACGGGTCTCGGCGTTACGGCGGTGATTCAAAGCTCATCTGCAACAACGGTTATGGTCGTTGGGTTTGTTAACTCGGGACTCATGACGCTTAAACAGTCCATCGGCGTTATCATGGGGGCGAACATCGGCACAACGGTAACGGCGTGGATTCTGAGCCTCGGCGGAATTTCAAGCAGCAATGTCTTCGTTCAGCTTTTGAAACCCACATCGTTCACACCCGTGCTTGCATTGGCAGGAATGATTCTTTTGATGACGGGAAAAACGGACAAAAAGAAGGACACCGGCACAATTCTGCTCGGTTTTGCAACGCTGATGTTCGGAATGGATACAATGTCCGGCGCTGTTGCCGGGCTTGCGGATGTTCCCGCCTTCCGCAACATGTTCATAATGTTCAAAAATCCGCTTTTCGGAATGCTTGCGGGTGCGGTGCTGACGGCGATAATCCAAAGCTCATCGGCTTCCGTCGGCATTTTGCAGGCGTTGACCGTCACGGGACAGGTATCTTACGGCGCGGCGATCCCGATCATCATGGGGCAAAACATCGGAACCTGCATAACGGCGATCATATCCTCTTTCGGAGCCAACAAGAACGCAAAGCGCGCCGCAATCGTGCATCTTTCGTTCAACGTTATCGGCACGGTGGTTTGGCTGACGGTGTTCACGATCGTTTCCTATGTTTTCAAACCACTGTTGTTTGATACGGCGGCAAGTTATTTCGGCATTGCTGTCGCGCATTCGCTTTTCAATATCCTTTGCACCGCGCTGCTGTTTCCGGCTGCGCCCCTGCTTGAAAAAATTGCGGTTCGGCTTGTTCCGGACGGAAACAAGAAGGACACGATCTCCGAACTGGACGACCGCCTGCTTGCAACACCCGCAATCGCGCTGGAACAATGCGAGCGCGTGGTTGAAACCATGGCGGAGGAGACGGCGGAGGCTTTCAAACTGAGCATGGATATGCTCACGAATTATGATGCGGATTCGGCGGGAAAAATACGTAAAGCCGAGGATAACAGCGATCATCTGGAGGACATCATCGGGACGTATCTCACCAAACTCAGCAGGAATCAGTTGACGGAGGACGACAGTGCGGAGGTTTCCAAGCTGCTCAAAGCGATAGGCGATTTTGAACGAATTTCGGATCACAGCGTCAATATTCTTGAATCGGCGGAGGAACTCCGCAGCAAAAAAATCGAGTTTACCGGGCGGGCAAAGGCGGAACTCGGCGTGCTTTGCAGTGCCGTTTCCGAAATTTTGACGGCTGCATGTGCCGCATTTAGGGACAATGATTCCGAAAAAGCGTTGAAAATCGAGCCTTTGGAGCAGGTTATTGATGATTTGAAGGTTCAGCTGCGCGACAGGCACATTGCACGGCTCAAGAACGGCGAATGCACGGTTGAAGCGGGATTCATTTGGTCTGACATACTGACGAATCTTGAGCGTGCATCGGATCACTGTTCCAACATTGCTCTCTGCGTTATTGATGCGGGCAAACACAATATGAACATGCATGAATCTCTGTCCGAAATGAAGAAGGATAATCCCGCATTTGAGGACGAGTTTGACATGTACACCCGCAAGTATCGCATAACAGGCTGATAACGGAGCGACAGCATTGCCGCAATACGGCAAAACCATATTCAATCGTTAATTTCTTCATGCATACAAAAAGCGGACGGAGGCGGAACCGTCCGCCTTTTTGTTGTGCCGCACTCCTTTTCGAAACAGCCGGAGACCGTTTGAATTTCGGCATAAAGCGGCAGTGCTTAAACGAAATTAAATCAATGTCCGGATTCAATCGAAAAAGCGGGTTTTGCGGATAAATTCGTACTTCGGACAAACGGCGGGTTTTATGCATTGTACGGAAGGGGAATGAGGGATATAATCAATCGTGCGGTGCGGCGGAAGCGTGTCTGCCCGCAAAAACATCGCATCCGCAAAACGGGTAAACGGATATAAACGAAAAGGAAGGAAGCTTTCGCTGCGGCGGGAGCAGCGGTCATAAAAACGGTTATGAAGATTAAGGCGGCTCGGAATTCAATCGAAACCGATTCATCCGGCAAAGAAAACACGGCAGTCAATGCGAACACGGCGGCGGGGGAGGAAAAGACTTTTCTCGGCACGGAACCTATCGGCAGGTTGCTGTTTAAGCTGGCTGTGCCGACGGTCATTGCGCAGCTTGTGAACATGCTTTACAACATTGTTGACAGAATCTATATCGGTCATATGCCCGGTGACGGCAGTGCCGCGCTGACGGGCGTGGGCGTGTGTATGCCGCTCATACTTATCGTTTCCGCGTTTGCCGCATTTGTGGCCTCCGGCGGTGCGCCGCGCGCTTCAATAAGCATGGGCAAGGGTGATTATGACTCCGCCGAAAAAATTCTCGGCGGCTGTGTTTTGATGCAGGTTGTGATTTCCGCCGTGCTGACGGTGGTTCTGCTTGTGTTCGGCAGGGATCTGCTGCTTGCATTCGGCGCAAGCGAAAACACGATTGATTATGCGGCGGATTATATGAGCATATATGCGATAGGAACGCTCTTTGTGCAGCTGACGCTCGGCCTGAATGCCTTTATCACGGCGCAGGGCTTTGCAAAATACGGTATGCTGACGGTGCTTATCGGCGCCGCTGCAAATATCGTGCTCGATCCGATTTTTATTTTCGGTTTCAGAATGGGCGTTCGCGGTGCGGCGCTTGCAACAGTCATTTCGCAGGGGATATCCTGCATATGGGTCATTTTGTTCCTGCGCGGGGGAAAAACGGTTTTGAAGCTGAAGCGTGAAAACATACGCTTTGCTCCGCGCATTATACTTCCGTGCATCGCACTCGGGCTTGCAACGTTCATCATGCAGGCAAGTGAAAGCGTGATTTCGGTATGCTTCAATTCATCGCTGCTGAAATACGGCGGGGACATTGCCGTGGGCGCAATGACGATCCTCACAAGCGTGATGCAGTTTGCAATGCTGCCGCTGCAGGGCGTTGCGCAGGGCGCACAGCCGATTTTGAGTTATAATTTCGGGGCAAAAAATGCCGACCGTGTTAAAAAGACTTTTTTCCGTCTTCTCACCGTAAGCCTCTGCTATTCCGTCGCGCTTTGGGCTTTCGTGATGCTGGTTCCGAAAACCTTTGCCGGAATATTCAGCCCGAATCCGGAGCTTGTAAATTTCACCGGTGATGCTTTGCGAATATACTGCGGTGCGCTCTTCCTTTTCGGAATTCAAATCGCCTGCCAGATGACTTTTGTTTCCATCGGCAACGCGGGCTGCTCAATAATCGTTGCGGTTCTCAGAAAATTTGTGCTGCTCATACCGCTGATTTATATCATGCCGCAGCTGCTTGCGGATAAAACAAATGCGGTTTACACTGCCGAACCGGCTGCCGATGCAATTGCGGTAACATGCACGGCGATACTGTTTTCAATCGAATTCCGAAAAGCCCTGAAAAAACTGAATTCGGATTCCGCAGGCGCAGCACAGCCCGCAAAAACGGACTTGCGGGTTTAGCCCTCCGAAACAATGCTCCGCAGTGCCCGATACTTTATGATAATGTGCTGACGGAATAATGTATCGATAACAAAAAGCCGCCTTCCGAAACTGTCGGTCGGCGGCTTTTGTGAACCCGATATTCTAAATAAGCTTGTTATACAAAATTTTTGTTAACTCTGATTTAGTTATGATTCGGTCAATGTTCATAGGGAGCATGAAACCAGCGACTCTTTGAGCGTTGAAAAGATGATAATCAAACTCAATATCCTCTTCATACATAAATCCCTCAAAGTTTTTACTCAAACCTGATATTTTCCGCAATATAAGCGGCAAGCCCTGCGGCGTTGTCAACGCTGTTGGAAAGCTCAATGATAACGAACACGGGGTTGTCCTTCGTGAATGCGGCTGCGGCGGGGTTTTCGAACGCATGGAAGCCCTTTCCGACCGTCCAGTCGTTGGGAGTGCATTCATGGTAGGCGGAGGTCCAGCCGCTTTCGAAATCAGCGGAAGCTTCGCTGACGGTGTGATAATTGGATTCGGTGAAAAGGCGAACATGGTTCATGAGCGTGGCTGCGGCATAGACGCCTGCAACGCCGTCGGTCTCATAAGCCTGCTTGTCATATTCGGCGGCACATACGGCGCCGACACAATTGCCGTTTTCGTCAAGAATAAGCTTGCGCATATCCATTCCGGCGCAAAAGTCCGAAAGGGAAGCGGAAGCGCCGTCGGTTTCGGCTTTGACCGTCCAGCCCTCGGGCAGCACAAAGTTGACAGAGAAAGCGGAGGCGGAGCCTGCGGAGGGGAAAGTGACTTTCACAGGCTGACAGGCATTTGTGTACCCGCTGAAAACGGGAACTGCCGTTGCGGGCGGAGCTGTCGGGACGGCGGCGGGGGAAGCTTCTGCGGCGGGGGACTGCGGTGCGGGTGTTCCGTCAGCCGATGCGGGCTGCCTTTGGCACGCTGCAAAGGAAAAAACGGTCACGATTGCAATTGAAAATGCAGCAATTGCTGCAAGCACTTTCGCCGAGCGGCGAACGATTGAGTGGTTGTGTTGCGTCATTGTTGTTCATCCTTTCTGAATTTCGGTCAATGGAGAAATATTCGGTTCGAACTCTCGATCCAAGTGAATTATACATCAAATCAAAAAAAAGAAAACGGTTTTTGCACCTTTAGAACCGAAATAATAAACTATATTTTATTAAGGCAAAACTGTTAACGGCAACTGAACCGGCATTGCCCGCGTTGTCTTTGACAGATGCGATATTTTGCGGTATAATAACGTGAATTCATGTGCCTCGCGCAGCGGAACAGGGGTATGAACGTTCGTCCGTCGGCGCGGGGATGGAAAGGAACAAAATGATGACACAAAAAAGGTTCAATGCGCTGCTTTCAATGCTGCTTTGTGCGGCGATGCTGCTGAGCATGGTCGCTATGCTTTCGGGATGCACTCGTTCGGGAAAAAATGATTCCCCTGCTTTGCAGCACAAAATCCTGCATTATTACAGTGAGAAAGACAGTACTTCATATTTCTTTGTTGACGGCAAAAAACTTGAAGATCGCATCGGAAGCGGCATCAGCACCTTCCTTTCGGTTGACGGCACATCCGCAGCCGTGATCGCTGCAACGGCTCTGTATCGCGTTGATGCAAACGGAATTATTCTCGTTTACCCTGCCGCCGTAACGCGTGCGGTGCTTTCCATGGACGGGAAAAGCATCCTTTTCGCAACGGCAACGAAGGCATTTTTGTACAGCAGCGACACGGGCGAAACGACCGAGTTCGAAGGCATTGAAGCTGAAACCGTGCTGAGCCTTGCGCTTTCCGAGGATGCAAATACAGCCGCCGTGACCGTCGGTCAAAAGGGCGGAAGGACGGCGACCTATATCTGTTCCGAAGGAAAGGCCGAAAAGAACAGCGAGGATACATATGCGGTTGCGATTTCAAACGGAGCGGAGCGCATGTATTGCCTTGAATATGTTGACGGCGAGCTGACCGGGAGACTGCATTTTGTTCAGAACGGCAAGGATTCCGTTATCAGCACCAATGCGTCGCATTATTTTGAAGTAAATCGCGATGCAACCGAAATAACTTTTGACGTTAAATCCAAAACGCATTACAGCGCAAAGGGCAGCGAGGCAAAGCAGCTTGTTGATGCTTCCGCGCTTTCGCTTGCGGGTGCGCAGTATTCAACGATGGGCGGCAGCGAATGCACCGTTCTGCTCAAAAATGCCGGCAGCCTGTTCAACAGCATGTTCTACACCGAATACAATGCCAAGGATTCGGACGGCAACCAATTCGTTGAATATGATTTGTATTTTGTAAATTCCTCCAAAAAGGCTGTGAAGCTTGTCGGCGGTGCAACCCAATTTACCGTTCAGCCGGACGGAACAAGCGTTTACTGCGTTGTTGACAGCAGTCTTTACACCGTTTCCGCGTTCAACCCCAAAAAACCGGAGCTTGTTGAAAGCAATGTTTATGCTTTCGGTGCGGATGAAGGTTTCAAGAACGTTTATCTGACCGATATTTACGGCAATGTTCGCCTCAAAAAGGACGGCGCGTCGAAGCTTTCGGACATCATTCTGATGAACATTTCTCATTCCGCAATGATGAACAACGGCACTCTGCTTTGCATCGGGCTTTATGACAACGGAGGAACTCTTTGCAGCATTAAGGGCACCGAGAGCAAGATTCTTGACGAAAACGTTTATTATTTTGAAGTTTACGGCGATGTTGCCGCTTATTATAAAAAAGCCGGCAGCAAGGACGGGCTTTATGACGTCTATATGTCCGAAGACGGCGAGAATTTCACCCTCTGCGTTGAGCAGGCGGCAATCGGCGGCAAGGCTTCCTGACGGCTCGGCAGCGGTTTTTGAATAAAATCCGCAAAAGGGATCGGAACAGCCTGTAAAGTTTCATACAGAGAATCTGCAATCCCTTTTGCATGGCGGCAGTGTCGTGCAAAGGGGGTTTTTAGAGCAAAAGATTCTGCTTTTGAAATTTATTTACGTAATCAGAAACAGTTTTTTAAAATATATTGAATTTGGGTGCAATATTTTGCGGTCGCCGTGCATTAACATGGCGAAAGGAAGGAAAGGAGAAACAAAATGCTGATATTAAGTGCAATTAATCCGGAACAGGCACTTTCCGACGATGAAGCGGAGCTTATGGAACTTGACCTTGCCGCTGTTGCAGCAGGCAGCACGGAAGCGTTGGAACGACTCTATAACACGGCTAAAGCGGCGGTATACAGCTATTCTCTTTCCGTTTTGAGGAACGTTCAGGATGCGGAGGATGTTCTGCATGACTGCTTTGTGAACATCTTCACCGCTGCGGCAGGTTACAGGCCGCACGGCAAACCCATGGCATGGATAATCACCATTGCTAAGAACCTCTGCTTTGCAAGGCTGCGGCAGCACAATCGACAGGAACAGCTTCCCGATGAGGACTGGAGCGAGATGCTGGCGGACAATGCCGGGCTTTCAAATGAGGACAGGCTCGTTTTGCGGGAATGCCTCGGCAGGCTTTCCGAAGAGGAGAACAGGATCGTTGTTCTTCACGCCGTGGCAGGGTTCAAGCACAGGGAGATTGCTTCCGTTACGGGAATGCCGCTTGCAACCGTTCTTTCAAAATATCGCAGGGCAATCGCGAAGCTCCGCGAAAACCTTCAATAACAAAGGAGAGAAACAACCATGAAACACAATGAACAGGAAATCAAGGCGATGGTCAAAAAGGCATATTCGGCGGCAACCCCCGATGTGCTTGAGTCCGTACTCTCCGACTGCAAAAAACTGAAAGGAAGAGTCACACCCATGAAAAAGAAAAACTATCTCAAAAGCATCATTGCGGCGGCGGCCGCGGTAGTGTTCGTGCTTGCAGGCGTTATCGGCTTCGGCACATATCAAAAGGCAAACAAAGTCGTTTCAACCGTTGCACTGGACGTGAACCCCGGCATTGAGATCACAGTCAATGCAAAAGAAAAGGTGCTTGACGTTAAAGCGATGAACGATGACGCAAAAAAAGTTATCGGCGACATGAACTTTAAAGGCAGCGATCTGGATGTTGCCGTGAACGCGCTTATCGGCTCGATGCTGCGCTGCGGCTATCTGAGCGAAATCACAAACTCCATCCTTGTCAGCGTTGACAGCAGCGATGCGGCACAGGGCGAAGCCCTTCAAAAGCGAATTGCGGCTGAAATCGAGGCGATTCTGAATCAGAACGGCGGCGGTTCGGTTCTGAGCCAGACCGTGAGCCACGATGCAGAGCTTGAGAAGCTTGCGGCGGAATACGGAATCACCCTCGGCAAAGCGAAACTGATTCAGCAGATCACGAGCGCAAGCCCGCTGTATACCTTTGAATCCCTTGTTTCCCTTTCCATCAACGACCTGAACCTGCTTATGAACTCCGGCAAACTTAACCTTGGCGGAATTGACCGCAGCGGCACTCCCGCAAGCGGCGCATATATCGGCGAAGAAGCGGCAAAGCGCATTGCATTCGAACATGCGGGCGTTGCCGAAAGCGAAATCACAGGGTATGAGTGCGAAATGGACTATGAGCACGGCAGAATGGTTTACGATATTGAGTTCAGCGGCAGCGACAGCACGAACGGCGGTTATATCGAATATGACTACCATATCGATGCCGAAAACGGTGAGATTCTGAAGTATGACTTTGAACACGATGATGACCATCATGCAACCCCCGCGCCCGGCAGCGAATACATCACAAGTGAAGAGGCGATCGCATTCGCTCTTGAGCGTGCAGGTCTTGCACGCAATCAGGTAACGAACCTGAAAGCTGAATTTGAAACCGAACACGGCATTGCGTTGTACGAAGTTGAATTCGATGCAAACGGCTATGAATACGAAATCAAAGTTAATGCAGCGGACGGCAGCATACTGAAGTTTGACAGGGATTATGACGATGACCACAACCACGGCGGTCATCACGAAAACCCCACGGCAGCACCCACGGCAGCACCCACTCAGGCTCCCTCCGAAAGCTATATCGGCACGGAGCGCGCAAAGCAGATCGCTTTCAACCGTGCAGGCGTTTCCGCAAGCCAGGTAAAGAACCTCAAGGTTAAGCTCGATACGGACGACGGCAGGGCGATTTACGAAATTGAGTTCGATGCAAACGGCTATGAATACGATGTTGATGTTGACGCAGTGAACGGCAATGTTGTTGACTTTGACAAGGATGCGATTGATGACGATGACGACGAACCCAAGCCCACTCCCGCACCCGCAGGCGATTATATCGGCGCGGAGCGTGCAAAGAAGATCGCTTTCAACCGTGCAGGCATTTCCGCAAGCCAAGCCGAAGAGCTTGAAGTTGAGCTTGAGCGAGAGGACGGCAGGATGGTTTATACCGTTGAGTTCAAGGCCGGCGGTTATGAGTATGAAGTTGAAATCGATGCGCTGACCGGTGAAATTCTTGACTATGACGTTGAAAGGGACTGATGCGGCAGGTTTTCGGATTAACGGAGCGGGAAGAATGACCCGAGCCGAAGCAGCAAAACAATAAGGATGCGTCAGTATGGAACGGCAAAGGCTGCCGAAGCGGCCGATGCCGTTCCGTTTTTTGCTGCAAATGCTCCGATGTGAATGCTCCGAATGATTATATGCGGTCAAATGCGGGGCACAATCACTTGAAAATAAACAAAGGCGGCGGAACGCTGTATAAAGAGAACGTTCCGCCGCCGGACAGTATTCAATTTTGTCAAGTCAGAAACCGAACCCTCGCTGCACGGCAGGTGTTCAGCCGGCGTAAAGCTTATCTGTCGGGTTCAATAAGGCCGAAGTTGCCGTCTTTTCTTGCATAAATGACGTTGATGCGATCGGTTTCGGCATTGGTGAAAACGAAGAAGCTGTGTCCGAGAAGTTCAAGCTGAAGCATGGCTTCTTCAACACTCATGGGTTTCATGCTGAACCTTTTCACGCGGACAATATGCGGACCCTCGTCCTCATCGTCGTAATCATCGTATTCGGGGGAAGCGTCGTCATAACGGAGAGATTTCTCAAGCCGCGTTTTGTGGCGGTGAATCTGCTTTTCAAGCTTTGCAATAACGTTGTCGATGGATGCATACATATCGCCGGTGGATTCTTCGCCGCGAATGATGCCGCCCTGATAGGGAATGGTAACCTCAACAATGTGGCGGTTTTTTTCGACGGCCATGGTGATAAGAACCTCGGTATCCTCGGGAAAATAACGTTCGAGCTTTGCGATTTTTTTAAGAGCCAAATCACGCAGATATTCGGAAACCTCAATGTTTTTGCCTGTAATCGTGACCTTCATGGTAATGTACCTTCCTTTCAACGGATGCTGCCGCATACGCTGCAAAATGCTGCAATGTTGCTGCGGCTGCACACTCTTTTCTTGGGAATGCGTCGAACGAGTTGATTTTCGGGAAAAGAATTCGGGTTCGGGTTTGTTCGTGCCGTTTCCCTCGTTGACCTTCTCCTGAAAAGCAACCCTTACTCGGCATTTCCTTAGGTGCAGATATATTATACAGGAAGAATGCGAATTTGTACAGTACTTTTTTTGTATCTTTTGGCAAAAAAATGTGAATTATTCGGCTCATTCTCCGCAAAGCCGCAAAAATGGGAAAAAAAACGCCTGCCGGACTGCAAAAATCTTAATACGGACATTTTTTTGAAATTGCCCATATACGCTGCTGCGGCACAATGCGAGTGCTGTATATGAAACCTGCGGATAAGGACCGGTCACGGAAGCAGGCAAATCGAACATAATATATCAAATTAAATAAATTTTTTACGTCCGTCCTGTGTTGACTTTGGTGCCTTGTGCAGTTATAATAAGATTAGTATGGGTCTTGCCGAAAAAGAAAACAAAGGTCTGTTAATTTAATGAAATTTAGCGTTAAAAGCACATTGAAATACTCCGTGCAGAGAATGACTCCGACTAAGGCTGTTCGAATTGCGCTGCTTGTGATAAGCGATGCGCTGATACTTAATATTGCTTCTTTTTTGGCACTTTGGGTCAGGTTTGAATTCCATTTCGAGCAGCTTGTCCGTGAGACGGAATATTTAAACAATATCCTCCGTTTCGCACCGTATTACACGGCGTTCGGACTCATTGTTTTTGCATTGTTCAAGCTTTACACAAGCCTTTGGCAGTTTGCTTCAATAGACGAATTTTTAAAAATAATCCTTGCGTGTTTTATTGTTGATGCCGGGGGCTATGCGGGAATGCATTTGATGCATCTCGGCATTCCGCGCAGTCATCCCGTGCTGAACGGAATATTCCTTGTAATAATGATAACCGGTGTGCGTTTTTCATACAGATTTATGCGCCAATACAGGCGGGCAAACAACAGCTGCAGGCGGACGATGATAATCGGCGCGGGGCAGGCAGCGACGGTTGCCCTGCGGGAGTTCCGCGCAAGCGCACATTCCGAAAACAAAGTCGTTTGCCTTATCGACGATGACAAATCAAAATGGGGACAATATCTTCTCGGCGTTAAGGTTGTCGGCGGACGCGGCGACATTCTCGGCGCTGTCAAAAAATACGATATTGACGAGATTATTATGGCAATGCCGTCGGCAAGCATCCGTATGCGCAGCGAAATTCTGGATATCTGCAAGGACACCCCGTGCAGGCTTAAAACGCTTCCGGGTATTTTTCAGCTTGCGAACGGCGAGGTCAGCATCAATAAAATCCGCAATGTTGAAATTGAGGATCTTCTCGGGCGCGAGCAGGTTCGCGTTGACCTTACCGATATTTGCGGCTATGTCGGAGGCAGAGTGGTCCTTGTTACGGGCGGAGGCGGCTCAATCGGAAGCGAATTGTGCAGGCAGCTTGCTGCGCATAATCCCAAAATGCTGATTATTTTTGATATTTACGAAAACAATGCGTACGATATTCAACAGGAGCTGCGTGCGGCGCATCCGGAGCTTGAGCTGATTGTTCTTATAGGTTCGGTTCGCGATAAACAGCGTGTCCGAGATATTTTTTCAAAATATCGTCCGCAGCTTGTTTTTCATGCAGCGGCGCACAAACACGTTCCCTTGATGGAAACAAGTCCGAATGAAGCTGTTAAAAACAATGTTTTCGGCACGCTGAATGTTGCGCTTGCGGCAGATGAATTCGGAGCGCGCCGAATGCTGCTTATCAGCACCGATAAGGCCGTTCGTCATACGAATGTGATGGGCGCAAGCAAACGCATATGTGAAATGATAGTTCAGAATATCAATAACCATTCAAAAACGGAGTATGTTGCCGTTCGCTTCGGCAATGTTCTCGGCTCGAACGGTTCGGTGATTCCGCTCTTCAAAAAGCAGATTGAAAAAGGCGGACCCGTCACGGTCACGCACCGCGACATAATTCGCTATTTTATGACGATTCCTGAAGCGGTCGCGCTTGTTCTTCAGGCGGGCGCATACGCAAAGGGCGGAGAGATTTTTGTTCTTGACATGGGAAAACCCGTGCGCATTGACGATCTTGCACGGAACATGATACGCCTTTCCGGCTTTGAGCCGGAGCGCGATATTCAAATTGTCTACACCGGCCTGCGCCCGGGTGAAAAGCTTTACGAGGAACTGCTTTTGGATGAAGAGGGCATCAAAAAGACTGACAATGCACTTATATATATCGCAAAACCGATAGTGTTTGACGAGGAGGCTTTTGCCGAGGGCATGAAACGCCTGCGTGAAGCCTGCAATGCGGAAAACACGGGGAATGCGGCGGACATCCGCGTCATTGTGAAGTCAATTGTGCCGGAGTATCACGAGAACAAAATGCATTGATAAAACGGAATCGGAACAAAATTGAGCAATAACAAACAGAAACCCGAAAGTGTTAAGTTCGGGTTTCTGTTTTCGACATTAAATTTCTGTTATGCAGGCATTGATTTGAAAAAGCTCAGCTTCTCAGCACCTTTTCGATATAGGAGCGGAGCATATCGCAGTCGCTCTTCTGCACGGTTCGGGTCGTTTTGCCGCGTGCGAGAAGCTGATTGCCGCCGCCTTTTCCGTTCATGATGCAATTGACGGCGGTGCAAAGTTCGCGCATGCTGAGCTTTATCGCCGCATCTTCCGTGCATGCCATGCAGTAATCGGTTCCGCCGGCATTCGGCGCAAACAAAAGTGAAACGCAGGGCACGGTGCTGTCTTTTTTGCAAAGCTCGTCCACCGTGAGCTTTAAATCGTTGGCAGTTGAGCCGTCCATAACGGAACATCCCACGGCGATGCCTTTTATGCGTTCCGCCGTTGAAAGCAGACTGACGCTCTCGGCAGAGGCAAGACGGCGGCTTTTTTCGCGCAGCTCGCTTTTTGAAGATGCAAGCTCGTCTGCCTGTTTGCGAATTGCGGCGGGCAATTCCTCGCGGGAGGTTGAATACTGCTTTGCAAGCGCGGAAACGATGTTTTGAACCGTGCGCACTGCTGCGGTAGCTCTGCCTCCGCAAACGAACCAAAGCCGCGTTCCTCCCTTGTAATGCTGAGCATCGGTGAACAGAATCGTTCCGACACCGCCCGTTGCCGCAAGATGCGTGCCGCAGCAGGTACAGGAATCGATTTTTCCGTTGTCGATATAAACAATTCGTACAGCTTTTGCGGGCGGCACGGGTTCGCAAATGTTATTTTGGGGTTTGTCGGATTTTTTATTCTTATCGTTTCCGACAGCTTTATCGGATTTTTTCCGCAGAGTGCGTGTTGACGCATCCTCCGGAGTCGTAACTTCCGTATGCACCGACAGATTTGCACGCACGGCAGCATTTGCAGCACGCTCAAGCTCCTCAAGCTGAGCCTGCTCAAGAGGAATATCGAAATCTATCGTGCAGTAATCCGCTGCCATGTGAAAACCAACGTTCACCGCACCGAACAGCTTGTTCGCAAGCCCGGAAACAATATGTTCTCCGGTGTGCTGCTGAGCATGGTCAAGACGTGTGTCAACGTCAAGTATTACACGAACGATTGTTCCCGCAGGAATTTCAGCATCACAAAAATGAACAACGCTGCCGTTTTCGGTGCGGGCATCGGAAATGCGAACGGTCTGCTCCGCTGCGGAGTTGTCGGGCCTGAAAACAATCGAACCCCTGTCGGCAGGCTGCCCGCCGCCTTCGGGATAAATCATTGTTCTGTCAAGTATGATTTTGTACGCGCCGCTGCGCTCATCTTTTTCACAGGAGAGCACCGCCGCACCGCATTCGGTGATAATGGGAGTCGAGTAATAAAGCAGTTCAGTCATTTTGAGTCACTTCCTTTAAGTTGGTAATATATAAAAATACTGTTAATAAAAATATATTTATTTTCGGTTCTGCTCCTTAAAAAAACGATGCCGCAATCGTGCAGCCGAACCGAAAAGGCGCAGAAGAGCGGGACGCAGCGGGAACAGAAGCCGCCACAGCGCGGCGGGGATTCTGTATGCGGGGGAATTAAAATCAAGCTTGTGTCCGCCGCGTATGCGTGCTTCGGCAATGCCGAGGAGTTCGCCCGTTCGTTCGGATTCATCGGAATCGTTAAGACTGCTTGAATCATTCGGCTGTTCCGACTGCTTTGAAAGCGGAATAAGCCGCAAAGGGTTCTGCGGAGAGGCAAAAGCATCAAACCCGCGGTTGCCGTCGCCGGCGGTCACAACACGATTTCCCTCAATGCGCATTACACGGTGCAAAATGTATTTGCCGGAAATGCAGAAAAGGATGATGTCCCCGCGTTTCGGTTTTTCAATCGTCACGGAGGAGCAGGGGCGTATGCAAACGGAATCCCTTCCCGCGCGGAAAAGCGGGAACATGCTGTTCCCCGTCACACGAAAACACACAGTTCGCCCTGCAAGAAGTTTTTTTCGCACAATTGAAAAAAACTCGGCGGCGGGCAGAATTTTCGACACGGGTTGCTGAACGGAATCTGTCGGGTATTGTTGATGCTGCGAATCCATTCTGCTGTCTCCTTTTGCTGTTTGCGCAGGATGTATGCAAAAAACTGCAAAGCTGCGCCGTACAGCAAAGCATATAGCAAAAACATTTGGTTATCAAGGCAGGCACTGTAATTTTTGTGTCAAAAACCCGCCGCAGTGTTAAACTGCGGCGGGCATGACGGAACTAAGTTCGACATTCGTCGAACGCGAATGGATTATTTTGCAGGTTCGGTATCAGCGTTATTGCCGCCGAACCACTTTGAAAACAGGTCACGGAGGAACTGCGCAACATCTTTGAAGAAATTGCCGATGTCTTCAAGGGTTTGCTTTGCGCCCTCGGTGAATTTCTTCCAACCGGTTGCTTTGCGCGTTGCATCGGCAAGGCCGTAGGCGCGTGCGCGAAGCTGTTCAACATCGAGACCCTCAAGCGTTCTTGCAAGGGTCAGAATCTGGCTGATTTCGGTTTCGGTAAGCGAAACATCGTTGTCGTCGGCAATTTCACGAATTTTCTGCTTGACTTCATCATCGGTCATCTTCTGAGTTTCGTCAAGAATCTTTTTCAGCTCGTTGATCACTTCGGTCGCTTCATCGGAGCCGATCATTTCGGCAAGCTGACCGGTTGCAATAAGCTCATCAACGCCCGCCATTTTTGCGTATTCGCTGAGGATGTTGCCGGTGAGGCTTTCATATGCTTTGTAGACGCCTGTCAATGCTGCCGTGCCGCTGACAACGCGGGGGGAAGCAACAATAATTTTTGCGTCCGTGATGCCGACGGTGGTAAGGACGTTGCGGTACATTTCCTCGGTGCAGAAGTCAACATTGTAAGTCTTGATGTCAAGACCGCTGCCTGCGGGCATTGCGCAGATGTAGATGCTGGAGATGGAACGCTGCCCGATTTGTCCGGAGGGAATCTTGCCTTCAAAATAGAGGCGTTCTTCAGCGTTGGTAACGGTCAGGATGCGGTTTTCGTCAACTTCACACTGAATGCCGAACATGCCGATAACCTGGCTGCGTTGTTCATCGGTCAGATCCGCACCGAAAACAATGCGGTAGTCGCCGTCCTCCATTGCGAAAGCGGAATTTGCAGCGCCGAAAATGCCGACAGTGAACAGCAGAGCAAGTACAAGGCTCAAAATGCGTTTTTTCATATTTTTTCTCCTTTCAAAAATAAAGCCTTTCGTGAATGCATCAAACGATTTCGGATCGCCGGCCGCCCGAAACGAGCACGGTTCCGACGCATCCGTATTGCATTCAGATAATACTATAACATAATATGCCCGCAATATCCAGTCATCCCGTGCGGAAAAAAGCGGCAAAATCGCCGTATTCACGGCTTTGTTGCAAAAATGTACAAAAAAAGTATACATTTGACCTGCAAAACACGGCGGCGGACGGATTTTGACCGCGAAACAACTCACAATTCAAATATATTTATGAAAAATCAATCCGCTTACTGAAAAATACTGTATAATTAAGAATGTAATTGCCCGAACGCATTCGGACAGGGGTACAGTCGGGCAAAAAACTGATAACGACTTATACATCAGGAGGACTCCAATGGAGAAGAACAGCGGCTTCGCAACGAAGCAGATACATACAGGCAAAATCGAAATTCCCGGCATTGCGCCGCTTGCAACGCCTATTTTCCAAACCTCGACTTTTGAATTTGAAACCACGGCTCAGGGCGCACACCGCTTTGCGGGTGAGGAAGCGGGCTATATCTACACCCGTCTCGGCAATCCCAACACGACAAAAATCGGCGAAAAGCTTGCTGCTCTTGAACATGCCGAAGCGGGCATGGCAATGGCAAGCGGCATGGGTGCGGTAACAACCGTTATGTGGACCGTGCTCCATGCGGGAGACCATCTGCTTGCGGATGACGCGCTTTACGGCTGCACTTTCTCCTTCTTTACCCATGGGCTGACCCGCTACGGCGTTGAAGTCACCCTTGTTGATTTCGAGGATCTTGATGCCGTTCGCGCTGCGATTCGTCCCAACACAAAGGCTTTCTATTTTGAAACGCCCACGAACCCGAACCTCAAGCTCATTGACATTGCCGCAATCTCCAAGATCGCGCATGAGAATTGCCCCGATGCAAAGGTTATTGTTGACAACACGTTTGCAACACCTTACCTCCAGCGTCCCCTCGATCTCGGTGCGGATGTTGTTATCCACAGCGCAACCAAGTATCTTAACGGTCACGGCGATGTTATTGCGGGCATGGCGGCAGGCACAAAGGAATTCATCGATGAGTGCAACCTGTTCGGCCTTAAGGATATGACCGGTGCGGTTCTCGGGCCGTTTGAAGCTTTCCTTATCGACCGCGGTCTCAAAACTCTTGATATCCGCGTTAAAAAGCATTGCGAGAACGCGATGCGGGTTGCGACCTTCCTTGAAGGCCATCCCATGGTAAAGCGCGTTATCTACCCCGGCCTTGAGAGTCATCCCCGTCACGAGCTTGCAAAGAAGCAGATGCACGGCGGCTTCGGCGGCATTATCACCTTTGAGCTGAACGCAACCCGTGAGCAGAGTGCGGAATTTGTAAATTCCCTCAAGCTCTGCACCATTGCAGTCAGCCTCGGCGATGCCGAAACCCTCATTGAGCACCCTGCAACCATGACCCACAGCACCTACACTCCCGAGGCTCTTGAGCAGGCAGGCATCGGCGAAAGCATGCTGCGCCTCAGTGTCGGCCTTGAGGATGCGGAGGATATTATTGCGGATCTTAAAGCGGGTCTTGACAGCCTTCAGAAATAAGCTGTCGCTTTTGTCTGATTAAATCCGAAAGCACATGCACCCCGCCCGGGCGGAGGGATTCCGCCGGGGTTCGGGGTGCTTTTTTGTGCGCATACGGCAGATGAAGGGCGTTGTTCAAAAAAATTTCGGCCGAGAGCAAAATGTTTACAGTTTCGTAACAAATTCCCGATGAAAATGTGCTATCATTATTGTCGAAGGGAATGAACCCGCGGAAACGGCGGAGGGAAGCATGGTGAAAAAAGTGATGAAATCGAACGAAAAAAGAGCCGTTAAGGCTGAAAATGCCGAACGCAGGCACCGCAATTTGATTCTTGCGGCTGTTGCGCTTACGGCGGCTGTTGCAATTGTGTCACTCGTTCTTTTCATAAGGACGGCATCGCAGCTCAAACGCGGCGCAAACGAAGAAGAAAGGACGGATATTCCCGTGCTCATCGGGAATATTAACAGTGACGGCGGGGCGGAGCAGCTTTACGGCGGCGAACCCTGTGCAGTTCGGCAGAACCTTCCGAAGGAGCCGGATCTGCTTGCACGGAACAGTTACTGAATACTGAGCAATAATCGGATGTCAACCCCTTGCAAACGCCGTACAGCGGGCGAAAGCCCGTGAATACGGCGTTTTCCGGCAAAAGCGAGGATGATAAAAATATATTGCATCCGTCCTTGCGGCTCATGCGGTAAATATGTTGCGGAAAAGCTTTGAATATGCTATAATTCGGAGCGAAAATTGAATATGCCTTATCAAGAGTGGCAGAGGGAACGGCCCGGTGAAGCCACGGCAACCTGTTTAATGCGAAAGCTTTTCACAAGGTGCCAAATCCGACGGCATTGCCCGGCGCAAACTTTTTTTGTTGAGCTGCGGCTGCCGGGAGATGAGAGCGCAAAGTTAAAAAGGGTTTCCGTGCGATGTTCCGACAGGGTTCATCGCATTTTGTTTTTCTTTTGCAAAGGCATGGAAAGGATAAAATATGAACAATAACGAAGTACAAAAGCGGCTGTTTACCTCCGAATCCGTAACAGAGGGGCATCCGGACAAGGTCTGCGACAATATCGCGGACGCCGTGCTTGATGCAATGCTGCGCAATGACCCGAATTCGCGCGTTGCCTGCGAATGCTGCGCAACAACGGGCATGGTAATGGTAATGGGCGAAGTTACCACAAACTGCTATATAGACATTCCGAAGCTCGTTCGCGATGTTGTGCTTGAAATCGGCTATGACAAACCCGAATACGGCTTTGACGGCCATACCCTTGCGGTTATCAGCGCAATAAACGGACAATCCCCCGATATTGCAATGGGCGTTGACAAGAGCTTTGAAGCAAAACACGGCGACACCGACTCCTATGACATCGGTGCGGGCGATCAGGGAATGATGTTCGGATATGCCTGCGATGAAACTCCCGAATGTATGCCGCTGTCCATCAGCCTTGCGCACAAGCTGACCCGCCGCCTGACGGAAGTTCGCAAGAGCCGTCATCTCGGCTATCTCCGTCCGGACGGCAAGAGCCAAGTCACCGTTGAATACGACGAAAACGGCAAGCCTGTCCGCATTGACACAATAGTCATTTCCACACAGCACGATCCGGATATCGACATGGAGCATCTGCGCCGTGACGTTATCGAAAACGTCATTCGTCCCGTTATTCCCGCAGAGCTTGTTGATGCGGAGACAAGAATTTTTGTAAACCCGACGGGAAGGTTCGTTATCGGCGGACCGCAGGGCGATTCCGGTCTGACCGGCAGAAAGATAATCGTTGATACCTACGGCGGCGTCGGAAGACACGGCGGCGGCAGCTTCTCCGGAAAGGATCCCACAAAGGTTGACAGGTCCGCTGCCTATGCGGCACGTCATGCGGCAAAGAATATCGTTGCACAGGGCTATGCAAAACGCTGCGAAATTCAGCTTGCCTATGCTATCGGCGTTGCAAAACCCGTCTCCGTCCGTGTTGACACTTTCGGAACGGGAACAATGCCCGATGCAGAGCTTGAAAAGATGCTGCTTGCAAGTTTCGATTTCCGTCCCGCCGCAATCATTGAAAAGCTTGACCTTCGCCGCCCGATTTACAAAAAGACAGCGGCATACGGCCATTTCGGAAGGGATGACGCCGATTTCCCGTGGGAAAAGGTTGATTTGCAGTTTGTGAAATGAGTTTGCACAAAGCAATTGCTGCCGGTTATGCAGCGAGTTTTGCAGAGAAATGAATGCTGAATATTGCGCCGGTTCAGTGCCGTGGTATTCTTTTTAACCGAAATTGAAATGAAAAGGGATTGCCGCAGAGTTTGTGCGGCGATCCCTTTTTGATGCGATATATAAATGTGAAAAAAAGATTTATATCAAAAAATTTACAGTTCCTGAAAATACGACACGATCCGTCCCAAAGTATCATCGCTGATTTCATCGGGAACCAGACTCCCCTCCTCGATATAACGCTTCGCACCGGAAGAGGCATTGACGATTTCGGCGAATTCCTCGCTTGCCGCATATTGGCTGACTGCCGCAAGATACATTGTTGTTGAAACGCTGTAAGGGCTGTTTTCATCGTTTACAATTTTGCTGATTTTTTGCGCACAGGCGGCCGCAAGCTCATTGGCCTGTTTTGCCGTCAGGCTGTTTAGAATCTCCGGCATGCAAAGCATGGCTTCAAGATAGCGGAGCCTGATGCAGCCGACGCTGTCGCGTGCTTTCTGCTCGTCAAGGTCATAAAGTTTATATAGCCTTATAAGGCTTTAGGCAGCGTCCGGCCGGGTCATCAGCTCGCGTATGCCGTTATAGTCGCTGCGTACGTTCTCCATACCGTCCTGCATTGTGTCAAAAAGCATAAAATCAATAAACAGGTTATAGTTCATGCAATAAAGCACAAGCTCGTCGGTTGAAACGGTTTCGAGAATGTCCGCCGGAATCTGGGAAACTTCGCGCATCTGCACGGCGTCCTCAAGTGCGTCCCACTGCTCCGGAGTATCGTCCGGATTTATGCTCGAAACGTATTTTTTTTCATCGGTTTTTTTGTTAAGGTATCCTTCGGGAACGGGAAACCAAAATTCGGAGGAATCGTTGTCCTCATCCTTTGCAGGTTCATCCTGCGGGTCGGAATGCCGAGTTTCGTATTCGACATAATGCTTCCGCGCATTGCGCCCGATTGCCGCATAACTCTTTTTTGGCAGTGCCAAGGCAAGAGTGAATGCTGCTGCTGCCAGTATGCATATGCATACAATGATCGTTCTTCTCTTTTTCACTTGAATAAATCCTTTCCGTGTCGACAATATCGCGTCTGACAACTGCTTTTAAATAATAACAGATTATTTTTTAGACGTCAAGTCTGAAAACAAATAATATATATATAAACGCAATCAGGTAAATGCATCGGCAGGACTCCGGGAATCGGTTTTAAACGGATCGTGCGAAAAAAGACCGCAGGTTTGAGCCTTTTTTCGCACAATCTATCGGGGAAGCTTCGGTTAAAGGTTGTTTATCAGAGCGCTTTATTCACTTGTGATTGAGTTCACAACCTCGGACATCTTTCCGAAATCGAAAGATTGAACGATCTCCACAGCTTCACTGCGTGAATTGTAAACGGTCAAAATTTCAACAAGGAAACCGTCAATATCCGCCCAGAACGTAACGGCATCATCGGAAACATCCGTATCGTTAACAATATAGAGTCTGCGTATTTTGTCCGAACCGGTCGGAATTATTTGCGTAACGTCCTTTGACTTGATTTTGCCGTTGAGCAGTGTTTCCGAATCGGCGGAAAGCCCCTCATAAATCGTGAAGTAACCGTGCCCTTTATCAAAGAGGTAAACAAGGGTAAAACGCCCGAATGTGGGGTAATAATCCATGTAATGCGGTTTATACTTCGGGTGGGTCGGGAAGGGAATCCTGTCAAAGCGTTCCAACAGATCGGACAGCTCCGCCTTGTTGCGGACGCCGCAGCAGCGGCGGATTCCACGCTCTTCAATGTAGCTTTCAACCTTGCTCTCATCCAGCTTCACGGATGCAAAAAATGCCTGCATTTCTTCAACACTGCAGAACTCAATGCTGTCGGGGGGAACTTGATGACCGGTTTGCCATTCGGTCGGTTGTGCGGTCGGTTGTGCGGTCGGTGCCGTTTCCGTTTTGTGAACGGAAGAACATGCAAGCGCCGAACAGATGCATACAGCAAGCATTGCTGCGATGAAAAGATAATGTTTTTTCATAGTTATATTCCTTCCGATTAATGATAGTGTGTGTCGTCGTCGGGGGTGTCATTTCAAACGGTGCGCAACACATTCGCGTTGAGTTGCGCTGCGCTCAGAGAAGAAGTTTCACGGGGACAATATGCCGAACACTGTTCCGTGACGTCCGAACCGGTGAAATGATTTCCGCTGTCGTTTGACTGCGGAAGCCTGCTTGGCGGAGAATGCATCGCCTCCCTCAAATGTGATGACTATATTATACCGTATTACCTATCGTTGTCAAGATAAAAAATCATTTATTCTTTACGTCGAAACACAAACAAAAACAGCCTCCGCAAGTGCATAAAATCTGCGGAAGCTGTTGATTTTTTGCGTTTTAGTTGAAAACGGAAACGCCTGCGGAACGAGTGTTCCGTGAAAACGCCGTGGGAATATATTTGCAGAAAACATACGCCTTGTGCAAACATAAACCGTTCGGAGTTTTCGATTTATTCGCCGAGGGCATCCTCCCAACGGGGAGTGCTCCAGCCGGTTGTGTCGAAGTATTGGCGAATCTTATCGCTCATGTATCGGAGCTTTGCGTAAAGATGCGGATATTCCGAAAGCTCACTGCCGAAGAAACCAGTCATTGCATATTCCATGATTCGGGCGCGATCCTCGCGTTCATTGGTTTTTGCATAACCGTCGATGAAATAGCAGTCCTTGGGTTTTGTCGAGCCGAAATAAGTGTAATCACCCTCGTTCAGAATGCTTTCGGCAGGATCAAAGATGTATTGGAAGCCGTCGGGGTTCAGCTCGGCCCATTGGACAACATCGAATTCGCCGTAGTTGATGCTTGTGATATGATCCTCCGTTGCGTGCCAGATCTCGTGGCAATAGGTGCCGACAAGCCCTTCGGAGAAAATGTCTACATAAATATTATGCCACAAAGAGTTTTGCACGCTGTAGCCGATCATGTTGAAATTGCTTTCAAACCCGCCGACAAGCATTATGCGTATGCCGCCGTCACCGAATTCCGAACGGAACTGCGGGAAAAAGCCCTCCGGATAGAGCGAAAGAGCTTCTTCGAGAGAATCGAGTGCCGCGTTTATTGATGCGGCTTCGTCTGCAAGATCCATTTGATCGGTTGTGGTCGTCGGGTACTCGGCAAAAGTACATGCGGGCAGACACTGGGAGGAGAGCAGGATGCGCACCCCGTATTTTTCGGAAATTTCATCCGCACGGCTGCGCACTCCCTGAAGATTTTCGGGGAGGCTGCTGCCGTTCACGGCGAACCAATAATCCTCGGCAATGTATTCGTTGACGGTGAGCATGGATTCAGCCGGTTCGGTGCCGTCGATAACGGAATAATCAAGCACGGACGGAGAAATCAGGTTAAATTCAAATTGTGATTCAACGTAACTCACCGCTATGATTCCGCCGATGTTCGGCATGAAGCACTGCGCAAGAAGCTCATGCTCGATGCCGTATTGGGTAAGGTCGCAGCACTCAAGCGCGCTGCCGAGCCTGAACAAAGCGGGGGAATTTCCGGATGTTACGATGCAGTCCGAATACGGAACGGGGTAAAGTTCGGTTTCGCCGCCGGGCAGCAGGGAGGCATCCGCAAAAACAAAACTGCCGTCGGCGGAATATGTAACATCGTATCCGCCGACATCGGTGTTGTATTTAAAGAAATAAACATCCGAATCCTCGGTGAAATGCGGAATGAACGAGTCGGAGGAAATCATTGAGAATGAATTTGAACCAAGGTCGAGCAGTGCCGTTCCGCAAAGCATTGTGTCCGGGGAAAGAAAAGCATCCAAAAACAGTTTGTCCTCGGTCGGGTGTATGTCAACAAGCGAATTGAACCGCAGGTTGAATGCGGCTTCCACGGGGGAGACTTTGCCCGTTTCGATATTCATGCTGCACAGCACGGAATCCTTAAGAAAATAGTATTCTGTCAAATCATGCGAAAACTGACCGTAAATCGTTTCAACATCGAAACGTTTCTTTTGATTCAAATCGGAATCGAAAAGGATCCACTCGTTTTCGTCGGCGTTGAATGCGGCAAAGGTGTCGTCCGGAAAGATTTCGTCCGAAACGGACCAGTTTCCGTCAATCGTTACGGACTTTATGACACTGTCCGAAACAATATCGACGGTTGTGAACGTTGTTTTTTTGCTTTCGTAATCACTTTGGCAGGCAAGTGCGCCGCTTTGTCCGAACGGATGCAGCACGGGAAGCAGGGATGTATCAAAGCTTGTGAGTTTGCGCACAGGTTCGGGTACGGGTGTTGCCGTCGGGACCTCTGTCGGGGCGGGTGTTGCCGATGCGGGTGCGGGTGTCTGCTGCGAGTCACTGCCGGAATTGCAGCCGAGGCAGAAAACACATGCCGCAAACAACAGCGCAAGCAGAGCGAACAGCGCGTGATTGCGATAGCTTGATAATGAAGTTTTTTTCATGGCGGTAAACGCCTCCTTAATTATTAATCTGCCGAAAGAGTGCGTATGCTCAATCGGCATGCTGCCGAATTTTGAAAAGTTCCGTTCAATTCGCAGTCAACACCGAACACGGCCTGCGGAAGTATTTGAATTCGCTGCCGCATGTGGAAACAACGACTTTGTTCTGCGTTGCGGAGCAATGCGCAATAAGCGGTTCACCGTTTTTCAGAAAGCCGACACAGATTCCGACATGGTTTCCGTCGCTTCCGGGGTATTTGTTGATGAACGCAAGATCGCCAATTCGAACATCGCTTTTTTTAATTTCAGCGGATTTATCCCACTGATTCCATGTGCCGACGCCGATTTTTTCAATCGTTTCGGTTTTGTCCGCGCCCAATTGAATATAACACCAAAGCACAAATCCGGAGCAGTCCAATCCGTAAGGGATGGTTGTTCCGCTTGTGGAATGGCCGGGGCTTGTGACTTCGGCAGGTTTGCCCCAACGGTCATCCCAACCGACGGTGTAACTCTTGCCGCCCCAAAAATAGTTGACCTTTCCGACAAGCATAAGCGCGGATTCCGCAAGGGTGCGCTGAGCTTCCGTTGAATACTCGCTGCGTGCCGACATTTGCTGAATCTCCGCATCGTCAAGTATGCGGTATTCTGTTCCGCGGCATGCAAAATAATATGTTGCTGCCGCAATAAGCATAATCAGCAGTGCAAAGCAGACAGCGCAAATGCGAATGCGACGCGAATTGTTTTTTTGCTGCATGGGTGGCCTCCTTAGCTGCGGCCGAAGCTTTCAGCCGGATTTTACCGCAATAATAACATAATGCGGTGGCCGTTGCAAGCACACCGAAAAATAGATAATATATTTACTGAACGGAATTTGTTTTGCGCTTTTCCCGAATTGTGTTCGGGTGATAAAAAACTAAAGCGAATAATTCTTAAAGTGTACAATAGTCAGCTAATTTTTGACAAGATTTCCGGAAACTGAATTAAACAAAATGCGGAGGTTTCGCATTTTAGGAAGAAAAACGCCGATACTTCCGCAATCAGAAGTAATATGCTATAATAGACACAAAGCGATATACACAGGAATGCTCTGAACAGACAGGTTTTGCGGGGAAAGACTTTGGGTAAATGTTTTTTCGTGCAAAAAGCATTGAGCGGAGCTTCCGAAAAGGATTGGGGAAATTCGAAAATGATAAGTATTGCAATTTGCGACGATGAAGCTGTCTTTGCGGAGGCACTTCATGCTCTTGTCGACGCCGGAATGAAGGAAATTCTGTACGGCGAGAATTCGATGGACGAAAGAGAGCTTTCATATGAGATAACGGTATTTACGAACCCGTTGATGATGATTGACGCTTTAAAAACAAAGCGGTTCGATCTTGCTTTTTTGGATCTTCTCATGAATAAGGAAAGCGGGTTCGGTGTTGCGCAAGAGATCCGCAGAATGAGACTGAACACTGAAATTGCAATTGTTACTTCATACGGCGAAGCGAGGAACGATGCATTTCAATACAGGCCGATAGGCTATGTTGACAAACCGGCAACGATTGAAGATGTAACAAGACTTCTGCGCCTCTATATCGATTTTTATTCCGATTGCAAGCGTTACATTTATGTCGGAAGAGCAAGCGAGGAACGCAGAATTGCGGTCAATGATGTTACTTATATCGAAGTCCGCGGACGCAGCATCAAAATCGAGATGTCAATCGAAGGCAGAAAAAACGAGATTAACACCACGGGCACGATTTCCGAATATGAAGAAAAACTTAAGAGCAGCGGATTTGTGCGCTGCTACAGGAGCAATCTCGTGAATCCGCACCATATAAAGGCATATAACGTAGTCAGCAAGGAGTTCAGTATGAGCACCGGAACGAGGCTGCCCGTATCCCGCAGCTATGCGGTGCAGGCCGTGACTGCATACAACAGGGCAAAGAACGGGGACGGAAGGCTATGAGTCCGGCAGCGTTTTTTAAGCTATGCTGCGTTCCGGTGTCGGTGCTGAAGGCTTTCTTTGCGGACTACATGATGGCCTCGGTGCTTGAGCGCAGGTTTGTGAATAAAAAAAGGAATTGCTGCTTTACTCCCCAAGTGTTGGGTTATGCTGTCGTTTTATGTGCAAGGCTGCCGTTTGTTACGCATGAAAACACTGTATATGTATCGATTATCAAGTTGGCGGCATATCTTGTGGCAGTCATATTCATGTACAAGGGAAGGGTTACGCTGCGATTGCTGATGTATGCCATCCATATATTCACAATGTTTACCGGAGAGTTTCTGAGCATAAACATTTTGGGCGCGTTCGGATTACTGTATAACGGCTTTTTCAAAAACAACTTTTATCTGGGTATGCTCATGAGCGAATTGCTCTCTTCGTTCTGCGTTTTTGCTGTCGGCTTTGCTGTACGCAGGATCGGCAAGTTCCCGACCGAGGCTTCCTGCGAGACACAGTTCAGAGAAGTATCCGCGCTGCCGATTACCGTCTGCTTTGCGGTGGTTTTTTTCTGTCTTCTTCAGTACGGATTCATTTCGCCCGGTCCGGAAGTCGGCTGCATTTCGCTTACACTGATTTCTGCGCTGGCAGCAGGAATAATGCTGCAGTTGGATGTTTTTTCGAAAATGCTGAAAACGCAGCAGTATGCGGCTGATGCTGTGGCGGATGCGCAGCGAGCGCAGCTTGAACTTAAGAAGGTGAGGGCAGCGGTAAGCCACGGTGAAGCCGTACAACGACTTGAGCACGATATGAAGAATCTGCTGCTGCTTGTCCATATGCTTAACGAGCGGGGCGACAGTGGACGTATAGATGCAGTGATCGACAGAATTGAAACAGAAATAAAGGTCGAAGCGGACGGCGGCATTCAAGAAAAGGAACATGGCGCATGCATTCCGATTGAAAAATTTCGGACTTGCATCGGTTCTGCGGATTCGTGTGCGGAGGATGTTCACAGCGGGAACGGAGAATTTGCTGCAAACAACGAAATGGAACTGCCCGTATCCCGCAAATATGCGGAACAGGCCGCGACAGCAGACAACAGGGCGAAGAACGGGGGCGGAAATCTATGAGTTCGGTAACGTTTTATAAAATCTGCGAGCTTCTGCTGGTGGTCATATATGCATTCGGTGCGGATTATATGATGACATCCGTGCTTGGACGACGATTTGTCCCGAAAAGAAAGATTCCGTTCTTTAATTATCAAAGGCTGGCATACATACTGACTCTTGCGACAACATTCTTGTTTTTGTCGCACGAGAACACGGCATACACAACCGTGTATAAGCTTGTTATGCAGTTTGCGATTGTCATATTCATGTATAAAGGAAAGTTCGCTCTGCGCGTTCTGATGGGTGCTGCTCATTTTTTCACGCTGTTCATAGGCGAGTTCCTGAGTCTGAATGCAATTTACGCACTCGGAATTCCGATTGAACGCTTATATGTCAAGTTCAGCTTTTGGGTTCTGATGTGTGATCTGCTTTCATCGCTGCTTGTGTTTATCGTGGGCTTTGTTGCGCACAGAATAAGAGAATTCCCGACGAAAAGCCTTTCATCAAAACAGCTGCAAAAGCTTTCTGCGCTGCCGATAGCTGCCGGCGCGGCAGTGATCGTTTTCTGCATGCTTGAATACAGTTTCATTTCGCCGGGATTGCCGGTCGGCTGTGCTTCGCTTGTGCTCATTGCATCGCTTGCGGTCGGAATCACGTTCCAATTGGATATTTTTTCGGAGATGCTGAAAACGCAGCAGCATGCAAGAGCAGCAGCGGCATCCGCGCAGGAAGCGCAGTTCGAACTTGAAAAAGTGCAGGAAACGGTACGTCACGGCGAAGACGTGCGCCGACTTGAACACGACATGAAAAACCTGCTGCTGATGATACATATACTGAACGAACAGGGCGACGGCGAGCGAATCGATGCGATGCTCAACGACATTGAGTCGAAGATTAAGGTCGAAACGGACAGCAGCATTGCGGAATACGGACGAACAGTATGCATTCCGATTGAAAGATTTTCGTCATATATCGGTTCCGACACCGGCAAAAAGTTCGAGAATGCCGGCAATAACACCGACAGCACCAAAACGGAGGAAAATGTATGAACCTTTCAACAGTGCTCAGGATTATCGTTTCCTGTCTTTTAAACGCAGTTGTTGCATGGACGGTTGACTATTACGCAACCTCTTTGCTGAGCCGCAGAGATGTTTTCAAAACGGGACGCAAGCCGAAAATCTTTACGGTTCAATGGCTTGCATTCACGCTGATGCTGTGCGGGTTTGCGCTGCTTCCGTCGGGTCTGAACGAAGTCGGGAAGTTTTCTGTAATATGCATCAAAGCTGTCAGCTGCATTGTTCTGTTTGAACTGCTGTATGAAGGCAGCTTCCTTAAAAAGCTGCTCATGGCGGTCGGTCACCTTGTTATCATGCTGGGCGGAGAGTTTATCATGTCCCGTGCATTTATTGCAGCGGGCTTGGATCCGTCGGAGTATCTCCATGCTCACGGTTTGGTTCGGCATGTTGTTTCCGTGTTCATTTCCATGCCGGTTGTTGCAGCGGGGCTTGCAATGCGCCGCGTTCCGAACATGTGGTTCGGAAGCATCACGGGTGTTCAGAAACTGAAGCTTTCTCTTCTGCCGATTTTGTCTGCGGTGCTGATGATACTGTTCCTGTTGATCGCATTCAAAATCGTTCCTCTCGTGAGCACGGTTTCGGCATTGCTGATACCGTTCGCGCTGCTTACGATACTGAGCATCGGTTTTCAGTTCCGCCTCCTTTCGAATATTTCCGTTGCACAAAAACAAATGGCGGACAATGAAGAAGAGGCAAGGAAGGCACAGTTTGAATTGCAGCTGGGTGTTCAGCAGGCCGGCCATGCGGAGGATGTTCACCGCATTGAGCAGGATATGCGTGCAAACATCCGCAGACTGCGGAAGCTGAATGCCGAAGGAAAACGGGAGGAAATTAAAGAATTTATAGAAAAAATCACACATATAATGAAACAGAATCGTGTTGAAATCCCGCTTTCCGGCGTTAGTGTTATTGACGAAATCATGTGGGCGAAAATCGATGCCATGAAGAAAGCGGGCATTGAGTCGGACTATGAAACCGAAAAGCTCAACGCGGATTCGATTGCAATATCCGATGCGGAGCTTTGCGCACTGCTTGCAAACGCACTCGACAACGCGATTGAGGGCACTCAAAGGCTTTTGGACGGGGAACCCAAAAAGATCTTCGTTCGGATCCGACAGACGGAGTGTGCGCTTGAAATTACCGTGCGCAACCGCTGTGAGGCGAAGCAGACTGTTGAAATGGCATTTATACAGAGCGCAAGGCGCGCTGTCGGAAGCCGTGGCTACGGAATGGGCAACATGAAGCGAATCTGCCGCGAAAACGGCGGAGAGTTCCTCCCGAATGTTCAGAACGGGGAGTTTGAGGTTTTCATTTCGCTGCCGTTCGGGAAATGATCCGTAGGGGAGCATATACAGAATGAGAACGTGGAAAAATGACAGTTTTGCCGCTGCCGCGGGAAGGAAAATATAAAAATCCGCTGTTTGGTTCCGAAAGAAACCCCGGCATAAAACCCATAACGAACCGCATGGGCGGCGCAAGTTCGGATATATCCGCAAAATGCGCCGCCTGTATGTTGCGCTTTTATCAAAAAGATAGTAAAATAAACCTGAAAAGCATTGCCGATGCAATTCGGCATGAACCAAACAAAAAAACGGAGGCATAATATGACCGTTAAAACTTTTGATGAACTCGTTGCCAAGGTTAAATCCGGCAAAAAATCAACAGTTGCACTCGTTTGCGCAAACGATGCACACGCACTTGAAGCCGTTATTCACGCAAGCGATCTTGTGGACGCCGTACTCGTTGTTGAAGCGGACAAGCTTGACGAGCTGAAGGCTCTTCTCGTTTCTCTCGGAAAGAATCCCGATGATTTCGCAATCGAAGTTGTTCCCGAGGGTATGCACCCCAGCGTATGCGCCGCAAAGCTCATTCATGCGGGCAAGGCTGATTTCCTCATGAAGGGCAAAATAATGACAGGCAATCTGCTCAAGGGCGTCCTTTCGCCCGATGCGGATCTGCGCACCGGTTCGCTCATGAGCCACGTCATGCTGTTTGAAGTTCCCGGTTACCACAAACTCCTCGGCGTTACCGACGGAGGCATGTGCACCTATCCCGACCTTGAAAAGAAAGTCGGCATCGTTAAGAACGCCGTTCGGTTCTTCCATAAAATCGGCGTTGAGAAGCCCAATGTTGCTGCGCTTTGCGCAATCGAAACCATCAACCCCAAAATGCAGGAAACCGTTGACGGTGCAGAGCTTAAGCGCATGAGCCTTGCGGGCGAACTCGGCGAATGCTATGTTGAAGGTCCCATCAGCTACGACCTTGCAATGGTTCCCGAGCTTTCCGCCGTAAAGGGCTACACCGCCTGCCCCTGCTGCGGCGACTTTGACATTCTTCTCGTTCCCGAAATTGTTGTCGGCAACGTTCTCGGCAAGTGCCTGACCTATACCTGCGGCGGCAGAATGGCCGGCATCGTTATGGGCTGCAAGGTTCCCATCGTGCTCACCAGCCGCGGTTCCAGTGCGGAAGAGAAGTATTACTCCCTCGCAATGGGCGCGGGGTTTGTCGGCTGAGTCTCGGTAATCGCTTAAATTACGGAAACATATATGGAGAACAAAAAAGCTGAAAGAATCCTCGTTATCAACCCCGGTTCAACTTCAACGAAAATCGCGGTTTTTGACGACGATAAACAGATCATGGCTCAGACGATACGCCACCCGCTGGATGAAGTTAAGGCGTTTTCGTGGGTCATGGATCAGTTTGATTACCGCATGGAGCACATCAATGCCGCTCTTGAGACTGCGGGAATCGACAAGTCCACCCTCACCTGCGTTATGGCGCGCGGCGGTCTGCTGCCTCCCGTACCTTCCGGTGCATTCAATGTCAACAAGGATATGATCGACTATTTCTATGCAGCGAAGGTAAACGTTCATATTTCAAATCTTGCCTGCGTGCTTGCGGATGCAATTGCACGTCCCCTCGGCATTCCCGCAATGGTCTATGACCCCGTTGCCGTGGATGAGCTTGAAGATGTTGCAAGAATCACCGGTATGCCCGAAATTTCAAAGGCAAGCCGCGGGCATGTGCTCAACAGCCGCGCAATGGCGAGAAAATGCGCCGAAGAGATTCTCGGCAAAAAACTCGAAGACTGCACGATAATTGTTGACCATATCGGCGGCGGCTGCTCCACATGGCTCGTTCATAACGGACGCTGCATCGATTGCTACAGCGATGACGATGCCGGGTTTGCACCCGAACGCTGCGGCAAAATTCAGGCGATGGAGCTTGCAATGCTTTGCTACAGCGGTAAATATACAAAGACTGAGATGAGCCGCTATATACGCGGAAAGTCCGGCCTGTCGGCTCTTCTCGGAACAAGCGATGCAATCGAGGTTGAGCGCATGATCGAATCGGGCGATGAACACGCACGCCTTGTTTACGATGCAATGGCACGCAGCCACGCGAAGGGCATTGCGGACCTTGCAAGCGTTGTTTGCGGCAAGGTTGACAGGATCGTTATCACCGGCGGGCTTGCAAACAGCAGGATGCTGATGGATATGATTCGCCCCCACGTTGAGTGGATCGCTCCGATGGAAGTCATGGCGGGCGAATTCGAAATGGAAGCGCTTGCGGCGGGCGGTCTGCGCGTGCTGCGCGGCGAAGAAAAAGCGCACGATTTCGTTTGGAATCGATAAATGCGCTGTCAATTGCTGCCGAAGTCCGCTGCCCATGACGTTGAATGCGGATGCCGTTTCTGTGCAGCGCACGGACGGCTGAAGTGATAACAGCAGGTATTGATTTGTGCTGCCTGTTAAATTTGTTTGCCGAATTGCAGCCAACCATGAATCAAGAGCCTGCAAACAGAGAACTTTATAAATCGAAAGGAGCTTTTTGCAATGGAACTTGAACTCACTCTTGATAACTTTGATGCCGAGATCGGCAAATCGACTCCGATACTCGTTGACTTCTGGGCTGCATGGTGCGGCCCGTGCAGGATGCTTTCGGGCGTTATTCAGCAGCTTGCGAACGAAAGCGACGGAAGCTATCGCGTCGGCAAGGTTAATGTTGACGAACAGCCGGAACTTGCAAAGCGTTTCGGTATTGCAAGCATTCCGACGGTAATCCTGTTCAGGAACGGCGAGGCGGTTCAGAGACAGATGGGAGTTGCACCCAAAGCAGCATTTCTGAACATGCTTCAGGAATCAAAGTAAATTCCGACTTTTGTCGGAAAAGCAGGTTATTCGGAACGCTCCGGATGATCTGAAACGAATACATTCTGCCGGGTTGGTTTTTCGGCTCGGCAGAACGGGCGGAGCGGAGGCGCGGCGGAAGCCGTGTTTCCGCTCTTTTTTGACTTTGAAACGGGAAACAGCTGCGAGCCGCTTATTGATTGTTCGGTATCAACGGTTGGGTTTTCCGTGTTCCGCCGACTGCCGAATATTCGGTACAGGGCTTTGAAAATGCAGCCGAAGTTCAGCGTGAGATAAAACAGATGCAGAACATCAGCACGGCAATTATCAGTATCAACACCCATTGCGGGGCAAGCAGCAGCAGCACAACAACGGCGGTTATGCAGAGCAGTGAGAGCAGCAGCGACACGACAAAGCGCGGAACTCTGCGCTTTCTGTAATGTGCACGCCTGTTGCATGGTCTGAAGGTGAAAATCATTATGAGCATCCTTTCCAAGCTGTTTAGAACAGGGGGAAGACGAAATCGAAAGCAGGATTTGCACCCCTTGCAAAAGCATATTCGCCGAATTTGCAATACTTACCGATTATATCGAAAAATGTTTAAATTTTTTTAAAAAAAAGCCGCATTCACTATTGTATTGGAACGTTGATTAATGTTAAAATAATAGCATATGGGTATTTTTGCGCTCAAACTTCATTCGCTGTTTTGCAATGATGTATGAGCACGGGAACTCCCTGAATAGCTGTAACTACAATGAACTTCCCCCGACTTCGGGTTTTGTTAGGAGTTAAAAATAATGGGTATGTTTGAATTCAACGATGTCGGTATCGATCTCGGTACCTCCAGCGTATTGGTATATGTAAAAAACAAGGGTATCGTGCTGCGTGAACCCTCCGTTGTTGCGGTTGAAAAAATAACGGGCAAGATTTATGCTGTCGGCGAGGAAGCGCGCCGTATGCTCGGAAGGACTCCGGGCAATATCGTTGCGATACGTCCGCTTCGCGACGGCGTTATTTCCAATTTCGACATTACGGAAAGACTGCTGCGCCACTTCCTCAAAAAGGTTGTCGGCACACGCATTTTCTTTAAGCCCCGCGTGGTTGTGTGCGTTCCGTCAGGCGTTACGGAAGTCGAAAAGCGTTCCGTAATCGAGGCGACCGAGGAGGCGGGTGCGCGCCACACCTACCTTATTGAAGAACCCATCGCCGCCGCAATCGGTGCAGGGATAGACATTTCCCAGCCGCGCGGCAACATGGTCGTTGATATCGGCGGCGGAACAACCGACGTTGCGATAATCTCTCTCGGCGGTTCGGTTCTCAGCGAATCAATAAAAGTTGCGGGCGACAGGTTTGATGAATCCATCGTTCGTTATATGCGCAAAAAGCACAACCTTCTTATCGGTGAGCGCACCGCAGAGGAGATGAAAATTCGCATCGGCTCGGCTTATCCGCGCAAGGAACAGGTATTTATCGACGTTAAAGGCCGCAACCTGATTTCCGGTCTGCCGCAGGCGATAACAATCGGCTCAAACGAAATGATCGATGCGCTTGAAGAACCTCTTCAGAATATCCTTGAAACGGTTCGAAACCTTTTTGAAAAAACTCCGCCGGAGCTTGCAAGCGACATTGCGGAAAACGGCATTTGCCTCACGGGCGGCGGCGCGCTGCTTTACGGCATGGATAAATTCGTTGCCGAACACACGAAGGTTCCCTGCTATGTTGCGGAGGATCCCATTTCCTGCGTTGCAATCGGCACGGGCAAGGTGCTTGACAATATCGACAAGGGCTTTGTGAATGCGCTGTATGATTACCGCAGGGGCGACTATTTCGAAGCCTGATAAGATTGATTTGATTTTTGAAATTTGCAAACGGGCGGTTTTGCGGCTGCCCTGTTTGTTGTACCGCAAGAAAACAGCCCGAATGAAATGTGAGGAATGGCATGACTGACTTTAAAAAACTTCAGAATGGAAGCGATATTCGCGGAGTTGCGATTGAAACCGAGGGCGGAAAGCCCGTGAATTTAACGCAGAACAGCGTTGTGCGCATCGGCGCGGCATTTGCGCTTTTTGCTGCGGACAGGGCAAATAAGCCCGCTTCCGAACTGCGTATTGCAATAGGCAGGGATTCAAGACTGAGCGGTGAACAGCTTACTGTCTGGCTTGCGGACGGCATTGCTTCCGTCGGTGCAAATGCTTATGACGGCGGCCTTGCAAGCACTCCGGCAATGTTTATGTGCTGCGTGAACGAACTGCATTTTGATGCCGGAATAATGGTCACGGCAAGCCATTTGCCGATGGAACGCAACGGCATGAAATTTTTCACCGCAATTGCGGGCGGGCTTGAAAAGGCCGATATTACGGCAATTCTTGCGTCCGCCGAAGAAGCCGCATTTCCGATTGCCGCGCAGCGCGGTCAATGCGGAACGGTTGACGTTATGACGCCCTATGTAAACGGACTTAAAGAAAAAATCCTTTCCGCCCTCGGCTGTGCAAAAGATGAAAAACCTTTCAGCGGCCTTAAAATCGTTGTTGATGCCGGCAACGGTGCTGGAGGGTTCTTTGCCGAACGGCTGCTTGAACCGTTGGGTGCGGATATCACGGGCAGCAGATTCCTTGAACCTGACGGAAGGTTCCCGAATCATCAGCCCAATCCCGAAAATGCCGATGCAATGCGCAGCATATGCGATGCCGTTACGGAAACGGGTGCGGATTTCGGCATTATTTTCGACACCGATGTTGACAGAGCGGGCGCGGTCCTCCCTTCCGACGGCGGCGTTATTGCGCTTGACAGAAACAGGCTGATTGCGCTTATGACGGCGATTCTCGTTCGTCAGTACGGACCGATAACAGTTGTTACGGATTCGATTACATCAACCGGACTCACGGATTTCATCAACTCCCTCGGCTGCCGTCACCACAGGTTCAAGCGCGGCTATCGCAACGTTATAAACGAAGCGAAACGCCTGCTTGCCTTGGAAGAAGCGGCAAAAAAAGCGAAGGAAGAAACTGATGCCGAATTTGCGAATGCGATACTCGCTGATGCCGAATTTGCGAATGCGATATTCGCGAATGCGATACTCGCTGATGCGATATTCGCTAATGCGATACTCGCTATGGAGACCAGCGGCCACGGGGCATTGCGCGAAAACTATTTTCTTGATGACGGTGCATACATAATTGTAAAGCTGCTTGTCGCGCTTGTTGAAGCGCGGCGCGAAGGCAAGACTTTGAACGAACTTATTGCAAACCTTAAAGAACCCTGCGAAAGCGCGGAAGCGCGGCTCAATGTGCTGCTTGACGACACGGCGGATTACACCGCCGCTGTATTGGAAACTGTAGAAAAGCATTTTTCAAACCTTCCCGGATTTGAAATTGTTCAGCCGAATTACGAGGGAGTCCGCGTGAATGCGGACGAAACGCACGGAAACGGCTGGTTCCTTGTTCGCCGCAGCCTGCACGATCCGCTCATGCCCTGCAATATCGAAAGCAATTCCGTGGGAGGAATGCGTCTTATCGCGGCGGAGCTTTACAATGCGCTTAGAGCTTTCGACAAACTGGAACTTGAACCGCTGAAGAAACTGATGTAACGGAGGGATTTCCAATGCAGCAAAAAATTTATGACATTATAATTGCAGGCGCGGGGCCTGCCGGGTTGACAGCCGCAGTTTATGCGCGTCGCGCAGGAAAATCCGTGCTTCTTATTGAAAAAGAAGCATTCGGCGGACAGATAACGCTCTCCCCGCATGTTGAAAACTACCCGTTCACACGCCCGATGAGCGGCAATGAGCTTGTTGAAGTGCTTGTTGAACAGGTCATGAATCTCGGTGCGGATGTTGAAGTCGGTGCCGTCGTTGATGTCAGCGAAAACGCGGACAAAACAGTGACGGTACGAACCGATTATCAGGAATTTACGGGACGAACGCTTATAATTGCCACCGGACTTAAACACAGATTGCCCGGCGCGGAGGGCGAACAGAAATTTATCGGCAGCGGAATATCATTTTGCGCAGTTTGCGACGGTGCGTTTTTTAAGGATAAAGCCGTTGCGGTCATCGGCGGAGGAAACACAGCCGTTCAAGATGCGATATATCTTTCAAAGATTTGCAGCAAGGTTTATCTGATTCACCGCCGCAGCGAATTTCGTGCCGAAAAACATGTTGCGGACGGACTTGCTGCCTGCGCAAACATTGAGCCGGTTCTGAACAGCACCGTTGCGCGCTTCATCGGGGAAGGCAAGCTTTCCGGAATCGTTGTTAAAAATCGCGAAACGGGCGAGGAAAGGGAGCTTTCGGTCAGCGGCGCATTCATTGCCGTTGGGTTTGCGCCGAACAACGGTGTGTTTGCGGAGCTTGTGAAGCTTGATGAGAGCGGTTTTATCCGTTCGGGCGAGGATTGCAAGACTTCCAGACCGGAGATTTTTGCGGCGGGGGATTGCAGAACAAAATCCGTAAGACAGCTTGTGACAGCGGGCGCGGACGGCGGTGTTGCGGCGATTGCGGCCTGCGAATACATTGACAGTATGCAGAATGCAGAAAAAGCTGCGGAAAGCTGAAACGGAACGCATTGCAGAATATCGGATTCTATCAATAAGGAGCTATTTTGAACATGGATGAAACAAAAAACGTAAATGATATGAGCACGAGCGGTTCGGAAACGGAGCAGCGAGAAAATTACGGTCAGCCGCATTTTGCATATTTTCAAAACAGCAGGTGCGAGTATTTCCCCTGCCACAAACTGCCTGAAAACGGTTTTTTCAACTGCCTTTTCTGCTATTGTCCGCTGTATGCATTGGGCGATAAATGCGGCGGGAATTTCAAATTCATTGCGGGTGGCGTGAAGGACTGCTCTGCATGCGGCCTTCCGCACAGCGAAGCGGGCTATGCCTATATAACCCGAAAATATCCCGAAATCATGGAAATAGCAAAAAGAAACTCAAGTGCGCACAATGACTGACTTTCGCGCTTAAGCGGTTTGAAAACCGAAAAGTGTGAATTAATTGTAAAATAAAGCATTGACAAGCCCGCAGCATTTGCCGTGAATACGGAAGTGCTGCGGGCATTTATTCATTTCATTATTCAATGCCGAAAAAGCTATTGGCAGTTTTATAAGCTGCGGAGCAGACTTCCTCTGCGGAAATGCCGCGAACTTCCGCAATTTTTTCTGCCGTAAGGTGCATAAACCCGGGGTGGTTGCGTTCGCCGCGGTGCGGCACGGGGGTCATGTAGGGGCAGTCCGTTTCCAGCATGATGCTGTCGAGCGGCAGCTTTTGAACAACTTCAACGGGTTTTTTTGCGTTTTTAAAAGTTACGGCTCCGCCGAAACTGAATTTCAGTCCTAAGTCAAGGCATTCAAATGCCGTTTCAACGCTTCCGGAATAGCAATGCATAACTCCGCGCAGTCCGTCACGGTGTGCGTGAAGAATGTCCATGCAGTCCCCGAATGCTTCGCGAATATGGAGCACAACGGGATAACCGAGCTGCTTTGCAAGCTCAAGCTGTTCCGCAAACCATTTTCTCTGACAATCGCGCGGGGAAAGGTCATAGTGATAATCCAACCCGATTTCACCGAGAGCAAGCATTTTTTTGTGCTGCAAAATATCTGAAATTCTGTCCATCATCGCATTATCCATTGCGGAAACATCGTGCGGATGCATTCCGACGGTTCCGTAAATGAAGGGATAGCGATCGATGAGTTCAATCGTTCGGTCAGCGGTGCGAACATCGCAGGCAACATCGATAATGCGTGTGACGCCGCTTTCGAAAAGTTTCGGAATCAGCGAATGCCTGTCATCGTCAAAGGCTTCATCCGAAAGGTGGGCATGTGTGTCGAAAAGTTCCATAAAATAAACACTCCGTTGGACAATAAAGTAAAAACAGGCAGCAATATAATAATACAATGCCGCACGGACCGAGTGATAAACACAAGCTGCATTTTTATGCGGCGGGTGAAGGCAATAACTTTGCCCGGCGGCAGATCGTACTTGTTATTTCATTACCGAAATTTGTGAGCAGGACACTCAGTTCGCCGTCTGTTCACAGCCCATGCTGCGCACAAAGCCGTTGATAGGTCCGACGCCGGACAGCTTTTCGGCGTTGCCGGAGCCGTTTTCGCCGAAACTGACAACAACCAATGCGGGAACCTGCATCACGCCGTAGCGCAGAGCAAGCTCGGGCTCGTCTTCCGCATCAACAACATCGTATTTGATTCCGGCTCGGTCAAGAATCGCCTTTGCCGCTTTGCAGTTCGGGCAGGTTTTTGTTGTGAAAAGCGTATATGCAGCCGCGACATCGGGGGATGCGCTTTTTTCAGCGGCGGCGGCAGCTTCGGCTTTGCGCTGCTTATGCTCGCGGTAGTCCAGCATGCTGTACACCTTCCTGTCCTTAAACTCCTGAACTTTGCCGTCGTTCCAATTCTGCACCGGGCGGTAGTAACCGGTGATTCGGCTGTAAACCTCGGTTTTGCTTCCGCAATGCGGGCATGTGTGCTGCTCGCCTGCAAGATAACCGTGCGTGCGGCAAACCGAGTAGGTGGGGGAGATGGTATAGTAAGGCAGCTTATAATTCTCCGCAATTTTGCGAACAAGGGTCGCCGCACTCTGCCAATCGGGCAGTTTTTCACCGAGGAAGGTGTGGAACACCGTGCCGGAGGTATAGAGCGTTTGCAGCTCGTCCTGAATATCCAGTGCAGAGAAAATATCTTCCGTATAGCTGACGGGAAGATGTGAGCTGTTGGTGTAATAAGGCGTTTCGCCCTCTTTTCCGGCGGTGATTATGCCGGGGAAGTTCTTTGCGTCGTATTTTGCAAAGCGATACACGGTGGACTCCGCCGGAGTTGCTTCAAGGTTGAACAATTCCCCGTCGTACTGTTCCTGATAGTCGGAAAGCCTGCCGCGCATATGGTTCAAAACCGCCTTTGTGAATTCCTGCGCCTCTCTGTGCGACAGGTCCTCGCGCAGCCAGCTTGCGTTAAGGCAAGCCTCGTTCATGCCGACAAGTCCGATGGTGGAAAAATGGTTGTTGAACGAACCGAGATAGCGTTTTGTATAGGGATAGAGTCCTTCGTCAAGCAGTCTGCCGATAACGGTACGCTTTACATGCAGCGAACGTGCGGCAATGTCCATAAGCTTGTCAAGCCTCTGATAGAACTCCTGCTCGTTTGCGGAAAGGTAAGCGAGACGCGGCATGTTCAGCGTAACAACGCCGACGCTGCCGGTGCTTTCACCGCTTCCGAAAAATCCGCCGCTCTTTTTGCGCAGCTCGCGCAGATCAAGGCGCAGACGGCAGCACATGGAGCGGATATCGCTGGGCTTCATGTCGCTGTTGACATAGTTGGAGAAATACGGTGTGCCGTATTTTGCCGTCATTTCGAACAAAAGCCGGTTGTTTTCGGTGGGGGACCAATCGAAATCCTTAGTGATGGAATAAGTCGGAATCGGGTACTGGAAGCCCCTGCCGTGCGCATCGCCGTCTATCATGATTTCGATGAAGGCCTTGTTGACCATGTCCATTTCTTTTTTGCAGTCACCGTAGGTAAAATCCATGGGTTTGCCGCCGACGATTGCAGGACGGTCGCGCAGATCATCCGGAACGGTCCAATCAAGGGTGATATTGGAGAACGGTGCCTGAGTGCCCCAACGGGAAGGGGTGTTCACACCGTAAATAAAGCTTTCGATGCACTTTTTGACCTGTTCATAGGTCAGATTATCCGTGCGGACAAACGGTGCAAGGTATGTGTCGAATGAACTGAACGCCTGTGCGCCCGCCCATTCGTTCTGCATGATACCGAGAAAATTGACCATTTGGTTGCAGAGCGTTGAAAGATGCTTTGCAGGGGAGGACGTTATTTTGCCCGCGACACCGGAAAGACCCTCTTCGATAAGCTGGCGCAGCGACCAACCCGCGCAATAACCCGTCAGCATTGAAAGATCATGCAGATGGAATTCGCAGGTGCGGTGAGCATTTGCAATTTCGTCGTCGTAAACTTCACTGAGCCAATAGTTGGCAGTTATTGCGCCGCTGTTGGAAAGAATAAGCCCGCCCACGGAATAGGTGACGGTTGAATTCTCCTTGACGCGCCAATCGGTGACGTTCAGGTATTTGTTAACCGTGTCACGATAGTCGAGAAAAGTGTTTTTCATGTTGCGCAGCTTTTCGCGTTGGCGTCGATAGAGAATATATGCCTTTGCGACATCTGCATAGCCGGCTTGAATGAGAACGGACTCAACACTGTCCTGAATGTCTTCGACATTCACAAGTTCATCCTTAACTTTGGATGAAAAATCGGCTGTAACCTTCAGCGCGAGCAGATCCAAAACATCGGGATGACAAGGTTTTTGCCGGGATTGGAATGCGAGGCTCATTGCGTCCTTGATTTTTGTAAGGTTGAAATCAACGATGCTGTTGTCCCTCTTGATGACTCTATACATAGTGTTTTACCTCCGAAAACAGAATAAATTCGAGAATGATTCTATCGTCTGTTTTTATTATAGCATAGCGCAGCGGAAGCTGCAAGGGTTTTGGGCGACATTTGAACACTATATTTTGGCACTCGGTATCGAGCCAAGCCCAAGATGTTGTGTTGCGCTTTGGACAATACATATTTTCGTACCGAAAGAGTAGGATATAATCAAATAACAAAAATCGTTTGCAATTATCAAAAACAGAAACGGTGCGGGAACGAAGCCATTCCCATATAAATATATTGAGCACATTTTATGCACGGAAACAACGTTGATGGTATATGATAAAAGACGCAGAGGTATAAAAACAAAGGTTATACAATGAATCGGTTTTATACTGAATGCCGAGAAAAAGTTGAAAACAGCGGACGGCCCGATATTTGAGAGCAAACCCTCGGACTGTCCGCTTTTATCTTTTGTGTCGTAAAAAATACTGTGTTCAGCTTTCGAAGCTTATCCTGCTTGAGAGCAGGGAAACTTCGGGCGATTTGCCGCTCGGTGCAACGCAGAGCAGGCCGCCGCCGCAGCTGAAGCTGCGTTCCGTTCCGTCCGCTTCAATGAGCCGACAGCGGCAGGGGACAACGGCCGTCACGAACGGGGCGTGGCCTGCAAGAATGCCAAGCTCGCCTTCGGTGCCGCGCACGGAAAGGCTCAGGGCGGAACCCGAGAAAGCATCACCGTCGGGGGTTGAAATTTTAAGGGTATAATCTTTCATACTGCACCTGCTGCAATAAACGCTGTGTGCGGGAGACATTAATTATGTTCCCGAAACACTATAAGTTCTGATTTTTTGCTTTTTCAACCGCTTCATCAATCGAGCCGACAAAGAGGAAGGCGGATTCGGGCAGGTCATCATGCTTGCCTTCGATAATTTCGCGGAAACCGCGAATCGTTTCGTTGAGCGGAACATATTTGCCCTTAAAACCGGTGAACTGCTCCGCAACCGTAAGCGGCTGAGAGAAGAAACGCTGAACCTTGCGTGCGCGCGAAACGGTCAGTTTGTCTTCATCGGAAAGCTCATCCATGCCCATTATAGCAATGATGTCCATAAGTTCGTTGTAACGCTGCAATATGCGCTGAACTTCTCGGGCAATTGCATAGTGTTCAGCACCGACAACTTCGCGGGAGAGGATTCGGCTCGTTGACTCAAGCGGGTCAACTGCGGGATAGATGCCTTGGGAAGCAATGCTTCTGCTCAAAACCGTTGTTGCATCAAGATGCGCAAAAGTGGTTGCGGGTGCGGGATCGGTCAAGTCATCCGCAGGTACATAAACCGCCTGAACGGAGGTTATTGAACCCTTTTTTGTTGACGTTATGCGTTCCTGCAATGCGCCCATTTCATTTGCAAGCGTGGGCTGATAGCCGACAGCGGAGGGCATTCGCCCCAAGAGTGCGGAAACTTCGCTGCCCGCCTGCGTAAAACGGAAGATATTGTCGATGAAAAGCAGAACATCCTGATGCTCCTCGTCGCGGAAGTATTCCGCCATTGTCAAGCCGGAAAGGCCGACGCGCATTCTCGCTCCCGGCGGTTCGTTCATCTGTCCGTAAACAAGCGCGGTTTTTTCAAGAACGCCGGATTGCTTCATTTCGTTATAAAGATCGTTGCCCTCGCGCGTACGTTCGCCGACGCCGGTAAATACGGAGATGCCGCCGTGCTGGGTGGCAATGTTGTTGATAAGCTCCATGATGATAACCGTTTTGCCGACGCCCGCGCCGCCGAACAAACCGATTTTTCCGCCTTTGGCATACGGGCAGATCAGGTCAATGACTTTGATGCCTGTTTCAAGGATTTCGGTGGAAGAGGAAAGCTCCGCATATGCGGGAGGCGTGCGGTGAATAGCCCAATGTGCACAGTCCTTTGGGGCTGGTTTTTCGTCCACGGGGTCGCCGAGAACATTAAAAATCCTTCCGAGTGTTTTCCTGCCGACGGGAACGCTGATTGCAGCTCCGGTGTCGGTAACGGTTTCACCGCGCTTGAGACCGTCGGTGGATTCCATTGCAATGCAGCGAACGGTGTTGCCGCCGATATGCTGAGCAACTTCAACCGTCAGCGTTTTATTGCCGATCGGAACAGTGAGTGCATTGTTTATTGCGGGCAGCCGCCCGGCGGGAAAGTGAACGTCAATAACCGGGCCGATAACCTGGGAGACAGTTCCTGTAAGTTTTTTTGCCATTTTATAAACTCCTTTCGGAAACGGAGTGGTAGAGTGTTGTGAAGCGTTTACGCATCGGCACCGGCGATAATCTCCGTAAGCTCCTGCGTGATCGCGCTTTGCCGCGCACGGTTGTATTCAAGCTGCAAATCGTCCATCATGATGCCTGCATTTTTTGTTGCGCTGTCCATTGCAACACGCCGCGCCGCAACTTCGCACGCAAAGCTTTCTCGAACGGCACCGAACAGCATTGAACATATATATTCCGGAACAACGGCGTTCAGGACGGTTTCACTGTCCGGCTCGAATTCGGCGGGGCGTGCGGAGCCGCCGGACGGCCTTTCAAAAGGAAGCAGGCAGGAGAGGTGCGCCTCGCATTGCATAACCGAAATGTATTCGGTTGACACGAGAAGCAGCCTGTCAAATTCATCATTAAGGTAGCGTTTGCAAAGGTCGTCGCAAAGCTCAGCGCATTCCTGCACGGTGAAAGCTTCCGCACCGTAACTGCGTTTCGTCAGAGTGTTCCAACGTTCAAAGCCGCGTCTGCCGATGGGAATAACCTCGATTATGTCGTAACCACCGGCGTTTTCATCGTCGTCGGTCGGAGAAAACGCTTCCGCCGCCTTGCGAAATGCGCCTGCGTTATAGCCGCCGGCGAGACCTCTGTCGCCCGCAATAACGATGAGGATTGCTCTTTTGCCGCTTCGCGGTTTGAGAAAGGGCGAGGAAGCGCATTCGCTTGATGATGCGAGCTGCGCCATTACGGTTCCGAACGCATCAAGATAGCTTCGCGATGCGGCAAGTTTTTCGGTTGCCTTTCGGATTTTGCTTGCGGCAACAAGCTGCATTGCGCGGGTCAGGTGCAGTGTTGAATCAACGCTCTTTATTCTTGTTTTGAGCAGCTTGATGTTTGCGCTCATTGTAAATAACCTCTGTTATCTGTTTATCTGTTGAACCCGCGGAATGTTCACGGGCGGAACTTTTCGGCAAGTTTCGCAAGCGCGGAATTCAGCTCGTCAATATCCGCCTGTTCGTATTGCCCTGCATCAAACCTGTTCAAAAGGTCGGAGTATTCGCTTCGGAGCAGTTCGTACAGTGCCGCTTCGTAATCGGAAACGCTTTCAACGGGAATATCGTTGAGCTTTCCGTGCGTAACAGCGTAAATAATTGCCGTTTGGCAGCCCACGGTGACGGGGGAATTGCGCTTTTGCTTCAGCACCTCAACAATGCGTTCGCCTAATGCAAGCCTTGCCTTTGTGTCTGCATCCAAATCGCTTCCGAACTGAGCAAAAGCCTGAAGTTCGCGATACTGGGAATAGAGCAGTTTCAGCTCGCCGGAAACCTTTTTCATGGGTTTGAGCTGAGCCGCGCCGCCGACACGGCTGACCGAAATGCCGGGGTTGATTGCGGGGCGAATACCTGAATGGAAGAGTTCCGTTTCAAGGAAAATCTGTCCGTCCGTGATGGAAATAACGTTTGTCGGGATGTATGCGGACACGTCACCCGCCTGTGTCTCGATGATGGGCAGAGCCGTGATCGAACCGCCGCCGTACTCGGGCGCAACGCAGGCTGCACGTTCAAGCAGGCGCGAATGCAGATAGAATACATCGCCCGGATATGCTTCGCGTCCCGGCGGGCGGCGAATCAGCAGCGAAAGTGCGCGGTAAGCAACGGCGTGTTTGCTCAAATCATCGTAAACAATGAGAACATCCTTGCCCTTTTCGCGGAAATACTCGGCCATTGCGCAGCCGGAATAGGGAACAATGTATTGCACGGGTGCGCTTTCGGAAGCGGAAGCGCAAACGATGACGGTATAGTCCATTGCGCCTGCTTTTTGCAGCGTTTCGGTTATCTGTGCAACGAGGGAGTTTTTCTGTCCGATCGCAACATAGATGCATATGACGTCCTTGCCGCGCTGGTTAATAATAGTGTCAATCGCAATGGAAGTTTTGCCCGTTTGCCTGTCGCCGATGATAAGCTCACGCTGGCCTCTGCCGATCGGAATCATGCTGTCGATAGCTTTGATGCCGGTTTGCAGCGGAACAGAAACACTTTTGCGGCGGATGATGCCCGGAGCTTCAGCTTCGATCGGGCGGGTTTCGGTGCAGTTGATGGGTCCCTTGCCGTCTATCGGGCCGCCGAGAGCATGGACAACTCTGCCCAAAAGCGCTTCACCGACGGGAACGGAAACTATCCTTCCCGTGCGGCGGACTTCGGTGCCCTCGTGAATGTCGGGTTCATCGGAAAGCACGGCGATTGAAACAACTTCTTCTTCAAGGTTCTGTGCAATACCGATGCTGCCGTCGTCAAACTCCAGCAATTCGTTGGAAACACAGCTGCGCAGCCCGTGTGCTTTTGCAATGCCATCTCCGAACAGAATTACCGTGCCTGTTTCGGCAGGTTCTATTTTTGTTCTGTAATTTTTAATTTGGTCTTTAATTAATGTGCTGATCTCTTCGGGTCGCAGGTTCATTATCTTGACCATCCTTTCATTGTGAAAACAACTCCGAGCAGTGCCGCTTAAAAAGCGGAGGCCGAATCCTTTTTTGAAGGAAAGCTTTAATCAGAGTCGATTAATGTGCTGTTTTGCCCATAAGCTCACGCAGATTGTCCAAATCCTTCCTGACGCTTGCGTCAATCACGCGCCCGTCAACGCGGACAATAAGTCCTCCGATAACGGAAGGGTCGATTTCAAACAACAGCTCAATACGCTTGCCTGTGATTTTTTCGAGTTTTGTGCGGAGTGCATTCACTTCGCCGTCCGTAAGCGGCACGGCGGAAACGACTTCCGCCTCGGCAATGCCGTTTTCGGCATAGTAGAGGAGCTTAAACTCATCCGCACATTCGGAAAAACGGTCAATATAGCCGCGTTCCGTAAGCAGCTCGATAAAATTATCCACGTATTCCGGAACCCTGCCGTTCAGAGCATCGTGAACGGCAGCCAGTCTGTCTTTGAGCGGAATATCGGGCGTTTTCAAAAAGCTGACATACAGCGGATTTTCCTTAAAAAGCCGACTGCACAGCATAACAGCATCGAAAACTTGTTTTAAATATCCGTCGGACGCATTGTCCTCTTCCTTTGCCGCAAGGAAGAGTGCGCCGCCGTATTCCTTACTGATTGTTGACATCTTCGTTACCAATCTCGTCTATCGCCGAATCAATGAGCCGCCTGTGCTCACTGCCGTCAACGCTGCGTGCAAGCAGCTTTTCGGCAACATTGACGGAAATGTCCGCAATTCTGCGCCGCATTCCGTCGGCGGCCTTTTGCTTTTCAAGCTCGATTTCCGCATTTGCGCGCCGCATGATATCCGCCGCCTGCGATTGTGCATCGGAGATTATCTCACTGCCGCGCCTGTCGGCATTCTCCTTTGCCGATTTCAAAAGCGCGTCGCATTCGGAGTCGGCATGCTCAAGCTTTTGCGAATAGGTCAGGCGATCCTGCTCTGCGGAGCGCAGAGCTTCATCGGCCTCGCTGTAAACCTTGTCCACTGCGGCCTGCCTTTCGGCAAGCATTTTGCGCACGGGCTTGTAAAGAAATTTTTTGATAATGAAAAACAATATCAAAAGGTTGCAGAGCGAAATCAGAATCGACCAGATGTTAACGGAAATAACATCCAAAGTTGGCATTTTTGTTCACTCCGAAAACTTTATTGACCGATTGCGGCCTTAAGCACATCAACAAAGCGCGCAGGCGCAACGAAAATCAGCAGAATCGCGATAACGAGTGCGTAAATACCGGTGGTTTCGGCGATTGCGCAGCCCATGATCATTGTTGACGTAACGGCACCTTTTGCCTCGGGTTGACGACCGATGGCTTCGCAAGCCTTTGCAACGGCGTTGCCCTCACCGATACCGGGGCCGATACCCGCGATCATTGCGATACCCGCACCGAGTGCGCAGCAGCCGAGCATGATTGCAACAGCAAGTTCCATTTGTTCTTTCCTCCTGTTTGCCGCAGCGTTCTGTATGCTGCGGTTCTTTTGTTATTTTTAATCCTTGAAACCGACGGGAAACGCTGTTTTGAAAGAACGTTCGCCGCGGACGGTTTAACAATTCGTTTTTTGCGGGACTAAGCTTTTTGAGTTCCCGTCGTTCGCTGTTTTCTCTTTGCTTTGCGCTCCCGACGCTCAAGCCATTTGTCTTCGGGGAAGCCTCCGGCAATGTTAAGCATTGTGAGCATTGCAAATATGAACGCCTGCAGGCATCCGCTGAACACGTCGAAATAAATGCTCAGCACGGCGGGAAGACCGACCTGAAGGAACGGAATGCTTCCGAGCACGCCGGGGAGTTTCCCGAATACCGCTGCCGAGGCTGACGCAAGCCCTGCTGCAATAAGCGCAGAGACGACCGAGCCGGAGAGTACATTACCGTAGTGACGAAACGCCATTGAAATAGGCGTCGCAACTTCACCGAGGATGTTGAGCGGCGTGAACGGCAGGAACGGTTCGGTGAAGCCCTTGAGGTAGTATCCGAGGCCGCCCTTGAGCTTGTAATGAGTGATTATAATGAAAACAAGCAGCGACCAGCCGAAAACAACATTGAAATCGGAAGTCGGCGGGAACAGTCCCAGCAGGGACTGAAGGCTTGAAAACAGCGAAAGCGCCATTATTGCCGCAACAAAAGGCGAGAATGCCCTGAAAAAATCACCCATGTTCTCGTGAACGAGGGAATCGGTTTTTTCAACTATCCACTCTGCAATGAGGTGGCGGCGGCACCTGATGCCGGAATTCAGCCCGTGCGCAAGGAACAGGCAAAGCGCCGATATTGACGCCATAACGAGCCACGAGTTGACCTGCGCCTCGGTCAGCTGAAGTTTTTGCAGCGGAAAATCAAACTCCGCAAGTATCACTGCGCCGGTGATGGAGATTCCGCTTTCGACCGGGTGCGTCAGAACACGGATAACGATTCCGCCCAAAAGGGGCAGAAGAATTCCCGCAATCAAAATGCAATCAACAATTTTGAAGCCTACGGACGGCTTTTTTTCGGGCACGGGAGCGGACGCACCGCACCGCGCGGTTTCATTTGCAGAAACGTTCATATTTTTCCTTCAATAATGCTTTTAAAGCAAAACTATCGGCAATAACCGAAAACCGTTAAAATTATTTGTCCGAACCGCCGTCAGTTTGAAAATCCTCACGGTGAGTCAGTCTGTATGCGGCGATGATGAGCCGCGGGAAAAGGTAGGGAACGAGAGCCGCAATTGTGTTGAAGCAGCTCAGTGCAATACCGAGGATCATAAGCACAAGCAGCATCAGCGTGCGCAGGGAGTGGGAAAAGCGAACCTTGCGCTTTACTTCATCCTGCTGAAGGGTCACGCTGTGGGAAACGGTTTGCGCCATAAGAAAAAAGTTGAGCACCGAACCGGCTGTTCCGAGCAGAGTTCCGAACAGTACGGGGAGATTCCAACAGCGGAGCATCAAAAACACGGCGTTCATAATTGCACCGAGAACGATTGAACCGATAAGGATTCTCATTGTTTCTTTCATCACAACAGGATCGATTTTTTTCATTGGATGCAGATACCCCTGTACCTTTCAATCAATTTTTTTCATTCCCTGCATTATACCATTTTTGCTTCTGCAAGGCAACGGGTCAGAACCAATCATATGCAAAAAAAACGTACATTTGAACCGTTTTGCCCGAAAAAACGGACTGCACCGCAGCACAGGCAGTCCGAAAATTCAAAAAAATGATGAAACACAGCCGCAAAGCCACCGCCGATGCAGAAAGGTTATTTCTGCTTGGGTACGGCGGGAGAAATGTAGTTCGACTTGAAACGATCGTAATAATAGGTAACGTTCGCTTCGCTGAACCAAACTTCGAACTGATCATCGTATTCTATGTCGCTTGCAGCAGCAAGTGCACCGTCATAGCTGAGGTTCCATACTTCATCCCCTTCAACGTAGGGCATCGGTCCCTTTGCAAGGCTGCGGTTTTCAACAACGTAGCGAATGCTGTCCTTGGCGGTGATTTTTACGATACGTTTCCCGTCCGTGGTTTCGAAGTATTGTGAGGATGTATTTTTGTTCGAAAGCTCGGGAGGAAGTTGCTCAATGCCGTGCGCATAATAAGCACCGATGAGAAGGGGCTTTTCGTAATCTTCAAACAGAGTGTTATGAATCAGATAACCCCAGCGGAGAAAAACATCGCCCTGCATGTTTTCATCGTTGCCGTATCGTGCAATAAGGTCAATGAAGTCATCATAGGAGACGCCGACCGAAAGGATGGAATCGATTTCGGAAGCGGTTACGGAAGCCGTGTCGAAGGTGTAGGCGGGCAGTGTGCCGGAAGCATCCGGTTCGGCAGTGCTTTCGCTTTCGTCGGAACTGTATTGAAGCAGCAGCTGATCGACGGTGAAACAATCCTCCGGAACAAAGAACGGAACATCGCCTTTTTCGTTCACAAAACTTTTATACCGGGTTACGAAGGTTGAAAAGCTGTCGAGACTCTGTTCGCTGACATTAAGTTGAATATAGGCAATAATTTCTTCCTCATCCGGGGCAACATCGGCGGTGATTTCCTCGTAAAGCTTTGAAATAATCTTTTTGTTGCGTAAAAAGCGTGCAAGGAATCCGCGATATTCGGCAAAGGAGTATCCCTTGTCTTCGCGGAATGCAGCTTCAACCGTTTTGGAATCCAAGGCCGGTGCGGCGCTTGCCGTGCTGTTGTCCACAAGAGTCTTGCTGTATTTTTCAAATGTCAGGTCGCACTGCGTCTGCAATTCGTTTTGAACTTCGTCTTCGTCTTCCGCAGTCAGTTGAATATTAAGCTCCTGAGCTTTGCTCAAAGCAACACCGTAGCGGACGACTTCATCAAGAACTGTTTCAAAATACTCCTGAGCGTCAACTGCACCATGGGTAAGGTAGTAATATTTTTCGTTTGTTGTGTAGAATCTGTCGAAATCAAACAGCGTGATATCAACCCCGTTAACGCTGAGCGCAACCGGATTGATACCGTAATCAGGTGTTTTCTGAGGGTTGCAGCCGCCGGCAGCAAGAACAGCGCACATGGCGGCAACAAGCAGCGCAAGAAGCTTCTTCGGCAATTTCATGTTTATGACCATAACCTTTGCAGCGCAAAAGTTTCCTTTCGATTGAATCAGTAAAAGAGCGTTTCAAAAAAGAACCTGTACCCGCGCAGATAAGTTTGGACAAACCGTTTTGCGCGGGTGAAAAAACCGAATGCTTCACCGATTTATTTTGCGGCTTTTGAATACTTGTCAATAAGCAGCAGCACGAGTTCGGTGCATTTTTCCATGCCTTCAACGGTCACATGTTCATACGGTCCGTGGCAGGCAAAATCGCCGGTGCCGAGATTCGGACAGGGCAGCCCCATAAAGCTGAGCCTTGCTCCATCGGTTCCGCCGCGGATGGGTGCAACTTTGGGCACAAGCCCGATGGATTTTGCAGCTTCAACTGCGTTGTCGATAAGGTGCATACAGGGACGGATTTTTTCAACCATGTTGAGATACTGGTCGCGGACGGTGCATTCAACGGTACCGCTGCCGTATTTTTCGTTAAGGATTTTAACGGCGTGAGCAAGAGTTGCTTTACGCGCAGTCATGATTGCTTCGCTGTGGTCACGAATGATATAGTCCATTTCCGCACGTTCCACATTGCCGCTCATGTCCGTAAGGTGGAAAAAGCCCTCATACCCTTCTGTGTTGGCCGGCGTTTCATCCGGCAGCATGGAGTTCAGCTCCATTGCAACCAACAGTGCGTTTATCATTTTGTTTTTTGAATCGCCGGGATGAATATTAAAACCGTTTACAACGATTTTTGCGGCCGCAGCATTAAAGTTTTCGTATTCGATTTCGCCTTCCGCGCCGCCGTCAACGGTGTACGCAAAGTCTGCACCGAATTCGGCAACATTGAAATTGTCCGCACCGGAGCCGACCTCTTCATCGGGGGTAAAGCCGATGCAAAGTTTGCCGTGGGGACGGTTTTCGGAAATGACGCGTTCAATTGCGGTCATGATTTCGGCAATGCCTGCTTTGTCATCGCCGCCGAGAACTGTTGTTCCGTCGGTCACGATGAGCGTTTTGCCCTTTAGGGAAGGCAAATGGGGAAGCTTTTTGGAAGAAAGCACACGGCCGCTTGTGCCGAGAACAACATCGCCGCCGTCATAGTTTTCAATGATTCGCGGCTGAACATTTTCGCCGGAAAAATCCGGAACGGTGTCCATATGCGCAATGAAGCCGATTGCGGGGCAGCTTTCGCAGCCGGGTGTTGCTGCAACGGAGGCATAAACATAGCATTTATCATCAACCCTTGCGTTTTCAACGCCGATTGCGTGAAGCTCTTTTACAAGAAGATTTGCAAGGTCAAATTGTCTTTCAGTCGTGGGGACGGATGAACTGTCCTCGGAGCTTGCGGTGTGGATTCTTACATAATTCAAAAAACGTTCGTAGGTCTTCATGTTGATACTCCTTTTTTTATGTAAGCAGTGATTAAAAGGAGAGAACACTCCGTGCCCGTTCTCCGAATTAATCAACGATTACTGAGAAAACTCTTATCAAAAGCTGTTCAGCAAAAGCGTTTTGTTCAGAGTATTCCCAAGTTCATAAGTGTATTATATCACAAAGCTCGGCGGAATAACAGCCGTTTTCGGCACTCATTTGTTAAAAAAATGTGGAATATTTATGAAAGAGGAAGAACGACTCCGCAGCGAAATATATGATTAATACCGCTTGCTTTTTGTTCCGCAATGCATTATAATGTATCTGTTCGAGATTCGAACAATTTGCTCGGGGCATTAGCACAGTTGGTAGCGCGCAACGTTCGCAATGTTGAGGTCAGGGGTTCGACTCCCCTATGCTCCACCAATGCAGCTCAAATACGAACCGCAGGTGTTTTTCGTCAAAGAAACGTTCGGGTTGGTGTTTGGGAGATAAAGTTCACGGCTGTTGCATCAGGCAACAGCCGCTTTTCTTTGGCTTAATCAAAGCCCAGTTCTTTTTTCAGCAATCGAATGCCCTCGGTTACAGCGTTCACGCGCTGTGTTCCCATAGCGGCCGCGCATTTTTCGATATCTTTGATCTCCTGTTTCGACAGTCGAAAGCCGATTTTCTCGGTGCGCGGGTTTTCTGTGGGTCGTCCCATTTTTTTCTCGCCGATAATAATCACGTCCTCTCTTGATTTACGGGGCAAGACATGATGCAATGTAGGCACGAAAGTGCGGCGGCAAGTTCCGCCCCGTTCGTGTGGCAGCTGGTTGCCTTACTTACTTTATTCAATAGGGCTTCCGGCTTTTTCAGTATTTCTTCTTTGCTATTGCTGTCTTTGATGATTGTCATCACCATGCGGATAACCGTCTTAAATTGATAATCGGTCATACCTTCCGTAGACGACCCCCGGGGAAAGCCTAACATTGTTTTTCCCGGTTCAAGCTAAGCGGACTCATGCAGAAAGCGTGATTTTTGAGTACGGCAAACAGACCTGCTCGGGCAACCCGTTTTCTGTTGGTTTTTGTGCAGATTAATTATACACGAAAGCAACAAACCGGGCAACCCTTCTTGAGCTGCCCGGTTTTGTTTTTGGGTCTGATGCAGCAACCCTTGGTTTTCGGGGCTGAAGCAGCAGTTTCACGCTGTCTTTCGGCTCCGAACGACCGTGCTTGCAGATACGGTTATGCTGCGCTAATGCTCCTGCGAAGCACAAGAAGCGCATCGAGTGAGTCAACGCATCCGTCTCCGTTAAAGTCCATAATGAGTTCATTGCCCTCGGCTTCCAACCCGAGTGCATATCTCATAATCAGCAAAGCATCATATGTTGTGATTTCACCGTCGTGGTTCACATCGCCGATCATCCAATAGCACGCCGTAATGGTTCGGTCTTCCGTAACATTGGTGGGATCGCCGTCCCAGCGGTCAAAGATATAGCCGGCGTGTTCGGGCGCATCGGGAAGCACCGCATCCCGGCCATGTGCGACATAAAGAACAACAATGGGATCTCCGTTCCAGCCGTCAATCAGGGTAACTTCATACACGTTGATCGTGCATGTTGCGTCAACAACCAGATCTTCGGCAGGCATGGTTTCCGGAATGTCCCATCCCGAGAATGTGTATCCTTCGGGTACATCATACGCGGGAGTTATAATTGCTGCACCGTATTCATATGTTTGGACGCTGTACCCTTTGCCGTTGACCGTATAGGTTATCGTGTAGGTATTAACGCTCCAAACAGCAGTGACGGTTATATTTGCAGCAGGAAGAACACCGTCTTCGGGCATTCCGTCCCAAGCGTCAAAGGTATAACCGAGCTTTTCCGGATTTTCAGGAACAGTGATAACATCACCTTCATATCCCGTAAACGTGAAATACGTCTCACCATCGACCATGAATGATACCGTATACTTTCCATCTTCAACGAGTGTCGCATCAAGCACGATGTTCTCCGCCGGCATGGTGGCGGGAGTATCCCAGCCCGAGAAAGTGAAATGTTCAGGAACTTCATATGCGGGAGCAAAGACTTCTTCCCCGTAAGCATAAACCTGTATTGCGTAAATCTCACCATTGATATTGTAAGTAACGGTGTATTCGTTCACGGTCAGTGCCGCATCAAGAACAAGGTTCTCGGCAGGCATGGTTTCCGGAATATTCCAACCTGAGAAGGTGTGTCCCTCGGGAACGGTGTATTCGGGTGCGGAAACCACCGCTCCGAATTCATAGGTCTGAGCGGTGTATTCCTCACCGTTGACGGTGTAGGTAATCGAATAGCTGTTGGCCGAGTATTGAGCGGTAACGGTCATGTCTTCCGTAACGTTTGAGAAGTCCTTATCCCATCCGATGAAGGCATAACCCTCACGTTCGGGGGCTGTCGGCTCAATTGCGGCGGAACCGTGGGCAACACTCTGAGCGGAAAGAACCGTGCCGTCGTAGTCAACAAAGGTGACCGAGTGGTAAACCTGAGCGGTAATTGAACCGTTGTCGGATGTGAACGGAATGAGGGTAGGAGAAGTTTGCTGCACGGGCATATAGTAGAATTCCCTTATTTCAAGTTCAAGAGGAATCACAGTGCCGAGCTCTACGGATTCATTTACATGAAAATTCATGGTAAATATGGTTCCGCTTCCGCTGAACGGATTGGTCGGCATGATTGCCATGAAGGGAACCTGTCCCGGACGCGTGACGGCATCAGCGACAATCGTGCCGCCGCCAGCGATCATGTTTTGCCAGATGTTCCCCTGAGCAATACCGTTACCGACGACGGAAAGCATATTTGTGTCGTACCTCACGAATGCCGTGAGAGCGTGAGATTCATACTCGCCTTCGATATTAAACGCTACCGACACATCTGTGCCGGGAGCTGCCGTGACGTTTTCAATGCTGAAAACGACGTCGTCAGTGGTTGGCGATCCGGTTTCCGCATATGCAGGGATCGTGATTGTGCTCAGAATGACAGCGACACTGAGCAGCATTGCGAAGAGTTTTTTCATTTTCGTCTCCTTATTTTTTATTTATATCGGGCGGCGTAAAACCGCCCGGTATAACTTAATTAATTACGTTGTTCGGATTTTCTGCTTGTACGGATTGAATTTTCAGGCGCCTTACTCAGGGTCACTCACGATAGCTTCGATCAATCCCAGCGAGAATCTCATGATGAGCAGGGTATCAACGGCATTCACTGCGCCGTCCCCGTTGAAGTCCGCAGCGGCGATCTGTTCGGGCGTAAGGCTCTCGGTTGAAACTCCGATAACATACCGCATGGCAACAAGTGCATCAACAGCGTTGACCGCGCCGTCTCCGCTGGCATCGCCGGAATTGGGAATCGGGCCGTACTTTGCGAGAACGGCCGTATTTGCCGTAATGCATGAGAAGTCACCTTCCCAACCGACAAAGATAAAGTTCTCCCTCTCCGGATTGGGCGGAGGAGTCGCTGCCTCGCCGTACTTTGCGGTTTTAATTGCAATTGTCCGTCCGTCCCAATCGACAAAGGTTACAAAGAAGCTTGCGTTCGGGTTGGGGGTCGGAGTGGGCGTAGGTTCTCCCGTCGGCGTAGGCTCTCCCGTGGGTATGGGCGTCGTGGGATCCGTTACGACACCGCCGCCTCCTCCGCCGCCGATGCTGCCGGAACCGCCGCCGGAACCGCCCGAACCGCCTCCGCCTATGCTGCCCGCGGCGGAATTTCCTGTCACGTCATAATGCGGAACCTGTTCTGCCGTGCCGTCGCTGTTGTTCTTCGACAGGTCGTTGACCGTCATATCCATATTCTTTTCACCGGCTTCGGCGTCTTCGGGAATCTTGACCTTCATCTTCATGATTTGGCCGTTTCCGCTGAACGCCATCCCGCCGGACTCCGCTTTTGCGTCTATCGTGCCCGTGCTTGCGTCCGGGTTGCCCGAACCGCCCTCGCCGGGGCCGCTGCCGGGTCCGAACTGCTCAAGGTCAAATTCTCCGCCGTTTTCGACGATTTCCTGAATTACTTCGCCCGGAGTAATCTCAAGAACTTCAATGTCGCTTGCATCGTACTCAAGTGCCATGTCGAAGCTGTTTGCTTCATAGTCGCCCTCGATAACGACTTCGGTTTCGATTTCTTCACCGGGACTGCCCGCTATTTCTCCGAGAAGAACACATACGCCTGCGTCGGGGTTTTCATCGGGAACAATGGGGGTGATTTCAAGGTCTATCGCGTGGCATCTTCCCATCCAATAGACTTTGAATTCATACACAAAGCCGGGAAGAAACTCAAAGTCATCAAACCTGCCGCCGATATTTCCGAACGAGTCCGCAAAAGGACGATTGCACTGCCCCGCATCGTACAGAATGAGCCAATCGTAAGTTCCCGCCGGAATGCGTACGGACTTGGTTTCGTTCAAAACGGTTTCGGCGTCTTTTTCCGAACCGCTGGCGTTTCGCGGAATGCTGTATTCATATTGGCTGTACAACTCGTCCATCCATTGCCTTCCGCTATCGCCCACTCCGGTATGCCAGCCATAAGCGACCATTGTATCCTCGTCCGCTGTGTCCGCATCCGCATCCATTATCATTTGATAGCCGTTGCCGTTTTCGGGCGGTAACTCCCAACTCATATTTCGGAAGCCGCCTTCAATAACGTTCAGCTTTACAACCGCCGTTGAATAATCGGGCAGTGAATACAGCGCGCGTATTGTAATGTCGGACGAAAGCACCTTTCCGAAATAGTCCCAGCCGCGGAAAACAACGCCGGCATGCTCAGCCGCATTCGGAAATGTTGCTTCGTCAAGCACACATCCGCTCGCCATCGTGCGGGTTTCGATTACAGAACCGTCAAACCCGTCAACAAAGGTTACCGTAAAATTCGGCATAACGGGCTCCGGAACCGGGAAGTCATTCGGTATAATCATTGCAGTAAGAGCCACACCGCTTCCGCCGTGCCCGTAAACAAATTCGCCGGTCTCAGGGAAAATGGCGGCAGTATCTTCGTGCGGTTCGTTGACTCTTAGTATATGGTTTTCAAAGTCATACACAACACATGCGGTTCTATGTGATCGGGAAGTCCTCGATGAACAGTTTTCGTTGGCACTACGAATTTCATTTTGAACGGTTACTTCCCCTGTGTTCAAATCGATATTCAGCAAATAATCCTTACTGCACATCGCGTCTATAACCTTGTCAAATTCGTTGAGAGCATAAGCTTTGCCGTTTTCATCAATTGTGAAGCAGGCAACTTTGAGTTTGCAACCCTCATCGTCCGTGCCGTGCAGCGGGGCAATTTCGTGCAGCGTGCCCAATGCAAGATCAACGGTATAAAGTGACATTGCATCGCCGCACTCCTGGTTATATGCAATGGCGTACATAATGTTGTTTGAATAATTGTACGCCATGTCGACAACCTCCAAACCCGCATTCACTCCGGTCAAAACATCCTCAAGCTTGTTCGGATCTTTGTTGTAGTCGATAATGAAAAAATCCGCCCGTACTTTCCCGTAATTCCTCGCACTTTGGTATCCGTAGATTTTTCCGCCGACATATTCGGCAGCAGCAACATTGTACGGGAAGTTCCAAGAATCATCATACTTATCGTCCGATACCTGCGCATGATTCCGAATCATATTCTTCATAGTGTTGAATTTAAACCATGCCTGAGCTGTTCCGTAATCTTTTAAAGCATAACCTGCACAATCTGATACGTATCCGATATAGTCGACCGCCGGAATTTCTTCCCTTACGGAGGCGCTCAGCGTCACCGCTTCCGCATGGGAATCCATCGGAGTGGCTGTGATGGTGATGTTCCCCGGGGAACGTCCCGATAAACATGCGTCTGACGAGAAATTCTGAAAATCGGTCGCCGAGGGATTCGTCTGGTTCACATCCACGGTGCAGCCGCCGACGGAAGGGTCGGAAGAGGTAAAGAGCACCTGCTTGTCGAAGGCATCCTCTGGGTAGACTGTAACCTTAAATTCAGCGCCGTAACCGCTGTACACAACAATATGTTCAAGATCGATTTCGACTCTCTCGGCATACACGGGCTCCGTGTTTCCCCTTGTCACCGTTAAATCAACATGCGTGTTTCTCTCCGATGAACCAGCAAGGATATGAGTCACGTTGAACTCATAGGTATAGCCGGCTTCAAATCTATAGTCGTTAAAGCAAGCGGCAATATTTCCGTCATCGCTCATGAAATAATACTTTATATCATTTCCGTTTGCCGTGGGTGCAATAAAGCACCAATCGTATGTGCCCGCCGGGATATTAATAAGCTGCTTTTTATGATACATGGATGAGTACGGCGAAAACTCGGCGCTCGCCCCTTCGGGCAGCCGATATTCAAAATTATCATAGAAGGTTTCGGGATCGCTGATTACGGTTTGCAGCCATACCCTCTGCTCCGGGATAATATCCCCATAGGTATTTGCATCCGCATCAATCAGCATCTGACAACCCCGGGTTGTCCAATAATAGTACGGACCGATGCTGTCGTAATTGTTGTTGACGATGAGCGTTGCGGGGGCTTCCGCCTCGTGATAATACGCTGTTGCGGTTACATCGTAAAGCAGATATTCACCGTCATAGTTTTCGTCATATTCCCAACAGGTAAATGCATAGCCGTCATGCTCGGGCGGTGCAGGGAAAGTTGCTTCGTCGAGAGTGGTTCCGACTTCGTATTGCTTGGTTCCGATCACGGCGCCGTCAATGCTGTCAACAAAAGTTACTGTGAATTTCGTCTTTTCCCTTTCGGGCAGCTCAATACCTTTTTTCATGAACATCGATCCTGGACGGAGGAGGGTAATATAACCACAGGATTCGGCGGTCATTTCATCGATATTGATCTCATACAGGTTCTGATTGATGTTCCACTTCGAGTTCGTTCGGGATTCATACAGTACATATATCAGCCCCGTGTCAAAATCGCAGACGGCGTTCCACGGCCATTTTGTGTAGCCATCGGGTGCATTAAATGCAAATAATCTTGTTAATTCACCCGTCGCTTTGTTTATCTCATAGACGGTACTGTAAATAAAACCAAACATTCTTCCGTCGCGGGAGATTACCATTTCCGTCAAATTACTATTCGAGAACCCAGCAATCTTTGTTAATTCGCCGGTGTCGATATCAACGGTATACAATGCTTTTTTTGCACTCGAAGTTTCAGGATAGGCAATTGCGTACAACGTATTTGTTGTATAATCGTACCTAATTGCTTGCGGATTTAACAGATTTGTGCGCCCCCAATAATCAACGGTTTGCGACTCAGCATCGATAATGATGTATCTGTAATTATAATAGTTGGTTGTCATATAACCATAGATTTTTCCGCCGACGTATTCGCAGGCAGTTATGGTATATCCATTTAGTTCATCGTCCGACAGATCTGCAACCAGCTCTGTAAGCTCCGGCAGGCTGCTTGTGAATTTGTGCAATGAAGTGTGATAGAATCTCTTGTCATATACATATGTTTCGTTGTAAATAAAAAGCTCGGAAGAAATTTTTCCGGTATCAATAACGTTGACCTCGCAGGTGTCGACAAGTCCCCCGTCAACCGTGGACGCCGTTATCACAGCCCTGCCCGCGCTTATACCGACAACGGTTCCGTCGTCGAGCACGGCGGCAACGTTTTCGTCCGATGAAGAGAATGCAACGCTCTTGTTGAACGCTTCGGCGGGAAGCACCTCGCAGGCCAATTGCGTGCGGCAATTCACGCCAACTTCGGCGGTATCCTGTAAAATAACTTGTGAAGGATGCACGGGTTCACCAACGAATACATTGTCAAGCTTGGCAATGCTGCCCGTTGCACCGGTGGAAAGACAAAACACCCATTTCAGTGTGTGCTTTCCGGCTGTGAGCGCATACTCCTTATGCGTCCAGTCATAAAAGCCGGCATATCCGTATCCTTTGCCGCTCTCCGGTGATATGTCATCGATGCTGAAAAGCAAACCTCCGTGCACATATGACGCGTTGGAAACATTGCAAATGAAGTCAAAAGAAACGATGTCGCCCTCGGCTGCGGTGACTTCCGCAGTGATGATTGCCTTTTTTTCGTATCGATCGACTTCGGGTGAAGCAATGTGGTCATCTTCCACTCTCCAAATATAGTTGCCGTTTTCGGAATCGATATAGTCGCCGGAATTGGTGAATTCGATATTTCCGCCTTCGACATTCAACGCTTCGTTGAGCGTCATGGTTGACGGCGGATTTTCTCCATCCTCCGCTTTTGCGGAAAATGTCGGAACCGATACAACGGACAGCACCATCAGCAGTGCCAAGATCAAGGAACATACTTTTTTCAGAAGTGTTTTCATATTTTCCTCCGGAATCTATTTGCAGCCATGAAAAACGGCGCATTAACATTTTAAATACGAGCTTTGAATTTTTGCTGTTTTTTGTTGGCGGTCGTGTTTATTTCCTTTGCTGCCCCGATTCTTCGGTTGCTGAATATCGGCTTGAATCTGTCGTTGTCTGCAATCATTTTAACTTGCGTTAGTGATAAGCTTATTGTCGGTACTGCTGCATTGCCGCGCCCTGTGTTAAGCACACACTGACTTTTCTTTGAGGTTCAAAAGGATGCTGCACATAGCTGCCGTATGTATAATAATCATACATTCGCTTTAGTTGAAAACCATATGCGGAGAACGCCGCCGTGAGCGGATTTTGCGTCAAATACGACTGTAGTCAACAGAAAAATCGTTCTTCGCACGTCATTATTGTACACAATTGTGACAATGTTTGTCAACACCGCAAATGCATAAATTTTCATCAGACAAAAAATATATTTCATGTATCGGCACAGCTTTAATGAAGCTTGCACTCGCTTATCTTAAACACCTGCAAAAAAGATATTGCACAGGTACGATGTGCAATATTATATGCTGCGACCCGGAGCTTATGTTACGCATCTGCGAATACATTGAAAGCTGCTTTGAGCGTTGTTCTCAACAGGCATTAAGTCGCTGCTGTGGTAATACAGCAGTTCTGTTTGCGGTTGAATTCCGTTTCGCCTCTTACCATTGAAATGCAAACAGCCTTGCTTGACCTGCTGTTGATCCATCAATCCGCAGGCAAATATGCAGCGGGCTACCGCCAGATGGAAAAGGCATACAAGGCGGGCAAGGTGCGTGCTATCGGCCTGTCAAACTTCAATAAAGCGCAGATCGAGGAACTTCTCTCCCTCTGTGAAGTGAAGCCCACCGTTTTGCAGACCGAGCTGCACCCCTATCATCAGGAACCGGAGATGAAAGCCTTCCTGAAGGAAAACGGTATCGTGCCGCAGGCGTGGTACACGTTGGAACATGGCGACAAGGCACTGCTTCAGGAGTCGCTGTTTGCTCAGCTTGGTGAGAAGTACGGCAAGTACGCGCCGCAGATCATTCTCCGCCGGAACATCCGGAGCAGCAGCATAGTTATTCCCGGTTCAAAGAACCCGGAGCATATCAAGGCCAACTTTGACCGGTTTGACTTTGCCCTGACGGATGCGGAAATGGTTCCGCTGGTGGATGAGCAGAAGTGAAAAACTTTTTTCGCCTGCCCCGATGCTTGGGTTGATATCGGCTATGCCGAAAAGTTACATAATTAAACACCGAAGCCAAACTAAGAAACAGCTTAACAGCAATAGGCCCGATACCCGATACAATAGTAATCGGCAAAAATAAGCCCGGAGCCGAAGCTGTGGAGCTATATTAACGGTACCGCAAAAGAAACGGACGCTACCCACGGTTGGAATAGAATCTCGCAATCAGTTAAACTTTTTTGTATGCAAAACAGTGCGGCTGTTGCCGGCGGCAGTAAAAACCTGTTTTGCCGCAGCGAGAAAGTTCTCGAAAAATCATTAATCCGACTTCATTAAAGAAGGATGTTGCGGCAAGAAGCACTTTATAGGTTTTAACTTTGCCGCGATTGAGATTCCAACATTCTGAGTGTTTCTCTATCCCGTCTGCCGTGATAATACTTTTCCAACACTTGACTGAAAACAGTCGAATCCTCTGCGACTGCTTCGAAAAGCGTCATGCATGAGCGCAGCTTCAAATTGTCCGGCGTTCCCATCACGGCGCGAGGATCATTTGTCTCCAACTCAAGTAATGCTTTGCTGATTTCCAGAAGTCGCGATTTTAATACCGGATGCAACAGGTAGGCTTTTGCCTCGCCAGGTCCGCGAATGCCGTAAAACACAGAATTGGAGCTCTTGCCGAGTCCATGCAATTGCGGAAAAATATACCATATCCAGTGGTGAACTTTTCTCCCGCTTCGAATTTCCGCAAGTGCCTGAGAATAACCGTCTACAGTGGCTTCCTGCGCTGATAAAAAACGTGTCAGATTATACTCTTTCAAAATAAGCCTCCTTTAAGGTGGTATGAATGAAATTTTGTTATTTAATACATACGCTTCTGCGGATGAGCCGAGGAAGGTGTTTATTGTTGTTATGTCCGGACATCCGGCAAAGCAATTATGTCATATTGTTTACACTTCGCTTTAAAATCGACAATTCTACTGGATTAAATATCTTTATATAATCAATTATACCATGCGCTATGCAAGAGCGCAACATATATTTACAAAAAAGAGAGCATGCCGATAAGCTGAGACACAGAGCGAAACATGGTCTGAATGGAATGTGAAAATATATTGAAAGAAGCCATATCTTGCCACATTGACAAATTTTGTGCATCGTGTATAATAATGTTGTCAATTTAGTATAAACATTGCCGAAGCGGCATGCAAACATAGCAATAACTTCGGAAACGATTGATTATTTGACAGTTCTTTTTAGAACGAGCGATAAAGTGAGCGTCAATGCTTACCAACCTTGAGGATCCCCCCCAACGACCCCTAATGATGTTGACCGATGCAGCGCATGATGCTGTAAGGTTAATATAATAATTTGTTATTCCAAAGGAGTAAAAACATGTACAACAACCCCAAAAGACGAACAGCCGCACAACGGATTATCTCTTGCGTGATGCTTTTCATACTCGCGCTTTCGTGCTTTTTACCCGTTGCGGCAGAAGATTCGGCCTCTCCGAGTGAGGTAAACATAGTTCTTTTGCTCGACAACACCGGTTCGATGAATCGAAACGACAAAAACAGAATATCAGTTGCGGCAGCTAAGAATTTTGTTGAATATCTATCCGAAACGATGAGTATCGCCGAGAGTTTCGGCTATGACTTGCCTGATATAAATGTCGGCGTATACGCATTTTCCGACAAAGCAACGAAAATTTCCGACTTGACCGACATCAGTGACCAATCAAATCGTGCCGATATTCTACGAAAAATTGAAGGGATTAAGTTCGAAAAAAGGAACACGGGCGCAACTTACTACGGTCCCGCGCTCCGAGCTGCTTACTCCGCTCTTCCGGTAACAAAATCTGATTGCAAGAACATGGTTTTCATGTTCACTGACGGCAAGCCCGACGGAAAAGATGCGAACTCGGTTTTGAACCGGCCGGACGAAGCAATAAAAGCAATGAGCGAATACGACATCGAAGTTATGGTTCTCGGCCTTAATTCAAGGCAAAGCATAGACGACGTTGCGAAAAAAACAATTTACAGCATGGCAAACACAACGCAGCGTACGGAGGGCATCGCCCAGCGACCCAACAGCGACAAGACTCAAACTTCGTTCAGCAAAGCGAACTACCTCATTGCAACAGCAATCAATGAGGATCTTCAAAGGTTCCTGATGGATATCATTTCCGAAAAAATCGGAGTTAAGATCGATAAATACGAAGGCGTGATAAATGTTGACAAACGCGAAATCGTGATCGTTAACATCTTTGCAACTTCGGACGATATCCGGGATATCGACAGTGTCTCGCTGTTTTACAACAATGAACAGGTCACATTGACCGAGACCGAGGAGTACTATGACCCTGCGGTCGATTATGAGGATAATACCTTCACAATTACGCAAAAAGACAGAAGCGCCTATGTAACAATGTACGCCCCCGCTCTCGGCGAATACACAATCCAACTGCCCCAAAACGTTGATTACATTGCTTATTATAAGGAGATTGAGATAACGGAAGAGTATTCAGTCTCCGTTGAAGCAGCAAATATCACGGGCAAACCAAACGAAGGAAGCATATCCGTAACGGCAAACCGCATTGTGGACGGCAATGCGGAATCTCCCGACGGCAGCCTGCTTAACCTTATCGGATTGAAGATAATCGGTGAGACAGAAGCGCATACCCGCAGTGTGGAGTTCTCCGGATTGCAGTTTAACTCCGCAACCGGCAAATACGACGGAACCTTCTCTGTCGGTTTGCCCGGCAAATACAAGATCACCGCCGTGATGGATGAGGAGTATGTTTCCGATTCAAACGAAAAGGTCTCTTCCGAGACGGAAATCGAGTTCGTTTCAAAAACCGTTTCCGATAAAGAACAGAGCATTTCAATCATTGTAGGAAAGGACAAGGCAATTGACATTGCAGCCGATTTCTACACCGATTGGATAGACGTCGGCAGTGAGCATGTTGTTGCAAGCAGCAACAGCGATATTGCTTCCGTAACCGAGCAGGACGGCAAGGCCGTCATCCATGCCAACCGCAAAGGCAAATGTGTTGTCACCAACACGATCACCGATAAGTTCGGCGGCAACCACGTTATCGTTTATAACGTTACCGTAACAAAGAATTATATCCCCATGCTGATCATAATTGCGGCTGCGATCCTTGCAATTGTCGCGGCAGCAATTGCGGTCTCGTATCTGACTTTCAACAAGATTCACGGCGAGTTTTATCTGAAGTGCGACGGTGTGCGCGAAAGCCTTTCATCCTGGCGTGTGCGCGGGCGCTCATTCACGGCGTACGATCTGTTCGCCAAGGCAGGATTTAACAATATTTCAACAGGTGATAAGCGCATCCTCAAAAAGGTAAAGATCTATGTTGAGTCGTTCAAGGAAACGACCGACGATGAACTCAACATAACAAGAAAGAATTGGCGCTACAAAGTCCGTTTCGGCAATGTCGTGGATTGTGAACTTGAAGGGGAAAGCTTCAAGGTCAATGATAATTGCCCGGAAGAGTGCGGCCTTGATGCGGAATATGAATTCGAATTCCGCGGAGATTACTGAGATATTTTATTAAAGGAGAATAAATATGCTAATCAACACCGAACAATACAAGGACCAAGGCTTGTCTGATGCAGACAGAAAAGCCAGAGTTGAAGCCAACCTGAAACGGTTGGATTACGCTGAAGGCAACGGTCTTTTGAGCAGAGCAAAAAAAGAACTGTTGCCGGGGGAGCTGTATCTTTTTATCAGCTCCGGCGGAACGGGCCAGAAGGCACTTCGTAGCATAAAGGAAACGATTAACAAGACCATAGATCCCAAGTATCATGCTCAGGTTCGTTACCTTGTCGTTGACTGTGCGGAGAATGAGCTTCGCAAGCTTGTTAATGACAAAGTCTTCGAGCAGAGCGAAGTCATGACCGTTCCTTATGAAGGCGCACACGAAACGATCAACCCGAGCAGCATCACGTCTGACAGAGATGCTTGGGTTGATCGGAACCTGTACAGCGCGACAGGAGGGGACGCTCCCGGAGATAAGGAAGGTTTTAAAGGCGACGGAGCCGGTGCTTGGCGCCAGCCGGGCAGGGTCAGGCTCACCTCACCCGGAGGCATTAATGTTATCAATAAAATACGCAGCGTCATCGACAGAACGCAACATCCCGCCGGAACAAAATTGAAAGTCTTCTTCCTTTGCAGTGTTGCAGGCGGAACGGGCAGCGGAACGATCGTTGACCTTGTGTATATGACAAGGCATGTGCTTGAAACAATTTTTGCCGGTTTGTATAATAATACACGCATATTCGGCTACATTTTCAGCCCTTCAGCATGCGAGGGCGAAATTAACATGGACCATCATCCGGGAGCGAATCACTATGCGGCAATGAAGGAAATTGCCTACCTTATGAGGCTTCGCGACCGCGGCGAAAAGATAAAAATGAACTACGGCATCACAAACGTAACGTTCAACAGGAATATCTTTAACACATGCATGATTGTCGACGGCAATACGCCTGCTTTCGGTGGATTTAGAAAGCCTGCAGAGACCGCAAGAAATGTTGTTGTTCAATCCATCCTCGGCAGTATGACTGCAAGGGATGTTGTAGGCGATGAACAGGTAAGTCTAATTGATTCAGTATATTCAAATTCCTGGACTGATGTGACTACAGCGATCGCGAGCCTGCCCCTTGACAAGTACCCGCGCTACGCAGGCTACAGCTTCAATGCAACAGGTTTTGCCTCTGTAAAGGTTCCTGTTGAGCTGCTGACGAGTGTTGTGGTGCACAACATATTTAAAAAGCTTTGGGATGCATGGAATGAGGATCCCGGGAGGAATGCTGAAATCAGATTCCTTAAAGCCTGCGGGATTGAAGCTGAAACTATTATATCAAAAAAACAGCCCAAGAACGATTTGCTCGAGAAGGTTGAGCAAAAGTCAAAGGACTTTATTCGGAGGCACGGAATCATGGCCATGATCAACGTGGCAGGGGATGCGGCGAGACTGTTAGAAAATGAATACATTCCGTATGCGAGCGATAAAGCGAAAAACGCCTGGTTTACTAAGGAAAGTTGGATCAAAACCACGTTTTTGCTGACAGCGGTCAAGGGACACCTTATCGGTCTTAACAACACCGTTTGGGAAACGTCAAGGATCGTGCTGGAAACTTTCCACGATCTTCTTGAAAGAGAAAGCAGAATTCTGACTGATGTCCGCACATTTGAAAACAATTTCAATAAGACGCTCTACTTCTGTTCGATCAACCTGACGCAGAGCATGGCGACACAGAGGCAGGCAAATGCACTGATGGAATTCATCACCGGCATTTATGAAGGACAAGAGGCTGACATTACCAAGGCTTTCATTGATGAAATCCTGTTTACGGACAAACTTGCGAAGCTTGCAGGCGTAACATCAAAGGATGCAGGTATCAGAGCAGAGTTCGACCCCGCCGGCATGATAAGGGACTTCATTAAGAAGAAGTTCGAAACCATAATTAACGAGAACATAGAGGTATTCCTCGTTAAGTTCTTCTCCGGAGACCCGCAGGCAGAAACTACGAAGTCCGACCCGAATGAACCTGCAAAAAGGATTGCGTCAGATGCTTTGAAGAGCGCTGCAAAGGAGATATATAACACACTTACCACAAGGGGTGCGGCAATGGCAAACACCCTGGACGGTATTGAGAACAGAGTCAGCGGCCGCAGGTTTATCACTGTCCCGAAAAAGTGCACTCATCTGTTCGAAGAGATTGAGAAATGTGCGAAAGCCGACGGTGCAAGGGTAAAGGCATACAAGTCAGAGTCGGATGATGAATTGCTTATGATAACTATGCTGCAGGGGCTGCCGGCACTGTCTTTCCAAAGTACAGTGGAGTACGAACCCATCTATGAATCTCATTGGAATGACTTCCCCGGGATTCATATTGAGCAATGTGGAAGCGGCATTCACAACTGGGTCAACCTTCCCAACCTTGTTTTCAACGGAAATCAACACAGAGAACAGAGGAATCTTAGAGCTGCGAAGGATGATTACGATGCTGCCGTTGCGCTCGGCATGGTTATGAATTCTCCGAATTATCCCGATCAGCTGATCAAATCGATCTTCAGGCTTAACAAAACTCAGGATGTCGGATCTGTCACGGAGAGGTGGATGACATCGGAGTTCGAAGATTATATTTCGAACAACCTCACGGACAACCCTGACGAGCTTAACATTGAATGCTGTTTAAAACAGTTGGAGCGGAGCGGCGTTATCAGCCGTGTCGACCTTATGCAGCACGGAGATAATCGGAGCGCGATCGGGTCAGAGAAGCCTGCCGACTTCGACTACGATTACGCTTGGCACACCCTGCGACAGATGTTCCATCTGTGGCATGCGGTGAAGGAGACCATTCCGTACGTTGAAAAGCTTAAGGACGCAATCGATGCAAAGCGCGAGGAGCTTGAAAAGGAGGCGCGTATGGAGAAGCGAAGAACAACTTTCGCGCAAGCGCTGCGCGCATATGAAACTGTTGTTAAGAACGACGGAACAAGGGAGGACAGACCTGTGTTGATTCGATTTGTTGGAGACAGGGTGGAAATTAAGAAGGACGGCACGAATTGGAGTGTTTTAACCAATATCGGCTACGGCGATCGTGAACCTAACAGCAGACTTTATAAGGAATGCAAAGAGTATTTCACGTTTGTGGCTTTCTCTGAACTTCCGGAAGCTGATTACAACAGCATCAAGAGGCAGATAGAAGCGAGAAGAAATATCGATGAAGTATGGGGTGCTGATCAGGAGCGCGGAAGTAATATGGCTCAAGAGTTCAGGGATCGCAGCAGCAAAGATGAAGCTGAAGCTGACTTGAGATACCCGATGGCATCGGTTGAATTCAGCATTGAAGCTGAAAGAATCGAGGAGGGTCTTTGTGACAAGCTTCGCACGTTCTACACCAGTGATATACAAGATCCCATCGCATTGTAATTCACGGTACATAAGGTAACACACCGAACAAACCGGCGGGCGGAGGCTCACTCCGCTTGCCGGCTTATGCAGCAAAGGAGAATGTAATGCCAATTTCTGAGAATATTTTGCAGAAAATCAAAGAAAAAGCAACAAGCAACATCACGGGGATCAGTCCGGTGAATACAAATTGTGATGTTGTTATTGCTCATTACGGCAGCAAGATCATGAAAGATCCGTTGCTTAATAAAATGTTTCTGAACGGCAGGACACAAGTCGCATGTGCTCTTGATTTTACATCCATAGATGAAGCTTGGCATTCCGTAGACGAAGCTTTGAAAGGAGCTGCAGCCGAAAGGGAAAGAGTCCTTGCCACGTCATCGACCGACAGACTTGGGACAGTGCTTTTGCTTTTGCTTGAAAAAGCAGACGATATTCCGAAAATTAAGCCAATAGTCGAACATATTAATAACAGAAATAAACAAAAACAAAATAGAGACTATTGCCGTGTTGAGATTTGCATTGAAAATGCAGAAGAGTTTGATACAAATGACTGTTTGCCGAGGGACGTTCCGGACGGCGTGAACCGCGTGTGGAAACTGACAGATCCCAACAAAGTTGCAGCATTTAACTTGATTTTGCTTTTAACTTTACATGTGTTTAATAAAGTAGAAGGAGTTAAATACATTCGCGTTAAAGACGGAAAAGTATACAGCGCGCAGGAGTCCTCTCGTGTAGGGGCTGTGTGCGGGCGGATCAACAGTATTCTCGGTGTAACGGTCGTTGATAGAGCAAATCAGGATCAGTGCAGGAAGTTCGATGCTCAGCTGCAAGTCTGCAAGAAAAAAGCTGAGGAGAAAATGAACGAATTGACGGAAACATTCCTCTCTGTTGCGCCGTGTAAACTTGAACTCCTTCCGCAATATTCAAGATTCCTGCGGAATGCAGATATACACACCGTATACGGAACGGATAAAGAAGGTCATCCGATCTGCGAAATTTTCAGGAAGAATATTCTTAAAGCTGCCCAAGAGTTTTTCAAAAAAGAATTGTGTTCACAGGAGGAAACGTTTTTCGGAGAGTTTCCCCTTAGCATGTTTGAAAACAAAAACATAGCCAAACTGATTGAACATCTAAAAGAAAAGGCTGAATTGGCCGACTGGAAGGAAGACGAATACCACAAAGACGCAAGAATGTATGCTGGAGCATGGGAAGAACGCCTCAAGAAGGGCATTAAAAAAAGGTTTATCGATATTTTTGAAAGTAAGTTTAAGGCTCTGGTTGAGGACGCAGGAAATATGCGAAATGATCTTTGCGCCTGCAGAGATATATTAAGGCCAATTTGCTTTGAGGATGGGAACGTCGGTTCGCATACTGATAAACTAAACTGGCAGGGGCTGGACTGCGATAAACTCCTGGAGACATGCGAAGCGAGAAGCAGGTTTGAAATGAATGAGCAGGATAGGATCTGGGGTGAAATACAGAACCGTGCTGCTGACGGCAGTGATACGCAGCAAGACTATCTGTTCAGTTCCGGTGAGCGAACACAGGAACTCCATAATAACGGACAGAACCGTAAACACAGGATTCAGATTCGTGGTTTGGCGCCCGGCTTTATGTTCGGAGGACGATTGCTGGTGTTTTGCCAACGTGGAGCGTTGGGAAATGTACAGACGGAAAACATGGATGAAAGCGCGCAGCAGGGAGAAGAGGAATGATTAAGATAGAGTTCAGTAATCAAGAATGCTTAGGCAGATTGTGCTATAAGGCAAGTTATACCAAACCTGGAATTAAGGAAACAACTATCAGGTTTGAATCAATTCGACTGGTTAGCTTTAATAGTCAGTCAGTGAACACATCGACCGGTAAAATTGAACCGTACATAGTCGGTGATGTTCTTGAACAGCTAATTGACGATGAAGTTAATAAAGCACTAAGACACAATCCCGGTTTATATCGTTATTCATATGACGCTGATGAAGGACAGACAGAAGTTGGAAAAATTTTTATCGGGAGAAAGCCCAAACTTCCGATAATTAAAGAGATGAGAGGATGCTTCGGAAAGCGTACAACTGTAACGATAAAGTCGGAAGGATTAGAACTTACTGAAGGTGATGTGGAGATACATTTCACAGGAAGGCGTGACGGAAAAGCTGTTAATGTCGCAGTTCCACTTTGCATAACCGGCAAAGACGGTAAATTCACCATTTTGCCAAAAAAAGTGAACATGATATGGAAAATAGTTTACAACGACACAATAAAAATGATAACCGAGCGCTGAACGGGGCTCATGAAAACCTATTGAACTATAAAAACAAAGGGATAATTATTTTGAAAGGCAAAAATAAACGGGTTAAGAAAATGAGAAAGACTAACAACACGACGACCGAAATCAGAGCGATAGATTACAGCAAGAAAGTTGCCGGAACAGGCAGATATTATTCCTTTTGCCCCAATTGCGGTTGGCGCGGAGACTGCGATGATCTGCTGTTTGATGTTAGCGAGGTTATAATCGCGCATGTGACGGAAGCTGCAAAGGGCATTTTGAGTGAAGCAAATCAAAAAATTTTCAAGGGGCGAGTTGTGGAAGAAATTAAAATCTTGAAATCAACAAAGCAACTTCGCAGCTACACAGAAAATGGATTTGAATTACAAGGCTTGGCAGACGATGAAGACACAGAAGCACATGAAATTTACAAAAAAATTAAAGAAATAGTAGAAGCTCCAGATGCCGGTTTTACGCAGAAGGAAAAAGAGCCTCTCGCAAAAAAAATAAAAGAAATTATTAATTCGCGCTTTGGAAAAGTGAAGTTAATACCATCATCAGATAATGATGCTGTGACAGGGTCTGTTAGCATCGGGAAAAAACAACTCAGTTCATCGGAACGATATTGTCCTGAATGTAAAGAAAATGGTCAGGTATCACGATATTCCGGTTGTTATCCGGAGATAGTAATGGCATTGCTTGGTGGACCGCGAGTATCGAAAACAACGACCCTTTGTGCAGCTATACACGCATTAAAGCGTGATCATGAAAGGGTAAGGGACATAACCGTTTCTTTTGACAACAATAAGAAGCTAACAGACAAATGGCCAGTCACCAAAGAAGACGACGAAAAGTCTCCATTATATATGTATCGTACGAATCAAAGGGTTGGCGCAACTACAACAATTGCAGAAACCGGGATTGCCTGCTCGTTCCTCGTGAAGATAGGCAGGGCGGGAGTACTTATCTCAGCAATAGATATTGCTGGAGAGCTTTTTAGAACTCTTTCGACACGTGAGGATAAAGACGACAAAGAAAATGAAATTTTAAACACATATATAACAAAATATAAGTTTGTTGATTATCTTTGGATTTGCATTGATGCTTCAACCTTGATCCATGAAACTGCGCAGGCTAATAAATAAGACGAACAAGTTGTAAAAGCACTTGGATATGAGGATGACAAGGCTGACAAGGCTGACAAGGTTGACAAGGATGACAAAGATAGTCCAACGAAGGTCGAATTTACTGGAATAGATGCGATTATTAATTCGTTTAAGGAGGTGGTTATAAGAAGAAGCTCGGATTATAAGCTGAAAGGGGTAGCCTTGATTTGGGGAAAAATCGATGTATATCCGAAGGAGGATCGCATGGGGGTTGTAACTCAGAAACCCTCCAAAGTGCTTGCCGATTGGAAAAGATACACTGAAAGGTATAGTAATAATTATGACAATGGCTATGGCGTTATAAAGAGGGGGTCTGTTCTGGATGCAGCGGTTATAAAAGGTCAATCGAGCCATATTAAAGAAAAACTGATACATTTTATAGGTAACAGCTTGTTCACGGAGGTGAGCCGCGGAGCGGGAGGGAGAGCTTGTGTTTTTGCAACCTCAAACTACGGACACAAACCAGGCGAGTGTGGAATAATACAGCCATTTAACACAATGCTTCCGCTTCTTTGGATGATAGCGATGGAAGGTAGGATGACGGTCGAAATTAATCGAGAAGATGAGACGGGGTGGTTTGTAGGATTGTTAGACTGGTTAGGAATAAACTCCGGCAGGAATACGGAAAAAATTACGCTGTCTTCGGAAGCGGATAAAAAGCATTATCTGTGTAATATTTAACAGAAAGGCACAACAAAATGAAAATTAACGAAACAGTATATTGGCATGCAAAAGAAGGGTATCAAACAATAGGCTATGATGGAGAAGAAAAAGATGTACTGGACATCGAACTAAGTAATAGCGATCTGCCCTGTGAAGCGGTGTATTTTGACGATAGCAGCAGATTACTTTTGACACACTGTGCGAGGCAGGATAGCACCAGCCATTACACTCATACGTATTGCATTTCGCAAATGACGGTGCATGATTTTGCGGGCAGGAGCTCGGAAAAAGTCAATGTTGCCGACTTTATCAAAAAAGTAAGATTTGCAACGGCGTTTGACATTCAACAACTTGGAAATAAGAGCTGTATTTCCAAGGAATGGTACAGCAGCTATGAAATGTGCATTAGTGAAGAAAAGGCAGCTGTGCCGAATACGGATCTAATTTGGGAAATATTACGCACGGTAATATTGCGCAAAGAGATGTTTGAGTTAGTTGTCCCAGCTGAATATGACCTTATAGCCACATTCAGAAGTTCGGTGGTTGAGATTCTTAAGCATGTGCCATACGGCCTATGGAAATCATTCAGCTTTTCTGTAAACGAATCTAATCCGAGAGGGAAAAAAAGAGGCGTTGTTTTTAAACAAGGGAAAAAGGCAGAAAACAAAGATAATGAGTTCTTTGTTAACTTTAAACTGTCAACATCAGAAGAGAAAGAACTGAGTTCGTTTTGGAAGTTGCTTTACGATTACTGTCATGACAGTGACGGAAGATTTCGCAGTAAAGTCTATGAAGATTTTGAGAGTAAATACAGTGGACGCACTTTTCCAAGCACATATGCATATGCAGCTTATGAACAATTATGTGAGTTGGCGGACTCCCGCTGCCAGAACAATTGGAAGCTTTTTTGTGAATATAGTGAAATGATAACAAACAATAAGGACGATGAAACAATCGTCAAGCTTGTAGCAGACTCGTTTAGAGAAAGAATTAGCAACCTTGGTGGTGTATTAACATCCTCTGAGAGCGACTTT